>Ga0268265_10002663_pt1 | contig 13240 bp, 12 predicted proteins | sample KBSSwiS52_FD_190355 | JGI IMG/M metagenome (GOLD analysis project Ga0268265, IMG submission 190355) | Switchgrass rhizosphere microbial communities from Kellogg Biological Station, Michigan, USA - KBS Switchgrass S5-2 (SPAdes) (version 2) | ecosystem: Host-associated > Plants > Roots >... | reverse complement strand
GACCCGATCGCGAAGGGTTGAACTTGGCGACCGCCGGACAAAAGGAGCCCGGCGCGCTCAAAACGATCGGCGAACTGTCCGAGGAGCTCGGCGTCGCCCAGCATATCCTCCGCTATTGGGAGACCAAATTCCCGCAGTTGCGGCCGATGCAGCGCGCCGGCAACCGCCGTTATTACCGCCCCGCCGACGTCGACCTCGCCCACCGCATCCACCGCCTGCTGAGCGAAGAAGGCTACACCGTCCGCGGCGTCCAGAAACTGCTCCGCGACAAGGGTGCGGAGAGCGCTCCGACAGCGGCGGTTTACGAACCCGCGCCTTCATCACCGATTGAGCAAGAATCAGCCGCCGGCGTCGACGTCTTCCGCCTGATCGAACTCCGCAATCGCCTGGCGTCCGCACTCGAAGACTGACCGGCGTGTTCCTGGAGTCGGCGGCGCTTCAGTCATCAGTCTCAATCCGCGTTAAAAACTCGTCGAAGCTTTGGGCAACTGGCTCCGTTTTATCGTCACCCAATTCGCGCTCGTGGTCCCACCACGCAACTTGCCCGGTCTGGCAATCGAGCAAGAACAGATTGCCGGCTGAATCCTCAGCGATTGGAATGGCCTTCGTGGGAAGGACGTCGCCTACTATTTTGTAGACTCGATCGAGCTGACTAGAGTCCGGCCCAATGCCCAGTTCGAACATGCGCCTGACGTCCCAGTCATTTCCGTCTGCTGTCGAGATACGCCCGTGCCGAGCCGACGCTACGTTGGAATGCAAGAACGCTACGTAGGCAGAAGGCAGAGTAAGTCCGACGCCGCTTTCGATCTCCTCCAAGCGGCTTTGTTGGTTAGGATTCATCACACCCGCAACGCCGCCGCCATCTCGGCCTCGCGCTTCAGGTTGCGGGCGAGTTGGCTCATGCCGTTCAGATATTGCGGGGGGATGTGGATGTCGCGGTAGTCGAGCTGGGCGGCGGCGCGGAGCGTCCACATCGGGTCGACCAGGTGCGGGCGGGCGAGCGCGACCAGATCGGCGCGGCCGGCGGCGAGGATCGAATTGGCGTGGTCGGGCTCGTAGATATTGCCGACCGCCATCGTCGCCAACCGCCCCTCGTTGCGGATGCGGTCGCTGAACGGCGTTTGGAACATGCGGCCATAGACCGGCTGCTGCTCGGCCCAGGTCTGCCCTGCGGAAACGTCGATCAAATCCGCGCCTTCGCGCGCAAACGCCTCGCCGATCTCGACCGCTTCGTCAGGCGTAACCCCGTCCTCACCGGCCCAGTCGGTCGCCGAAATGCGCACCGACATCGGCCGGTCCGACGGCCACGCCGCGCGCATCGCCGCGAACACTTCAAGCGGATAGCGCAGGCGGTTCTCCAGTGAGCCGCCATATTCGTCGGTGCGGCGGTTCTGCAGCGGGGTGATGAAGCTCGACAGCAGATAGCCGTGCGCGGCGTGCAGCTCGACCATGTCGAAGCCGCAGTCGATCGCCATGCGGGTCGCGGCGACGAACTGGTCGCGCACGTCGTCCATGTCGGCGCGGGTCATCGCTCGCGGCACCTGGTTGACCGGCGACCAGGCGAGGTCGCTCGCCGACATCACCGGCCAATTGCCGTCGTCGAGCGGAAGGTCATTCCCCTCCCACCCCAATTTGGTCGAGCCCTTGGCGCCCGAATGACCGAGCTGGAGGCACAGTTTTGCCTTGGAATTAATGTGGACGAAATCGACGATCCGCTTCCACGCCGCCACCTGCTCGTCGTTCCACAGGCCGGTGCAGCCCGGGCTGATCCGCCCCTCGGGCGAGACGCAGGTCATCTCGGTGAACACCAACCCCGCGCCGCCCAATGCGCGTTCGCCGAGGTGGACGAAATGGAAGTCATTGGGAACGCCGTCGACCGCCGAATACATCGCCATCGGCGACACGGTGATGCGGTTTTCGACCGTCATCTCGCGCAATTTCAGCGGCGCGAACATCGGCGGCGCAGTCTTGTTCGACTTGCCATCGGTCGCGCGCTTCCAGAACCAGCGCTCGACCCCTTCGAGCCATTCGCGGTCGCGGAGGCGGAGGTTCTCGTGGCTGATGCGCTGGCTGCGCGTCAGCAGCGAATAAGCGAATTGCAGCGGCTCGAAATGGAGGTAGCGGTCGAGCGTCTCAAACCATTCGGTCGAGTTGCGCGCGCTGTTCTGCAGCTTGAGCACCTCGAGGTTCCGCTCGGCGACATATTCGTCCATCGCCGCTTCGAGGCTGAGGCCGTCGCGGTTGAGCACCTCGGCCAACTTGATCGCATCCTCGAGCGCGAGCTTGGTCCCCGATCCGATCGAGAAATGCGCGGTGTGCGCGGCGTCGCCGAGCAGGATCACGTTGCCGGTCGACCAGCGTACGCATTTGACCCGCGGAAAGTTGAGCCAGGCGGCGGAACCACGAAGGTGCGCCGCGTTTGACTCGAGCTTATGCCCGTCGAGATATTTGGCGAAGAGCTGTTCGCACTTGGCGATGCTCTCCTCCTGGCTCATCGCGTCGAAGCCGATCGCCCGCCACACCTCTTCCGAACATTCGACGATGAAGGTCGAGAAATCGGGCGCGAAGCGATAGGCATGGGCCCAGATCCAGCCGTGCTCAGTCTCTTCAAAGGCGAAGGTGAAGGCCTCAAACGCCTTGTTGATGCCGAGCCAGACGAACTTGTTCTTGCGCACGTCGACATCGACCCCGAACGCTTCCGGCGTGGCGTTGCGGAAGCGCGAATTGAGGCCATCCGAGGCGATCACCAAATCATAATCGCGCCACTTGGGGTCGGCGGGGTCGCATTCGGCTTCGAAGGTCAACGTAACGCCGAGCTCGCGCGCCCGGTCCTGGAGGATTTCGAGCATCCGCTTGCGGCCGATGCCGATGAAGCCGTGCCCGCCCGAGGTGATCGTCTCGCCGCGGATGTGGACGTCGATATCGTCCCAATGCGCGAGTTCGTCGGTGATCGTCCTGGCCGACACCGGATCGTTCCTGGTGATGTTCTCAACCGTCTGGTCGGAGAAGACGACGCCCCAGCCGAAGGTCACGCCCGGCGCGTTGCGCTCGAACACTTCAATCTCGTGCGACGGATCGCGCAGCTTCATCGAAATCGCGAAATAGAGCCCCGCCGGCCCGCCGCCGATGCACGCGATCCTCACGCGAAAACCCTCGAAAGTTTGCTAAGTTGGCTCCTCAACGCGCGCGCGCGAGTCCGTGCCCCTCTGCCCCGCATCATGCGCCCGCACGAATTTCGGCCATTCCGTCCCATCTGCCGCTGCATGCCACAGCCGTGCGCGAATAGGACAGCAGAATGTCGGCCGCCCCGGCAGCGACATTGCCGCGATGTAATTGCGGCTTCATCCGGCGGTGGTCCGCCCCACGGTAAGGCGCGCCCATTGTGCTTCAGACCGTCCGGCCAGACACATTTGCCTATGCGCAGCCGCCATTGGCAGCCGGGTTGCGGGTCGCTTTGTTCTCGGGGAATTACAATTACACCCGCGACGGGGCGAACAAGGCGCTGAACCGGCTGGTCGGGCATTTGCTCGATCACGGCGCCGACGTCCGGGTCTATTCGCCGACCGGCCGGCGAGCGGCGTTCGAGGCCACCGGCGACCTGGTCTCGGTGCCGTCGATCGCGATTCCGGGCCGGGCCGAGTTCCGCATCGCGCTCGGGCTGCCGCGGAAAATCGCCGATGATGTGCGCAATTTCGCGCCCAATGTGATCCACGTCTCTGCGCCCGACTGGCTCGGCACCGGGGCGCAGCGCCTCGCCCGCGACCTCGGCGTGCCAATTGTCGCGAGCATGCACACGCGGTTCGAAACCTACCTCGATTTTTATGGCCTGCGCGCGCTCCGCCAGTGGGCCGTGCGCCGCCAGCGCGATTTTTACTGCGCGAGCGATCGGGTGCTCGTCCCCAATGGCGCGAGCAGAAAGGATCTACGGACGATGGGCGTACCGGCCAAACGCATCGGGATCTGGAGCCGCGGCGTCGAGCACGAACTGTTCAACCCGGCACGGCGCGACCCGGCCTGGCGGCAAAGCCTGGGCTATGCCAACGACGACATCGTCCTGCTGTTCTTCGGCCGCATCGTCCGCGAAAAGGGCACCACCTGCTTTGCCGAAACGGTGCGCGAACTGCGGCGGCGCGGGCTGACGGTGCGGCCCTTAATCGTCGGCGAAGGCCCGGCCCGTGCCGAACTGGAAGCGCAGATTGGCGAGGCTGTGTTCCTCGGGCATCTGGATGGCGCGGACCTCGGTCGGGCGATTGCCAGCGCCGACATCCTGCTCAACCCCAGCCTGACCGAAGCCTTCGGCAACGTGAATTTGGAAGCGATGGCGGCCGGCGTCTGCGTTGTCAGCGCCAACGTCGGCAGCGCCTCGGCAATTATCAGCAACGGCCAGGACGGCTATCTGATCGGGTCCAACCCCAAGGCCTTCGCCGACGCGGTCCAGAAGCTGGCGGCCGACTCGGTCACCCGCAGACGGATCGGCCGCAACGCCACCGCCACGGCGCAAAGCTATCAGTGGAGCGAAGTACTCGACGACGTCGTGCGGACGTATCGCGATCTAACGACGCGGTGACGAACTGGCGGCAGCCGAATCGACGTTGCGAATAAAGGCATCGACGAGTGCGTTGAACGCCTCCGGTCGCTCGATATTGCCGAGGTGCCCGGCACCCTCGATCGGCGCGTAGCTCGCGCCCGGAATGAGCTGCACCAATTCTTGCGACAGGCTCGGCGGGGTTACTTTGTCTTCGGTTCCGCAGATGACCAGGGTCGGCACGCGGATCGCCGCGGCGCGCTCGCGCTGGTCGGCGAGCCACACGGCCTCGGCGCCAATCCGGTAGGCGGCGGGGTCGATCTTCGCCATCGTCTCGACGACCTCGCTCCGGACTGCGGGATCGGCCGGTTGCGCGAGCAACACGTCGACCCGCGCTTCGGCCATGGCGCGGAGGTCGGCGCTGGCGTCGAGCGAGCGATCGTAAATCGCCCGGCCGTCAGGATGGACCGCAAACGTGTCGGCGAGGATCAGCGAGGCGCAACGAAGTGGCGTGAGATGGTGCATCGCAATCGCAACGACACCGCCGAGCGACAGTCCGCAAATGTGCGCCCGGGGGATCCCCAGGGCGTGCATCGCCGCCAGAATTATCCCAGCATACTTCTCGCGCGTGCTACCCCGGATGGCGGGATCACTCTCGCCGTAACCGGGATAGTCGAAGGCTAGCGCTCGTCGTGTCTTTCCGAAATGCTCAAGCTGCGGATGCCACACCGATTTGTCGGAGCCGACACCGTGAAGGAAGACGATCGGTGTCGCGTCGCCAGCGCCGGTCTCCACGAAGCCGATCGTCGTTCCATCGAGAAGTGTATAACTTGGCATGCACTTCATCTTGGCAGCGGTGCGCCTCGCGCGCTAGCGTCGCCGCATGACGCGGATGACGGTCAATGGCGAGGCGGTGCATTACCGGCTCGATCCCGAGACGCCCTTGCTGTGGGCGCTGCGCGATGCGTCCAACCTGACCGGCACCAAATATGGCTGCGACAGCAAGGATTGCGGCACGTGCACGGTGATCGTCGACGGCCGCGCGGCGCTGAGCTGCGCGGTCGCCATCCGCGATCTCGAAGGCGCGGCCATTACCACCATCGAAGGCTTATCGGCCGACCGCTCGCACCCGGTTCAGCAGGCGTGGCTGGCCGAGCAAGTGACGATGTGCGGCTATTGCGAGCCCGGATTCATCATGGCGATTGCCGCGATGCTCGAGGCCAATCCGACGCCCAGTGCCGAGGCGATTGCCGCGTTGCCCAACCTCTGCCGGTGCGGCGCCTACGCCCGCATCCGCGCGGCGATCGCACGTGCCGCGGCGGCCCCGAAACCTGTACCGCAGCCGAAACAGTCATTCAGCGGCACTTCATCTGGCGAGGCGCAAAAACCGACGTAACGTTGTAACCTCATTTGGGGACATCCCATGCGTAAAGTCCTTGCCCTTATGCTTCTCGCCGGCGTTGCGACTCCGGCTCTTGCTGCCGCCGATCCCGGTGACCGCCACGGCGGGTCGCGTTTCAACCAGCAGTCCACGTCCGACAATCAGGACAACCGCTCCGACAACAGCAATCGCCAGCATAACGATCGCGGCAATCGCGGCGGCGGGAACGGCGGCAACGACACGCAGCAGCAGGATCATCCGCGCGCGGTGATGCACGTCACGCCAACCGGCGGCGGCGGCGGCGGGAACAACGATCACGGGCCGCCGGCGACCCAGGTCGAGACCAACAACGGCGGCGCCAATGCCGGCGAACATCGCCACTTCAACGGCGTGCGCAGCCGCATCAGCAGCGGCGACGAGTCGCAAGCGATGCAGCCGACCAGCGACGGCTCCGATACGGTACGCAACTGGCACGGCCCGAAGATCGTCGAGCCGCCGCACGCCACGACCGAGGATGGCTCGGCCCGGACCTTGCGCGAACAGCACCGGTCGGTGCCCGGCGTGCTTCGCAACCGCGTGCCGATCGTCAGCAACACGCCCCGTGAGGGCACCCAGCCGCCGCTCCGCGCGGAAGCCCGCTCACGCAGCGGCGATCACCATTGGGATACCCGCTGGCGCAGCAACAATCGCTACGATTGGCAGGATTGGCGGCGCCACCACCGGTCGCACTTCCACCTCGGCCTCTACTTCGATCCCTTCGGCTGGAACTACCAGCCGTGGCAGATCGGCTGGCGCCTGTGGCCGAACTATTACAGCAGCCGTTACTGGATCAACGATCCCTATGAATATCGCCTGCCCTATGCGCCGCCGGGGTATCGCTGGATCCGCTATTATGACGATGCGATCCTGGTCGACACCTTCACGGGCGAAGCGGTCGACGTGATCCACAACTTCTTCTGGTAGACGGGCCCCACCCGTTGGTCGAAGGGGCGTTGCGGCATTGCCGCGGCGCCCCTTCTGCATTAGCGACCTAATACACCTTCATGTCGTTTCGAACGGGGTTTCCGATGACTGTTGTCGCTCGCCTGATTATGTCCGCGTCCATGATCGCCCTTGCCGCCCCCGCCGGCGCCCAGGCTCCGGCCGCGGCCGCCCCCGCCGGCCAGACGCGGCAAAGCGCGCACGATCGGCTGTTCCAGCTGTTCACCGACAGCGACGAGGCCAACCTCAAGCGCAATCCGCTCAACGCCTTGTTCCGCGGCGATCAGCGCTACGCCGACCGGCTCGGCGACAACATCACCGACGCTTATTACGCCGGCGAACGGGCGGCGGCCGAGCAGGACCTGGCGGCGCTGCACGCGATCCCGCGCGACCAGCTCAACGAGACCGACCAGCTGGCCTACGACACCTTCGAGTTCACCACCAAGGATACGCTGCGCGGGCTGCAGCCCGACCTCCTCGCGCTGACCGCGGTGCGGCCGATCAACCACTTCTTCGGCATCCACACTTTCTACCCGACCTTTGCCAGCGGCAAGGGCGCGGCACAGTTCAAGACGCTCGCGGACTATGAGAACAACCTCAAGCGTCACAAGGATTTCGTGACCTTCATCGACCGCGCGATCGGCCGCTTCAAGGAAGGCGAGAAGTCGGGCGTGGTCGATACCAAGCTGACCGTCCGCAACATGATCGAGCAGCTCGATACGCAGTTGAAGCAGGCGCCCGAGGATTCGCCGTATTACGGCCCGGTAAAGGACTTCCCGACGGGAATCAGCGACGCCGACAAGGCGCGACTGACGCAAGAGTATCGGGCGGCGATCACCGGCGAAATCTATCCCGCGCTGACCCGCCTGCGCGACTTCTTCCAGACCGAATATCTGGCCCGGGCGCGCGAAGGCGTCGGGCTGAAATATATGCCCGGCGGCGACAAGCTCTACGCTTACCTCGTTCAGTCGACGACGACGACCGACATGACCCCGGAGCAGATCCACCAGCTCGGGCTGAGCGAAGTCGCGCGGATCACGCGGGAGTTCGACAAGGTCCGCCGCGAGGTCGCCTTCAAGGGCACGCTGCCGCAATTCTTCGACTACATGCGGACCAGCCCCAAGTTTCAGCCGAAGAGCCGCGACCAGCTGACGCAGGATTTCTACGCGCTGCAGAAAAGGGTCGAGGTCCAGGTCCCGAAATATTTCTCGCTGGTTCCGAAAACGCCGCTGAAGATCGAGCCCTATCCCGAATTCCGCGAGAAGTTCGAGGCCGGCGGTTCGTACGAGCCGGGCACACCGGACGGCTCACGCCCCGGCACTTTCTTCTTCAACGCTTATGATTTGCCAGCACGCAGCACGTGGGAGGAAACCACCTTGTTCCTCCACGAGGGTGAACCCGGCCACCATTTCCAGATCAGCATCGCCCAGGAGAATGCCGCGCTGCCGTCATTCATGCGCTTTGGCGGGAACACCGCTTATGCCGAAGGCTGGGCGCTTTATGCCGAGACGCTCGGCTACGACATGGGCTTCTACAAAGACCCCTACGCGCGCTTCGGCACGCTCAACGACGAAATGCTCCGCGCGATGCGGCTGGTCGTCGACACCGGCATCCACGCCAAGGGTTGGACCCGCGACCAGTCGATCGAATACATGCTGTCGCATTCGGGCATGTCGAAGACCGACGTCACCGCCGAGGTCGAGCGCTACATCGCGATTCCGAGCCAGGCGACCGCCTACAAGATCGGCGCGCTCAAGATTCAGCAGCTGCGCAAGCGCGCGCAGGACCAGCTCGGGCCGAAGTTCGATATCCGTGAATTCCACGCCCAGGTGCTCGATTCAGGCGCGCTGCCGCTGACCATCCTCGAGCAGAAAATCGACCGCTGGATCGCGGCGAAAAAGGCCAGCTGAGCGCACGTCATTTGCGCTAGTGTACGCGTCTGTGATGCACGCTTCGGGGGCGACAGGCGTATGGACAGAAGGACGTTTCTTTCTGCGACCGCGGTCGCCGCTGCGGCGCCGCTGACGCGCCTCGGGGCGGCCGGGCAAGCGCCGTCGCCCGCGCCCAAGCCTTCCCGGCTCGACCGGCTCGCCAATGCCGCGACCGCGCATCGGCTGGCCGTGCCGTTCGACGGCGCGCGCTTCTCCGGTCCGGGATACGATTGGCTGTTGCAACAGGCTTCGGCCGCGCAGGCGTTCCTGCTTGGTGAAGAGCATGGGATCGCCGAGAATCCCAAGCTCGCTGCGCAGTTGTTCGCCGACCTCGTTCGCCACGGCTATCGCCATTTTGCGATCGAAACATCGCCGCCGATGGCGGCCGAGCTCGAACGAGCGGCGGGGGACGGTGGAATCGCCGCGATCAAGCGGCTGGTGACCGCACCCGAGTCGAGAGTCGCCTTTTTCGGCCTGCGTGAAGAAGCCGAGTTGCTGGCGGCGGTGCACGCCGCGGCGCCGCGCCAGTCCGATCTTTTGTGGGGCATGGATTATGAGGTCGCCGCCGACCGTTTTCTGATCCGCCGGCTCAAAGCCGCTCCGAAACCGGCCGCCGCAACTCGCGCACTGGCGGCGCTGGAAGCGGCGTCGAACGCATCGTGGGCGCGCTACGACGAGACCCACAACCCACAGTATATTTTCAGCTTCGCCGGCGATCCCAAGCTGGTTCGCGACGTGCAGCGCGCCTGGCCCCAAGCGAGCCCTGGCGACCGCCTGATCCTCGACACCTTGGAAGCGACCTTGGCGATCAATCGCTTGTGGACCCAGGACAAGGGGTACGAGTCAAACCAACTGCGCAGCCAATTCATCCGGTCCAATTTCATGCGGCATTGGCGGGCCAAACCGCGCGCCGATCGGCAATCGCGCGTCTTCATGAAGATGGGCGCGTCGCACATGGTGCGCGGCTTGAACATGAGCGACGTGTTCGATGTCGGCACGCTGGTCCCGGAGATACTCGCGGCCAACGGCGGAACGGCGTTCCACCTGATGGTCCTGCCGGGACCCGGCGCGCAGACGGCGAACCTCGATCCGACGAAGTTTCTCTACGTTCCCGGCAACCGCGACCAATATGGCGAGGGCATGGAGATTTTCGACAAGGCCGCTTTGCCCAACGCCTTCACCCTGTTCGACACCGCTCCGTTGCGGCCGATCGCGAGCAGTTATGCCGGCGACGTGCCACTGCCCCTGTGGCGGGTCATCCATGGCTTCGACGCGATCCTGATCATGACCGGGTCACATCCATCATCCAATATCTAGTCGGTCGGGGGCTAGCGGCGGCGAAATCGAAATGACCGCCCGGAAATACTTTCACTGACCTGTATTTATTCGGCTTTAACGTTGGCTGTTGTTTGCTAACTTGGTCACGCCGAGTTGCATGCGTCAGGGGGATTAGAATGCCGGATTCCGTTTTCGTCCGCATCGAGCGGATCGTTCGCACCAGCGCCGACCGCGCGCTCGACCTGGCCGAGCGGGCCAGCGGCATCGTGCTGGTGCGCGAAGCCGCGCGTGAGCTCGAACAGGCCGAGGAGCGGCTCCGCACCGATCGCCAGACCGCCGATCGCAAGGCGCGGCGTGCGGCCGACGCCCAGAAAGAAATTCGCGCCAAGCTCGCCGAACTGACCGACCACGCCCGCTATGCGCTGGGCAAAGGCCGCGAGGATCTGGCCCGCGCCGCGGTCGCCCGCCAGGTCGAACTCGAAAAAGAGACCGGCGATTGGGAGACCATCGCCGCCGAAGCCAAGATCGAGGCGAAATGCATCGACGACGCGCTTGCCCAGGTCGCCGCGCGGCGCAAGCAGATCCAGAGCGAGCTCGCCGCGCTCGAGCGCGAGCAGTCGGCGTCGGCTCCGGCCCGCGGCGGCAAGGACGGTGTCCAGGATCGCGTTGCCCAGGCGATCGGCAAGGCCGACCGGATGTTCGAGCGCGCGATGTCCGAGCGCGGCGCGGTCGCCGATTCCGCGGAAGCGGCGCGGGCGATGGCCGACATCGCGGCAATGAAGCGCGACGACGCGATCGAAGAAAAGCTCGCGGCGCTCAAGGCCAGCGCCGCGGCCAAGCCCAAACCGCGCAAGCGCGCGTGACACTTATGTCCGCTTTGGGTGGAAAGCTCCCACTACTGGTTTAAGTTCGGCGCATGTTTGCAATTCTCCTGCTTGCCGCATCAAGCCTCGTCGCAGCCGATGCGGCCCCTTCAACGTGTCTTGCGGGTAAGCGCCAAGCTCTGATCGACGGCGGGTTTACGGGTCCGCTGGTCTGCTCAAAGAATCTTGCAACGTTCAGGTTAATCGGTCGCCCGAGCGGTAGCGGATACGCTGTCTACGACTATCGCTATTGCTTCCTCCCGCACGCAGGAGGCGTCATGCATGGTGGCCAAAGGCTTATCGTATTTCAGGGCAATGCATACGTTGGAAACTACATGCTCCAACCCGAAGTCAGCGTTGCCGTGCGGGGAGCGCAGGTCGTTCTCAAAGGCCACGACGACAGGGAAACGGTTCGGCTCGATTTCTCGCGCAAGCCGCCAAGCCGGATACTTGTAAACGGCGAGGTCGATATTTTCGACCGCTGACAATGGGTCGAGAACGGACGCGGCGTTAACGCGATGCAGAGGTCGTTGCCCTAGGCGAGGACGTCAGGAGATCCATTTCCATGAAATTTGTTTCGCTCAAGTCGCGCGGCGGCAATTATCTGGTGATTGCGCAAAACGTCGCCTGGCTGCGCGCCCATGAGGACAATCAGACCAAGGTCGGGATCATCGGCAGCGACGCGATCCTGGTTGCCGGCACGATCGAGGAAACCGCCGCCGCAATTCTTGCGGGCTAAATCGGCAATCGCGCTTCACGGTTTTTCAACTTTCCGTTGATTATTCAACGTCCGCCGAAGTCAGGAGTTGAATGGGATGACCCGGGGCGCACGTATTTTCATGTACTTCTCATTCGCGTTTATCAATTTCGCGTTCTTCAAGGGTATCGGAATACATGCGCTGGGCGTGGTGTTCCTCATCCTCGGCATTTACCAACTGGTCGCCAAGCCCAAGTTCAACTGAGCGCCGCCGAGTTTAACGCTGACCCAATGCCTCGGCGATCAGTTTGCGGCTGTTGGCGATGCCGTAGAGGGCGATGAAGCTTCCCATGCGCGGGCCTTGCGAGGAACCGAGCAGGGTTTCGTAAAGCGCCTGGAACCAGCCGCGCAGAGACTCGAACGGATGGCGCTTGCCGACTTCGAACACTTGCGTCTGGATGTCCTCGGCGGTCGCGTCGTCGGGCAGTTTCGCCAGTTCGTCATCGAGATCGCGCAGGGCCGCGGCTTCCATCGCTGATGGGGCGCGGCGCTTGAGCCCCGGAACGACAAAATCACGCGCGTAATTGACCGCCAGACCGATCAGCGCGTCGAGCTCCGCGTCCTTCTCAGGAGACGTGTCGGGCGCGTAGCGCTGCACGAACTTCCACGCGATGTCCTTGTCCTGCACGCCGGGCAGTGACACCAGGTTGAGTAGCAGGCCGTAGGTCAGCGGCAGCTCGCCGGCCGGCACCTCGCCGCCATGAATATGGTGCGCCGGGTTGCCGAGCTTCTGCTCGATCGCCTGCTCCGGGTAGTTGCCGCGGAACTGGTGATATTCGTCGACCGCGCGCGGCACGAGGCCAAGGTGCAAATTCTTGGCCTTCTTGGGCTCGCGGTAGAGGTAGAAGGCGAGGCTGTTGTCGGAGCCGTAAGCTAGCCAATCCTCTATGCTGAGGCCGTTGCCCTTCGACTTGGAGATCTTCTCGCCCTTCTCGTCGAGGAACATCTCGTAGATCAACCCCTCCGGCTTACGGCCGCCGAGCACCGTAGCGATCCGCCCCGACTGGACGCCGCTGTCGGTCAAATCCTTGCCGTACATCTCATAGTCGACGCCGAGCGCGACCCAGCGCATCGCCCAGTCGACTTTCCATTGGCACTTGGCCTGTCCGCCGAGCGCAGACTGTTCGACCCGGCCGCCGTCCTCGTCGATGAAGGCGATCGTGCCGGCGTCGGCGTCGATCACTTCGACCGGCACCTGAAGCACGCGGCCCGAGGTCGGCGAGATCGGCAAGATCGGCGAATAGGTCTGGCGCCTCTCCGCGCGCAGCGTCGGCAGCATGATGTCGAGGATGTCGCCCCAATGGCGCAGGACATTGCGCAGCGCGTCATCAAACGCGCCCGAATTGTAGCGGTCGGACGCCGAGACGAACTCATAGTCGAAGCCATATTGGTCGAGGAAGCGGCGTAGCATCGCATTGTTGTGCGCGGCGAAGCTGCCTTCGCCGCTGTCGAATGGGTTCGGAATGCGGCTCAGCGGCTCGCCGAGATGCTCGGTCAGCATCGCCTGGTTGGGCACATTGTCGG
>Ga0268265_10002659_pt1 | contig 13260 bp, 11 predicted proteins | sample KBSSwiS52_FD_190355 | JGI IMG/M metagenome (GOLD analysis project Ga0268265, IMG submission 190355) | Switchgrass rhizosphere microbial communities from Kellogg Biological Station, Michigan, USA - KBS Switchgrass S5-2 (SPAdes) (version 2) | ecosystem: Host-associated > Plants > Roots >... | reverse complement strand
GCCAAGCCTGGCAGCGTGGCGGACAAGCCCTTGCTTGCGGTGCTCAAGGGTGAGCGGCGCGACCCTCCGCCCTTGTGGATGATGCGCCAGGCCGGCCGTTACCTTCCCGAATATCGCCAGCTGCGCGAGGAGAAGGGCAGCTTTCTCGACCTGGTCTATGACAGCGATGCCGCGGCCGAGGTCACGCTCCAGCCGTTGCAGCGATTTCCGCAGCTCGATGGCGCGATCCTTTTTTCCGACATTCTCATCGTCCCGTTCGCGATTGGCCAGAATCTGAGCTTCATTGCCGGCGAGGGTCCGCGCCTGACGCCGCCGCTGGTGAACGCCGAGCTGGCCGAGCTGACCGGTTATTCGGCGCGGCTCGATCCGATCTACGAGACGGTGGCCAAGGTGAAGGCGCGGCTCGACCCGTCGAAGACGCTGATCGGATTTGCCGGGTCGCCATGGACCGTCGCGACCTACATGGTTGCCGGCCAGGGTAGTCGCGAGCAAGCCGAAGCACGGCGACTGGCCTATCGCGATCCCGAGCGGTTTGCCGCGATCATCGAGGCCATCGAGGCAGTGACCTTCGATTATCTGATCGGCCAGATCGAGGCGGGGGCCGAGGCGATCCAATTGTTCGACAGCTGGTCAGGCAGCCTCGCGCCGAGCGAGTTCGAGCGCTGGGTGATCGCCCCGACGGCGCGGCTGGTGAAGCGCGTGCGGGCGGCACATCCGGAAGTTCCGATCATCGGTTTCCCCAAGGGCGCGGGCGGTAAGCTTGGCGCTTATGCGCGCGACACCAAGGTCGACGCGATCGGGATCGACGAGACAGTAAATCCGGTCTGGGCGCACAAGGAATTGCCCAAGAACCTGCCGGTGCAGGGCAATCTCGATCCGCTGGCCTTGCTTGCCGGCGGCGAAGTTTTGAGCTCGGCGGTTGCGACCATCCTTGACGCCTTCGCCGGGCGACCGCACATCTTCAACCTGGGCCACGGCATCCTCCAGGATACGCCGATCGCCCATGTCGAAGCGCTAATTGCGATGGTGAAGGGAACGGGATGACCGGATTGGACCTGACCGGCTTCCTCGGCGCCGCATACCTGTGGGTGAAGGCTGCCCACGTCACCTTTGTGATCTTCTGGATGGCCGGCCTGTTCCTGCTGCCGCGTTTCTACGTCTATCATCAGGAAACCGCGGTCGGTTCGCCCGAGGATCGCGCATGGATCGAACGCGAAGCCCGGGTCCGCTCGATCATTTTGATGCCGGCGATCCTGCTGGTGTGGCTGCTCGGCCTGATGCTGGCCTTCAATCTCGATCTGTGGGGCCAAACCTGGTTCCAGGCAAAGCTGGTCCTGGTGTTCGCGCTGTCCGGCTATCAGGGCTGGCTCGGCGCCTACGGCAAGAAACTGGCCAATGGCGAACGGCCGCTGTCGGGCAAGGCGGTGCGGATGATCAATGAAATCCCCGGCATTGCCGCGGCATTGATCGTCGTGCTGGTGATCGTCCGCCCATTTTGATCCATTTGTCGCCGGACTCGCCTTCGCCTCATTGACAGCGGGGCAGTCGAGACATACCTCGCAACGCGACGGCTGTTCCGGCCAGTTTCCCCAATTCGCCGGCCGCCAATCCTGATTCCCAAGCGGCGTCCTGCCGCGTCTCCAGCGCTGATCGACCCGACAAGCTCGAGCACAACTCCCCAAGAAAAGACCAATCATGCACTTGAAAGAATTGAAAAAGAAAACCCCAGCCGACCTCGTCGCAATGTCCGAGGAGATGGGTGTCGAGGGCGCGTCGACGATGCGCAAACAGGATCTGATGTTCTCGATCCTCAAGATCCAGGCCGAAAACGGTGTCGAGATCATGGGTTCGGGCACCATCGAGGTGCTCAATGACGGCTTCGGCTTCCTCCGCAGCCCCGAGGCCAATTACCTCGCCGGGCCGGACGACATTTACGTCACCCCGTCGATCGTCCGCCGCTTCGGCCTGCGCACCGGCGACACCGTCGAGGGCGAGATCCGCGGCCCCAAGGAGGGCGAGCGCTATTTCGCGTTGACCCGGGTCACGTCGATCAACTTCGACGATCCCGAAACCGTCCGCCACCGCGTCAATTTCGACAATCTGACGCCGCTCTATCCCGACGAGAAGCTGCGGCTCGATACGCTCGACCCGACCATCAAGGACAAGTCGGCGCGGGTGATCGACATTGTCGCCCCGCTCGGCAAGGGCCAGCGCGCGCTGATCGTGTCGCCGCCGCGGACCGGCAAGACCGTGCTGATGCAGAACATCGCGCGGGCCATCACCGACAATAACCCCGAAGTGATCCTGATCGTCCTGCTCATCGATGAGCGGCCGGAAGAAGTCACCGACATGCAACGCTCGGTCAGCGGCGAGGTCATCTCCTCGACCTTCGACGAGCCTGCATCGCGCCACGTCCAGGTCGCCGAAATGGTCATCGAAAAGGCCAAGCGCCTGGTCGAGCACAAGAAGGATGTCGTGATCCTGCTCGACTCCATCACCCGCCTCGGCCGCGCCTACAACACCGTGGTGCCGAGCTCGGGCAAGGTGCTGACCGGCGGTGTCGACGCCAACGCGCTGCAGCGGCCGAAGCGCTTCTTCGGTGCTGCCCGTAACATCGAGGAAGGCGGCTCGCTGTCGATCATCGCCACCGCGCTGATCGATACCGGATCGAAGATGGACGAGGTCATCTTCGAAGAGTTCAAGGGCACCGGTAACAGCGAAATCGTGCTCGACCGCAAGGTCGCCGACAAGCGCATCTTCCCGTCATTGGACGTCGGCAAGTCCGGCACCCGCAAGGAAGAATTGCTGGTCGAACAGGGCACGCTCACCAAGATGTGGGTGCTGCGCCGGATCCTGATGCAGATGGGCACTGTCGATGCGATGCAGTTCCTGCTCGACAAGATGAAGGACGCCAAGTCGAATGAGGATTTCTTCGCTTCGATGAACCAGTAAGTCCGCCCGGTGATCGCGCTCCCGAGCCTCAATTTCGGGGTGGTGTTCACCGCCAGCGGGATGGCCAAGCTCGGCCAGATCATCGTCGGCGACCTAACCATGGCCGGCGACAATGTCGTCATCATGGGATCGCTGGCTTCGGGCCTGCCCGAGCGCGACCGGCGCCGTGTGCTGATGCTGGGCGTCGGCATGGCGCTGGCCTTTCTCATCACCTTCGCGGTGATTGCCACCCAACTCCTTCAGGTGACCGGGCTGGTCTTTGCCGGCGGGCTGCTGTTGCTGTGGGTCGCCTACAATATGTGGACCGATCTCCACCCGCGGCGGGCGGTGGTGTGCGACGATCCGGACACGGCCGAGATCGAGGGGCCGCCGCGCACCAAGACCTTCCTCCAGGCCGCCATCCAGATCGCCATTGCCGACCTCAGCATGAGCCTCGACAACGTGCTGCTGGTGGCGTCGATCGCCCGCGAAGACCCGGCCTTGCTGTTCATCGGCCTCACTTTTTCGGTGTTGTTCATGGGGCTGGCGGCGAACTACGTCGCGCGGCTCATCCAGCGCTACCACTGGATCAATTACATCGGCTTTGCGGTGATCCTGTGGGTCGCCGGCAACATGATTTATGAAGGCTGGATGGGCGGAGAGCATGTCCTCGGCTTGAGGAAGGTGCTGACCGGCGGCTAGGGAACTAAGGCGCGGCATCCGGCTTGGGTGTACACGACCATTTTGGGGGCCTGCTTGCTCGACACGATGATGATGATTTCCGCCGGCGACCCGTCCGGGCTCGGCAGCGCCAGCGACATCTGGCGGTCGATTGTCCGCGACTTCGCCAATATCGGCGAGCCGGGCGCCTTCGCCGCCTTCTTCCAGGTGTTGCTGATCGACCTGGTGCTGGCCGGCGACAATGCGATCGTCGTCGGGGCGTTGGCCGCGGGACTGCCGGCCGAGCAGCGCCGCAAGGTGATCATGATCGGCGTGCTGGCCGCGCTGGTCCTCAGGGTCGGCTTCGCGCTGGTCGTCACCCAATTGCTGCAAATCGTCGGGCTCATCCTCGCCGGCGGCCTGCTGCTGCTGTGGGTCGCGTGGAAGATGTGGCGCGAGCTGCGCCAGCCGCAGGAATGCTCACCGGGATCCGAAGAGATCGTCGGCGACGAACATAGCGGGCTGCGGCCGGCCAAGAGCTTCGCTGCGGCGGTCTGGGCGGTTGCGGTCGCCGACATCAGCATGAGCCTCGACAACGTGCTGGCGGTGGCCGGGGCGGCCCGTGAGCATCCAGGGATCCTCATAGTCGGGCTGATCTTCGCGGTCGCGCTGATGGGCGTCGCGGCCAATGTCATCGCCCGCTACATCGAGCGCTACCGGTGGATCGCCTGGATCGGCCTGATCGTCATCCTGTGGGTCGCGGTGAAGATGATCTGGGACGGTTATCACGACGTAGCGCCGGTGCTCGGCTGGCCGCTGATGAACGCTGTTGTTTGATTGGCGCTGCGCCAGCGCTTAGGCGCGGGCCCGTGGCCCAGGACACCATCTTCTCCCTCTCGAGCGGCCGCCCGCCGGCAGCAGTAGCCGTCATCCGCATCAGCGGGCCCGGCGCGCATGGCGCCGGCGCGCGGATTGCCGGGGATTTGCCCGAGGTTCGGACGGCGGCGGTGCGTGAGTTGCGGCATCCGGATTCGAAAGACTTGCTCGACGAGGCTTTGGTTCTGCGCTTCGACGGTCCGGCCAGTGCGACCGGCGAGGATATCGTTGAATTTCAATGCCATGGTGGCCGAGCAGTGGTCGACGGCGTGCTCGCGGCGCTGGCCTCGATTGACGGCCTGCAGATGGCCGAGCCGGGCGAATTCACCCGCCGTGCATTCGAGAACGGCCGAATCGATCTGACCGAAGCCGAAGGGCTGGCGGATCTGCTCGAGGCGGAGACCGAATCGCAGCGCAAGGCGGCGCTGGCGTTGGCCGAGGGCGGTCTCAGCAAGCAGATCGCTGCCTGGCAGCAGCAGTTGCTGGCGCTGTCAGCGGCGGCGGAGCGAGCGATCGACTATGACGAGGACGATTCGGTGCTCGATCCGGCGCTTGGAGGCGGTTGCGCAGAACTGGCGGTAGAGCTTCAGCTATGGCTCGAGCGGCCGCGGGTCGAGCCGCTGAAGGCTGGCGTGCGGGTCGTGGTCGCAGGCCCGCCAAATGCCGGGAAGTCGAGCCTTGTCAATGCGATAGCTGGTCAGGAGCGGGCGATCGTCACGGCGATTCCGGGCACCACCCGCGACCATATCGAGGTCCCGCTGGCGCTTGGCGGGATTCCCCTGCTGCTCACCGATACGGCTGGATTGCGCGAGACCGACGACGAGGTCGAGGCGATCGGGGTTGGCCGGGCTGCCAAGCTCGTAGACGCGGCGGATGTGCTGGTCTGGCTTGGCGATCCCGGGGAAACACCGGAACATCCGCGCCTGATCAAGCTTCACGCCAAGGCGGACATCCGCGAGCCGGCTCCGGCAGGCTCGCTGGCTCTGTCCTCGGTGACGGGTGAGGGCGTCTCGGATTTGCTTGAGCGCATTGGCACACTGGCGGCATCGCTGCTGCCGGCCGAGGACGGCATCTCGCTCAACCGCCGCCAAGCAGCCCATGTCGAAGAGGCCGCTGTCGCCCTTGGGAATGCGGCGTGCAGCGGCGACCTGGTGGTGATCGCCGAATGCCTGCGCGACGCGCGCGGCGCGTTCGACCGGCTGACCGGCCGGGCCGGCGTCGAGGACGTGCTCGACGCGATTTTCGCGCGCTTCTGCCTCGGCAAATAGCGCGATGTTTCACGTGAAACGCTGATCGGCTAAGGCCGCGGCCATGTACGACGTTTTGGTGATCGGTGCCGGCCATGCCGGGTGCGAAGCTGCGGCTGCCGCGGCCCGCCGTGGCGCGCGCGTTGGCCTGCTCACCTTCCGCGCCGAGGATGCCGGGCAGATGTCGTGCAACCCGTCGATCGGCGGGGTCGGTAAAGGTCATCTGGTGCGCGAGCTCGACGTGTTCGACGGGCTGATGGCGCGGGCTGCCGATCGCGCCGCCATCCATCGCCGGATGCTCAACCGGAGCAAGGGGCCGGCGGTGTGGGGGCCGCGCGTCCAGGCCGACCGGCGGCTGTATCGCGCGGCGATCGGCGAACTGCTCGCCGAGAATGAGGTTGAGCTCGTCATTGCCGAGGCGCTCCGCCTGATCGTCCGTGACGGACGCGTGGCCGGGGTCGAGACCAGCGTCGGCAATCTATCATGTCGAGCGCTGGTGATTGCGACCGGGACCTTCCTCGACGCGCGCCTGTTCGTTGGTGAGGAAGTGGTCGAAGGCGGCCGCCGCGGCGAGCGCGCTTCGATCGCACTGGCCGAGCAGATCCGCGAGGTCGGTCTCGGGCAGGGACGCCTCAAGACCGGAACCCCGCCGCGGCTCGATGGCCGGACCATCGACTGGGCGCGACTTGAGGAACAGCCGAGCGACAATGACGCTTGGTCGATGTCGGCGCTCGACGATGGCGCCGCGCCGCCGCAGCTGAGCTGCGCAATCACCCGCACCAATGAGCGCACGCACGACATCATCCGCGCCAATTTCGACCGCTCGCCATTGTTCGCCGGCGCGATCGAAGGGCGGGGCCCGCGTTATTGTCCGTCGATCGAGGACAAGGTGAAGCGCTTCGGGGACCGCGACGGCCACCAGATTTTCCTCGAGCCCGAGGGTCTCGACGATCCCTTGGTCTATCCCAACGGCATCTCGACCTCTCTTCCGGCGGACGTGCAGCGCGAGTTCGTGCACAGCATCGCCGGGCTCGAACGCGCAGAGATCGTCCGCCCCGGCTATGCGGTCGAATATGAATATGTCGATCCGCGGCGGCTCAACGCGACGCTCGAGGTGCGCGACCTTGGCGGACTGTTCCTTGCCGGGCAGATCAGCGGCACCACCGGCTATGAGGAAGCAGCGGCGCAGGGCCTGGCGGCGGGATTGAACGCGGCCGCGGTTGCGCTCGACCTGCCCGAGGTGCGATTCGATCGTCGGACCAGCTACATCGGGGTGATGCTCGATGATCTGACGCTCCAGGGCGTCAGTGAGCCGTACCGGATGATGACCGCGCGTGCCGAGTATCGTTTGTCGCTGCGGGCCGACAATGCGACGACCCGGCTGGGTGAGGCGGCGCTGGCCGGACATTGCGTGTCGGACCGGCGCCGGGCGCAAATCGAGCAGCATTTTGCGCTTCGGTCCGACCCGAGTTGGGCGACGACTGAGGAGGGGCGCGCGGACACGCTTTATGCCCCGTACATCGAGCGCCAGCGGCGCGAATGGGAAGTCGTGCGGCGTGACTCGCATGTGTGGATCCCGGCCGGTTTCGATTTCGGCGCGGTGTCCGGCCTGTCGAACGAGATGGTCGAGCGGCTTGGTGCGACACGGCCGGAGACACTCGACCAGGCGTCGCGGGTGGCGGGCGTGACTCCGGCGGCATTGTCGGCGCTGTACGTCGCGGCGGCGCGCCGGTCGTCGGCGTGATCGATGCGCTCGAACAGGCGGCGCGCCGACCTGTTTCACGTGAAACATTTGAGCGGCTGACCGCCTATGTCGAGCTACTGAAAGCGGAGAACGAACGTCAGAATCTCGTTTCGGCGTCGACACTTGGCGATGTTTGGAGCCGTCACATCCTCGATTCGGCGCAGCTCGTTCGGTTTGAACCGCACGCCGGCGCAACCTGGGCGGATGTGGGCTCCGGAGCGGGACTTCCGGGGATCGTCATCGCCTGTCTGGTCGAAGGGCCGGTGACTTTGATTGAACCCCGCCGCCTGCGCGCGGACTTCCTTCGCATGACAGTTGAGCAACTCGGACTAAATGCTTCGGTCAAGGGCGTGAAAGTGGAGCGGGTCACCGGCCAGTATGACGTGATCACGGCCCGCGCCGTGGCTTCGCTCAATAGTTTCCTCGGGATATCCCAGCATCTGTCCACAAGAAATACCGTTTGGGCGCTTCCCAAGGGGCGCAATGCCCAATCGGAACTGGTCGAAGCCCAGCGCACGTGGCAAGGTGTGTTTCACGTGGAACAGAGCGTTACCGACGCGGATTCCTACATCGTCGTCGGGACTGGGGTGAGGGCCAAGGCTGCATGATCCGGATCGCGGTTGCCAATCAAAAGGGCGGAGTCGGCAAGACGACGACGGCGATCAACCTCGCCACCGCGCTCGCCGCGATCGGGTCGCGGGTGCTGCTGGTCGACCTCGATCCCCAGGGCAATGCCTCGACCGGGCTCGGGATCGGCGCCTCGACCCGCGAGAAATCGAGCTACGACGTCCTGATCGGCACCGAGACCGTGCTCGACAGCGCGATTCCGACCCGGGTGCCGCGGCTCGACCTGCTGCCGGCGACGGTCGACCTGTCCGGCGCCGAGGTCGAGATGGTCGGGCTCGAGGATCGCGCCCATCGCCTCGGCAAGGCGCTGTCGGCGGTCCCGCACGGGCGCTGGGACATCTGCCTGATCGATTGCCCGCCGTCGCTCGGCCTGCTGACGGTCAATGCATTGGTCGCCGCGCGGCATTTGCTGGTGCCGCTGCAATGCGAGTTCTTTGCGCTCGAGGGGCTGAGCCAATTGCTCCAGACCGTCGAACGGATGCGCAACGCCTTCAATCCAGAGCTGTCGATCCTTGGCGTCGCGCTGACCATGTTCGATCGCCGCAACAATTTGTCGGCGGCGGTCGCCGAAGACGTCCGTGCGTGCCTCGGCACCGCGGTGTTCGATACCGTCGTGCCACGCAACGTGCGTCTGTCCGAAGCGCCGAGCCATGGGCTTCCGGCGCTGATCTACGACCTTAAGTGCCCGGGCTCCGAGGCCTATATCCGGCTTGCGCGCGAGTTGATTGCGCGCCTGCCGCAGCTGGCGGAGGCGGCGTGAGCGAGCGGCCCGGCAAGGGGCTCGGCATGGGTCTCTCAGCGCTGCTCGGCGAGGCGCGCCCGGCGAGCGGCAACGATGCGCCTACTCCGGCCGGCGGCGTTCGCGAGATCGAAATCGCGCGGATTCGGCCCAATCCCAACCAGCCGCGGCAGCATTTCGACGAGGAAGCGCTGAAGGAGCTGGCCGAATCGATCGCCGAGCATGGGGTGCTGCAGCCGATCCTGCTCCGCCCGGAGGGCGAGAATTTCGAGATTATCGCCGGCGAGCGGCGGTGGCGGGCAGCGCAGCGAGCGCAGCTGCACGTGATCCCGGCAATCGTTCGCGCCCAGACGGACGAAGCAACGACCGCCGAGCTCGCCTTGATCGAGAATATCCAGCGCGAAGATCTGAACGCAATCGAGGAGGCGGAAGGCTATCGCCAGCTGATCCAGCGCCATGGTCACAACCAGGACGATGTCGGCAAACTGGTCCACAAGTCGCGTAGTCACATCGCCAACCTGTTGAGATTACTCGATCTTCCTCAGTCGGTGAGACAATCGCTATTGCAAGGCGATATCAGTATGGGCCACGCACGGGCCGTCGCGGCGGCGCCGGACCCCGAAGCTTTGACCAGGGAAATCATCGCCAAGGGCCTGTCGGTGCGCCAGGCGGAAGCGCGCGCCAAACGCGCCAAGCAGGGCCCCAGGGAACTGGTCCTGACCAGCGAGCGCAAGGTCGACGCCGACCTCGCCGCGCTCGAACGCCAGTTGAGCGACATGCTCGGGGTCAGGGTCCAGGTCGTGCACAAGGGGCAGGGCGGCACCGTGCAGCTGGCTTATTCGAGCCTCGACCAGCTCGACATGATCTGCCAGCGGCTGTCGGGCGAACCGATCTAGGCGGTTAGCGGCGGGCCGCGGCGCGGGCGATCGCGATCAACTCCTCGCCGAGCGCTTCCTGGTTCGGAACATCGCTGAAAATCAGGTCATGCTCAAGCTTGCCGGCGCGTTCCGCGACCGTCGCCAGCCGCCGCGAATCCCACAGTGACAGGAGCCGCGCGACCAGCGGTTTATCCTTCCAGAACAATGCCCTGCCCAATGACGTCATGACGGCGTCGGGCGATTCGCCGCGCTCGATCCGGGCCCGCGCCGGGGCCAGCTGGAGCAAGCGCCGCTGCAGTGCCCGGACCACCGGAATGCCCTCGGCCCCGCGCGGCAGTTGGCCAAGTTCGGCGGCGAGATCGTTGAGCCGCCCGGCCAGCGCGAGATCGGCGAGATGGAGCACTTCGCCCTCGGGGAGATCGGCCCCGATCGCATCTATCGCGTCTTGATCGAGCTCCTTGGGCGCTTGCGGGGAGGCGTCGATGTACAAAGCGAGCTTCTGCAGCTCCTGGGCGACGATCGCCTGGTCGTTGCCACCGGCATCCGCGATCCGCGCCGCGACCGGCGGGCTGATCTTCAGCCCGAAGCGGCGGCCGACGTCGGCGACCATCCGCTCGGCCTCGGCCCCTTCGGGCGGATAAGAGGCGTAGGCCATTGCATCGCGTGATGCCTCGGCGAGTTTGAGCAGCGCCGAGGTCTTGCGCAGCGCGCCGGCAATCGCGACCACCGGGCTTTCCGCGGCATTGGCCTCGAGTAATGCCTCGACCCCTGCCGCAATCTCGTCCCCGGCGGGTTCGACCCACACCACGCGGGTGCCGCCGAACAGGTTCATCGCCCCGGCTTCGTCGGCCAACAGCGCCGGGTCGGATTTGACGGCCCCGCCCGAGATAACGAAGCGGCTCGCAGCGAGCGCCTCGCACAGCCGTTGGCCGAGCGCGCGCGACTGGGCGTCGTCGGGCCCGTGGAACAGGTAGAAGCGAACCTTGGCGTCAGGCTGGTCGAGCGAGCGCCCGATGCTGCCTTTGCTCGCCTTCACCGGGCCGGCGCGGTCCGCGCCGCATAAACGCCGAGCCGCGCGACGATCTGGTCGGCGACGACGTTGGCGAGATTCTCCAGCGCGGTCTGCTCGGCCGCAACCGTCGCATATTCGGAGCTGACCACGTCAACTCCGGCGTCGGAGCCGGCGGTCGCGTCGAGCACCACGCTGCCGTTGGCGAGATTGACCAGCTGGTAGCGCGCGCGGAGGGTCCGCCGCTCGCGGGTGACGGCGCGGTCGCCGCGGATGCCGAAGCCAGTGATATTGTCGTCGAGCGTCACGTCGAGCCGGTATTGCGGCGACGATTTGCCGCTTTCGCCGAGCCGGTCGATCAACTTGTTGCGCATCAGCCAGCCGGCCTGGCCGTCGATCGGGCCGACCTGGACCGTGCTGAGCGTCGTTCCGACCGTTCCTGCCGCCCCGCCGCTGTAGAGCGGGCGCAGCCCGCACGCGGTGAGCGCGAGGGCGAGCAGCGGGATGAGGACGCGCATCATGCGACGATATTCACCAGCCGGTCGGGAACCACAATCACCTTGCGCGGGGCCGCGCCGGCAAGCTGGCGCTGGACCTTGTCCAAGGCGAGGGCGAGCGCTTCGGCTTCCTCCTTGGGCAGGCCGCGCGGCGCGGTCAGCGTATCGCGTAGCTTGCCGTTGACCTGCACCGCGATCGTCACCTGGTCGTCGATCAGCAGCGCCGGGTCATAGTCGGGCCAGGCGGCGTCGGCGACCATGCCGCTGCCCCCCATTGCCTCCCAGGCTTCCTCGGCGAGGTGGGGGGCCATAGGCGACACCAGCTTCACCAGCGCCTGCACGGCCTCGGCACGATCCGCCGACGGCTTGGCCTTCTCGATCGCGCTGACCAGTTCGTAAAGCTGCGCCACCGCCTTATTGAACTGCAACCCGTCGATCGCGGCGCCGACCGCGGCAATGGTCTTGTGCAGCTTGCGCCGGAGGTCCTCGTCCACGCCGGCTGCGTCGGCGGTTTCGGTCGCCAGCCGCCAGATCCGCTGGGTGAAGCGCGACGCGCCCTCGATCCCCGCTTCGGACCATTCGAGGTCGCGCTCGGGCGGGCTGTCGGAGAGCATGAACCAGCGCACCGCGTCGGCGCCATATTTGGCGAGGATCGGCTCGGGATCGACCGTGTTGCGCTTGGACTTGGACATTTTCTCGATGCGCCCGGGGGTCACCGGCTGGCCGCTTTCGATGTGCACCCAGTCGTCGCCGTCGCGCTTGACCTCGTCGGGGCTGAGCCAGCTGCCGTCGCCGGCGCGGTATGTCTCGTGAGTCACCATCCCTTGCGTGAACAGGCCGCTGAACGGCTCCGCGAAGTCGAGCTCGCCGAGGTGCTGCAGCGCCCGGGTCCAGAAGCGCGCGTAGAGCAAATGCAAAATCGCATGCTCGACCCCGCCGATATACTGGCCGACCGGCAGCCACTTCTCGGCCTCCGCGCGATCGAACGGCTTGTCCTTGGGCTGGCTGGCGAAGCGGATGAAATACCAGGACGAATCGACGAAGGTGTCGAGGGTGTCGGTCTCGCGCAGCGCCGCCTCGTTGCAGCTCGGGCAGGTGACATGCTTCCACGTCGGGTGGCGGTCGAGCGGGTTGCCGGGCGTCTCGAAGTCGATGTCCTCGGGCAGGATCACCGGCAACTGGTCCTTGGGTACCGCCACCGGCCCGCATGATGGGCAGTGGATGATCGGGATCGGCGTCCCCCAATAGCGCTGGCGCGACACGCCCCAGTCGCGCAGGCGGTACTGGACCACGCCCTTGCCCCAGCCGGCGGTCTCGGCGCGGCGGATGACCTCGGCGATGGCCTGTTCGGTGGTCAGCCCGTCGAGGAAGTCGGAATTGACGGTGATCCCGGTGATGACGTCGGCTTCGCTGCCGACCGGCTGCGCGGCTTCGTCGACGCTGGCGGCAACGACGCGCTTGATCGGCAGGCCGTACTTGGTGGCGAATTCGAAGTCGCGCTGGTCGTGGCCGGGCGAGCCGAAAATCGCCCCGGTGCCGTAATCCATCAGCACGAAGTTCGCGATGTAGACCGGCACGCGCAGCTTGGAGTCGAGCGGATGGACCGCCTCGATCCCGGTCGCATAGCCCTGCTTCTCGGCGGCTTCGATCTCGGCCAGGCTGGTGCCGCCGCGCTGGCATTCGGCGATGAACGCGGCGGCCTTGGGGTCGGTCTGCGCCACCGCCTGGGCGATTGGATGGCCAGCGGCGATGGCGACGAAGCTCGCGCCAAACAGCGTGTCCGGCCGCGTCGTGAACACCTCGACATCGCCGATCTCGCCGACCGGTTGCGCGAGCCGGAAGCCGAATTGCAGCCCGCGGCTCTTGCCGATCCAATTCTCCTGCATCAGCCGGACCTTCTCCGGCCAATGCTCGAGCCCGTCGAGGCCGGCGAGCAGATCCTCGGCGAAGTCGGTGATCTTCAGGAACCATTGGGCGAGCTTGCGCCGCTCGACCGGGGCGCCCGAGCGCCAGCCCTTGCCGTCGATCACCTGCTCATTGGCGAGCACGGTC
>Ga0268265_10002655_pt1 | contig 13268 bp, 15 predicted proteins | sample KBSSwiS52_FD_190355 | JGI IMG/M metagenome (GOLD analysis project Ga0268265, IMG submission 190355) | Switchgrass rhizosphere microbial communities from Kellogg Biological Station, Michigan, USA - KBS Switchgrass S5-2 (SPAdes) (version 2) | ecosystem: Host-associated > Plants > Roots >... | reverse complement strand
GATGGTCGCCGGAGATCGTGCCGGCGCTCGCGGCGCGAATGCGTGGGCGCTCGACAGTGCAGCGAAGCTCGTCGCCTCTGACCGGACGGTGACCGACTGGCGCACCGATTGCCTGCTGCCCGCGCGCTGGATGCAAATTGCGCTGAGCGACAAGCCCGCTGCCCGCCAGCAGATCGCGGCATTCGACCGTGATTTCCGCAACCCAAGCACCAAGCCGACGAGCGAAGAGCGCTTCGCCTGGATCGCGGTCGACATGCTCGATGGCGCCAACTGGCGTGCGGCCGGTGACCCGTCGAAGGCGCGCGTTAGCTTCACTCGGGCGGCGTCCCGGCTACCCGCCGGTACGCCGACAGACGCGCGCCTGCTGGCGGTCGCGAATTATCTAAAGCGCTCTGAAAATATCTCTGGCCTGCCCGCTACCGCTCCCGCGACGGCAGGCCCGGTTCGGTACGATGTGGGGGCATTGCTCGGTATTCGAAAGGAATGAGAAATGCCTAAACCAGACATGACGCTGACGGTGAACGTCGCCGTGACCGGCTCAATCGACAATACGGGGAAGCTGACCGCCGCTGCGACTTACACGCCGGGAAACATGACCCCCGCAAGCACCAATGTCGTCGACTCGAGCGGCGACATCAATCTCAAGCATATGAACGATTCCAACAACGACTACAGCAACCAGACCGACATCACCTTCATGCTGTCCGGAACGATCACTGACCAGAACGGAAACACCTACGGGGTCGTGTTCCCAGACAGCGTCTCACAGGCGATCAACATTCAGCAAAAGGGCGGCGGCGGTCATGGCCAGCTAACCCCCAGCCTGCCGTCCGAAACATCGCTGGTCATCGACGATGTCGACCAGGACGGCCAAGACTACACTTACTGCCTGACCATCGAACCCGACATGATTTCGGCGGACCCCATTCCGACTTGTCCGCTCGATCCGAACATCGTGAATCGCTGATCGGCAAAGCCCACCAGGGTCATGGCCTAGCCGAGCCGCCATACGGCGGCTATCGGCGCGGCCATGTACCTTGCCACCTTGATGCTGCTCGGTTCGGGCGAACTTGGCCGCGAATTCGCCATCGCCGCCAAGCGCCTCGGCTGCCGGATGATCGCCTGCGACCGCTACGCCAACGCCCCGGCGATGCAGGTCGCCGACGCGTTCGAAGTCTTCCCGATGCTCGATGGCAAGGCGCTCCGCGCCGCGGTCGAGAAGCACAAGCCCGACATGATCGTCCCCGAGATCGAGGCGATCGACACCGTGACCCTGGCCGCGCTTGAGGGTGAAGGCTGGCGCGTCATCCCGTCCGCCAAGGCCGTCCAGCTGACCATGAACCGCGACGGCATCCGCGAATTCGCCGCGCGCGAGCTTGGCCTCGTCACCTCCAATTACCGCTTCGCCGAGAGCCGCGACGACGCCATCGCCGCGGCGGCCGAGATCGGCCTGCCGTGCGTGGTGAAGCCGGTCATGTCGAGTTCGGGCAAGGGCCAGACCACGGCCAAGTCCGCGGACGAGGTCGGCGCCGCCTGGGACTATGCCGTCGCCAACATGCGCGGCGACCGCCCGCGCGTGATCGTCGAGGAATTTATCGCGTTCGACAGCGAGATCACCTTGCTCACCGTCTCGACCAAGGACGGCATATTGTTCTGCGCGCCGATCGGCCACCGCCAGGAGGCTGGCGACTATCGCGAGAGCTGGCAGCCGGCGGCGATCCCGACCGGCGCGCTCCACTCGGCCCGCAACCAGGCGCGCAAGGTCGTCACCGCCCTCGGCGGCCATGGCATCTTCGGCGTCGAATTCTTCATTCGCGGCGACCAGGCGATCTTTTCGGAGCTTAGCCCGCGCCCGCACGACACCGGCATGGTGACGATGATCTCCCAATTCCCGAGCGGGTTCGAGCTGCATTTGCGCGCAATCCTCGGCCTGCCGATTCCGTCGATCGAGCTGGCCGCGCCGGCTGCCGCCTCGGCCGTGATCCTCGCCGACCGCGACAGCACCGACTTCGCCTATGACGGCATTGCCGAAGCGCTCGCGCTCGGCGCGCCCGGCCGCCCGGTTGACCTGCGCATCTTCGCCAAGCCGGAAACCCACAAGAACCGGCGGATGGGCGTCGCGCTTGCCCGCGACGAAACCATCGAGGATGCGGTGGCGCGGGCCGTTGCCGCCGCGTCGCGCGTTAAGCTTCGCTACTCGTGACTGGGAGGACGCCGATGAGATTCGCCGCTGCCTTGATGTGCACCGCCCTTGTGCTCACCGCCTGCGGCGACAATGCGCCGCCGCCCAACCAGAAGACGATCAAGATCCGCGGGCCCGAGCAGGATGCGCTGCATCAGCTCGACGCGCTCAATCTCGCGATCGCGCTGAAGCGCGCGATCTATTCCGCCGGCTACCTCTGCAAGCGCGTCAGCGACGGCGGCTTCGTCGCCGAATATCAGAATCTCGACATGTGGATGGCGCGCTGCACCGACGGCAAGACGACGACGGACTGGGCGGTGTTCGCCGGCGCCGACGGCAGCGCGCAGGTGCGCCTGTGCAAGGATGTCGACACCAGCCAGCTGCCCAAATGTGAGATCAAGCAGCGCCCGAAGGGCAAGTTCAGCTAGGCGTCAATTCCCGCACTGGCGCGTTTCTTTATACTCGCCCGCGGCCGACATTTCCTTGATGGTGACGCAATTGCCCTGGCGCACTTCCTCGCGCCAGCTGCCGTCCGCATTGGTAACGCGGTTGCCACCCTTGGGGACGCGCTTGCCGTCCTTGATTTCGTAGTTGAAGCCCTTGGGCGTCGATTGGTCCTGTGGCGGAGCTGCGGCCGCACCGCCAGCTGCCGCGAGCAGCGCAGCGCCGCCGAGCATCAGCAATGTCTTCCGAATCAGCATTTCACACGACTCCTTATGGGGCCTGTACGTGCCCGAAACGACGTTAACCGCGGCTGACGAGCAACCGCAGCTTCCGTGCAGCATATGTCGGAGGTCGGCGGCCGAATCGCAAGGCGATTGGCCGCGGCGGGCAGGTTAGCCCTGGCGCGCCTTGAAGCGGCGGTTCGTCTTGTTGATGACGTAGGTCCGGCCGCGACGACGAATCACGCGACAGTCCCGGTGCCGCGACTTCAGCGACTTAAGTGAATTGCGAATCTTCATGGCCGGGCGCCTGCTCGTCTCTCAAAAACGGGTTGTCGGAAGGTTCGTTAAAACCGGCGGCTCCCCTAGGCAGCGGCGGCGTTCAAGTCAAGGCGAGTGGCGTGCAGGCTTATTTCAGCACCATCGTGTTGCCATGAATCTCGACCGAATCGAATTTGCTGAGGAAGCGCTGGCCGAGCAAGGTTTCGCTGCCCCCGTTGAGCACAACCGCCGGCATGTCCGCAGCTTCCTTGTTGCCGAGCGAGATGCGGTCGATCTTGATCACTTCGCCATGTACCTCGCCGTCCGCCCCCTGGCCGATCACTTCGGGCATGCCGATCGACGTGGCGATGCCGGCGCTCGACGCGTCGGCGCGGCTCAGCGCGATTTCGGTCGCGCCGGTATCGACCAGCGCGTGGATCGTCGCACCGTTGATTTGCACGTCCGCGTAGAAATGCCCGTCGTCGGCGCGCTGCAATTCGACGCTGCCCTCGTCCGTGAGCCGGCTGCTCCCGGCGCTGGCCGCTTGATTTCCGGTCGTCAGGCCCGCTTCGGTAACCCGCTCGTTCAGGCCCGCACCGTCGCTGCGCGAGGCACTGCCCGATGAGCAATGACCGAGCATTGCCGCGAACATCCCGCCAACGAAGATGAAGATCAGATAAGCGCGCGCCATTTCCGGAGCGTAAAGCAGGCGCGGTAAATAAACGCTGAAGCCTCAGTGGGTTGACGTTTTCGTAACCGTGGCCGGCTTACCTTGGCCGCTGCCGGATCCAGGGGGATGTCAGTATGTACCGTTTGTACGGCATGGTTGCCGCTGTCCTGTTCATCGCCGGCGCGATGGGCGTTTCGGCCATCAATCGCACGGCCAATTACAAGCCGGCCAAGGCCTCGGTCTATGAAATCGACCGCAAGTGCGAGATCATTGAGACGCGCACGAGCTTCGACGGCAAGAAAAGCTCAAGCACCTACCAGGGCGAGTGCAAGACTGCGGACGACGCGTGGGACAAGGCCAAGGCCAAGCACGACAAGACCATTGCTGCCACGGCGACGATCAAGGTCAGCTACGTCGCGCCGCAGGACAATACGTCCCAGACGGGCGAACTTCACTTCACCAGCCGCGACGACGAATTCTATGACCTGAAGGCGGGTGACGTGGTCGACGTGCTGGTCGACAACAAGGACCACACGAAGATCATCAAGGGCTAGCCGGCCAGCTTGCGTTCCCACGCCAGCGCATCGCCGACAATCCGGTCGATGTCCGCGTAGGCGGGGCGCCAGTCGAGCGTCTCCAACAGCCGCGCATTGCCGGCGACTAGCTCCGGCGGATCGCCGGCGCGGCGGCCTTCGATCACCCGCTTGACCGGCATGTTGGTGTGGCGGTCGACCGCGTCGAGGACATCAAGCACCGACAGTCCCGTGCCGTACCCGCAGTTCGCGACGAGATTGTCGTCGGGATGCTCGGTCAGCCAGTCGAGCGCCGCGACATGCGCCGCCGCGAGGTCGCTGACGTGGATATAGTCGCGAATGCAGGTGCCGTCGGGCGTCGGGTAATCGGTGCCGAACACCGCGACGTGCGGCCGTTTGCCGACGGCCGCCTCGGCCGCGATCTTGATCAAGTGCGTCGAGCCCTTGCCGACCTGGCCGGCGCGGCCCGCGGGGTCGGCCCCGGCGACGTTGAAATAGCGCAGCGCGCCATAGTTGAGCGGATGCGCTGCCGATGCGTCCGCCAGCATCTGCTCGGTCATCAGCTTGGACGAACCGTAGGGGTTGATCGGCTGCTTGGGATCGCCTTCGCTGATCGGTACCTGGTCGGGCACGCCATAAACCGCGGCGGTCGAGGAAAAGAGGATATGCTTGACCCCCGCCGCGACCGCGCTGCTCAACAGCGCGTGCGACGCCAGGGTGTTGTTGGCGTAATATTTGAGCGGCTGCTCGACGCTCTCGGGCACGACGATCGAACCCGCGAAATGCATGATCGCGCCGATCTTCTCGTCCGCCAGGATGCGATCGACCAGCGCCCGGTCGGCGATCGAGCCTTCGAAAAACGGCACGTCGTCCGGCACCGCCTCGCGCCGTCCGTTGGACAAATCGTCGATCACCGTCACCGGCCAGCCCGCGTCCTTGAGCGCGAGCACGGCGTGACTGCCAATATAACCGGCGCCGCCGGTGACGAGGACTGGGACTTTGGTCATGGGAGCGCGCTAACGGAGGAGCGTGGGCAACGCCAGCCGCAGCCGGAGAACGGGTTGCTCACGGCTGCCTGGTGCGCCGAAGCATCGACGTATCGTAGCCGAGCGCCCGAGCCCGCCCAATCAACCGCTGAACTTCCGCGTCCGAGGGCGTGGCGTCGCGGCTCAGGAGCCAGAGGTATCGCCCGGAACCTTCGCCGACGATCGACCAGCGATAGTCGTCGGCGTGATCGAGGACCCAATAATCGCCATAGAAGGGACCAAAGAAGCTGACCTTGAGCTTGGCATTGGTCGCCGGGTCGACGATCTTGGCGCGGCCCCGCGCTTGGCTGATCCTGCCGTCGGATTTTCGGCACCGGTTGAGGACGCCGATCCCGCCGTCCGGGCGCAACGAATAATCCGCGGTGACGCCCTCGCACCCCTTCTGAAAGCCCTGCTCGTAGCGCGCGATTTCGTACCAGCGCCCGAGGTATTTCTGCAGGTCGACACTCTTGGCGGGTTGCGGGGTCGAGGGATTTCCGACGGGGTGCCGCGAGAGCAAGGTCGAACAAGCGGCGAGCCCGATAGCGCCAACGGCCAGGCCGCCCAGCGCGAGATATCTTGATAATCTGGTCATACTGCGCCCAACGCCGCGAGCGAATTGCGCGTTCCTCAGGCCTCTCGCATCCGCCGAAGGCCGGTCTCGGTTTGCCCAATCGGCACCGCCGCACTATCAGCCCGGCGAACCCCAAATCATCCGAGTAAGCAGCGCATGGCCATCACCATTTCGAGTTCCTTCGACGCCGGCAATATCCGCGTCGTCAGCCAGGACGGCGACCGCGCCGACCTGGAGATCGTCAAGGATCATCTCAGCGACTTCTACCAATGGTTCTATTTCCGCGTCGCCGGCGCGGCCGGGCGCGAGATCACCTTGCGGATTACCAATTGCGCCGGCTCGGCCTACCCCCACGGCTGGCCCGACTACAAAGGGGTGATGAGCCTCGACCGCGACGAGTGGGTCCGGATCAGCGACACCAGCTACGCCGATGGCGTCCTCACCATGAAGCTGACCCCGCCGCAGGACGTCGTGTGGGTCGCTTACTTCGCGCCTTATTCGATGGAGCGGCATCACGACCTCGTCAGCTCGATCGCCGGCCTGCCGGGCGTCGGCTACCAGTCGCTCGGCAAGAGCCTCGACGGCCAGGACGTGGATTGCCTGACGATTGGCGAGGGGCCGCTCAACGTCTGGCTCTACGCCCGCCAGCACCCCGGCGAATCGATGGCCGAATGGTGGATGGAAGGCGCGCTCGAAAAGCTCACCGACGAGGACGATCCCGTCGCCCGCGTCCTTCGCCGCGACTGCACCTTCAATGTCGTGCCCAACATGAACCCCGACGGCTCGCGCCGCGGCCATCTGCGCACCAACGCCGCCGGGACCAACCTCAACCGCGAATGGCATGCGCCCTCGGCCGAGAAGAGCCCCGAGGTGCTGTGCGTCCGCAACGCGATGGACGCCACCGGCGTCGACTTCGCGATGGACGTCCATGGCGACGAGGCGATTCCCGCCAACTTCCTCGCCGGGTTCGAGGGCATCCCGTCGCACACCGACAGCCAGCAGCGCCTGTTCGAATTGTTCGGTGAGACGCTTGAGCGCCTGTCGCCCGACTTCCAGCGCCAAAAGGGCTATGAGGTCTCCGCTCCCGGCCAGGCCAACATGAGCATGTCCACGACCCAGCTGGCCGAGCGCTATGGCTGCGTCTCGATGACTCTCGAAATGCCGTTCAAGGACAATTTCGACCTGCCCGACGAAGTCTACGGCTGGTCGCCGCAGCGTTCGAAGTACCTCGCTTACGCGTGCCTCGACGCACTGCGCGCCATCCTGCCCGACCTCAAGTCGGCGAAGGCCGCCACGGCCGGCGCCAGCGCGGAGAAGGTCGAAGCCTGATGCCGCAGCTGGTGCTCCTGCGCCACGGCCAGTCGCAGTGGAACCTCGAGAACCGGTTCACCGGCTGGTGGGACGTCGACCTTTCCGAGCAGGGCATCGGCGAGGCCCGCGCCGCCGGCAAGCTGATGAGCGAGCGCGGGATCGACTTCGACTGCTGCTTCACCAGCGTCCTCACCCGCGCCATCCGCACCCTTCACCTCGTGTTGCACGAGATGGAGCGGCTGTGGCTGCCGGTGGCCAAGGACTGGCGCTTGAACGAACGCCATTACGGCGGGCTGACCGGGCTCAACAAGCAGGAGATGATCGACAAGGTCGGGGCCGAGCAGGTCAAGATCTGGCGCCGCTCCTACGACATCCCGCCGCCCGACCTGCCCGCCGACAGCGAATATGATGTCACCGGCGACCGCCGCTATGTCGGCATCGCCGTCCCGCGCACCGAAAGCCTCAAGGACACGATCGCCCGCGCCCTTCCTTACTATCATTTGGAAATCGAGCCGGCGCTTCGCTCGGGTAAGCGCGTGCTCATCGCGGCCCACGGCAACAGCTTGCGCGGCATCATCAAGCATCTGTCGGGCATCAGCGACGACGACATCGTCGGGCTGGAAATCCCGACCGGCCAGCCGATCGTCTACGACCTCGCGGACGACCTCTCGGCCATCAGGCGCTACGACCTGGCCTGAGGCTCCTCCCTGTCGCGCAGCGATGGGGAGGGGGACCGCTCGACGAAGTCGAGTGGTGGAGGGGTTTGGCGCACATCCCTCCGTCGCGCTTCGCGCGCCACCTCCCCACGAGCTGCGCTCGCAGGGAGGAGCGACCAATCAAGCCGCCGCTTTCCGCCGGTACATTTCCTCGTCGGCGCGGGCCATGATCGCATCCGGCTCGTCCTCCGCACCGATCGTCGCCACGCCAATCGCGACGCTCAGCGGCAATGCGTCGCCCTCGTGCATGAAGTCGCAGTCGGCGATCAGGTCGACCAGCCGGCCGGCGGTTTCGTGCGCGCTCGTCTCCTCGGCATGGCCGAGCAGGATGCCGAACTCGTCGCCGCCGATTCGCGCCACCACGTCGCTCCGCCGCGTGCCGCCGACCAGCAGCTGCGCGACCTGGCGCAGCGCTTCGTCGCCGGCCTTGTGGCCGAATGTGTCGTTGATCATCTTGAGCCCGTCGAGGTCGACGTAGAGCAAGGCCGACGCTTCGCCGTAGCGCTTGGCCCGGTCGACCAGCCGCTCCAGCTCGCGCATGAAACCGCGGCGGTTGGGCAAAGTGACCAGCGCATCCTGGTGCGCCAGCAGGTCGAGCTGCTCGACGCGATTCTCGAGCTCCGCGATCTGTGCGCGCAGCCGCCCGATCTCGGCCAGTAGCCGCTCCGCGTCCGAAATTTCGGTAACGCTATCGGTCATGTGTCCGGTCGAACCCCCCGACGTTGGCATAGCGCGAATCCAAGTCCCTGAAAATGCTGCATATCGCTGCAGCAATTGCATGCCACACGTCCTCTTCGTAAACGACCGCGCTTCCGCAACTGCTTCACGACGGGACAATGCCATTGGGCGATGCTGGGCCGCTGGTCGGAATTATCATGGGCAGCCGCTCCGATTGGGAGACCATGCGCCACGCGGCGGAGGTCCTCGACAAGCTGGGCGTTCCGCACGAGACCAAGGTCGTGTCGGCGCATCGCACGCCCAAGCGGCTGTACGATTATGCGCATGCGGCGAGGGACCGCGGGCTCAAGGTAATCATCGCCGGTGCCGGGGGCGCGGCGCACCTGCCGGGCATGGCGGCGTCGATGACCAGCCTGCCGGTGCTTGGCGTACCCATCGAAACGCAATCGCTGAAGGGCATGGATAGCCTCCTGTCGATCGTCCAGATGCCCGCCGGAATCCCGGTCGGAACGTTGGCCATCGGTAAGGCCGGTTCGATGAACGCAGGCCTTCTGGCCGCGGCAATCCTCGCGACGGCGGACGCCGATCTCGCGGTCCGGCTCCAGCGCTTCCGCGACGACCAGACCGGCGCGGTCGCCGAATCCCCCGAATGATCCCGCCGGGGTCCACGATCGGCATAATCGGCGGCGGCCAGCTCGGCCGCATGCTCAGCGTCGCGGCGGCCCAGCTTGGCTACAAATGTCACATTTACGATCCGCATGAACACCCTTGTGCCAGTGACGTGGCGGCCCGGTTCACTCGCGCCGACTATGACGACGAAGCCGCCCTCCTTGCCTTTGCCGACGCGGTCGATGTCGCCACCTACGAGTTCGAGAACGTCCCGGTCGAGCCGCTGCGGCTGCTCGGCGAGAAGCTCCGCCCGGGCGTCCGCTCGCTCGAAATCGCCCAGGACCGGGCGGGCGAGAAAGCGTTCATCGAATCGTGCGGTGCGCAGGTCGCGCCGTGGCGTGCAATCTCGTCGCTCGACGACATTCGGGCGGCCGTCGGCGACCTTGGCCTGCCGCTCGTCCTCAAGACCAGGCGTTATGGCTATGACGGCAAGGGCCAGGCCTGGATCCGGTCGGCCGGCGAAGTCGGCGCGGCGTGGGACGCGATTGGCGAGGAACCCGCCATCGCCGAGGCCGGTATCACCTTTTCCGCCGAATTCTCCGTCATCGTCGCGCGCTGGGCGGATGGCCGCCACAAATATTGGGATTCGCCGCAGAACGAGCATCGCGACGGCATCCTCCGCCTGTCGACCGTGCCGTGCAGCGACGCAGTGGCCGCCCAGGTCGAGGACGCCCAGGCCGCCGCACTCCGGATCGCCGAAGCGCTCGGCCACGTCGGCGTCCTTACCGTCGAGTTCTTCGCCGCGGCCGATGGCCCGATCGTCAATGAGATCGCACCCCGGGTCCACAACAGCGGGCACTGGACCATCGAGGGCGCGGTTACCTCGCAGTTCGAACAGCACATCCGCGCCATCTGCGACCTGTCGCCCGGCGTCAGCGGCCTGATGCGCGGCGGCGCGACCATGGAGAATCTCATCGGCTCCGACGTCGAGCGCTGGCCCGAGCTGGTCCGCGAGCGCGGCGCCCACGTCCACCTCTACGGCAAAGGCGAAGCCCACCCCGGCCGCAAGATGGGCCACGTGACGCGAGTGAAGCGCTAGGGCGCACCCACTAACGAAAGGAAGGGTGCCGCGTAGACCGGGCCTGTGATACGTAGCTGATCGTCTGGGCGAGGGGGCAAGCCATGGCGACAATTGCCGGAAAATTTGGAGCGGGTGAATCGCGGACCGACGCGCTGTCGGGCACGCCGCGGGCGCATGCTATCGACCGCTGGATCTTCGTGTTCATGGCGGCTTGGTACATCGCCATCGTGCTGGCCGGGTTCATCCCGGATTCCATGATGAAGATTGGCATGGTGCAGGCCGGGGTTCGGCCGCCATTCCCGCTGGTGCTGCACATGCACGCCGTGCTGATGGGGTCATTCCTGCTACTCCTCCTGGCGCAGACCTGGCTGATGGCGACCGGGCGCAAGGCGCTGCACATGCAGCTCGGCATCGTGGGAATGGTGCTCGGCGGGCTGCTGGTCGCCGTCGGGTTGGTCCTTGCGCCAACCATGTATTACGAAACGTGGAACGCGCTCCAGACGGCGCCGGCGGCGGCGCGGGGCAAGCTTCAGGAACTGCTGTCCCTCAAGGAAAATATCCTGCTGCTGCAGGGGCGGATCGGAATCGTCTTCCCGCTCCTACTGGTGATCGGATTGCGGGCGCGCGGCGCTAATGCCGGATTGCACAAAAGGATGATGATCCTCGCGCCCGGCATTGCGATCGAGGCCGGCATCGCCCGCATCCCGTGGCTGCCGACAACGATGCCGGTTAGCCCGTTGTCGATGGACGTTTACCTGTTGCTCGCCGCGTCCCCCATGATTGTGTGGGACATCGTCCGCAACCGCCGGGTGCATGAGGCCTATTGGATCGCCGCGGCGATCATCGTTCCGCTGTCGGTGGCGATCGAGCTGTTGTGGGATACGCCGTGGTGGCACTCCGCAGCGAAGGCGATCATGGGGGTCTGAGCTGCCGGGGCCGCCCGACCCTAGGGCGCCTCGATCACCTCGACCGGAATCCCCAGCTTGTCGAGCTGCGGCCGGACCGTGGCCGCGTCGCCGACCACCACCCAGGTGAAGCCCTTGGGATCGATCACGCTGCGCGCCGCTTTGTCGACCGTCGCGACGGTCAGGCCGCGATATTCGGGCGCCAGCGTCTCGTAATAATTGTCGGGCCGGGCAAAGAGATCCATCGCCATCATCGCGTTGAGGACATCGTCAGAGCCTTCGAAACGACCGGGCAGCTCATTGATGCTGCGCGCAACGGTCCGCGTCAGCTCTTCCTGGGTCACACCCTTGGTCGCGAGGAAGTCGCCGATCTGCCCGTTGAGCTCGGCCAGCGCTGCGCCCGTCTTGTCCGCCTGCACCGGGGCCGCGACGACATAGCTGACGCTCTTCTCGAGATAGCTCGGCCGCCCGCTGACGCCGTACGACCAGCCCTTGCTTTCGCGCAGGTCCATGTTGAGCCGCGACAGGAAGTTGCCACCGAGCGCGTCGTTGGCAGCGGTCAGCGGAATCACGTTGCTGCGCGGGTCGAGCGGGATCAGCTGCGCGCCGAGGATGCTCGACTGCGGTGAGCCCTTGCTGTCGACGAGCAGGATCTTCTGCGCGGGCGGGCGGGCGGGCGGGGCGGCGAACGTTTTCACGCCCCTGGCCACCGACGGTGCGGCCCAGCTCCCGAAGCGCGCGTCGAGCAGCGGTTTCAGCTGCTCGAGCGGCAGGCTCGACACGACAAAGATCTTGGCGTTGTCGGGCCGGATCCAGCGCTGCTGGAAACCGGCAAGATCGTCGCGGGTGAAGCGCTCGATCGCCTTGGGGTCGCCGCCGGCCGGCCCGCCATAGGGGTGGTTGGCGCCGAACAACACGGCCGGCATCACCCGGTTGGCGAGGCGCGTCGGGTCCTTCTGGGTTTGCGCGATGCCGGTCAGCACCTGCTTCTTCACGCGGTCGACTTCGGCCGGCGCGAACGCCGGATTGCGCACCACATCGGCGAGGATGTCGAGCGACGGCGCGAGGTTGGCGGACAGCGCCGAGAGATTGGCGATCGAGCGGTCGGCCGAATTGCCGGTGCCGATATCCGCACCGAGCCGCTCCTGCGCCTCAGCTAGTTCCTGTGACGACATCGTGGCGGTGCCTTCGTCCATCAGGCTCATGGCCAGCGAGGCAAGGCCGCGCCCGCTCGGCGCATCGGAGGCGTCGCCGGCGTTGAACGCCAGCGCCAGCTGAGTCGTCGGCACGGCGTCGCGGTGGACATATTCGACCGGGATGCCGTTGCTGAGCTGGGTGTGGACGATGTCCGGGAAATCAAGCGCGGCGAGCTGGCCGACCGGCGGCAGCTCACGGTTGGGCTTGGCCGCGGGCGCGCTGTCTGCAGCGGCCTTGCGCGCCGGCGCCGACACCTTGGTTTCGGTATAGGCCGGGCGATCGCCCGGCGACAGGATCACGGAAAACGCCGGGCGCCGCAGCCATTGCTGCATGCTCGCCCGCACGGCCGCCGGCGTCACCGCCGCATATTGCGCCAGCGCTTTTTTGTAGAAGTCGCTGTCCTGGGCATAGGTTTGGCCTTCGGCGAGCGTCACCGCCTTGCCGCCAAACCCGCCGACCGCTTCGAGGCCGCGGATCTGGCCCGACACCTGGCTCATCACCGCGCGCTGGACCTCGTCCTCGGTCGGGCCCTTGGCGATGAAGTCGGCGACGACTTCGTCGAGCCGCTTGGCGACCAACTGCGGGTCGACCCCCGGCCGGGCCACCGCCTGGACCGAGAAGACGCCGATGCGGTGGTACGGGCTGAGCGAGGCGCTGACCCCGACCGCGACCTTCTCATCGCGGACCATGACCTTGTCGAGCCGTGAGCTGGCCAGCCCGCCGAGCACCGAACCGCCGATGTCGAGCGCTTCCATGCGCTTGTCGAGCAGCCCGGGAACGGCCCAGTAGCGCTGGATGATGGTCGTCGCGACCTTGTCCTGCATGGCGATCGACTTGGCCTTGGCCAGGGTCGGCACCGCCGCC
>Ga0268265_10002654_pt1 | contig 13270 bp, 6 predicted proteins | sample KBSSwiS52_FD_190355 | JGI IMG/M metagenome (GOLD analysis project Ga0268265, IMG submission 190355) | Switchgrass rhizosphere microbial communities from Kellogg Biological Station, Michigan, USA - KBS Switchgrass S5-2 (SPAdes) (version 2) | ecosystem: Host-associated > Plants > Roots >... | reverse complement strand
CATCGACGATCCGGTGACGCTTTCGCTCGAGAGTCCGTTCGACTACGCGCGCCAGGCGCTGGCGTACCTGCCGCCGGGACTTCCCGATCCTGCCGCGCCCGACTATGTCGAGCGCGTGATCGACGCCGTGCTGCCCGTGCTCGAAGCCTCGCGCGGGCGCGCGTTCCTCTTGTTTACCTCGCATCGGGCGCTGCGTCGGGCGGCCGAGATCCTGCCGCAGCGCGCGGCTTTCCCGCTTTTCGTTCAGGGCACGGCGCCGCGGCACCGGCTGCTGAACGATTTCCGCGAATCGGGCAACGGCGTGCTGCTCGGCGCTGCGAGCTTCTGGGAAGGCGTCGACGTCGCGGGCGAGGCGCTCAGCGTCGTCGTCATCGACAAGCTGCCGTTCGCGGCACCGGACGATCCGGTGCTGATCGCCCGGCTCGATGCACTGCGCGAGGCCGGCGGCAATCCGTTCACGGACTGGCAGATCCCGGCCGCCGTGATCGCGCTGAAGCAGGGCGCCGGACGGCTGATCCGCGACGTTCACGACCGCGGCGTGCTCGTGCTGTGCGATCCGCGCCTGACCACGCGCGGCTACGGAAAACTGTTCCTCGCGAGCCTGCCGCCGCTGCCGCGGACCCGCGTCCCGGGCGACGTCGTGCGCTTCTTCGCCTGAGGTTTCCGCAGCGGACTCCGCCTTGAGGCGGATATACGTTTGCGTATGGAAATCGCCGCACTTCCGCGCCTTCCGGCACGGTGCTATAAGCCGCTGCACAGGTTGTACGTGGCCCTTCGCATTATTCCCGTTTGCCTGTAAACGCATGCCCGGCGCGCTGGGGCGTTCGGCGTGCCGCAATCCATTTGACTTGGGAGATCATTGGATATGGGGATTTCGCTTCGCATCACGACACTCGCATCGGCGATCGGTATCGCGCTGATCAGTGCCAACGTTTCGCTGCCGGCACAGGCCGCTTCGGCCAACACGGCAAAGGCCACCACTACGATTCCATCGAATACGCGCGAGTCGTACATCATCCGCTTCGCCGAGGCGGGTCTCGTTCATTACGCCGGCGGCACGCAAGGCATACAGGCAACGGCGCCGACCGCGACGCATCAGCGCAAGCTCGATGTGCATTCGACCGCGGCGCAGGCATACAGCGCGTATCTTCAAACCCAGCGTGAAGCTCATCTGCAGGCGATCGCGGCGTCGATCGGACGCAATCTCGACGTCACGCACAGTTATCTCGTTACGATGAACGGCGTTGCCGCCGAGATGACGCTCGCCGAAGCGAGCAAGATCGCGCGATTGCCCGGCGTCGCCGGCGTCAAGCGTGCGGGCGAGCAGCACCTCAACACGTATCACGGTCCGGTCTTCATCGGCGCCGACAAGATCTGGGACGGCACCAGCGTTCCGGGCAATACGCCCAATCGCGGTCAGGGCGTCGTCGTCGGCGTCATCGACACGGGCGCGAACTCGACGCATCCCTCGTTCGCCGACGATCCGACGTGCGGCGTGTTCAATTCGGGCAACCACAAGCTCTTGAGCGCAGTCGACTGCTTGACGACCAACGGCGGCGGCCAGTGCATCGGCTCGAATCCGGAAGCCAACGACGGCAACGGTCACGGCGTGCATACCTCGAGCACCGCAGTCGGCAACACGCTCGATGCGACCGCGACGCCGCCGCCGGTGATCCCGCCGCCGTTCACGACGATGTCGGGCGTGGCGCCGTGCGCTTCTTTGCGCACGTACAAGGTGTGCGCGACCAACAACTGCTCGGGCGCGGCGATTCAGGCCGGCATCGAAGGCGCGATCGCGGACGCGGTCGACGTCATCAACTTCTCGATCTCGGGCGGCACCGATCCCTGGAACGACAGTGATCGCACGTTCCTCGATGCGATCGGCGCGGATGTCTTCGTCGCGGCCTCGGCAGGCAACACCAGCGCCTCGGTGACCGATCCGGTCGGCGCGGTGAACCATCTCGGTCCGTGGATGACGACGGTCGCCGCTTCGACGCACGATCTCAACGTCTCGGGCACGGGACTTCTGAACGCCGTCGGTCCTGGCTCGCCGCCGCCGAACGTGCAGAACATCTCGCTGACGCCGGGCTCGGGTCTCAATCCCGGCACGCCGCTCGCGGGCACGGAGATTCGCCACTACGCGGCGAACGAGATCGGCTGTACCGCGAACGGCGGCTTCCCGGCGAATTATTTCGACGGCGCGATCGCGTTGATCTCGCGCGGCACCTGCACGTTCGAAGAGAAGATCGACAACGCGCAGGCGGCCGGTGCGGTGGTCGCGGTCATCTACAACAACGCGGCAGGCACGATCAACATGTCGGTCGGCGCGGCAACGCTGCCGGCTTACAGCATCCTGCAGACCGACGGCAACGCGCTGGTCGCGTTCATCGACAATCCCGGCACCGGCGACACGATCTTCGTCGACGGCTTTGACGGCACGACGCCGACGCCGGATCCCGTCACGGTCGACTTCACGCCGGCCGTGCAGCAGGGCGACGTCATCGCGGGCTTCAGTCTGCGCGGTCCGAGCGGACTTGCCAGCGTGACCAAGCCCGACATCACCGGTCCCGGCGTCAACATCTACGCCGCGGTCGATACCGCGTCGGGAAGCTATGGCTACCTCAGCGGCACGTCGATGTCCTCGCCGCACACGGCGGGCTCGGCGGCGCTGCTGCGCGCCGTGCACACCGATTGGACGCCGGCCGAGGTCAAGTCGGCGCTGATGCTCACCGCATTCACCAACGGCCACGAGGAAGACCGCACGACGCCGTGGACTCCGGACGACGTCGGTTCCGGACGCATCGATCTGACCAAGGCCGCGCTGGCGGGCTTCGTCATGAACGAGACGTTCGCGAACTTCCTGGCGGCCGAGCCGCCGGGCGGCGATCCGAAGACGCTGAACATCCCGAGCGCGCGCAATCTGAACTGCGTCGACTCGTGCAACTGGACGCGCACGCTGCGCAATGCGCTGACGACGTCGACGAGCTGGAGCGTGACGGTCAACGCGCCGTCCGGACTCGACGTTTCGGTCGACACGCCTTCGTTCTCGTTCACCGGCGGTCTCGGCGAAACGCACGACATCGTCATCACGGCCGCGCCGACGACGACGCTGACGGACGTCACCTACGCCGAAGTCGTGTTCCACGAGAACAGCGGCGCTGCGCCGGATGCGCATTTCTATGTGGCGGTGAAAGGCAGCGGAACCGGTAGCGGCGACATCATCGACAGCGGCATCGTCGATCTCGATGTGCCGGCGACGTTCGATGGCCTGTACCTCAACTGGATCTCGGGCGACAGCTGCACCTCGGCCTGCAGCGGCACGGACTTCACCTTCAACGCCTACGCGCTCGACACCGACGGCACCTTGCACTTCTTCTGGCCCAACGCAGCGGGCGGAAACGAAGCGGGCGTCGGCGACGGCAATCTCGTGTATTCGATTCTCGGTTCCGGCGACACGATCGGTCCGGCTTCGACCTACACGACGGCAGGCGGGTCCGCCGACACGACGAACTGGCAGGGCGGCGTCGATGGCTTCATCGGCTTCAAGTTCGATTGCGCGGCGGCCGGCGGAGTCTGCTACGGCTACGCGCACATGACGACGACATCGCCCGTCGGATTCCCGGCGACGATCGTCCAGTACTGGTACGACCAGTCGGGCGCGGCGATCACGATTCCGTAATCACGTAACTTTCGCGGTCATTCGAACGGCGGGGAAATTCCCCGCCGTTTTTTTTTGCGCGTGTATTCATCGCTGACTTCGCTTGATTCATTTTCGCTGCACCGCGTCACGCGCGTTTGCAACGAATAGTCGACGGTTTCACATTCCCGGGCGAACTTTGAAAGGTCACCGAAAGGAAATGTGGAATAGAAACGTGATGCGGTCGAAGTTTTCGCAAAGCGATCGCACAACCCGCCGGAAAGACACGTGCAGCAAACCTGAGTCCGGTCGCAGCTTCTCTCAAGCGGCGGCGCGGATTCGATGACCAATCGGTTGAGTTGGGAACCGATGGATGCGCTGGGTGGCGATAGGTCATGCGTTGCGGTGCGTTTCTGTACGGCATTCTCGAGTCATGCATCTATTGAGGGAGTCAGTAATGCACAGATCGCAAAAAGTCCTGCGCGTCTCGGCGTTGTCCGCCGCGGCCGCAGTCGTGATCGGCGGTTTCGCGGCTATGGGCACGCAACCTGCGTTGGGCGCGCAGATGGCGAGCTCCACGGCCGCGACGATGACCCACGCTACGCTCCTGCATAGCGGCGACGTCATCGACGGCATGGTGCCGTTCACGCAACCGATTCACATCGAAGTGTCGTTGAAGCTGCGCAATCAGGCTCAGTTGTCGAGCTTCATCGCCGCTGCCGGTCAGTCGGCCACGCCGAACACCCAGCGCACGATGTCGCCGGACCAGTTCGTCGCGCAGCATTCGCCGACGGCAGAACAAGCGCAGGCCGTGGTCGACTTCCTGAACGGAGCCGGCTTCACCAACGTCAGCGTCGCGCCGAACCGTCTGTTGGTTTCGGCCGACGGCACGATCGACGTCGCGCAAGCGGCCTTCCAGACCTCGTTCGCCAGCGTCTTGACCCATGACGGTCGCCACGCGTACGCGAACACCGACGAAGTGCGCGTCCCGGCGAACTTGCAGGGCATCGTGCTTGCGGTGCTGGGTCTTCAGAACGTGCATCAGGCGCACACGATGTCGCATGTCGTGCCGCCCGATCAGGTCGATTCGATCACCGGCCACAATCCGACCGAGTTCTCTTCGATCTACGGTGGCACCGGAGTCGCGACCGCGTCGGCAACGCCGGTCGGCATCATCACGCAAGGCAAGATCACGCAGACGATCACCGACCTCAACACGTTCACGTCGAACAACGGCCTGCCGACCGTGACCACGCAGACGGTCAACACGAACGGCACCAGCACCGACACGAGCGGCGTCGACGAATGGAACCTCGACAGCCAGGACATCGTCGGCATGGGCGGCGGGCAGGTGCAGAAGATGATCTTCTACAACATCCCGACGTTGTCGAACGCGAACCTGACGGCCGACTTCAACACGGTCGTCACGGCGAATGCGGTGAAGATCACCAACGTGTCTCTGGGCGAATGCGAAACCTCGGCGCAAGGCGACGGTTCGGCGGCCTCGCAGGACCAGATCTTCTCGCAGGCGGTCACGCAGGGCCAGACGTTCTCGATCTCGACCGGTGACTCCGGCGCCGACGAATGCGGCGACGGCGGCATCACGCCGAGCTGGCCGGCCGCATCGCAGTACGTCATGGCGATCGCAGGCACCAAGCTCGACGCGTCCACGACGACCTGGAACAGCGAAGTCGTGTGGAATGATCTCTCGATCAACAATGGCGCAACCGGCGGAAGCCCGTCGACGTTCGAGCCCAAGCCAAGCTGGCAGAACGCGCTCGTCTCCGGCACGCATCGCGGTGTCGCTGACGTCGCGTTCGACGGCAGCCCGAGCTCCGGCGCGAAAGTGATCGTCAACGGATCGAGCACCCAGATCGGCGGCACCAGCCTTTCCGCGCCGATCTTCGCCGGCATGTGGGCGCGCGTGATCGCAGTGAAGGGATCGACGGTCGGCTTTGCCGGTCCGCTCGTCTATGCACTGCCCGCGGGCGACTTCCACGATGTGACGTCGGGCAACAACAGCGGCGAGACCGCGGGCGTGGGCTATGACTTCGCCAGCGGCCGCGGCAGCATCATCCTCTCGAGTGCGATCACGCACATCGGCGGCGGTGGTGGCGGCAACGTGCCTCCGGTCGCGAATTTCACGTTCACGACCAGCGGCCTCACCGCGAACTTCACCGATACGTCGACCGACGCGGACGGCACGATCTCGTCGCGTTCGTGGACCTTCGGCGACGGCGGCACCTCGACCGCGACCAACCCGAGCCACACGTACGCCGCGAACGGCACGTACAGCGTCACGCTGACCGTGACCGACAACGGCGGTGCGCAGAACTCGAAGACGCAGTCGGTGACGGTGTCGAGCGGCGGCGGCGGTTCGTCGCAGCTCCTCGGCAACACGGGCTTCGAGAACGGCACCACGACGACGCCGTGGACGCTGTCGTCGGGCGTCATCAACAACTCGACGTCCGAGCCGCCGCATGCGGGCACGTGGGATGCGTGGATGGACGGCTATGGCAGCACGCACACCGACACCGCTTCGCAGACGGTGACGATCCCGAGCGGCAAGACCTCGGCGACGCTGCAGTACTACCTGCACATCGACACTGCCGAGACCACGACGACGACCGCGTACGACACGCTGAAGGTGCAGGTCACCAACACGTCCGGCACGGTGCTGGCGACGCTGGCGACCTGGTCGAACCTCAACAAGGCGGCCGGCTACGCGGTGCACACCAGCAGTCTCGCGCCGTACATCGGCCAGACTGTCGTCATCAAGTTCACCGGCACCGAGGATTCCTCGCTGCAGACGTCGTTCGTTCTCGACGACGTGACGTTGACGGTGCAGTAAGACGGCGCGCGGATCGCTCGATGCGATCCGCGTGTTTTGAATGGGAGAAAGGGGCTGCGGAAACGCGGCCCCTTTTTTTTGTGGGTTTGCGGGAGAGGGGCTACAGCTTGCGGTGTTTCCCCTCTCCCGCTTGCGGGAGAGGGTAGGGTGAGGGCGCTCTAGCGCCAAGCTCCCCTAAGGAAACAACTACCCCGCATCGCCCGCCGGCGCACTCCCCAGCAACTGCTTCAACACCGCGAACACTTCATCCTTTCCACCGACCACGGTAATCTGCGAGTCGCGCGGAAAATCCGTGCCGATATTGACCGCGTAACCCGTCCCGAGATCATTGCCGTCTTCATCGATACGCTGGAACGTGTCCACCTTGCCGATGAAAGCAACGCGGTTCGCGTCGATGAAGCGGCTGTCGGGAAGCTTGATCCAGCGGGCCATGAGCGCACCTGTCGAGTGGGTGAAGGAACCGGCGAAGCGTACCTGCAAACGGCGGCGAAAACTTCGCGCCGCCGCACGATGGCGCTACGGCTTCACCAACCGCAGGTCTTGCCCTTGTTCTGCTCCTTGAGCCACTGATCCAGCGGCGCGAAGTAATCGATGATCGCGCTCGCGTCCATCTGGTCCTTGCCGGTCAGCTCCTTCAACGTGTCCTGCCACGGCTGGCTCGCGCCTTCGCCGAGCATCTTCCAGTATTTCGCGCCGGCTTCCTTGTTACCGTAGATCGAGCATTGATACAGCGGACCTTTGTGTCCGGCCGCTTCGCACAGAGACCGATAGAACTGGAACTGCAGGATGTCGGCGAGGAAGTAGCGCATGTACGGCACGTTGGTCGGAACGTGATTCTTCGCGCCCGGATCGAAATCCGCCGGCGTCGCTGCGACCGGAGATGAAAGTCCCTGGTACTTGCGGCGGAGCTGCCACCAGGCTTCGTTGTATTTGTCCGGCGCGATCGATCCGTCGAACACGCCCCAGCGCCACTTGTCGATCAGAAGCCCAAACGGCAAGAACGCGACCTTCTCGAGCGCGAGCTTCATCTGCGCGTTCAGCGCGGCCTTCTCGTCGGTGCCGGCTTTCCCGGCGAGTCCGATCTGCGCGAGGTAGCCCGGCGTGATGTTGAGTCGGATCGTGTCGCCGATCGCCTCGTGGAAACCGTCGTTGGCGCCGCCCTGGAAGATCGGCCATTGGTTCTTGTACGAGAGGTAATAATAGATGTGTCCCATCTCGTGGTAGATCGTGTATTGATCTTCCTCGGTCGGATGGATGCACATCTTGATGCGCACGTCGTCGCCCATGTTCATCGGCCACGCGCTCGGGTGGCACAGCGCGTCGCGATCGCGCGGGCGCAGCATCATCGATTTTTCGTAGAACGACGCCGGCAGCGGCGGGAAGCCGATCGACTTGTAGAAATCCTCCGAACGCCGAACCATGACTTCGGCGTTCTTGAGATCGGCCTCGTGCTCGAGCGCGGCGAGATCGACCGGCGCCGGTTTGCCCTTGAAGTTCTTGCGCAGCTCGTCGAGCGTCTTCTTGCGCTCCGCTTCGAGGCGCTGATTCACGTCGAGATTGCCCACGCCCGGATACGGCTCGAGCATCGAATACAAATTCTCCCAACTCTGCGCCCACATGTTGCCGGTGATGTGCGCGGGAATCGTGCCGTCCTTGGGCATGCGCGCGCCGTATTTCTCGGCGAGCTTGTTGCGCGCGTAGCACTGCAGCTCACCGTACAGCGGTTGCACCTGGCCCCACAGTCGATCGGTTTCCTTCTCGAAATCGGCCGGCGACATGTCGTAGCCGGCGCGCCACATCGTGCCGACGTTGTCGTAGCCGAGATCGCGCGCGCCTTCGTTGAGAAGCTCGGCGAAGCGCTGATAATCCTTCAGCATGCCGCGTCCGACGCGATGCCAGCCCGCCCATGCATCGAGATCGCGATCCCAGTCGCGATCGTCGGCGAGCGTCTTGGAGAGATCGTCGAGCGTTTTGCACGTCGACTTGTCGTTCTCGTCTTTGCAGTATTTTCCGGAACCATAAGCCGCGGTCAGCTTCGAGCCCAGCGTCGTCAGCTCGCTCAAATGCGCCGGATTCTTCGGTGCCGGCATCGATGTCTGCAGCTTCAGAAGCTGCACCGCGCGCGCGTCCTTCGCGTCGGCGCCTTTCACGTTTTCGAACGCGCGCGACTTGTCGACTTCCGCCGACAGCCATTGCAGCCAGCGTTCGTTCGCGCGCGCGGTCAGCGCCTGCGTGTCGTCGGTGATGTAAGTCTCCGCGACCCACTCGGCCGCGTTCGGTTCCATGTAATGCGCGCGATAGTCGGTATTCATCTCCTCGACGAACGCGTGCGCGTCGGCCGCGCTCGGCGCGGCGGACTTGGCCGGTTTTTTCGGCGTCGCCGCCGTGGCCAGCGATGCGACGATCGCCGCGGCGAGCGGCAACGCGAGACGAGCATGAAATAGACGAACACGAAATACGCGCATGAAGGGCTCCCCGGCTGGCAGGTTCGCAGGCTAGTGACGAGCTCAGGCGCGTGCAAGCTGCACTGCGCGAGTGCGACGATAGGCGTGACTTCCGGCCTATGATCCTCGCCGCTTCGGATGCGTCCATCGCGCCTCCCGAATCGCCAGTAGCGCGTTTCGGTTCGGCGTACTTCGCCATCTGTTCGGCGCATCGAACACACTTTTACATTTGTAAGGCCCATCCGGCAGGCAAGCTGGCGTCGGGGACTTGGGGCGCTGCTCGAATTCGAGGTATGCGTCTTATGACCGTTGCCTTGCCATCGTTCGACTTGTTCGCTTTGCAGAACTTGCTCGCGCGGGCAACTTTTATTACGATCGCGTTCGTATGTTGATCGGCGGCCAGGCCACGAGCACGAGCGCAGCCATTCGCATCCGTCAGGAAGCGATGCGGTTCCTCGCGGTCGGCGAACACGTGATCGACATCGACACGCTGCGCATCGTGACCAGTCCCGACGCAGCGCGATTGACTCCGAAAGCCGCCGCCGTCCTGCTGCAACTCGCACGCGCTGCAGGCCGCACGCAGAGTCGCGACGATCTTCTCAACGAAGTCTGGAAAGGCACTTGCCCGACACCGGATGTGTTGACGCAGGCGGTCAAGGATCTGCGCCGCGCGCTCGGCGACGATTTGCACGCACCGCGCTACGTCGAAACATTGCCGAGACTCGGCTATCGCCTCGTCGCTCCCGCGCGTTTCCTCGATGCGCAAGAGCTTCCATCGTCGCCCGGCGCGCAGACGATCGCGTACCCGCAAACCCAATCTGTGCCGGCGATGAGCGAGCGATCCATCGTCCGCTGGCTCGCGATCGGCGCCTGCATCGCGTTCGCGATCGCGCTCGCCGGTGCGTTCGCGATGTACAAGGCGCGCAGCGCCGCCGCTGCGTTGCAGCCACGCTGGAGCGCAAGCGCGCAGCGCGCGATTACCGCCGATCCCGGCGCCGAGATGTATCCGCGCATTTCGCCGGACGGCACGCGCATCGCGTATTCGGTCGCGGACTCGCACGCGCACAACGCGCGCATCGTGCAGCGTTCGCTCGCGCAATCGCGCGTATTGCGCCTGACCGAAACCGAGGTCGGCGACGAGTTTTATCCGGTGTGGTCGCCGGACGGCGCGACGATCGCGTTCATGCGCTACGTCGGCAACCAGTGCCAGATTCTCGTCGCACCGTCGACCGGCGGTCCCGAGCGCCTGGTCGACTCGTGCTTCGCCGGCGCCGTGAATTATTTTTCATGGGCGCCCGATGCCAAGCATGTGCTGAAGACGATTCCTACCGGCGCATCGGCCAACGATCTCGCGCTCAGCCTGACTTCGACCGAAGGCGGCCCGGCCGAGCCCATCGCCTACGATCACGCCCCGGCGGACATGGATCTCGAAGGACGCTATTCGCCCGACGGAAAACGGATCGCGTTCCGGCGCGGCGGCAATCCTTACAGCGATCTTTTTCTGATCGACGCAAACGGCGGCAATTTGCGCCAGCTGACGCATCTCGCCAGCCGCATCCGCGGCTTCGACTGGACGCGCGACGGCAGCGCGCTGATCTTCTCGTCGAGCCACGCGGGCGGGCAGGGCCTTTACACGGTCGCCGTCGACGACGGACACATCGACGCGCTCGGCGTGAATCCGGCGGAATTCCCCAGTGCCGCGCGCGCATCGGACACGCTCGTCTACGAGATTCCGCGCCTGCGCACGCAGCTCGCGACGATCGCGCTCGACGGTGCCGAGCCGATGCAGGATCCGGTCGCGTCGACCGGCAACGACAGCGCGCCGACGTTCGCGCCGGTCGACGATCGACTCGCTTTCATCTCGGATCGCAGCGGCTCGCAGCAGTTGTGGCTGCACGATCCGGCGACCTCCGAAACATTTCCGCTGACGGACGCCAACGAGCCGAATCTGCGCTATCCGGTGTGGCGGCCCGATGGCGAGCGCGTGCTGATCACCGCGCGCGGCACCGATATCGGCAGCCTTACCGAGATCGATATCGCGACACGCACCAGCCGCGTCCTCACCTCCGCCGACGAGGACGTCCGCTACGGCGTCTACGGCAATCGGCCGAATATGTTCATCGCGGTCGTCGGCGGCAGCGGACGCGGGCGCGAGCTCATCGAATTCGAGAGCGCGGGCCAAGGCGAAACCGCGCGGCACGTGCTCGCGCGCGATGTCGGCCGCCTCGACTACGATCGCACGAACGCTGCGATCTACTTCACCAAGGTCGCCGAGCCCGGCCTGTTCCGACTCGAACCTTCGAGCGGCACCGAAACGCTGATCACGAACAAGATCAACCCAGCGCATCTGGACGGCTGGCTCGTGCTCGACGGCAAGATCTACTACATCGCGCCGCAGGCCACCGGTCCGACCGATTTCCATGTGCTGGATCCCGAGACCGGCGACGACCGCAGCATCGCGGTGATCCCGGATTCGATCGCCGATTTCAATTTTTCGCTGTCGCACGACGGTAAGCACCTGATCGTCGTGCGCGTGGCCGAAAAGGACACGGATGTCGGCGCGCTGACCCTGACGCGGGTCGGCGATCGCTAGTTGTCCGAGGTATCGGTCGGTTTCGGGATCGGATGCTGGACGATCGCGACCTGATCCTCGCCATTCCTGATCCTGCGCACGCTGTCCCGGCCGCAGACGGATTCCTCCTTCTTTATGTTCGATGGTTGCCCTCGACCGGGCTCGTCGATTTCGCGCACAAGCCAACGCATCCCGCTGCCGCTGGAAGGCGACGGCGCCGTCATCAACATGTCGCATCGCCAACCTGAACAGAACTGCGACGAAACGCTCCGTAGACACGATGTTCGGAAGATCTTCGTCGTTACGAACCACGCGCTCGGCGATATTTCGCGCAATCTTCCTGACTTGTAAGCGCCGCGCGGCCGAGCATGACGCCGTCCCGAAACACGAGCGGCAGCGTCATGCGCATCGACTGTGAGCGTCTGGTCAACGGTGGAAGACTCGATTGGAGCGCGGATGAGCACGCGCGCCGGACTTTCGATCCCGCAGTCCGCGTCATCGTCGGCTACGGCCGAGGCTGCGTGCTGCACGGCAGCACGACGGCGGCGACGATCCTCATTCCGCTGCGCGGACGCCTTCAGTTGTCCGATGGCGAAAACGCACGCTCGTTGCAGCGCGGCGAGCTTCTGATCTACGAAGCCGGCCAGCGCCTGCAGGCGATCGGGCGCGGGTCCGCGCTATGGGTCGCGGTGTTCGCGCCGGCCACGTTCTGGCATCGCCTGGTCGGCGGCGCGACCGACAGCCCTCCCGACCCGTTGTTGCTGCCGGCCTCGCACGCGGCCGATCATTCCATCCGTCGCGCTGCGGCGCGGCTCGCCCGTGCGGCGCTCTCCGATCGACGCGACGACTCGCTGGCATTGAGCGCGGCGTCGGTGTTTGCAACGCTGATCGCCGATCTTCAGTCCGAATTCGATCCCTTGATCGACCGCTGCCCCGGCCGCACGCTGGCGCAGCGGCGCAGCGTGTTCTTGCGCCTGCAGCGCGTGCGCAACTACATGGCGTCGAGTTGTCATCTTGATCTCGACATCGCCGGCTTCGCGCGCATGGCGAGCTATTCGCCGTGTCATTTCATCCGCGCGTTCAGCGCGGTCTTCGGCGAAACCCCGCACGCCGTGTTGGTCGAGCAGCGGCTCGGCCGTGCGCACCGCTTGATCAACGACAGCGCGCTCGCGATCACCGAGATCGCACGTGCCAGCGGATTCGACAACCGCTGCGCGTTCTCGCGCTCGTTCAAGCGCCGGTTCGGCATCACCGCGAGCGATCTTCGCGAGCAGGTGAGCCTGAACGGCCTCGCCGCCTGACGGCTTCGGCCGTCACCGTCTCCAGGGTTTGTTAACAACGTGCTGGTCGGGCAGGCCGGCGCGTGGCTGCGCGTGTGCCTTTTCAAGCGGTTCCGGCTGGGCTCATCAATTTGTGCAACGTCTGTTGCAAAGAAGCGCCAACGCTGAGGGTTCACGTTTTCCTAATGTTCGAGCAACCCGATTGCTTGACGTCCGGCACGGGCGACTATTCCGAGAACCAGGAGAAAAGCATGCGACACACACTGCTCCGCGAGGCAATCCGGCGGGTGCTGACCGCCCCTACCGGTATTGCGCAGGCGCCAGGGAGTGCCGTTTCGATCACTGCATTGGCAGCACTGGGATTGCTGGCGAGTCCGGCATTTGCGCAGGATGCGCCGCAGGATCAGAACAGCCAGAAACTCGAGACGATCACCGTCACGGGTTCGAACATCCGCCGCGTCGATATCGAAACATCGAATCCGGTCA
>Ga0268265_10002640_pt1 | contig 13307 bp, 6 predicted proteins | sample KBSSwiS52_FD_190355 | JGI IMG/M metagenome (GOLD analysis project Ga0268265, IMG submission 190355) | Switchgrass rhizosphere microbial communities from Kellogg Biological Station, Michigan, USA - KBS Switchgrass S5-2 (SPAdes) (version 2) | ecosystem: Host-associated > Plants > Roots >... | reverse complement strand
CCCCGGGCGAGATCGTGATGAACGATGTCGTGCCGTCCGGGTTGCGGCGCGAAGCGACCTCGCTCTGCCACTCGCCGAAATCGAACGACGTCTTCGTGGCGGAGCGCTGCACGGCGACGTCGCCGAGCACTGCGTTCTTGTAGTGCGCATTGAGCTTGGCGGCCTCCTGCGCATTCGCAGGCACCACGAGAGTCTTGCGGTCCGCGGCAATCTGCGCGAAGAAAGTCTTCGCTGCGGCCGCCAGGTCCGCGTCGGCTTCCGGACGGCCGTCGAACAGCACTTCCTGGAGCTTGCGTCGAAAAACGCCGCGGATCAGCCAACCGGGATCGCCGTTCGTGAGCACGACCGCGCCGACCTGCTGCTCTTGCAGCCACATCATGTCGCTATGAAAGCCGACCATGTCGCCGCCGTGATGCACGACCGGCACGCCATATGTGGTGTCGACCTCGAGGCCCATGCCGTACACCGCATCCTTGCCGATCGGCACCTTCGCTGCGCGCCGCTCCAGCAACGGCCCTTTCGAGATGTAGCGACGGCCGTCGGGCAGCGCGCCGTTCGCGAGCTCCATCGACACGTACTTCAGCATGTCGTTCACGCTGCTCCAGGCGGCGCCTGCTGGGCGCAGAGGGATGATGGAGTAGTTGAGCTCGGAGACCGCGCGCGCTGGCTTGCCATCGACGTCGGGAGCGTGCGGAATCGAATGGTTTCCTGACGAGGCACGCGCGTAGTCGAAGGTCGTCGCCTTCATGCCGAGCGGATCGAATACTTCCGTCTGCATCGCCTTGTCGTACGCGGCGCCGATCTCCAACTGCGGATACAACACATGACCGGCGGTGAATCCGGCGGCGCCCGCGAGCAGATTCGAGTACTGGAACATCTCGCCGAACTTGCTCGTCGGTTGCACGGTGGCAAGCGTGGCCAGCGCGCCTTCGGGCGTAACGCCTTTGAACTGGAACAACCATTCCATGTCCTGCCGCGGCAAACCGGTACACGCGCAGATCAGATGCTCGACCAGCACGCGCCGAGTGGTGTCGGCATTGCCGAGCTTGAACTGCGGCAGGAGCTGCGTGACGGGCTGCTTCCAGGTGATCTTGCCGGCATCGACGAGCTTCGCGAGCAGCAGCGTCGTGAGACCTTTGGTGTTCGACGCGATCATGTACAGCGTGTCGCCATCGACCTTCGCACTGCCACCGAGCTCGCGCGTGCCGAGCCCGCCGGAGAACACGACTTTGCCGTCCTGGATCAGGCCGAGCGACACGCCGGGTACGCCGGTGGCTTGCTGCGCGTCCTCGATGAACTTGGTGAGCTTCGCGATCCGCGCGGCGTCGAGCCGCTGCGCCTTCTTGCCCGCGAACGTTTCGCGCGAGTAGCCCTTCGGCAGCAGCTTGTCGAAGATCAGTGCAACCTGGGCGCCACGCTTTTCGCCGACCGCCTGCGCCATGTCGTAGATCACCACGGTCCAGACATCGTTCGCGAACGAGGCGCCGACGCCGACATCGCGACGCTCGTTGGGAGAAGTCTGATACGTGTAGTTGCGCTGCTTCGACCAGCCGTCCTTGTCGGGTGCATCGGTCGCGACCTTCAGCGGCCACTTTGGCGGCTGATACGCCGCCCAACCAGCGGCAACTGCCGCATCGGCGTCCTTGGCGCGCACGTCGACGATCACGATGCGCGAGTCACCCTCGGGCGCCTCGACGATCGTCGCTGGCCCGCGCGCGGAGACGCTCCAGCCAGCGGGTGCGATGAAAGTGTTGCCGAGCGCCGTGGTCTTCGGGGTGTCCGCGCTCAGCCGCTCCTTCGCAGCAGCCTGGTCCGGTGCGGCGGACTGAGCCGCGGTGCAGACGACGAGCAGAAGTGCCGCTATGAGTGTTCGCATGGGTCGACAGCCCTCGGCGGTTGGCAATTCCGGCCGGGATTGTGCGAGACCGATGCTCGTTTCGTCTATGGCAAACGGGTCAGGTCGTGCGAATCGCGTCCGCTATGCACCGCACGAGGGGTTTGGCATAGCGCACATGGGGGTCGCGCTCGGGATCGTAGATTGCGAAGTCAGCACCGGCGACGCAGCCGGATGCACAAAGCGCGCGGAGCAGGCTACTGAGTTGTGCGTAGTCGAAGCCCGGGCTGCCCGGCGAGTCGACTGCCGGCATGACGGCGTCGTCGAGCACATCGAGATCGACGTGCAGCCATACTTTGTCCAGCCCGCGTGATTCCAATCTCGCGAGCACTGCGCGTGCGGTCGCCTCGATGCCATCCTTCAGCGCTCGTTGCACGGTCCACTGCGTGATGCCGGTGCCGGAGAGGCGACCGTCGCGCTGACCGAGCTGGATGATGTCCGCGTCTTCGGCCAGCGGCTTGCCGACCTGCGGCCAGGCAGTGAGCAGGTCCTCGCCTCGTCCGCTCGCCAGCGCCAGGTCCATTCCGGCGACGGCGCCCAGACGCCGCGCGCTGTCGTAGTTCCCCGGGTGATAGAAGTCGTCGTGACCGTCGACGTGCACCAGCCCGCGACCGCCGCCGAGTCGCGAGCCGTACAAACCACCGAGAAGAACGCTGCAATCGCCGCCGATCACGACGGGGAATCGTCCGCGGCGCAGGATGTCCGCAACCTTCGTCGACAGCTCCAACGAAAACGCGCGGATCGATACGCCATTGCGAATGCGCGTACCGGGCTGCGCCTCGAACTGGTACGTCGGCCGATCGAGCGAGATCACCTCGTCCGCATCGAGCGCTTGCGCGAGGCCCGCTTGCAGCAATGTCTGCGGCGCGCGCCACGTGCCTTGCTGACTGGACCCGAGCGGGCTCAACCCGAGATTGCTCGGCGCCAGTACGATGCTGACCGCCTTATCGCTGGCACGCGCAGGCGTCAACGCCGTCGCAACAGTAGCCAAGAGAAAGTCCCGGCGCGTCAGCCTCATCGCCCCTCCCCACTCTATAACCTCTAATTATTATTACATCGGTTATGGTGCCGGGGGAAGAAACAAGGGGAAACTCAGCACTGCAACATTGGATGCAGTCGCTATCCTTCGATCTCAGCCGGTGGCCATTGCTGCGGTGCTGAGTTTCCCCTCGTTTTCTCTCCCGGCACCGAGATGCAGCTCCAGGCAGCGCGCGAGGGCTTCGCGGTCGAGGGGTTTGGCGAGGTGATCGTCCATGCCGGCCTGGCGGCATTCGAGCTCGTCCTTCTTCATAGCGTTCGCCGTCAGCGCGACGATCGGGATACGCGCACCGCCGTTCTCGCGCGCGCGGATTTCGCGGGTCGCTGCATATCCGTCGAGCACCGGCATCTGGCAGTCCATGAGCACGAGGTCGTAGCCGCCGCGCGCCCACGCATCGACGGCGTCGCGTCCGTTAGCGACGGCGTCGACGCTGTAACCCAGCTTCTCGAGGAAGCGCTTCGCGACTTTTTCGTTCACGACATTGTCTTCCGCGAGCAGGATGCGCTTGCCTGCCCGGCCGAACGTGACAGCAGGCGTCGACGCCACTTCCACGCCACGCTCGCTCGCAACTTCGAAGCAGGCGGTGAACCAGAACGTCGAGCCGGCACCTTCGCTGCTCTCCACGCCCGCTTCGCCGCCCATCAACTCCGCGAGTCGCCGGACGATCGAAAGTCCCAGGCCGGTGCCGCCGTAGCGGCGCGTCGTCGACGCATCGACCTGCGAGAACGGCTTGAACAACGTATGCACGCGATCGGCAGGAATGCCGACGCCGGTATCGCGAACTGCGAGGTCCAGCATCGTGCGGCCCGCCTCCGTCGGTGCAGCGCCGACTGACACTGTCACACTGCCGCGCTCGGTGAACTTCACGGCGTTGCCGCACAAGTTGACGAGAATCTGCCGCAGGCGTCCGGCGTCGCCGCGAAGCAGCGCCGGCACGCTGTCCGCAATCTTCGCGGTCAGCGCCAATCCCTTCGCTTCGGCCGACACGCGCATCATCCGCACGACCTGGTCGACGAGCCCGCGCGGCGCAAACTCCATCGATTCCAGATCCAGCTTGCCCGCCTCGACCTTGGAGAAGTCGAGGATGTCGTTGATGACCGTGAGCAACGCTTGTGCACTGCTGCGTATCGTCTCCGCAGTCTCGCGCTGACCGTTGTCGAGCTGGGTATCGAGCAGCAAGTCGGTCATGCCGATCACGCCGTTCATCGGCGTGCGGATTTCGTGGCTCATGTTCGCCAGGAACTCGCTCTTCGCCTGGCTCGCGACTTGCGCCATCTCCGCCATACGATGCAGCTGTTCGTTGCTGGCGCGCAGCTCGCGCGTACGCTCGCGCAGATCGCGCTCGGCGGCCACTAATCTATCGTGCTCGAGCAGCGACATGCTCTGCCGGATCACGGCGAGCACGATGACGACCGCGGCGCCTACTACAGTCGCGAGCTGCACGGACCGCAGCACATCGGGCACGGCCCAGACGATCGCCAAGGTCACGACGGCCATCGCAACAGCGAGCAGCGGGATCAAGCGCAGCACCGCCTCGCAAACGCGATCCCACGCCGGATTGTGCTCGACCTTGGTCTGCCACACCGACGCGCCGTAACCGATTGCGAGCGCGAATGCCGAAAACCCGAGACTGAGCCAGGTACCCCCAGCCGGCGTGCGGACGTCGACCTCCCCGTTCCAGATCATCCACACGATGCCGTTGCCGAGCATCGCGGCGAACAGCAGGATCCGGCGACGATCCGGGCGCAGGCGCATGGTCGGTGCCAGCACCACGGCCAGGCAGACCGGCGTGAGCAGGCAGATCGGATAGGTGATCAGGACACCGAGGTCCAGCAGGGCCATCGATCCCTGACGTGGCAAGTACAAGTCGAGTGTGAGCGTGAGCAGCACGAGCGCGAGCGAGAAGACATCCAACAGAAAGGTGCGTAGCTGCAGCTGCCGATCCTTGCGCAGCGCGAGTGCCAGACCGATCACAAAGCACGGACCGAGCGACAGAAACAGCACGTCGCTCACCTGCGGCACCCATACTCCCGTCAGCTCGTAGTAGTCATAGAGGAGATCGCCGACAGCCGTGAGCGTCAGGCCGATCGCGAACCAGCGCCGCGACGCGCGATCGACGCCGGTCGCGTCCGCGACGCCGAGCCACGCAACGATCGCCGCCGCGACATAAGCAACCGTCCAATGCAGGCAATCGAACAGATGCGAGACACGAGGGTCGTCACTCGTCCAGGCCAGCAGGAACAGGACGGCCACGGCCACGCCCGCAAGGACCACGGTCCTTGCAGCGAGTCGGCTGGCGCCCGCACCTGAAAGTCGAAGTGTCACTGTTACTGTGACGGCCCGACGCCGCCAATCTGAATTCAGGCATTCCCTGAATGCGCTGAGGGCCGGGTAAACTCCGCGCACTCGAATCCGCGGAGATGGTCAGTGCGCGCTACCGGTCGGCTCTCGCTACTCGCTTTCACGTTCCTGGTCGCCGCGGCCTACGCGCAGGACACGCCCGAACCCGGCTCCGCCGACGAGATCGCACGGGCCACTACCGAGCCGCAGTTCCTGTCGCCCTGGGTCGCATCGCTCCCCGCCTCGACTTCCGTGCCTTCGCCGCGGACCTTTCTCAGGCGCATTCCGGGCGCAGCGGGCGAGCTGGTCGACTCGGCAACGGCATACGGCTACGCACGCGCGCTCGCCGCCGCCTCGCCGCGCGTCGAGATCTTCACGATCGGCCGCTCGGAAGAAGGCCGCGACATCGTGCTGCTGGCAATCGCGGACGAGGCAGGGATCGGGGCGCTCGATCAGCTGAAGAAGGACACGGCAGCCCTTGCAGATCCGCGCACCACCGATGCCGCCGCGGCCGAGCAGATCGTCGCGCGTGCACGGCCGATCTACTACTTCAATGCAGCGCTGCATTCCGACGAAACCGGCTCGACGGAATCCGTGCTGGAGCTTGCCTACCGGCTGGCCGTGTCCGAGCAGCCGATGATCCAGCGCATCCGCCAGAACATGGTGGTGCTGATCAACCCGGTCTCGAATCCGGATGGACGCGACAAAGTCGTCGAGTGGTTCTATCGCTTTCTGAAAGGCAAGACGGACCGCAGCACGCTGCCGCGGATGTCGCCGCCGTACTGGTCGAAGTACGCCTTCGTCGACATCAACCGCGATGCGCATCAGCTGGTGCACGAAACCACGCGCGCAGTCTCGCGCATGTTCTTCGAATGGCATCCGACCGTCGTGCACGACCTGCACGAGAGCGTTGCGCTGCTGATGTCGTGGAACGGCACCGGGCCGTACAACCCCAACATCGATCCGATCACGTTCACGGAATTCCAGGCGTTGAGCTTCCACGAAGTGCAGACGCTGACCTCGTTCGGCATGCCCGGCGTCTCGACCTGGAATTTCGGCGAGGCGTTCGCGCATCTGTATCTCGACTCGGTGGCGATGAACCACAACTCGATCGGCCGCGGCTACGAGACGTTCGGCAACGGCACCGCGGAAACGCTGGAATGGACGCTGAAGCCGGACCAGACATCGCGCGAGTGGTATCGCGTGCAGCCGCCGCCTGCGAAACCGTTTCGCTGGTCGGCGCGCGACAACGTCAACTACAACGAAACCGCCGCACTCGCGGCCCTCGACCTGGCGGCTACGCAATCGAAAATGTTGTTGCGCAGTTTCTATCGCAAGGGATTCAACTCGTGGCGCAAGGGTGTCGACGAGCCGCCGTACGCCTTCGCGATTCCGCAAGACCAAGGCGATCCGACGCGCGTCGCGCAGCTGATCGCGCGGCTGCAGTCGCAGCACATCGAAGTGCACCGCTCGAATGCCGCGTTCACGGTGCAGGAAGGCGCGTTCGGCGTCGGCACGTACCTGGTGCGGCTCGATCAGCCGTATCGCAACTACGCGGTCGATCTGCTCGCGCCGCAGGTATTTCCGAAGGACGGCGGCGAGCCGTACGACGACGTCTCGTGGGAACTGGCTGCGCACTATCACGTCGCAGCGGTCGCGATTGCGGATCCGACGATCAAAAGTGTGGGCGCGATTGCGATGACCGAAACGCCGCAGCCGCGCGGCAAAGTCACCGGCAGCGGCCCGATGTTCGTGCTCAAGGACACCGGTCAGGAAGGGTTGCTCGAAGCTCGCTATCGACTGTCGAAGCTCAAGATCGAAATCGCGGAACAGGCGTTCAAGGTCGGCGACACGGAATACCCGGCAGGCTCATGGCTGCTGCCCGCGCAATCGGGACTGAGCGGGGCCTTGCAGGATCTGACAGCGCACCTCGCGCTCGACTTCGATTCGATCTCATCCGCTCCCGAGGTCGCGCGTCACGCAGCGAAGGCTCCGCGACTCGGCGTATGGGTGCCGTGGGCCGACACCGACAGCATCGGTTGGCTGCGCCACACGCTCGACGAACGCAACGTCCCCTATTCATATGTGCGGGACGAAGACGTTCGCGCCGGCAACCTGCGCGCGAAGTACGACGTGCTGCTGTATGGGCACGTCGATCTCGAGCTGGCCGAGCAGATTCACGGCCTGCCGAAAGCCTGGGGCCCGATGCCGTTCAAGAAGACGAAACAGACGCCGAGCCACGGCACGCCGGCATCGTCCGAAGACATCACCGGCGGCATCGGTTGGGAAGGCCTCGCGCAGCTGCAGAAATTCGTCGAGAGCGGCGGCATGCTGGTCACGCTCGGCAGCGGCTCGATGCTCGCGCTCGAAGGCGGCATCGTCCGCGGCGTGCGACGCGACTCCGGCGGCGTGCCCCGCAGCGCTGGCAGCGGCGGGGCCGAATCTGCGCAAGCCGCGGTCGAATCCGTCACCCGCACGCCGGGCGCGCACGTGCGGGTTTCGTTTGCGCAGCCCGATCATCCGATCGCGTATGGTTATCCCGCGCACACGCATGTGTTCCGTCAGAACTATCCGTTGTACGCCGTGCCGCGCCACTGGCTGCGCATGGCGTTCTGCACGACCTGCCTCGACGGGCCGTCCGATCGCGGCGGTGTGGTCATGCAATGGGGCGATACCGGCATCGACGAGCCATTTCTGGTGAGCGGCCAGGTCTGGGGCGAATCGAACCTGATCGGCCGTCCGGCGATTCTCGACATGGCAGTCGGGCGCGGCCGCGTCGTCGCCTTCAACTTCAATCCGTTACACCGCGACCTGAACCGCGGCGACCAGCGGCTGTTGTGGAACGCGATCCTGAACTGGGAAGCGATCCTCGCGCGGCCCGCGGACGGCGATTCGCTATGATTCGGCCATGAACGAACCAAAGCCCCGTCGCGGGCACTGGGTGTCCGGCGTGCTCTTCGTGCTCATTGCACTGATCGCGATCGGGGCGATCATGCTGCAGCTCAGCGTCGGCCGCTGAAATCGAGCAACTCACGGCACGCAGTCGCGACCCTTCGATGTCGGCGCCAGCCGGCTCGGCTCGTCCTTGGCCGGAGGGGCCGAAGGTCGGACCCATTGCCGGAGGAAATTCCATGAATGCTGAAGTTCAATGCCCGCAGGCGCAGCCCCAGGTGCGCGGCGGAGTCGTCGCATATCTGCAGGTCGACGGCGCGAGCAAGGCAGCCGAGTTCTATCAACGAGCGTTCGGTGCCACCGAAGTCGCGCGCCAGCCGGTCGACGACCAGGGCCGGACGATGCACATTCACCTTTACGTCAACGGCGGCTCGCTGATGTTGAGCGACGCATATCCGGAGCACGGTTACGCGCTGGAGCGTCCGCAGGCGTTCGACCTGATGCTGCAGGTCGAGGATATCGACGCATGGTGGGCGCGCGCGATCGCCGCCGGCGCCGAGGCCATCCTGCCGGTGCAAGACATGTTCTGGGGCGCACGTTACGGTCAACTGCGCGATCCGTTCGGCGTCCGTTGGTCATTCAACCAGCCGCTGCACTGACTTTCTGGTCAGCTGTTCGGGTCTCATCGCGTGTGGTAGCGTCGGGCAAAATCGTCGGGCTCAAGCCCGACCTACACCCGAGCGAGCTGCATGCCAGGGAGAGCCGCTTCACGACGCACACCCGCGCGGTCGAGACAGATCGTCCGGCGGGCGCGCGTCGTGAAGGCCATTGATCACGCGCTTCGCAACGGCATCTGCTGGATCGCGGCGCCGGCCGGTTACGGCAAGACCACTGCAACGCTCGACTATCTGCAGAAGAAGCCCACGACGCACTTGTGGTATCGCGTCGACGAGGGCGACCAGGACGTTGCCAGTTTCTTCCATCACATCGGCAATCTGCTGCCGGCCCGGGCGGCGGGCGAGTTGCCGGTGTTCGGGCCGGAATACGCGGACCAACCCGCGGAATTCGCGCGCCGGTTCTTCCGTGCGTTCTTCCGCAAGCTGAGCCGGGTCGGGTTGCTCGTCATCGACGATCTGCACTACGGCGTCGAGACCGCGCAGTTCCGCACGATGCTCGCGATCATGTTGCGCGAGCTGCCGGAAGATCTGCAGTGTGCGTGTATCAGCCGCACGCTGCCTCCCGACGAGCTCGCCGAGCTGACTTTCAAGGGTCAGCTCACCGTCCTCGATCAATCGATCCTGCAGTTTTCCGATGCCGAGGCTCGGGCGCTGGTCGCGAGCCGGTCGCGAAGCCGTTCTTCGGCGGTTGATCTGTCGGCCGCGCGAGGCTGGGCCGCGGGTCTGGTGCTGCTCGCGGACCGCGCGGCTGCCGGCGACTTGCGCGCGGACGTGCCGCGACCGAGCGATTCGCGTACGGGTCGCACGGCCGTGTTCACTGCGCTCGCCAAGCAGCTCCTCGATGCGCTCACGGCAGAAGAGCAGGAAGCGATGCTCAAAGTCAGCCTGCTGCCCGAAATCACCCCGGATCTCGTGAAAGATCTCACGGGATCGGAAGCTGCCCGCAATCTGCTCGCGCGTCTGCATCAGCGTCAGCTCCTCGTCACTCGAGTGGAAAGCGCACGCGGCGTCTATCACCTGCACGATCTGCTGCGCGACTTTCTCCAGAACCTGCTCGCGCAGCACTTCGCATCGCGCGAGCTGGCGAACCTGCGCGAGCAGGCCGCGACTCTGTTGCACGCGGCCGGCTATCCCGATGCAGCGATCGAGCTCGCGCTGCAAGCACAATCGTGGCCGCTAGCCCGCAGTCTGATCGTGCAACGCGCAGAAGCCCTGATTGCGCAAGGCCGGCGCGCCACGCTCAACGACTGGTGCAACGCCCTGCCCGCTTCCGAATGCGACGCGTGGGTCTGCTACTGGCTCGGCGTCGCGAACATGGCGGATGACGCTGCTGCGGAGTCGTGGTTCGCACGTGCGTGGACATCGTTCGCAGAGCGCAGCGAGCTCGATGGGCAGTGTCTCACTGCCGCTCGCGCAGTGCTCTCCAAGTCCGACAGCTGGCGCACGCACGAAGGACTTGCGGCGTGGACCCAACGCGTCATCGACGTGATCGACCGTGACTTCCCGAAACTCTCGCGCGGCGACCAGCTGCTCGCGTGGTCGGGAATGCTGCGCGCAGTGGACTTCGCGCAGAACTATCGGACCGATGCGCCCGCGGTGCGGCGGCTCACGGAGCGTTTGCTGGAGGGACTCGCTGTACGCACGGCGGGCGACACTTCGAACCTGCGGTTGATGGCGAGCCTCACGCTCATGGATCACTCCGGTGCGACCGGTCGAGCGGAGCTGTTCGAGCGCGCTGTCGATAGCGTCGCCGACGACCTGAGAGCGAGCGACCTGTCGTCATGGGTCTTCGGCAGCTGGCTGGTGACATTCGGCTCGGTGACCTCTCGCTATTTCACGTATGCCAAGCGCGGGTTTCCGTACGCTTCGCCGGAAGAAGCGTTGCGCGCTGCCATGGCGATCGGCGAGCGCGAGGGATTGCGCGGCGTGGAGTTCGGAGCGCTTTATCACCTGCAGCTGCTCATGAAGTTGCGCAACGAGTGGTCGGAGTTCGCGACGCTCATCGCGCGCATCGCGGAGATTTCCGACAGCCGCTACACCACGCAGGTTGCCGTCGCGGCGGATTGTGAAGCAGCGCTGCACACTCGCCAGAAGCGCTTCGCCGCTGCGAGTGCCGACTGCGATCGCTTCATGGCAGCCATCGAAGCTGCGAACGAGCCGCCGATCGAGCGCTGGCCGCACTTCATCACCAAGTTCCAGGTGCTGCTCGCTGCCGAGATGTGCGACGAAGCAGCCGCATTCCTCGAGGACCTGATTCATCTGTTCGATGGCGCGGTCCGCCAGCGCACGCAGATCTGCGTGCTCGCTGCGCACGCGTTTGCGGCGAAATGGCGCGGCTCGCCCGAGTATGCCGAGCGCTTGCGCACCTTCATGACGCACCTGCGCGCGACCAATTGGACGGCGGTGCTGATCAACCTGCCCGATCATCTTGCGGAGCTGTGCGCGGACGCGCTGGAGCTCAATATCGAGCCGGATTTCTGTGCCGCACTGATTCGCCGTCGCGCGCTCGCGCCGCCCGAGTCGGCGCCTTCGCGCTGGCCGTGGCCGCTGCGTCTGCACGTGCTCGGTGATTTCCGCATGGAGCTGAACGGCGCGCCGGTGAATCCGGGCGCGAAGCCGCCGACGCGCTCGCTCGACATCCTGCGCGTGCTGGCGATTTCCAAGGATCACGCCTGCTCGCTACAAGATATATATGAGTGGTTGTGGCCGGACGCCGAGGGCGACCAGGCCAAGGCGGCGTGCGAGCAGGCGCTGCATCGACTGCGCAAGCTCCTGTCGGCGCCGGATTTGATCGTGCAGCGCGAGGGCAAGTTGTACCTGTCGGCGCAACACACCTGGGTCGACGTCGTGGATTGGGAACGCAAGCTGACGCACGCTCTGCGCACCTCACAGGACGAGGTCATGCAAAGTGCCCTGGCCGAGTTCGGCGGTCCGCTGTTCCACTCGGAGCGAGTCTCGGCCTGGGCACTGCCCGCAATCGAGCGCGTGCGCAGCAAGTTCATCGATCTCGCGAGTCGACTGGCCCGCCGCTTGGAAGGACGCGGCGACCACAAGGGTGCTCGCGCCGTGTACTTGCGGGCGATCGACATGTATCCGACGTCAGCCGTCTGTTACGAAGGCTTGATCCGCAGCCGGCTGGCGATGCAGGACCAGGCAGGCGCGCTCGAAGACTACGAGCGTTATCTGCGCGTCATTCAATCGACGCGCGAAGCCAAACCCTCTCCCGCCATTCGTTCGTTGGTCGGCGCCCTGCTGCGCTGAAGGCTACGGCGTAGCGACGCGCCGGCGCGCCTTGAGCAGCACGTCCACCCCGTCCGGCCGGCCGTTCCAGTAGTCGAGACGCACGCGACCGTCCGGTAGTTGACTGAGCGTTGCCGGAATCGCGTTGAACGTGCAGTACCAGCCAGACGGCAAAACAACTGCATTGCGCGGTCGACCGAGACTGCGATCGAACACCAGATCGTCGCCGTCGAGTTTGTAGCTCGCGGGCGCGGTGTAGGTTTCCGCGATCCGCAGCCGCAACGTCTGCCCTGCCTGCACCGCTGGGAACGGAATCACGACGACGCGCGCATCCGGTTCGACTGGCTCGCCGCCGGCGTTGATCTTCGAAGCGATCATCTCTGCGCCGCTCATCTCCTTAGTCTGCAGCTGCTCTCCGGTGTCGAGAATGCTTGCCGAAGGATTGCTTGCGACGCTGCCTTTGCGAACGACGTTCGCGTAGCCGTTCACGCCGGGGCGCGCCTCCGTGTAATCGTGATACAGCGCGAACGCGTGCGTTTCGGGTTGCTGCAGGAAGTAGACGATGTCGCGATCCTGATGCGCGCGCTCCGACAGGCGGTCTTCCTCCGTCTCGCCTTCGAACGGCGATTCCCAGCTGCGTTGCTTGGTCGCGGCCTTCGGCATCGCCGCCGCGCCTGTCTGCGCGGTTTTCGTGGCGCGCAGCACGAGCGGCGCCGGACCACCGCTGTTGTTCATGAAGCTGACCGCGATTCGACCGTCGCTCTCGGTGAGCAGCTGCGACGGCACCGTCAGGCCCACAACTTCGTAGCCCGCGGGCAGCACGACCTTGTTGCGCCGGACACCGAGCGGACGATCGAACACGATCGTCTTGCCGTCGACGTAGTAGCTCTTTGCATCCTCGTAGGTCTTGATGATCACGAGGCGGCCCTGGCCGTTGATCGGCACCGGCCGCGCCAACGTCACCTTGATGTAGTTCGTGTCGAGATCGGCATCGGCCATCAACGCGTCCTTGCGCGCGTCGGCACCGCTCACGATCTCGAACTTCAGTGGCTTGCCGGTCATCGCATCGAGCACGCTCTCCTCGGTCGCGGCACTGCCCTTGCGGATGGGGTTGTAGTAGTACTTCGCGCCGGCGGTCGTCGCGGTCACGTCATACGTGATCTTGAACTTGGAGCTGCCTGGCGCGAGCAGCTCGTAGCGCGTGTATTCGTCGGTTTCGGTCTGC
>Ga0268265_10002637_pt1 | contig 13318 bp, 12 predicted proteins | sample KBSSwiS52_FD_190355 | JGI IMG/M metagenome (GOLD analysis project Ga0268265, IMG submission 190355) | Switchgrass rhizosphere microbial communities from Kellogg Biological Station, Michigan, USA - KBS Switchgrass S5-2 (SPAdes) (version 2) | ecosystem: Host-associated > Plants > Roots >... | reverse complement strand
TCGGCGCCACGACGACCGAGACGGGGCTGAAGGTCGAGTGTCTGCTCGACGAGCGCACCTACCAGAAAGGCATCAAGGTCAGCGACGCCGAGATGGCCGAGCTGGACATCATCGGTGATGCCTTCCATCCTGAATGGAACTACACGATCAAGCCGAGATGTCGGCAGAATGCGTAGCTGTTATCGTTGAGAGCATCCTAAGGCGTGAAAATCTCGTTCGCCGACCGTGCTCGCCGACCACGCTGCGTCCGGGCGGTGCTCGCTCGGCCTGATGCGCGCGGTGGGAGAGGTTGGAGGACAATCGTGCGTCGCATCGGCCATACCCTCGCTCTGATGGCTCGGCTTTCCTTACCGTATTTCCGATCAGACGACCGGTGGGTTGGTCGCGGCCTCCTCGGTGCCATCCCTTGCCATTGAGCTCACTCAGGTCGGCATCGCTGTGCTGCTCAATGCCTGGAATGCCCGCTTCTACGATGCGCTCCAGAACAAGAACGCTGCGGCCTTTGGGTACGAGCTCCTGATCTTCGCCGCCCTGGTTGCAACGCTGGGCTCCGAGCTCCCACGACGCGGCAGGCTAGCGTCAGCGGGAGACCCCCCGGCTCTGCCGGGGAGGCAGTAGCAGTTTGACGAATCCGACAGTCCATCAGCGGATTTCCAACCGTGAGCAGCCACGCACACGGAAGGAACTCCACCGATGGACGAGTACCAAGCCTTAAGCCATACAACGTGGCACTGCAAATACCGCGTCGTCTTCATCCCGAAGTGCCGAACAAAGACGCTGTACTTGGAGCTTCGGCGGCATCTCGGCGAGGTATTCCGCAAGCTGGCCGCGCAGAAAGAATCGAAGATCGAGGCAGGGCACTTGATGAACCCGATCACGTGCACATGTTGATCTCGATCCCACCGAAGTATGCGGTGTCGCAGGTGGTCGAGTTCATCAAGGGCAAGAGCGCGATCCATCTCGCCCGTGTCTACGGGGAGAGGAAGCGCAAACTTCGTCGGGCAGCATTTCTGGGCCAGAGGGTACTTCATCAACACCGTGGGGCGAGATGAGAAGGCGATACGGGCCTACATCCGCAACCAGGAGAAGAGGCTGGATCAGCTCCACCTGTGGCGGTGATCCGCCTTTAGGCGGTACCAAATCTCTGGGGCCGCGTCAGCGACCCCATCTACCGCCTTGGGCGGTTCCAGTTCTAAGCCCCCGGCTTTGCCGGGGGATGCTTACTGCTAGAACTTCACGACCGTCTTCGCCGGGATCGCTTCCTGGGGTTTAGGTCCCCTCCCCAGAGTCACCAGATGCTGCAACCAAGTCAGTTCGTGCTGAGGCGCCTTGGGTATCGCAACGTAGTGAATGACGACGTGGTTGTCCTCCTCCTCGATGCGAAAGTAATTCAGCCGGTAGGACGGATAGTACACGGCAGGCAGTAAGCCAAAGCGTACCGGGACGCGGCGCAACAACTTCAGCCATGTTCCAGTGTTGAGCACCACTTGGCCGGCCGGCCCCAGCCGCTTCAAAAACGCAGCATGCGTGTGGCCGAAGACGAACACCGCGACCCGGCCATCCCGTGTGAAGACATCCTGTGCGCCTTCCAAATAGGAAGCTTCTGAATCGAGATCCGGCATCATCCAGCGGTTCGTAAGCACGTGAAACCGACGTAAGGTCCGTGTCAGATCATGCAGAACAAGCGCCATAGGTGCGCCGAACAGCACCAGGAAGATCGAGTTGATCGCGATCACCACCTGAAGAACGTTGTCGATGATCCCTAACCTGCTCATGAGCGGATTGTGGAACAGAATATTGTAGTCGAAAATGCCCAAAACGCGGAGGAGTTCACCGAGAATCGCCACGACCGTCGCTCCGGCGAGAAGCAAGAAGGGCAACAGCAGCCAGCGCAGCGTGGTGCTCATCTCCCGGTAGAAGTAGTTCGAGAGGAACCAGTCGGGGATCTGCATCGTGCCGACTGAGCGAATATCCTTGAGCCAGTCTCCCCTGCCGAAATCCGAGTGCCGGCTGGCGCCGCTGACGAACGTCTCTGTGATGAAGTATCCCACAGGGAGGGCGTGGGGATTGCCATAATCACGGAACGCGTTGAATTGATCCCGCTGCTGTCCGTGCTCGATCCAAATCTTCTTGTCGCCAACCGTGCGGATGAGCACCAGGCTTTTGTCCAAGTGGATGTTGTATGATCGCAGTTTGCCCCCATAGGCAGGATCGCAAGCAAGGTCGTAATCGTGATTGCCAACCATCATGGTCACTTTGATGCGTGCTCCGGTGGTTCTGAGCTGGTCAAAAATGTCCTTGTGCGCCTTGATGATGTGATCGAGCTTCTCGGCTCCGTGCACGAGGGTCAGCTCCCAGAACCCGAACGTATCGCCCACGATGAGTAATTCGGTGCCCGGGTCTTCCTTTTCCAATCCCTTCAGAAAGGCGATGAACTCTGTGGCGTAGTCGCAATGCTGCAAGCGGCCATCGCCGCCCATGTGAAGGTCGCTGACAAGGTAGTACTTCTGCGCCAAATGCGCCCTCCTCGCCGAACGTGTTCCGCCCCGCTTGTTGTTGCAAACAAGTCCTTGGGACGCGCCAACAGGGGTTCGGATCACTGCACGTGACGGCTCCAACTATGGAGGGCGTCACATCATGGGTCCTGCTGACATGGTTGCGGTTCGCTCTTCGATCGTAAGCGGCGCAGTTTGTAAGCTCAACGCACCTCCGCTGAAGCAGCAAGTAGGAAAACCTCCGAGGAGAAGAGGGGCGACTCCCGAAGGGCTTGGCGACCTGTTTGCTTTAACCAATGATCTGCGGAGCCGTCACCACCTCACCCCACGTATGGTTGAAGAGTCACGCAACAGATCGTCCATCGACATTGATCTGGGGCTAGAGGTCCTCGGTCGAAGTTGGCCGCAATGTCCCGCGTAGAGAGGTCGCCCCTCGCCACCTGGGCGGCAGCAACCAGTTGGACAATGACCGAAAAGATCAGGCCTGCATGACAGGACCGATGGGGGAACGATGCAATTGGCGCGCTGCAATGTGCTTATGATCTATCCGCGTTTCAGCGCGGGATCGTTCTGGAACTACGCCATCACGTCCGAGCTGCTCGGCGCACGCTATCCCACCATTCCGTTGGGCCTGATTACGCTGGCGGCAACAAGCTCGCGCGCGATTGCGCCATCGCCACAGGCCGATTTCCAGATTAGGGCGTCGCCTTCTCCTGCAAGGATGGCGGTAATGACGGCACCGTCATCGTCGACAGCGGGGAGGCGACACCATGAACCTCCACCGCCCCCACCTGCCGTTTCGTGCGGACAGGCTCATTCACCCTTTGACGGCGCCTCTCTCGCAACGTCTGCGAAGACTGGTTTGATCTTTTGGGGTCTTGCGTTGGCCGGTGGGGCCATTGCACCGGCCGCGCTTGCCGCCTATCGCGGGTGGCATGCGCGAAAAAGAGAGCTCGGGCGCATGACGCCGTGTTCGCCCCGCGCGCACGCTAACGACTAGCAGATCGCTGAAAAAGCGGGACCGCCTGCGCGTCGGCGTCCGCCGCATCGGTCGTGCCCGGCGAAGCGCCAACGCGCCTTACCGCGGAGGCGCAGCCATGAAAGGGGGTGCGGCGGATGTGGCCGCCCGCCTCGCGGAGAACGCTGAAGCCGTCTGCAAGGAGTATCTCTCCCAGGGACGGCGCTCCGGCAACTACTGGCTCGCCGGCGACGTGCACGACAATCCCGGACGGAGCCTCTTCGTCCGCCTTGTGGGGTCCGCGCGGGGGGCGCGGCGCCGCGGGCAAATGGACGGATGCCGCGACCGGGCAGCATGGCGATCTTCTCGACCTCATCGCGCTTAGTCTCGGCCATACCCATCTGCGCGACACGCTCGCCGAAGCCCGCGCCTTTCTCGACGAGCCGTCACGCATCGCGCCGCGTGCTCCCCAACCCGTTCCCCGCAACAGCCGCGCCGCTGCCCGGAGGCTGTTCGCCGCCTCGCGGCCCCTTCGGGGCACCTTTGGCGAAACCTACTTGCGCGCACGCGGGATCACGAGCCCGCTCCGGATTCCGGCGCTGCGCTTTCACCCCAACTCCTACTACCGCCCGCACGATGGCGCCGCATTGCAAACCTGGCCGGCGCTGATTGCGGCCGTCACGGACCTTTCAGGCAACATCACCGGCGTCCATCGCACCTGGCTTGCACGCGATGGCAGCTCCAGGCCCCGATTGCCGACCCGCGCCGCGCCATGGGCGAATTGCTCGGGAACGGGGTCCGGTTGGGCGCTGTCAAGGACGTTCTTGCGGCAGGCGAGGGGATCGAGACGATGCTCTCCCTGAAGTCGCTCTTGCCGCAGATGCCCATGGTCGCGGCGCTCTCCGCAGCGCACCTTGCCGCGCTGTTGCGTCCGCAGTTGCTGCGCCGCCTCTACGTCGCCGTTGACAACGATCCGGCTGGCCATCGCGCGGCAACGCGCCTCACGATACGCGCGCGCTCGGCCGACGTCGAATCCCTCCTCCTCATGCCGCACCGCGACGACTGGAATACGGATCTCCGCACGCTCGGTCCCCGCGAGCTGCTTGCCGACCTCGCCGTCGGGCTCACCGACGAGGATGCCGCGCGCTTCGCCGGCGGAAATACCTCCAAAACCTGACGGAATCCCTGCGGCGCCGAAGCTCAGGGTTGTGCCACAAGCTGCCGTGACCCCGCGCGCACAAGCCAGTTGTGCGCGCCGTCATTGGACAGTCAGCCAAAGTTTTTTTGTGCCTGCAGCAGAATGCTGGGTCGTGCGTGGCGCGCGCAAGCTCCGGGTCGGTCCACAACCTGTCCAGCTCGCTCGCCGCGGCGACAAGATCGCCCAACCCGATCTTTATGGCATCGATTCGGTTGCGAACGACGGCGATCGGGAAACTCGTACATGCGCCGAGCCCTTGGGCGAGCGAAAGGCCACCGTCGGGCCGGGAGGGCAGGAGCCTCAGCGCGAACGGCTAGGCATCTGTCGGTTTGACCGATCTGAGATGGTCGTGAAGCTTGGGAAGAGGTTGCGCATTCGCCACACCGTCAGCTATCGTCATTGTGCTAGCGACGACATGCGATAGCAGTCAGCGGATCAGCGCTGGCGGCGTCAGATGCCGTCACGAAGGGAGGATGCAATGCAGACGAGACAACCCGGAGTCGCCGCACGGCTTATCCTAGGCTTGGCCGCCGCCGCCGGGCTTGCCCTGGCCGCGAACTTTGGTGCCGCCGCCCAAGACAAGGTCGTGCGCGTCTGGCACACGGAGACCAATCCCGCTTCGGTCAAGGCCGTCGCCGAGATCGTCGCCCGTTTCGAGAAGGCCCATCCCGGCATCAAGATCGAGGCTGCAGCGCTCGCCTGGGACGATCTCGAAGGCAAGATCCAGGCAGCCCTCGCCGCCGGCGCACCGCCGGAGCTTTCGCATGGCCAGCCGATCACGTGCGCGGCACTACGGCAACAGGGGCTGTTGCTGCCGCTCGACGACGTCGTCCAGGCCATCGGCGAGAACAACCTCTGGGACCAGATAAAGCAGGTCTGTCGCGCGGACGGCCACTATTACGGGCTGGTGCACGCTGCCGGCACGGCCCTGCTCATTCACCGATCCGATCTCGCCAAGAAGCTTGGGCTGAAGGCGCCCAGGACCTGGGACGACCTGGTCGCGAACGCCAAGGCGCTGACGATGGACACCAACGGGGACGGCAAGCCCGACATCTACGGGCTCACGATCCCCGGCGACAACCTGTTCATCAATATCATCGTCGGCGAGCTGATCGCGGCAAACGGCGGCCAGCTCTTCGACAGCAGCAACCGGCCGCAGTTTACCGACAAGAGAATGATCGAGCTGTTGCAGTTCTGGAAGCGGCTCACGCCATACATGCCGCCCGGCTGGGAAGGGCATAGCTATCTCGATACCTTCATCAACATGTACGGGCAGAAGGCGGCGATGATGTTTCAGGGCTACGGCCGCGGCGCCTCCCTGATCGAGCAGTACGCACCGAAGGAGATGCAGAATACCGATCACTTCAATGTCTGGACGAGGCCCACGGGGCCGAGCGGCAGCAAGCCGGTCGTGCAGGTGGACGAGGAGCCGTGGATGCTGTTCAAAGGCTCGAAGAACCCAGAGGCGGCGAAGGAGTTCCTCAAGTTCTTCTACAAGGACGAGAACTACATTGAGTACATCAAGTCGGTGCCGATCCACTTCTTCCCAATCACGAAATCGCTCCGCCAGTCGGACCAGTACAAGCAGATCCCGATGGTGAAGCGCTGGAGTGGCTGGCTCGAGGTCCAGGAGCACGCCCTTGCCAACGACCTCGCCAGGCCGACGCTGGTCGTCAAGTACGAGGATCTGCACGACAAGCCCTATTTGATGCAGGTGCTCGGCTCCGGCATCATCCGCGACATGGTGCTTGAGGCAACGGCGGAGGGGGTCTCGCCGGAGGACGCGGCCGCAAAGGCTCAGAAGCGCGCGGAGGCGCTGATCAAGAAGGCCGGCTACGCCAAGTGGTAGAGCTGGGCCGCGAGCGCGCAGGGACCGGCGGTGCCGGGCGCCGTCCGTCCGCTGCGCGCCGGACCGACCGGATGAGCGCCCAGCCAAAGCTGCGCTCGCTGTTCCGCACGCAAGCCAAGACCATGCGCCTGTCGCAGGGAGCCGTGGGCATTCTGCTCCTGCTGCCCGCGCTTGCGCTCTTGGCGGGGCTGACGCTCTATCCGATGCTCTACGGCATATGGCTCAGCCTCCACCACAAGCACTCGTTCTTTCCCCAGCAGAGCTGGGCAGGCCTGGAGAACTACTGGTTCCTTCTCGACGACGCCGAGTTCCGCGAGAGCGTGTGGCGCGGCGTCGTCTATTCCGTCTCGACGATCGTTCTGCAGATCGTCCTCGGCGTGGCGGCGGCGCTGGCGCTCAACCAAAGCTTTCCGGGCCGCAGCCTGGTGCGCGGCATCGTCCTGTTCCCCTACATGATCCCGACGGTCGTGGCGGTGATCCTGTGGAAGTGGCTGCTCAACAACCAGTTCGGCCTCATCAACTACGGGCTGGTGGCGCTCGGCCTCATCGACGCGCCCATCAACTGGATGGGGCGGGCCTACATCATGGCCTCGCTGATCCTGATCTCGGTGTGGCAGTTCTTCCCGTTCGTGCTGCTTGCCGTGCTCGCACGCCTGCAAACCATACCGAACGAGCTGTACGAGGCGGCGCGGGTCGACGGGGCGGGCGCCTTCAGCCGCTTTCTCCACATTACGCTGCCGCAGCTCGCCTCGGTGCTCTTCATCGTCCTGCTGCTGCGCACGATCTGGATGTTCACCAAGTTCGACACCGTTTGGCTGATGACCCAGGGCGGGGGTGCGGAGAAATACATCCGCACCTTGCCGGTCTATGCCTATCTGCGCACGTTCCACTATTACGAGGCCGGCACGGGAGCGGCGGCGTCCGTGGTCATGTTCCTCCTGCTCGTCGTCTTCGCCGCCGCCTATTTCGCGATCTTCAGGCGGGAGGAGCGGCTATGAGCGGCGGCACCGTGCGCGTCGCCCTCAGGCGCCTCTCGCTCGGGCTTGCCATCCTCGTCCTGCTCGCCTTCACGGCCTTCCCATTCGCGTGGATGGCGGCCACGGCGTTCAAGCCTTCACAGGAGCTGCTCTATTGGCCGCCGCGTTTCCTTCCCGAGGAGGCGACGCTCGCCAACATCGTGCGCCTGCTCGAGCAGACGCGCTTTCTCGTCTACTTCCGCAACAGCGTCTATGTGGCGTCCGCCACGGTGCTGCTGACGCTCGCGGTGGTCACGCCGGGCGCCTACAGCCTCACGCGCTTCCGCTTCCGGGGCCGCGAGACGATCGCCGCGACCATCCTGTTCACGTACATGTTCGCGCCGATCATGATCATCATCCCGTTCTATGTGATGATCCGCCATCTCGGGCTCGCCAACACGCATCTCGCGCTCATCCTTGCCTACACCGCACTCAGCGTGCCGTTCGCGCTGTGGATGCTGCGCACTTTTTTCCAAGCCATCCCGCTCGATCTGGAGGAGGCCGCCCTCACCGACGGTGCCAGCCGATGGCGCGCCGTCGTCTACGTGATACTGCCGATGGCGCTACCCGGCATCATCGCCACCGGCATCTTCACCTTCATCCTGGCGTGGAACGACTACATCTTCGTGCGCATCCTGATCACGTCGGACGAGTTGAAGACGCTTCCGGTCGGCATCGCCGATCTCTACAGCTCGAGCGTCGTCGACTGGGGCATGATCATGTCGAGCGGAATGCTCGTGGTCGTGCCCGTGGTGATCGTGTTCTCCTACATTCAGAAGTTTCTCATCGCCAGCTGGGGCAGTGGCGGCGTCAAGGGGTAGGCAGGATGGCCGAGATCCGGCTGGAGAAGCTCACCAAGCGCTTCGGCGGCACCGAGGTGATCCACGGTATCGACCTCACCGTGGAGGACGGTGAGCTCGCCGTGCTCGTGGGGCCCTCGGGCTGCGGCAAGACGACGACGCTGAGAATGATCGCGGGGTTGGAGACCGTGAGCGACGGCGCCATTCTCTTCGACGGCGCGCCGGTGGCTCATCTCGAACCCAAGGACCGTGACATCGCCATGGTGTTCCAGTCCTATGCGCTCTATCCACACATGACCGTGCGCGGCAATCTCGCCTTCAGCCTGAAGATGAAGGGCGTACCGAGGGCGGAGCGCGAGGGGCTGGTGCGACGGGCGGCTGAGATGCTCGGCATCGACGGGCTCCTACACCGCAAGCCGCGTGAGCTTTCCGGCGGCCAGCGCCAGCGGGTGGCCATGGGCCGGGCGCTCGTCCGCGAGCCGAGGGCGTTCCTGCTCGACGAGCCGCTGAGCAATCTCGACGCCGCGCTCAGGGCGCAGATGCGCATCGAGCTGAAGCGGATCCACCAGCGCCTCAAGACCACGATCGTCTACGTTACCCACGATCAGATCGAGGCCATGACGCTCGCCGACCGGATCGTCGTCATGCGCGATGGCCGCATCGAGCAGGTCGGCGATCCCATGTCGGTCTACCAGGCGCCGGTCAACAAGTTCGTGGCGGGGTTCATCGGCTCCCCGAGGATGAACTTCATTCCGGCGCAACTCTTCGACGACCTAGGCACGTTGAAAGCCCGGCTGCCCAGCGGTGAGGCGCTGAGGCTGCCGGCGGACCGGGCGGCCGCCTACCGTTTGCTGATCGGCGTGCCGGTTGATCTGGGTATCCGCCCGGAGCATCTGACCGACCGGCCAGAGTTCACCGGTGGGCCCGCCGGAGACGACAGCCAGGTCTTCGAGGGTGTGGTCGATGTGGTCGAGCCCATGGGCGCCACCAGCCTCATCACCTTCACGCTTGCCGACGGCGTCTACAACGCCATCGGCGAGGCTGGGCTGGTACGCCGCCCCGGCGAGCGGTTGCGCCTGTCGGCACAGCTGCGCCATATGCACCTGATCGACAGCCGGACGGAGCAGGTGGTACCGGCGTCGCCGGACTCGGCGGCGCGGCACGAGCAACGACGGAAGGTCGCCATCTGATCTGCAAGGAGACGCAATTGGTCATCGATCATCGTACCTACACCATGCACCCCCTGAAGCTTGGAAGGTGGCTCGAACTCTACGAGACCTATGCGCTGCCCGTCCAGCTCCGGCATCTGGGCAATCTCCTCGGCTTCTTTCAGACCGAGATAGGCACTCTCAATCAGGTGGTGCACCTCTGGGGCTTCGACGATCTGGCGGACCGGACACGCCGTCGGGCTGCGATGGCGAAGGATCCCGACTGGGCGGAATTCCTGAGACGCAACGAGGAACTCGGCGCGCTGATGCACCAGGAGAGCAAGATCATTGTGCCGACCGGCTTCTCGCCCATCAGGTGACCGCGGACACCGTGCCCAGGCGCATGTAGGCGTCCGGGAGGACGCCCGGTTGATGACAACCGGGCCTCCCAATGTCTGGAATAAGACGACCCCTGCGGACGATGTCGGCGGCGACTGTCCCGAGCGCTGTATCGGAGAGGTCCTTTCAGAGACTGACAACGCTGCGGGCCATCAAGAGAGCGCATGCGCCAACAATCATGGCGCTCGCCGAGGTCCCATCCTCGGCTCGTCGCCGCCTTGCGGGCCGGCGCTGCAGCAGGGGTCCATGCGCAGCTTGGCGTAGGCGCCCATCAGCGCCTGGCTGAGCTCTCCGCCCCTGTCCATGTAGTCGACGAGGAGACCCGCGCTGCAGGCCCGCCATTCCGTCACCTCGGTGGGCGACAGATCGTAGACCTTCATACCCTTGCTGCGCGCAAGCTCGAGTGCCGACGCCTCGATGGCAGATGCCCGCTCGCGGGCATCGCGCTCAACCTTCCGCCCGGCCTGGACGAGGATGCTTTTTTGCGTGTCGCTGAGCGACTGCCAGGCCTTCTCGGCGATCACGACCAGGAATTCGAACGCGACATGGTCCGTTCGCGTTATCGCCGTTGCCGCCTTCCAAAGCTCCCGCGACTGAATGGCGGCCACGGTCATCATGGCCATGTCCAGCCTGTCCTCCGCGAGAGACGCTTGTACCTGGCTGTCGGTCTCGTACACGGGTAGGGCGCCACACTGCCGGGCAAAGCGCGCCGACGTCTCGCTGAACATGCGTATCCGCTTGCCCCTGATGCGGATCGGGTCTTTCACATCGCCGTCCTTGCTGTAGACGACCATGGTGCCGATCGTCTGCCACCACAGCACGCGCAGGCCCATGGTCTTGAGGATGGCCTCGTCGAGGTGCTGCCTGATCTCGCTGTCGGGGTTGGTCGCCGCCCGCACCAGGCCATCGAAATTGAACAGGAAGGGCTGCTCCATGAGGGCTGCGGGCGTGAACCGCCTGGCGAACTGGTTGAGCCCGATAACCCCCATCTCGAGCAGACCGTAGCGGAGCGCTTCGATCACCGTCTCCTCGGGGTACGGCCTGCCGCGGTCGAAGACCTGGACGGTGACGCCTCCATCGGTCTGCTTCTCGACAAGCTCCTTGAACGCCGCCAGGGGTGCGCCCGTGAACGGCTCGGTTACGGGCACCGGCACGGTCACCCTGAGCTTGACCGGCTCCGCTGCGCCGGCGCCGGAAGCGGCCAGCCCGCACGCAAGCGACGCCCACAACCACGCCCACCTCATCTCTTCCCTCCCGACAGAGCGGCCAGCGTTGGCCCCGCGCCTCCCGCGGCCGGATGGGAAACCTACCGCGCACCGACCTCTTGATCTACTCCCGACCTTCTCCCGCATAATCCGCTCGCGGATTCCTTCCGGCAGTGTGACCACAAGATCGCCATCAAGCACGGCAATCCTGACTGGCGTGAGCCGCATGTGCGGATTGCCCTGGTGCCGGCCAATGGCGACGTGAGCTCAGAGCCGAGCCAGGGGTACTGGTCCGGATGGTCCGGCCCCAGCACCTTTTCACGGATGGCGAGGCTGCGCTTGAGGAGCGGCCCGGCCCTCGGCATGGCGATTCTGCTCCTGGTATAGTGCGGCTAGGTGCTTGCCCCGTCTAAAGTGGTTCGTTGCATTCTGCCGAGAACACTGGTTCTTGCCCGATCTCGGCCGCGACAAAATTCCGGTGCGATTGTGCGGAACGCCGAAGCGTTCATAAAGCGACCGGCGGCGTGACAGCCTTCTCCCGTTTTCCTACGGCGAAATTGGGTCATCAGCACGCAAGCTCGGAGGCCGGTTGGGACGGTACAAGTGCTTCTGTAACCGGACGGAATCGCTGCAGCGCCGAAGACTTCTTTCCCGACCGCTCATCATTCTGTTCAGTCGAGTTTGATGCCAGAGCGCCTGATCACATCGAGCCATTTGGCAGAATCCCTGCGAATGGCCTCGGCAAAGTCTTCAGGTGTGCCGCCCGCCACCTCCTGCCCTAGGGCAGCCAATCGCTCCTCGAACGCGCGTGTTCGCATCGCCGCATTGATCGCCGCGTTGAGCTTCTCGACCACGGGCCGCGGTATTCCGGCGGGTCCGATGACGCCGTTCCAGGTTGTGACTTCGAAGCCCGGCACGCCCGCCTCGTCGATCGTCGGCAGGTCCGGAAAGGCCGGTGACCGGCGTGGACCGGAGACGGCCAGTGCCCGCACGTCTCCCGACTGGGCAAACGGGGCGATCGAGCTCAGGCTCTCCAGCATCATGTGGACCTGCCCGGACATCAGATCGGCAATCGCCATCGACCCGCCGCGGTAGGGCACGTGCGCGATATCGGTCCCGGTCATGAACTTGAACAGCTCGCCTCCGACGTGGCCCGGTGACCCGGCGCTGGACGACGCATAGACCAGGACGCCCGGTTTCGCCTTCGCCAGAGCGACGAGCTCTTCCACGGTGCGGACCGGAAGGTTGGGCGAAACAGCGAGCAGCATCTGGCCGCGCGTCACCAGCGCGATCGGCTGGAAATCGCGCTCGATGTCGTAAGGCAGCTTCTTCACAAGGTGGCGGGTGATCGCCAGCGCGCCGATTGGGCCCATCGCGATCGTGTAGCCGTCGGAAGCGGACTTGGCGGTGAAGGAGAGGCCCGTCGTCAGGGCGCCACCTGGCCGGTTCTCCACCACGATCGACTGCCCGATCTGCGATTCGAGTTCGGCCGCCAGGATGCGCGCGAGGACGTCCGTTGCACTGCCCGGAGCCTGGGGAACGACGAGGCGGATCAGTCGGTCCGGATATTCCGCGCCTGCCGGCCCTGTAGCGAGTACCCATGTCAAGCTAGCAAGCAGCAGCGCTGCAGCGATGCCGACTGGTCTTAGTATCCGACGGTATGCGCAGCCGCCATATCGAGTATCCGTCAAGTCCTCCTCCTCCAAGCAACCCTTTGCGAGCTAAAGCGTATCAGACGGCGGTGCTCGTTCAACGTTGAGATCGAATTCCAGGTCCCGCGCGCAGGCCGGCGATGCCTGAGCCCTGGCGCGTTCGATCGTGCGTCGGATCTCTTGCGGGTCGTGATTTCTTCTCGTGGCGCAGGATCTCGACGCGCCTCCGCCTAAACCGGACATGCCGGTGCCTGTGTCGGACAGTGAGTTCGCGCCAGGAACTGCCGTTCTCGCCGAGACGGTGCTTTGCCCGTGCGGCCGCACGCTCCGGCGCCTCAGCAGGATCTACGGTCGCAACGACAACATGGTGAAGGTGCGCGGGGTGAACGTGTTCAGCGAGGCGCTCGGGGAAACCTGCGGAACACCTCGCCGAGATGCCGCCGCAGCTCCAAATACAGCGTCTTCCTTCGACACTTCGGGATGAAGACGACGCGGTATTTGCAGTGCCACGTTGTATGGCTTAAGGCTTGGTACTCGTCCATCGGTGGAGTTCCTTCCGTGTGCGTGGCTGCTCACGGTTGGAAATCCGCTGATGGAC
>Ga0268265_10002627_pt1 | contig 13355 bp, 9 predicted proteins | sample KBSSwiS52_FD_190355 | JGI IMG/M metagenome (GOLD analysis project Ga0268265, IMG submission 190355) | Switchgrass rhizosphere microbial communities from Kellogg Biological Station, Michigan, USA - KBS Switchgrass S5-2 (SPAdes) (version 2) | ecosystem: Host-associated > Plants > Roots >... | reverse complement strand
GTAGCGGGTAGCGGGTAGCGGGCAGCGGGCAGCGGGCAGCGGGCAGCGGGCGAACCGGGAACCGGGCACGGCAGCGTCGTCAACGGCCGACGGGGCAATGACGTAGACGAAGGGCACGCTTACCCGAGCCGAGCTCTCATGTCCCGTCGCCACGCCAAGTTCGCCGTTGCTGCCCTGCTCCTCCCCGCGGCCATTTCCGCCCAGACCCCCAAGGTCGGGCCGCCGCGCGGGACCGTCATTGTCGTCGGTGGCGGGTCCATGGGACCGGAGATCTATTCGGAGTTCATCAAGGCCGCCGGCGGGCCCGATGCGCTCATCATCGACGTACCCAACGCGGGCGGCGCCGAATCGTATGGGCAGGACGCGGCCGGGACGCGCGGGTTCAAGACCGCCGGCGCCAGGAACGTGCACGTCCTCCACACACGCGACCGGAAGATTGCCGACTCCGACTCGTTCGTCGCCGTGATCAAGAAGGCCGGCGGCGTCTGGTTCGAGGGCGGACGCCAGTATCACCTCGTCGAGGACTACGGCGGTACCAAGACGGAGACCGAATTCCGCAACGTGCTCGCGCGCGGCGGCGTCGTCGGCGGCTCGTCGGCGGGCGCATCCATCCTCGGCGACTTCCTCGTGCGCGGCGCGCCGTCGCAGAACAACCGCATCATGGACTACCCCGGGTACCAGAAGGGCTTCGCGTACCTGAAGAACGTCGGGATCGACCAGCACGTCGTCGCGCGCGAACGGCTGCCGGACCTCGCCGACTCGATCATGACGAAGTACCCGAAGCTGCTCGGCATCTCCGAGGATGAGGGCACGGCGTGGGTCATCCGCGGGGACACCGCGACGATCATCGGGCGGAACAAGGCGTTCGTCTATGGCGGCAACGATCCTAACGATCCAGGCTCGCCGTTCCTGACCCTCCGTCCGGGCGACACGTACAACCTCGCGACGCGGCGCGTGATGCGTCGCGCGATCGATGGCTCGGGGATCACGGTCGCGTTCGTCGATTCCGTCTTCGCTCGCTATGCGGATGCATCGCTTGGCGGCGCGACCGTGCTGGTCGCGCAGGACGGGAAGGTGCTGGTGAACAAGTCGTGGGGGATTCCGGCACAGGCGCGCTACATGCCGACCACGACGGTCCCGCAATTCAACGTCGGGGCGATGTCGAACGTGTTCACGACGCTCTGCTCACAGATCCCGGAGCAGCCGGCTCGAACCAACGCTCCGCCGCGCGATACGACGCAGACCGACAGTGCGCCGACCCCGCCCGCGCAGCTCACACCGCTGCAGCGCTGCGTGACGCGTCAGCTCGGCGCGCCGATCGGCATGCACAAGACGAACGCGACGGCTGACGACCAGGTCCAGTCGAACGTCGACGAGCTATACCGGCTGGAGCTCGGGCTACAGAATCCGCGCACCTGGCGCGACACGGACCCGACCAGAGGCTGGGAATCGACGAGCGCGAACGGCCTAACGCGACTGGGCGTGTACGGGGCGGATGGCGGCAAGCGCAGCGCCTTTGTGCGCGTCCCGGACAGGAAAGCGGTCGTCATCGTGCTCACTAACGATGACGCCGCAGATGCGAAGGGCATGGCGAACCGAATACTGGATCGGCTCCTCGCCAGCGGGCACGCGGGTCACTGACCAGGCGTCGTCGCCGGCTCCCGCTCCCGGTACCAGTACGCCACCGCGAGCAGGAACAGTCCCGCCAGGAAGTAGCTCCCCACGCGGAACCCAATGTCGAGCGACGACGCCTCGGCGATCGCCTTGAGTGCCGCGAAGATTGCCAGTCCCAATCCGACGTGTCGCAGCACGCGGATCGCCCGCGCGCGACCTATGAAGATCGCCGCGACGCCCACCACCGCGTAATACAGAACCAGCAGGAACGTCGACACGTCCGCCGAATACGCCCGCGCGAGCTCGGTGTTGCCCCACATGAACGCCACCACGCTCCCCGCGAGTCGAACCGCCGTGCGCGTCTCGAGCGTCCCGTAGGCACCGTCCACGAGCTCCACGCGCGACGCGTTCCACGACACGATCAGCCACGCGACGGACATCGCGAGCGCGGCCAGCGAGGGCGCCGTGAGAAACGGAGTGTAGCCGTACAGCGGACGGTCGTCGAGCTGGTTGAACGTCCACATCGTCAGGATCGTCAAACCGAGCGCGATCGGCACCCCGAGGAGCCGGGTGCGCTCCCGTCGCAACAGGAGCGACAGCGCAGCCACATCCGCAGCGAGTGCGATGCACGATGCGACCGCCTTTCCCTCGAGGGCGAACAGCAGCGTAACGCCGCTGCCAATGCCGGCCACCATCAGATGCGTGGGACGTATCACCGGCTGCACGTACGCCGCCGCGACCGCCGCCGCCGTCCAACCGAGTGCTACGAGCGCTCTCGGTATCGAGCCGCTCACGCTGCCCACCGCGACGAACCCTAACGCCAGCGGCAGCACCGCCGCCGTGAACAGCGGCTGGGTCCACTTCCGGAGCTCGGGCGTCGCACCGACGGATGTCGCCGCTGCCTGCACCACCGCGTACGCCGTCAGCGTTCCGAGCGCCGCCAGCATCACCAGGTCCGCCGCTGGTGCTCGGTCGATCATCTCCGCCAGCAGCACACCTAGCAGCGCCGCCAGCGCAGAACGCGCGACGCGCGCGCCCCACGTCCCGCGCGTGAGCGCGAGCGCGCTCCACGCGATCGCGACCGCGAACAGCGCCGGCGAATCCTGCTCGAGTGTCGGCGCGCCGCGCGACACCGCGGCCGCGGACGTCGCCGTGTAGAGCCAGCAGCCGATCGTCGTCACCGCAACCGACGTGCGCCAGGCACGGCCACGCAGAGCGACAAGCCCACACGTCAGGACGACGTAGCCATAGACCAGAAGCGCCGGTACACTGCCGGCGTCGCGCGACGTCACGAACGGCGCGATCAACGCCCCGCCTACGCCGACGCTGAACAGCGCCTCCTCGTCGTTCATCCACGCGAGCACGGCGAGCGCGACGGACGCCGCAGCCGCCACGCCGAGCGCGACAGGCGATGGCACGAGTTTCAGGTAAGGCCCGGCCCCCCACGCATCGACGTGTACGAGCGCGAGCGCCAGCGCCAGGAGCGTGTTTCCGAATCGCAGGGAGCCCCGCGCGCGGAGTCGCCAACCGACGACCGCCACCACCGCGGCGCCGAGCGCGCCGAGACCCACCCGGAGCTCCGGACCGATCTTACCGTTCGCGATCGCCCAGCTCAGAAACGCGCCGGCGCCGAGCAGGATAGTGAGGGACGCGAGCGCGAGTGTGCCGTACCGGCCGATCAGCGACTCGAAATCGATCGACCGCGTTCCCGCCGCCGCTCGACGCTCCCCCATCCGCCGCTCCGCTTCCCGCCGCTCCGCCTGAATCTCCGCGTCGATCCGCGGATCGGGATCCCGGGGTTGATGGGCGATCGGAGCATCGGACCGGAGCGGCACGTCCGGCACAACATGGACGGCAGGGGTCGATGGCTTCTGCTCGAGACGATCCACGACGGACCGGAGCGCCCGAACCTCGCGCGCGAGATCAGCGACTATCTGTTCGAGGTTGTCCAGACGTTCTAGCAACACCAATGGGGCTCGGGAAGCGGCGTCGCGAAACCGGCGCCGGATGAGTCCTGGTCGCCACCAAAGTAGCCGCGGCTCCGGTGCGTCGCGATGGGATGCGGGCAGAGCGAATTGGGACGAGCCGGCGGCGGCAGGCTCGAACTATTCACCCGCTCGGTCTGTCCGACCTACGCGAATTCGAAGACGTTCCCTTCCCCACGACACTCGAGGAAGTGCGCATGGAGACGCTGCTTCGCGACGTTGGCTACCTGCTTCGCTCGCTCCGCTCGAGTCCAGCGTTTTCCACCGTGGTGATCCTCACGATCGCGGTGGCCGTCGGCGCCACGACGGCGTTCTTCAGCGTCGTGGACCCGCTGCTGCTGCGGGCGGAGCCCTTCGCCGATCCCGGCAGGCTCGTCGCGCTGTGGGAGTCGCCGCCGCGCGCTGACGGGGGCGTCGCTCCGGCGAAGAACGAAGTGTCGCCCGGCACACTCGGCGACTGGAGCGCGGAGGGCAGCGTCTTCGATGGCGTCGCCGCGGTCGCCCCGTGGCGGCCGAATCTCACCGGCATCGACGAGCCGACGCGTCTCAACGCGACCGCCGTGTCGCGGGACTTCTTCCAGACGTTGGGAGCCAGGCCGCTGCTTGGCCGCGTGTTCGTACCTGAAGAATCCACGACGGGCAAGAACACCGTTGTCGTGCTGGCGTACGTGTTCTGGCAACAGCGATTTGGCGGCGACTCCGGCGTCATTGGCCGTGAGCTGTCCCTCAGTGGACGACAGTACACGGTCGTTGGCGTGATGCCGGAGCGATTCCAGCTCCGCTACCCCCTGCCGCAGGCTTCCGATCTCTGGCGCCCGATGGTCCTCGAGGGCGAGACGGCCGCGAACCGGCGCGCGCACTATCTCTACGTCTTCGGGCGACTCAAGCGCAGTGTCTCGCCGGAGCGCGCGCAGTCGGCACTGTCGGCTCTCGCCGCCCGGCGAGCGACCGATTTTCCGGCGACGAATCGCGGCTGGGGTGCCCGGGTCATCCCGCTCCGCGACGACATCGCGAGCGACGTCAGGCCGTTGCTGCTCGTCGGCTCCGCTGCGGTCGCGCTCGTACTGCTCATTGCTTGCGCGAACGTCGCGAACCTGTTGCTCGCGCGCGGTGCGTCACGCGCGCGCGAAGTCGCGCTTCGCACCGCGCTCGGCGCCACGCGCCAGCGCATCGTCAGGCAGCTGGCGACGGAGAGTGTCGCCCTCGCGATCATCGGCGCGCTGATCGGACTGCCGCTCGCGCGCGCGCTCGTCGCGGTGCTCGTCCGCCTCGGACCGCCGGCGTTTCAGGCGAACACCGAGATCGCGCTCAACGGCCGAGCGATCGCGTTCGCGGTCGCGCTTGCAGTGGTCACGGGAGTGGTGTTCGGTCTGGCGCCCGCGCTGTTCGCCGCGAGAACGTCTGCCGGCGACGCGCTGCGCGAGGGAGGGCGTCGTGTATCGACTGGTCGCGCGGGTGCACGGACGCGTGATGCACTCGTCGCGCTGGAGGTGGCGCTCGCGGCCATGCTTCTCATTGGCGCGGGGCTGACGGTGCTCAGCTTCTCGCGGTTGCTGCGCGTCGATCCGGGCTTCAACGGGCATAACGCGGTGACGTTCGAGCTGGGTCTTCCGGCCGGCAGCTATCCGACGCCGGAACGCGTCACGCAGGCGCATCACCGGCTCGTCGAGCAGCTTCGCTCGATGCCGGGGGTGAGCGAGGTTGGCGCGTCGAGTCACGTGCCGCTTGCGGGCGGCAACATGACGACCGGTCTCGAGATCGAGGGGCGCCCGGTGTTTCCTCCGGACCGTCCGGCCGAGGTGAACTATCGCGTGACGACGGATGGGTTCACAGCGGCGGTGGGGATGACGGTCAGGCGAGGCCGCGCGATCGCGGCGGGCGATGCGACCGGCGGGTGGCGCGTCGCGACGATCAGCCAGACGGCGGCAGACCGGCTGTTCCGTGGCGAGGACCCGATCGGGCGTCGCGTTCGGGTGACGGGCGACTCGGCGTGGCTCACCATCGTTGGCATCATCGGCGACGTCAGGCACACCTCGCTCGAGAGCGCGCCGGCGGTGGACGTGTACATCCCGATCGAGCGCGAGCCGTCGAGCTTCATGCGGTACGTCGTGCGGACGACCGGTGCGGCGGCGTCCCTCGCACCGGACATCCGGCGGGCCGTGCGCGGCTTCGATCCGACGCTGCCGATCGTGGGGCTGGAGACGCTCGAGAGCACGGTGGCGCGCGCGAGTGTGCCGCGCCGATTCGCGATGCTGCTGCTCGGCTCGTTCGCGGCGATCGCGCTGGTGCTCGCGGTCGGCGGCGTGTACGCGATGGTCGCCTATGCGGTGAGCCAGCGCACGCAGGAGCTGGCGGTGCGCGTGGCGCTCGGCGCGCGCCCCGGCGAGGTCGTGCGGACGGTGATGGCGCGCGGCCTGGGCGCGGTGGGAGTCGGACTTGGTGCCGGGGTGCTGCTCGCGTTCGTGCTGGGTCGCGCGATGGCGGCGCTGCTCTACGGCGTCAATGCGCACGACCCGGTGATCTACCTGGCGGCACCGGCCGTGCTGGGCATCGTGGCGGTGCTCTCGGCGCTGGTGCCGGCGGTGCGCGCGTCGCGGGTGGATCCGATCGTGGCCTTGCGCGACGCCTAACGCTCACCCGGTCAGCTACTTCGACCAGACCAGCATCACGCCACATGCCGCGCCCGAGACCCGATACCGCGGCGGCACACTGTTGCCCGTGTAGTACTCGACGCCCGCGACGTCCCACGTCGTGATCAGGTCGAAGTCCGCCGAGTCGAGCTGAATGTCGTCGAGGAAGGTCACGACGTAGCATTGCTTGCTCGGCATGCACGAGCCGAACGACGTGCGTGTCGCGCCGCTCTGGCCGCTCGAGCCCGGGGTCGTGCCGCTTCCCGAGCCGCCCCCGCTTCCCGTCGATCCCGTTGGTCCTCCGCCGGTGGTCGCGGCGCCGCGCCCGCCGCTGCCGCCACCACGCGCGCCCGCGAGAATGGCCTCGGACGGTGACGTCCCGGCGCCGCACGATCCTCGCACGCTCGCGATGTGCGGACGTCCGTCGGTGTCGGTCACGAACTGCAGGCCCGGGAACTTCGTCGTCGCGACGATCCCGAACGGACGGCTGCCCTCCTTGTCGAGCTGATCGGCCGTGAGGAATCGGCCTAGGCCGATGGTGCGACGCATCTCGAAGTCCTTCATGCGCGCAGACGTCGTCTTCACCTCGACCGTCTCCATCGTCGTCGGTGCGCGCGGCAGACGAAACACGACACCGCTCGTGTCACCGACGAACGTCAGGCTCGTGTCGACGGCGACGTATCCGAGAAAGCGAACGCGAATGCGGTGAATGCCGGACGGGATCGTCGTGCGCGCTTCGCCGAGTCCGTCGGTCAGGCCGGAGCGGCCGAGCGCCGGAAAAAAGATCTGCGCACCCTGGAGCGCCTCGCCAGTTTGCGAATCCGACACGCCGACGATGACGACGGTGCTTGCTGGCGGTCCCTGTGCGCCGGCGGTTCCGACCGGAGACGTCAGAACCGAGGCAAGCGCGGCGACGAGACTGAAGGCAATCGTGCGGAAACGGAGTGCGGATCGCGAGGCTTCCATGGCGCCGACCACGTCGTGAGCAAGTAGAGACGAAGCGGAATGGTGAGGCCGGGTGCGCCCGCGGAGCTCACATTCCGATCATTCGATGATGTAATCGCGCGCGCCGAATTGCCAGCACGTCTCCGCTCGGTCTGCCCGGAGGGTGACTGTTCGTCCCGGGTTCGTCAGCCGGTGACACCCAGCCGGCGCTCGAGCTCCTCACGACGCGAGCGGCTGACGCGCAGACGCGCACCGCTCTTGAGCTGAACTTCGTAATCGCCTCCCGCACCCCGGTGGAACGTGTCGATCAGGTCCACGCGCACGATGATCGACCGATGGATGCGAAGGAACCGATTGGGATCGAGCCGCGCCTCGAGCGTGTGGATCGCCTCGCGAATGAGGTACGCACGCTCGCTCGTGTGCAGCTCCACGTACGGTCCGCTCGCCGTGATGTATTCGATCTGCGAGACCGGAACGACGCGGACCTTGCCGCGCATCTCGACGGCGATGCGCTCGAGGTACGGCGAGCCGCCGCGCGCCGGCGACAGCGAGGATGCCGCGGCGGCGGCCCCTTCGCCTGCACCGGGGGCAGGGCTGGACGCCGGGGCACGCGACCCGCCGTCGAGCACGGCGAGCAGCCGCTCGCGCAGCTCGCCCATCTCCTCGAGCTCCACGTGGCGACGCGCGCGCCGGAACGCCTGCTCGAATCGCTCGTCATCGAACGGCTTGACCAGATAGTCGACCGCCGCGAGATCGAACGCCTGAAGCGCATAGCGATCGTAGGCGGTGACGAAGATCGTCGCCGGCATCTCGTCGGCACCGATCTCCCGCACGACATCGAGGCCGGTCTTGCCAGGCATCTGCACGTCGAGAAACACGAGATCCGGATGCAGCGTCCGCACGGCGTCGACGGCCGCGGCACCGTTGTCGACGCTCGCGACGATCTCCGCTCCCTCTTCGGCGCGCAGCAGGTCCTCGACACGCTGGCGGGCCAACGGCTCGTCGTCGACGAGCAGAATACGAATCGGCTTGCGATCGGGCATGGGTTGGCGTTAGGCGTGTGCCGCCGCGGCTTCCGCACGCAGATCGGCGCCCGTGTGATAGGGCAGCACGATCTCGGCCACCGTGCCGCCTTCCGCCGCCCGCCGGAGGGACAGGCGCTGCTCGGCTCCGTACAGCTGCTCGAGCCGCGCGCGCGTGTTGCCGAGGCCAACGCCGCCCGTTCCGCCCGACATCCCGCTGGAGCCATCGCGGGACTCGCGCGCGAGCGTCTCGGTGCGCGAGGCCGAGTCGAGACCGGGGCCGTTGTCCCGAACGGTGATCACGACGTCATCACCCGACCGGCGCGCGCGAAGCTGAATCGTGCCCGTCCCCTCGACCTTGCTCACCCCGTGCATGACGGCGTTCTCGACCAGCGGCTGCAGCACGAAGTTCGGCACGAGCGCGTCCATCACATCCGCATCGACATCGGTGTGCACGTCGAGCCGGCCCTGGAAGCGCACCTGCATGATGTCGAGATAGAGCTGCAGCAGCTCCAGCTCGCGCGACAGCGGGATCTCCTGCTCGCTCGTCCCCTCGAGCGTCACGCGCAGCAGTTCGCTCAGACGCGCGATCATGCGACGCACGCCGCGCGGGTCGCGCTCCACGAGCGACGACACCGCGTGCAGCGTGTTGAACAGGAAGTGCGGGTTCAGCTGCGCACTCAGCACCGCGAGCCGCGCCTCCGCGAGCTGCGCCTGCAGCTGTGCCGCCTGCGCGGTCAGCCGAACGGTCTCGTCGTGCCTCGCTCGATATCGCGCGAAGATGTCGCGCGCGATACCCGCCGCGAGCACTGCGAAATACACGGTGAGGTCATCGAGAAACCAGAGACGCAGGAGACCCGTGCGCCACGTGATGGGCGGGCCGCGTCTGGGACGCACTGGAAAATCGAACATCGCGTCGCGCATGAAGTGCGTCGCGACATCCACGAACATGGCCGTCAGCACGCCGACACCGAGGAAGAGCAGCACGCGACCGAACCGATTCCCGCGAGGCTCGAGACTGACCCTGCTCGCCATCCAGAAGATCGGGACGGTCAGCACCGCCCACAGATAGTACTCGGCGAACGCAAGCGCGATCGGCGTGGACGACGGGAACGGCTGCTGGAAGGCCGGGCCGCGCGGGTCGAGCAGCCGGCTCGCCGCCGTCAGAACCGCGAGAACGGTCCAGAACGCGAAGATGAGCAACAGCTCGGTCCGCTGCAGGGGGAAGCCGCCGCGGTGGCTGTCGCTCGGAGCGTAAGCGTCCGGGAGGGGGAGAGTCGCCGTAACCACGTCTCAACGATACGACTCGAGCCGTGTGCCCGGCAGGTCGCGCCGTACGAACGGCACCAGCGAGTGCATGGGTTGCACGGGAGACGGGAGACGGGAGTAGGGAGAAGGGAGAAGGGAGAAGGAAAACCCTCGGGACGCTCAGCTCACGCTGAGAGGCATCCCGAGGGCTTCCCGTCTCCCGCTTCCCGCTTCCCGCTTCCCGCTTCCGGGGATCTCCCACCGCTGACGACGCCTGGCGTGCACTTCGTTACGTCCTCGTGCAACTCGCGAAAAATCAGCGCACGGAACACCCGGTAGCCCGTATTCCTCACGACAGGAACGGGTGTGGACCCGTTAGGCTCGCGAACCAGAAGAGCCGTTCTGTCGGCGGAAACAGCCGAACGACTCGTGAGGATCAGATGACTAAGAAGACGCGTTTCGCAGTTGTGGCCGTCGTGGTGGCCGTGGGAGCCGGAGCGCTGTGGATATACCGGAACGCCGAGGCGCACGAACCGCCGGCGTACCGTTTCGCGACCGTGACGCGTGGCAACCTCGAATCCACTGTCTCGGCGACGGGGGCCCTGCGCGCCGTCACGACCGTGCAGGTCGGCACGCAGGTGTCCGGCCAGGTCTCGCAGATCTCCGTGGACTTCAACGACCGCGTGAAGAAGGGTCAGCTCCTCGCGCGAATCGACCCGACGCTGCAGCAACAGGCTGTGCTCGACGCACAAGCCGGGCTCATTCGCGCGCAGGCCGATCTCGAGCGATCGCGGGCAGAATACGACCGCAACAAGACGCTGTTCGACCAGAAGGTCCTGACAGCGACCGAGTTCAACACGGCCCAGTACAACTATACGGTAGCGCAGGCGAGCGTGAAGTCGGCGCAGGTCGCGCTCGACCGCGCCCGCAAGAACCTGAGCTACACTGAGATCTACGCGCCGATCGATGGCGTGGTCGTCGAGCGCAACGTCGACGTCGGACAGACCGTCGCGGCGAGCCTCTCGGCGCCACAGCTGTTCCTGATCGCCAACGACCTGTCGCAGATGCAGATCCTCGCGTCCGTGGACGAGAGCGACATCGGCCTCATTCACGAGGGACAGGAGGTGCGGTTCACGGTCCAGGCGTACCCGACCCAGGCGTTCACGGGATCCGTGCGTCAGGTGCGGCTGCAGTCGGCGACGACGGAGAACGTCGTGAACTACACGGTCGTCGTGTCGGTCGCCAATCCGAAGGGCACGCTGCTGCCCGGCATGACGGCGACGGTCGCGTTCCTCACGGGATCGGCGAAAGATGCGCTCGTCGTGCCTAACGCCGCACTGCGCTTCCGCGCGACGCCGGAGATGATCGCCGAAGCGGGTGTGTCGGCGAGCGGCAATCCTGCGCCGCGAACCGCGGCTGACTCGGCGGCGTTCGCCGCGCGGCGTGACAGCCTGCGCGCGGCACGTGCGGCGTCGGGCGCGAGTGGCGCCGGCCAGGCCGCCGGGCAGCCGGGGGCGAACGGCAATCGTGCGGGCGGCAACGCCGCCACTGGCGCGGCGCGCTCGGGCGGCACGCGCGGCGGCTTCGCGCAGCTCTGGTACGTGGACTCGACGACGGGCAAGCCTGCAGTGATGCGTGTTCGAACCGGCCTCTCCGACGGCCAGAACTCGCAGGTCATGGGGCCGAACGTGAAGGAGGGCATGCAGGTGATCATCGGCACCGCCACCACGACGGCGACCACGACGACCACGTCGACCAGTCCGTTCCAGCAACAGCGCCGCGGCCCAGGCCCCGGCGGCCCGGGAGGGTTCTGATCATGACTGACGTCAACACGCTCGACGCGAAGCTCGCGACGCCGGTCATCCGGATCGAGGGCGTTCGCAAGACCTACAGGATGGGTGACAACGAGGTCCACGCGCTGCGTGGCGTGGACCTCGTTGCGGAGCGCGGTGAGATGATCGCCATCATGGGAGCGTCGGGATCGGGGAAGTCGACGCTCATGAACATGCTCGGGTGCCTCGACACACCGACGTCGGGCTCGTACTGGCTGGACGGCATTCGCGTCGATGGACTGAGTCGTAATCAGCTCGCGGATCTCAGAAACCAGAAGCTCGGCTTCGTCTTCCAGGGCTTCAACCTGCTCGCACGAACGTCGGCGCTGGACAACGTCGAGCTGCCCCTGCTCTACGATCGCAGCGGGCGATGGAAGGACACGAAGGCGGTTGCGGCCGAGGCACTGCGGCGTGTCGGCCTCGGAGAGCGGCTCGATCACCAGCCGAGCGAGCTGTCGGGCGGTCAGCAGCAGCGTGTGGCGATTGCGCGTGCGCTCGTGACTCAGCCGACGCTGCTGCTCGCCGACGAGCCCACCGGAAATCTCGACAGCCACATGACGGTCGAGATCATGGCGCTCTTTCAGGAGCTGAACGATCAGGGCATCACCGTCGTGTTGGTCACGCACGAGCCGGACGTTGCCCAGTACTGCAAGCGCATCATCGATGTGCGCGACGGACGCATCAAGCACGACCATCCCGTGGAGGACCGGCACAACGCCGCCGAAGATCTGGGGGTGCTCATCGAGGCAGAGCCCGAAGAGGAAGACGCGGAGCTCGTCACGGAGGAGGCAGCATGAAAAGCTCGGTACTGATCCGGGTGGCTGGCGACAGCATCCGGAAGAACAAGATGCGAACCCTCCTCACCATGCTGGGAATTGTGATCGGAGTAGGCGCGGTCATCATCATGATCGCCGTCGGCCAGGGCGCGCAGCAGGGCATCGCGAGCCAGATCAACGCGTTAGGCACGAACCTGCTCATCGTGACGGCCGGCTCGAGCAACCAGGGCGGCGTCAGTCAGGGCGCCCAGGCGTTCAACCGGCTGACGATCGAAGACGCCGAGAAGCTCCGGAGTGAGGGAACGCTGTTCGCCGGCGTGACGCCGGTGGTCAACACGCGCACGCAGGTGATCGGCGGCGGCACGAACTGGCGCACGACGATCAACGGTGTGAGCACGGACTTCCAGACGATCCGAGACTGGCAGACGCAGTCGGGCACGTTCTTCACCGACACCGATGTCCGGGGGTTGCGGAAGGTCGCGGTGATCGGAACGACGGTGGCCGAGAACCTCTATCCGGGCACCGATCCGGTCGGATCGCAGATCCAGATTCGAAACGTGCCATTCGAGATCGTGGGCGTGCTTGCGCCGAAAGGACAGAACGCCGGTGGACAGGACCAGGACGACATCGTCGTCATTCCCTACACCACGGCGCAGAGTCGACTGAGCGGCAATACGCGCATCTGGCAGATCCTGGTGAGCGCGACGTCACCGGATGACATCGCGGCCGCCCAGGCGGAGGTTCGGTCGATCATGCGCGAGTCGCACCGGATCGCCGAGGGCGATGAGGACGACTTCACGGTGCGGAACCAGACGGAGATCGCGAGCGCGGCGCAGGGCACGACGAAGATCATGACGTGGCTGCTCGCGTCGATCGCGTCGGTGTCGCTGATCGTCGGCGGCATCGGGATCATGAACATCATGCTCGTGTCGGTGACGGAGCGGACGCGCGAGATCGGCATTCGCATGGCGATCGGCGCGCGTGGCTCCGACGTACTCACGCAGTTCCTCGTCGAGAGCATCGTGATGAGCGTGCTTGGCGGCGCGGTCGGGCTGGCGGTGGGCGTTGGTGGCGCGCAGGTGCTGGCACGCTTCACGGGCTGGAGCACGTCCGTTCCGGTGCAGGCAGTCGTGCTCGCGATCGGGTTCTCGGCGGCGGTGGGCGTGTTCTTCGGCTACTACCCGGCGCGGAAGGCCGCGGCGCTCGATCCGATCAACGCGTTGCGCTACGAATAGCTGTCATCCCGAGGAGCGACAGCGACGAGGGATCTTCTGTCCGCTCCTCGTGGCCGACGTGCACCGGT
>Ga0268265_10002623_pt1 | contig 13365 bp, 14 predicted proteins | sample KBSSwiS52_FD_190355 | JGI IMG/M metagenome (GOLD analysis project Ga0268265, IMG submission 190355) | Switchgrass rhizosphere microbial communities from Kellogg Biological Station, Michigan, USA - KBS Switchgrass S5-2 (SPAdes) (version 2) | ecosystem: Host-associated > Plants > Roots >... | reverse complement strand
CAAGCTACCGTGCAGACATGCCATTCCTTGGTCGTCTCGATGTAGAGCTCGAACTCAGCGGGAACGCCGAGCATGCTCGGAATCTCGATGCAGGCACCCTTCTCGGTGAGGTCAACCAGGTGGCCGCTGATAACCGAGGCGCGATTGTTGAAGACGATCTTCGCCTCCCGCATCGTGTGATGCCGTGGCTTTTCCCGATGCTCGTCGTGTTCCAAAACGTCCTCCGCACTAATTGCCATGAGACTATCGGCTTACACGGGGGGCGCCTTGCGTCTGATCAAGATTGGGCTAGGCGACGAGGTCTTTGAGCTAAAACAAGGCCAGGGCCGGGATAAAGGCGCACACCAGTGGGAACGTTTTGCCACTCGGAGACGCCGTGACCTTTCAAAGACCGGTGCCGCGGACGTTTTTGGTGTTTGGAGCTCGGGTTTTGGAAAGAGTAACAATTGCGGCTGGCCGGCGGTATTTGGCGCAACTACGGATGCCTGAAAGTCAGCTTCTTCTTACGGCGACTAGGCATCTGCCGACAGTGCAGCGAGAAAGACTGAGGCTGATCAAAGGGCGTGTGCGCCAGATCTCCGCCGCGTTCTCGGTCCTGACAGTCCTATGGATCGCGGTCGATTTTCTCACGATGCCGTGGCCGCTGTGGGGCGAACTTGCGGTGGGTCGCATAGCCGCAAGCATGGCATTCCTCGCTTGCGCAATGTGGCGACCGAAGAACTGGCCGGCCTCGTCTGTTCTAGGGGCGCTGGTTGCATTATTTGCAGTCCCGATTGTCTTCTTCCTGTTCTCTAGTGCGCTTGTGAACGAATTCGGCGTGCAATCCTCGATCGCGGCAAACACCGCCTATCATTATTTGCCGTTCATTGTCGCTGCCGGATTAAGTCTCTTCCCACTGACCGCATTTGAATCGGCTGTTCTTGGTGGGGGGACTGTGGCAGCGATGCTGATCGCGAACTATCTTTGGCCGATGGCGCTGGACGGTCAATCGGCGGTTATGACTCTGTGGCGACTTGTGGTCATCACATCGATTGGAGCGCTGGCGGCCCTGAGCCAACTGCATTTCCTTATCCAGCTGATCAATCAGGCGACCCGCGACGGCCTGACGGGACTGCTCGCGCGTCGTCTTGGAGAGGAGCTCATAGACGCACAGTTCGCCTACGCGCAAAGAAACAATCTTCCTTTCAGTGTACTCTTTGTCGATATCGACAACTTTAAGCAGATCAATGACAAGTATGGCCATTTGGTGGGAGATGATGCATTGCGACGCGTCGCCGATTCGCTGAAGCGAGCATTCCGACGCCAAGACAGCATTATACGCTGGGGCGGTGAGGAATTTGTCATCGCTCTACCGGCGACAGACATGGAGCACGCATGTGCGGCGGTACAACACCTTGCAGAATCGGGTATCGGCCAACGGCCGGACGGAAATCCGATAACAGCAAGTATAGGTGTCTCAGAACTTACCCGGGACTCAGCCACCTGCGCTCGTGATCTTCATGAACTGGCTGACCAACGCATGTACGCGGCCAAGCGGGCGGGTAGAAACCGCTATCAGACGACGGATGGAGTGCGCGTTTGGCTACCACTCGAGTTGGCACAAAAGAAAGCTGAGACCTTTGCTCCGCCCCGCGACCAATCTGTCTCTTTGCGCCAGCCGCTCTGACCTCGATTTCCGTCAACGCTCGGGCCGAGAGCGCGAAGCGCTCTTGTCCAGCATCTGGTACCGAAGAGCTTCCCGCCAATTCATAGCTTGCGGTAAGTCGGAGACTACAATAGGGAAATCCAAATCATCCTTTGAGTTTGGCAAGATCAGCTTCTATCTCCTGTTTGCGACCGGCATCGGCGTCCTCTCGTCCTGGGCGGGCCGGCGATTGCAACGCCTTCTCCAGGAATGTGCGCGCCTTCGCCTTGTCGCCTTGCTCGATCATGAAGTCGCCATAGAAATAGTTCACGTCAATGGAGTCGGGCGCGATGGCCACCGCGCGATCGAGGTACTCCTTCGCCTTCTTGTCGCTGCCGAAGCCGATAGGCCAGCCCGGAACCTTGTAATACAACGCGCCGAGCGAGGCATAGGCGCCGGCGTTCAGCGCTTTCTCATCGATCTTGGCCGCGGCCAGAGCGATATCCCGGGCCTGCTCGGCGAGTCCGATCGCACCAAGGCCACCTTTCGCCTTGGCATAAGAGCTGAGGATGATCGCTTGCCAGACCATCGGCTCTGCCTTTGCCGGATACGCCTTGGCCACAGCATCGGCTTGGGCGACAAGCGCCGGATACGCCGCTTCTTGGCTCTGCTCGGGTGTCTGGTAATAGACCTTAGCCCAGGCATGGCTGAGCGCGGTGATGTCGCTCGCCATTGAATCTGCCATGGCGCTGCTCGTGTTCAGCGCCGCGACAGTCAAGGCGGCGATCGCGATCCATTTCTTCATCATCTTACACTTTCCCTTCGGCAATGTGATGTTCCATCTCGGCATGCTCGGACATCCGTCGGTTCAGCCTGGCCAGAGAAATGTCCACGACGCCCGGCAGCAATCCGTTGGCGCGAACCAACAGTCGTTCGATCACGCCGATCACATGATCGGCCTTCATGCCGTCAACCGCCGCCGCGATCGCGCGTGCCGCCGTCTCCGGCGCGTCGGTGTTCATGCGGACGGCCTGCGCCATGCGATCCATCGCGGCCGTGTTCAACGCTGTTCGCGTGTAGCGGGGCGCGACATAGGCAACGGAAACGCCGCTGCCGCGCAACTCGCGGCGCAGTGCTTCGGAGAAGCCCCGCAAGCCGAACTTGGTCGCGCAATAGACGCCGAAGCCCGCGAAACCCACGCCGCCCATGACCGATCCCACGTTGACGATGCGTCCTCGCCCGCGCGCCAGCATGCCGGGCAGCGCAGCGCGGGTCAGCTGCATGGGCGCAAGCAGATTGGTCGCGAGCAGCGCCTCGATCCGGTCGGGCGCAGCGTTGGTGAAGCGGCCGAAGTCGTTGATGCCGGCGCAATTCACCAGGACGTCTATATCGCCTTGCGCGGCGGCTGCCTGCGCGACGACGCCGGCCGCCACGCCGGGCTCGGAAAGATCCGCCGCGACGGTGGCCACGCCACTGCAGAATTGCGCGAGGCTATCGGCAAGCCGCTGCAAGCGCTCCGCGTTGCGGGCGACCAGCGTCAGCTTGGTGCCGGGGACCGCCAGCGCCTTGGCCGTCGCCGCGCCGATGCCGCCGGTCGCACCGGTCAGAAGGATATGGCGCTGCGCCGCTTTCATGTTGTCACGCGATCGAGCGGAAGATGTCGCCGTAAAGGCGGAAGAAGGTCTTCGCCGACCGCACCACGTCGGCCCGGTCCTCCGGATCTTCCAGCCGGTTCATCAACCGGGCAAAGTTTGCGGTGTGGTCGATATCGAGCGCGCCGTGCGACGTGAGGTAGGTGAAGGCCTCGTTTGGCAATCCGAGTGCCGATTGCAGGGCGGATGCCGCACGGGTCGCCAGCGCAACGCTGGTGCCTTCCAGAACATGCGCCATGCCGAAGAAGCCGAGCGGATTGCGGCGCTGGACCGTGTCGAAGGCATAGCCGACCATGACGTCGGTCGCCATGCCGGGCGCCGAGCGCCGGACTGCTTCACGATCCGCACCGCAGGCGGCGAGATCGTTCAGGATCCATTGGTCATGGCCGATCTCTTCCTCGATATAGTCGACCGACGCTTCGCGCAGCCATTCGAGACGCTCCGGCAGCCGCGCGGCGCAGATCATCAGCAGCGGCACGGTATGCCGGACATGATGATAGGCCTGCTCCAGGAAGGCGATGTATTGCGCGCGGGTCACGCGACCGGCCAGGGCCAGACCGATGATCGGTGCGGCCAGCAGCGCATCGCGATCCGCCGCTGTGGACGTCACCAGGTCGTCATGAAACATGAGTCATCGCCTCTTCGTCATACAGTCGGTCCAGTTGCGCGCCATAGCGCGCGAAAACAGCGTCCCGCTTCAGCCGCCCGTTCGCCGTCGCCATTCCGTTGGAAGGCGCGAAGGCCTCTTCTGCGACGATCCAGCGGGTGACCCGCGCATAGTCGGGAAGGCTGTCGTTGACGCGCCGGACGTCGAGCTCAAGCGAGGCGGTGGTGGCGCCGTTGCGCGGCACCAGGACGGCGGCGTTCCACGGCCGCGCCTCGCCGAACACCGCGGCCTGGGCGATCGCCGGGCTGGCGCTCAGTGCGCACTCGACCCATTCCGGCGCGACATTGCGCCCGAATGCGGTGATGAACATGTTCTTCTTGCGGCCGTCGAGAAACAGATAGCCGTCCTGGTCGAGGTGGCCGATGTCGCCGGTCGGCCAATAGCCGCCGCTGGTTTGCGGCGCCTCACCGCTGCCGACATAGCCTTCGAACACCGCGCCGCGCACCAGGACCTCGCCGTCGGGCGCAAATCTCAGATCGACATGCGGCAGTGCACGTCCCACGCTGCCGCGCCGGTTCGCGCCCGGCTGGTTGAAGGCGACGACCGAGCCGAGCTCCGACAGGCCATAGCCTTGATAGACCGGCAGGCCCAGCGCCTCGGCCTGTTCCAGCACGGACGCGGCGATCGGTGCGCCGCCGACCGCGATCAGCCTCAGCCGGTCCGGCAGGCGTCCGCTGCGCGCCACCGCGAACAGCAGGCCGGCCAGGGTCTGCGGCACGGTCACGATCGTCGTGGGCGCGTATTTCTCGATCGCGGCAAGCATCGCCTGGGGGTCGAGCTGCGACGAACCGCCGAGACCGACCTCGCTCAAGCTTGGAACGGCGGTCGCGGCGCCGGCCAGGATCGGGACGTCGACACCGGCGGTGTTCTCCAGCAGGGTCGCCAGCGGCAGCAGGCAAAGATGGCGGTCCTCCGGGCTCCCGCGGCTTGCATCGAGCAGCGCCTGCGCCACCCGATCCATCGCGGCGTCGGAGAGGCAGATCCCCTTCGCCAGCCCGGTCGTGCCGGAAGTGAAGGTGACCTTGCCGGTTCTGCCCGGCAACGGGGTCGAGCGTGGAGGGCTGAGGCGCAGGCACATCGCGCTCTGTCCGATCAGCGCGCTGACATCCTGCTGCGAGACCGCCCCCATCCCGGTCGATGTCCGGTCGGTGATCAGCATGTCGATGCCCGCGGCGGCAATGACATGGGCGATCTGCTGTGGACTGAAATAGGTCGGGATCGGCACCAGCGGGGTGCGCGCCCAGCGCGCCGCGAGATCGCAAACCACCCAGCCGATGCCGTTGTCGAGCAGGATGCCGCACCGGCGCGCCCGACCGGCGAGCAGCGTGGAGGCGACTTCGAGGACGCGCTCCGCGAGTGCGCCATAGCTCAATACGCTGTCGCCGCCGATCAGGGCGATGTCGCCTGGCCGCTCGGTGGCGTTGCGGCGCAGTGCGTCCAGAACCGCGCTCACGGCGCCACCGCCCCGCCGCAAGCCGACGCCATCGGACCTTCCGGCTGCACGCGACACAGCGTGCGATAGCCTTTCGGGATATGGCCCACCATGACGATCGGCCGGCCTTCGAAGTAGCGACCCCAGGCCAGCCGCTCGGCCGCCGTGAGACGGTCGGGCGTTGCCTGCGCGATCACCTGCGGATTGAGGCCGAGCCGGAGGAAGGCCGCCCGCACCAACGCGACGCCGGTGAATGTCACCCATTCGAAACCGAGCTCGTAGAGGTGTCGGGTCAGCATCGTGATCATCGACCGAGCGCCGCCGGGCAGTGCCGCGAGATTGCCGACCTCGATGATGTGTTCGCGCGAGACCTTCTGCGCCACCAGCCGCTGGATCCGGTCCTCGATCGGCTCGTCGAGATAGCATTCCATGAAGAGTTTGGACTTGGCCGCTTCGCGCAGGCCGAAGGCCGCCACCATCCGCTCCGAGGTATCTGACAGGGAGAAGAGCCGCGGCATGAGGTGCGAGAGCTTGGCGCGATAGTCTTCGAAGAAGCGATCGCGGATGAACCTCTCGACCACCGCACTGTTATCGGCGCTGTGCTCGATGAGCTTCAGGTCATTATCGATTATTGGGCTGGGCCGTGACATCGGTGCTATCGTGTTGTTGAAGGCGGAAGGCTACGCAAAGACGCTTACCGGAGGCTGTGCCGCCGGCCTGCGACGATCACGAAGAATTTAGGATCGCCGGCCATCGGCCTGCACATGATCAGGCAATGTCCGCGCGGCCGGGCGAGCGCTTGCGGCCGCTGATCATGGCGGCGGCGAGATTCTCCCGGTGACGCAGGCTGGCGACAACGACACCGAGGACATGGATGCCGACCAGTGCCAGCATGCCGCTGGCAAGGGCTTCATGCACATGCTCGACCCAATCGATGCCGAAGAAGGTGTCGGTGGACATCATCCAGCCGGTGGTGCTGACGGACGCCACCGCGGCGATCAGGGCGACGATCATCAGGCCGCCGGCGGGATTATGGCCGAGATAGCGGGCCTCGCGGCCGGTGACGATGTCCCGGACATAGCCGATCACGGTGGACGGAGACCGGACGAATTGCCGGAACCGCGCATAGCGCGTCCCGACGATCCCCCAGAGGAGCCGGAGGGCGATCAGGGAGCCGGCAGCGTAGCCGGCCCATTCATGAAGCGCCCGCCAGTCCTCCGCCGAAAGCCAGGCGACCGCGAAGCTGGCCACCAGGCTCCAATGGAAGATCCGCACGAACGGATCCCAGATCTTCACGGTCGCGGCCATGGCCTCAGTCTTCCTTCTTCACTTCGAAGGTCTTGGGGTCGAAATAGGTCTCCATGCGGTTACCGGTGGAGTCCTTGCCGTAGACCTCGTAGCAGCCCTCATCGATCTTGATCGCCTTGATCGCCCAGCCTTCGGACTCGAGCTTTTTCTGCAGGCTTTCTTTCGGCTGCCATTCGCCCTCGGGCACCTGGCAGAGATCATCGGCTGCCGCGGTGCCGATGCCGGCGATTGCGGCGACAAGGGTAAGCAGGGCAAGACGCTTCATAATTGAACCTCGTTGGGTTGTGGCGTGACGGCGGGAATGTGCTGCCCGAAGCTGAAGCGCACCTGAAGCGAAATTAAAATTATCTTCAGCTTGGCTTAAGGTAGGTTGGGCAAACATGGTTGGAACCGGCTAGAGAGCTCCCTTGCGCATCCTCCTGATTGAAGACGAGCCGGCATTGGGCCAGGCGGTGCGTGAGCACGTTGCGGCTACCGGCCATGCCGTCGACCATGTGCTGCGACTGGATGACGCGTGGGCGGCGCTCCGCGGAGTCGACTACGGGCTTATTCTTCTCGATCTGCATCTTCCGGATGGGCGAGGCCTGGATCTGTTGAAGCGCCTGCGCAGCGCCGGCGACAAGCGACCGGTAATCATTCTCACCGCGCGCGATCAGATCCGCGATCGGATCGAAGGCCTGAACGCGGGCGCGGACGACTATCTGGTGAAGCCGTTCGACCTCGATGAGCTGACGGCACGGGTCGGTTCCGTGATCCGGCGAGCCAGCGGTGACGCGGCGCCGATAATTCTGATCGACGCGTTCGGTCTCGAGATCGACAAAGCCGGGCGCGACATCAAGCGCGACGGCCGGCGGGTGGACCTCACGGGTCGTGAATGGGCGGTGCTCGACCGCTTGCTGAGCCGGCGCAACCGCATCGTCACCAAGGAGCAGATCGAGGAATCTCTCTATCCCTTCGGCGCCGAGATCGAAAGCAACGCGATCGAGGTCCACATCAGCCGATTGCGGAAGAAGCTGGGGCGCGAGTTGATCGAGACCGTGCGTGGTGTGGGATACCGGCTGAACGACGCATGAAGGCACACCGGGAAATACGGCCTTGGAGCCTTTCGCGGCGGCTGCTCTCATCGCTGACGGTGAGCCTTGGAATTCTTTGGTTCATTGCGGCGGGCTTTGCCGGTTGGGGCGCTGTCCACGAGACTAACAAGGTGTTTGACAGTGCCCTGCAGGAGACGGCGCAACGTCTTCTAGCGCTTGCCGTCGATGATCTCGACGACCTGTCCGAGCAGCCGAAGAAGCACGACCTCGAAGTTGACGACATCGCCTATCCGCCGGGCCGCGACGAATACGTCGTTTACCAGTTCCGGGATCGCAACGGTCGCGTGCTGCTGCGTTCGCACGATGCACCGCAGGAGCCCTTTCCGGTGCCGCTTATCCGTGGTTTCTCCGACAGCGGGGGAAGGCGCATCTATACGGAGATGACGCCGAACGGAAACCTTTTCTTACAGGCGGCAGAGGCGCAGTCTCATCGGCATCGTGTACTGCTGCGCGGCCTCATCTCCCTTGCCTTGCCGCTGCTGCTGATGCCGGCACTCGCCGGGCTGGTCATCTGGATCGTGGTGTCACAGGGCATTCGCCCGCTGCGTGGATTGCGCGAGCAGATCGCGCTGCGCGGCGGATCTAATCTTGAGCCATTGTCGGATGAAGGGCTGCCGCACGAGCTTGTTCCAATCGTCCGCGATGTCAATCGGCTGGTCGAACGGCTGGGCGCGGCTCTTGAAGCCGAGCGTTCGTTCGCTGCAAACAGCGCCCACGAGATGCGCACGCCGGTCGCGGCGGCGCTCGCCCAGGTACAGCGGCTGAGCAGTGAGCTGGCCGGCCGGCCGGAGCACGCTCGTATCGCGCAAATCGAGAATACCTTGCGTAAGCTCGCGGCGCGGGTCGGAAAATTGCTGCAGTTGTCGCGCGCCGATAGCGGCGTGGCCATCACCAGCGAAAGCGCCGACTTGCTGCCGATCCTGCAGCTCGTGGTCGACGAGTTCGCGAGAAATCCGGAGCATTCCGGCCGAATACTGATGGACACGGGTCGGTTTGAGCGCCTGCCCGGACGGATTGATATCGACGCCTTTGCGATTGTGTTCCGGAACTTGCTGGAGAACGCGCTTTTGCATGGCATCCACAGTGATCCTGTTCGCATCCGGATCGCGGAAGACAAGAGCATCCACGTGATCAATTCCGGTCCGACCATCAGTCCGGATGTGCTGCTGCGCCTCACCCAACGCTTCTTCCGTGGCCGCACCCAAGCGGAAGGATCCGGGCTTGGTCTCGCCATCGCAGAGCGAATCTTGAGTCAAGCCGGCGGACGGTTGGAACTTCGCTCGCCCGCGAATGGTCGAAGCGATGGCTTTGAGGCAATCGTTCGAGTGCCGTAGACAGAGCATTTGACGCCTCCGGATCTGATGGCGGTGCCGTTTCTTTCGGCCATGTTAGCTGTCTGTCAGCCAGGGCGCCTATGCTCACCCGGTCGATGATCGACTTCTAAGGGGGAGCTATGAATACGGCAAAATCTCTCAGCCTGGCGCTGATTGCCAGCTGCCTCATGCTGGCGAGCAACGCCTTCGCCGACGGCAGCACGAAGGTCAACGTCACATTGTGGGACAAAGGCCCGGCAGCCGAGATCAAGACCGATATGGGCATGGGGATGGCCGGCGACCATAGCAAAGCCAGTATGGGCCTCAAGCTGTCCAAAGACCACGCTAAGGCCGGAAACGTCACCTTCGAGGTGAAGAATTCCTCTAAGGAAACCGTGCATGAAATGGTCGTCATTCCCTATCCGGCTGACGGCAAAGTCCCGTACAGCGATAAGGACTCGAAATTCGACGAGGACGCGGCCGGACATCTGGGAGAAGTGTCGGAGCTGGAACCGGGCAAGTCCGGCAGCGTCACCCTGGATCTGAAACCTGGAAAATACATCCTCTCCTGCAACGTCGCGACGCACTACGCGAACGGCATGTGGGCTGTCTTCACCGTCAAGTGAAACTGCCAACTGACGATGCGGCGAAGAGAGACAATGCAGATTCAGTATTTCAATGGCTCGCCATGAACGTCGATGATGAATCTCGACGGGATCGCGTATCATCACCGATGCAGTTTTCAATATACGTTCTAGGTCCGCTGCTGGCGCGACAAGCGGACAGTGGGTGCCCGGCCCGGCGTCCCTAGCAAAGCGATGCCTGGGGCGCTTAAGCGTACGTAAGGGCGTTGGAGCCAACGCCCATCTCGCGCCATCTTCTTCAGCACAGAGCTGAAACCGCTCGGACCGATCCGCTGTCTCCGAGCCATCCCGTTTACCCTGACCTCGATATCTCGATGACGGCACCCAGCTCAAGTCGGGGTCCGGTTTTGGCGCTTAGCGGACTCCGTCCCGCAAGGCACGAAGATTATCGCGGAGATCAGCTCTCAATGGCCGGATAGCCAGCCGTGCACCGTCAGGACGGCATCGGCAAACTGCGCTGGCTCCTCATGTGGAGCATTGCTTCCTGTCTCAAAAACGCGGTGCTCGTGCTTGCCTACCAACAAAGCGACGTAGTGCGCTGTCCGTCAGGTTTAAGCGGATCGGCGGCGCCGTCGATAGTCACCGACGGTCCCCTAATTTTCGGCTTCGTTGCCAAGCGGTCTTCGAGAGGTTTCATGGTTGGGTCGCCCTCTTCGAGGCCAAAGCTCTAACGGTAGGGTTGGATACGCTAAGAACAATGCCTCGTCCTGCCTCCATGGCGTGGTCTCCGCTGTTGGCCGCAAAGGCTTAGCTGAAGGCATTGACCAGCTCTGCTTTGTTGTGGCATTGAATGGATTGTCGACAGTCGTCAATAACAGGGAAAACATAAAATGCGAAAGAATCTTGTCAATTTTGCATGCGCGGCCGCCCTGGTGTTTGGCGGGATGCAGTCCACGGCGGTTTTGGCGGCCGAAAAGCTGACGATCGCGCATTCGACCTGGATCGGCTACGGAGCGCTCTATATCGCCAAGGAGAAGGGATACTTTGAAAAGGCCGGCTTCGACGTCGATCTCCTGATCGTAGAAGCCTCCTCGGACGCCCTTGCCGCGATGCAGGGGGGGCAGATCGACGTCGTCGCCTCGACGATCGACAACTTCACGCTCTTCAGCGGAAACGGTGCCACGCTCTCCGTCATCACCGGACTCGACGAATCATCCGGCGGCGATGGCATCGTCGCGAAGAAGGAAATCGCCACCGTCGCCGATCTGAAGGGACATACGGTCGGCGTGCAGAAGGGCTCAGTTTCCCAGTTCCTGTTGGCCCAGGCGCTCAACAAGGCGGGGCTGAAGTTCGACGACGTCAAGGCGATCGACATGAAGTCCGGCGATGCCGGCGCCGCGTTCGTTGCCGGCAGCCTCGATGCGGCCGTGACCTGGCAGCCGTGGCTCTCCAAGGCGGAGGCGGCCCCCTTCGGCAAGATCCTGATCGACACGCGGCAGATGCCCGGCTTGATCGTGGACGCCCTAGCGACGCGGACCGACTATGCCAAGGCCCATCAAAAGGAGCTCAAGGCCTTCGTCGCGGCCTACTTCGAAGGCGTCGACTTTATGAAGAAGGATCCGGTTGCGGCTAAGGAGATCATCGGTCGCAACCTGAAGATGGACCCCGCCACGGTCGATGCAAGCATGCAGGACGTTCGCTTCTTCTCCAGTCAGGACAACGCGGCCTTCTTCGCCGCAGGCGACAGCAGCCCCGCTAGACAACTCGTCCGGGACGCCGGGGATTTCTACAAGAAGATCGGCGTGCTGCGCTCTACCCCCGATGCCGACCAGGTTGTCGGCCTCGCAAGCGGACTCCATGACTGAGCCCCAAGGTGGCCTTGTGGCAAAGCCGGTCTTAGTCCCCGTTCCCGAGCCACCGCGGCTTCTGCGCGCGGACGGCACCAACCCATTCGCGGATCGAATCCGGCTATATCTTCGTCCGAGGGCCGCTCTGTCCGCGAACGAACGTGTCGTCATCTCGACCTGCGGAGTCGTGGGATTCTTGGCGATCTGGCTGCTCGTCACGGAAGCCAGATGGATCCAGCCCTTCTTCCTGCCAAGCCCGATTTTGGTCGCGAAGCGGCTCGCCGCGATGCTGCTGGAAGGGGGCTATCTGCTGGATATCTGGGCGAGCTGTTTCCGCGTTCTCGGGGGCTTCCTGGTCGCCGCTGTATTCGCAATCCCGATCGGGGTCCTGATCGGGAACTTCCAGTTCTTCCGCTATCTCGTCGAGCCGCTGCTGAGCACGGCGCGATACTTGCCGGCGTCCGCCTTCGTGCCGCTGATGATCATCTGGCTGGGCATCAATGAGTCCCAGAAGATCGCCGTCATCTTCATCGGCACGTTCTTCCCGCTGGTCCTTTTCGTCGCCAGCATCTCGGAAGGCGTATCGAACGATCTCTTGAACGGCGCCTATTCCCTGGGTGCGAGCTCGCGCCAGGTCTTCTTCCGGGTGCTGCTCCCCGCCTGCATTCCCAGCATCGTGGACTCGCTGAGGATCACGGTTGGCATTGCCTGGACCTATGTCATCGTTGCCGAACTGGTCGGCGCTGACAGCGGCATGGGCATCGCCATTCTGCAGTCGCAACGATTCCTACTCACCGACCAGGTCATCGCCGGCATCGTGGCGGTCGGACTCCTCGGGATTGCGACCGATGCTGTGTTTCGCTTCGTGCACCGCAAGCTGTTTCCCTACATGTATTGAGGCTGGCCGTGGCACAGGTGCATATCGAAAACGTCAGCATGGCGTTCGCCCGCCATCGGCAACCCCCGCAGATCGCGCTCGCCAGCACCAGCCTGACGATCGAAGAAGGCGAGTTTGTCTGCCTGCTCGGTCCGTCCGGCTGCGGCAAGTCCACGCTGCTAAATGTCGTCGGCGGGCTGGTGCAGGCCTCGAGCGGAGTCGTGCGTGTCGGCGGCGCACCGGTCGTGCAGCCGGGACCGGACCGCGGGATGGTGTTCCAGAACTACTCACTCTTTCCGTGGCTTACGGTGCGAAAGAACGTCGAGTTCGGTCCGCGGCTCGCGGGCTGGCCGGCGGACAGGATCACCCGCAGCGCCGACGAACTGATCGACATCGTCGGCCTCCAGGATTATGCCGACCAGTTTCCGAAAGTTCTTTCGGGCGGCATGCGGCAACGCGTCGCCATCGCGCGTGCTTTGGCGATGGAGCCACGCGTGCTGCTGATGGATGAGCCGTTCGCCGCGCTCGACGCCCAGACGCGGTCGCGGATGCAGGAGCTCCTGCTCGATGTGTGGTCGAGAAAGCGCAGCACCGTAAATCTTTGTGACCCACGATATCGAGGAAGCCTTGTACCTGGCCGACCGCGTGCTGGTGATGAGCACGCGACCGGGGCGCATCATTGAGGATTTCCATGTCGCGCTCCCGCGCCCGCGCGATGTCGAAATGGTCGCGACCGAGGCGTTCACAGCCTATCGCAAACACATGCTGCACCTGTTGCGGCACTGAGCAAGGGAAGACAATATGAGTCTGTCCGATCAGGCGGCGCTCGAGGACATCGCGCGGAAGTATTTCGAGGCACTCTATCAGGGTGACGCCGATCTCTTTGCGGCAATCTTCCATCCAGAAGCCAAGCTTTTCTGCTTTGCGGATCCCGTGCCGGTGATCATCGGCGTGGATGAATATCTCG
>Ga0268265_10002622_pt1 | contig 13366 bp, 14 predicted proteins | sample KBSSwiS52_FD_190355 | JGI IMG/M metagenome (GOLD analysis project Ga0268265, IMG submission 190355) | Switchgrass rhizosphere microbial communities from Kellogg Biological Station, Michigan, USA - KBS Switchgrass S5-2 (SPAdes) (version 2) | ecosystem: Host-associated > Plants > Roots >... | reverse complement strand
AGCAGGAAGGAACGCGCGCATGCCGGCTTTCGACGATCGCGATGGCTACGTCTGGATGGACGGCGAATTCCTCCCGCATCGCGACGCCCGCGTCCACGTCCTCACGCACGCGCTCCACTACGCTTCAGCCGTGTTCGAAGGCGAACGCGCTTATGGCGGCGTGGTGTTCAAGAGCAAGGAGCACAGCCAGCGGCTTCACACCTCCGCCAAGTTGCTGGGCTTCTCGCTGCCTTTCAGCGTCCAAGAGCTCGATCGCGCCAAAGCCGAACTGGTGAAGAAGCAAGGCTGGGAGAATTGCTATCTCCGCGCGCTCGCCTGGCGGGGCTCGGAGCAGATGGGCGTTTCCGCCAAGCGCGATGACGTTCACGTCGCGATCGCGGCCTGGGAGTGGGGCGATTACTTCAAGGATAAGATGAAGGGCGTGCGGCTCATGGTTGCGCCGTGGCGCCGCCCCGCGCCGGACACCGCGCCCTGCCAATCCAAGGCCGCTGGCCTCTACATGATCTGCACGCTCTCTCGCCACGCCGCGACTGACGCGGGCTTCGACGACGCCATCATGTTCGATTGGCGCGGTCAGGTCGCCGAATGCACCGGCGCCAACATCTTCTTCGTGAAGGATGGCGTCCTCCACACGCCGACGCCGGATTGCTTCTTGAACGGCATCACGCGTCAGACCGTGATCGCGCTCGCCGGGAAGGCGGGGATCGAGGTGGTCGAACGCGCTATCTGGCCGAACGAACTGGCGAGCTTCAGCGAAGCTTTCCTCACCGGCTCCGCCGCCGAGATCACCCCCATCCGCGAAATCGCGGGCCTGCCGTTCAAGCCGTCGACGCTGACGGAGCAGATGATGGCGGATTTCTCGGCGCTGACGCGCCGCGCGAATAGGTAGTGTCTGGACCCCCGGCGCCCTCGCCGGCATGTCGAAGCCAAATCCAGAACGAGCAGGCTCGCCTTGAATAGCGATGCCGGCGAGGGCGCCGGCGGTCCAGACTTGGGTCCTATGTCCGCGCGTTCTTCGTCGCCCAATCCAGCGCGTAGTCCGCCACTTCTTCCCAGCCCGGCTCGCCGCACGTGTAATGCGAGCGGTCTTCGTACACCTTGAGCTCGGTCAGCGATGCCGCGTGCTGTTGGTGCTTGAAGATGTCTTTCGTCATGCCGAGAGGCGCGATGTGATCCTTGCCGCCGCCGATCAGCAGCAACGGCGGCCGCACGCGGCTCTCCCAATTGATGTGACCAGCGCCGCCGGAAACAACGCCGTCCCAGTACACTTTGCCCGCCGTCGGCACGACATATCGTTCAAACTGGTAGTCAACCTGATCGCGCGGCAAGCCGTTCGCGAACTTGTCGGCGAAGAACGACTTCATCATCGAGATCACTTTGCCGCCGCTGAAGGGATCGCCCAGCACCGGCAGCGCATTGATCGCGCCCTCGATCGGAATGGCGACGCCCGGCGTCGGCGCGGGATCGATCGCGACAGCCGCAACGCCCAATCCTTTGTCTGCTAAGTGCATCGTGAAGACGCCGCCGGCGGAGTGTCCCATGATGATCGGCGCTTCATCGAGGTCAGCGATGATCGCCTCGTAGTGCGCGACGATTTCCTTTGGTCCGTAATTGATCAGCTCCTTGCGCGGATGGGCCTTGAGATCGACGGGATCGCCTTCATCGCCCGGCCAATCAGGCGTCACCACCTTGAAGCCCTTCGCTTCGTAACGCGCCTTCCAATGTTCCCAGCTCTTCGAGTTCAGCCAAGCGCCATGAACCAGCAGAATCGTGCGCGTCATGTGTCATCTCCCGTCAGCACTGCGCGGCGACGGTAGAAAGCCGCCACACGCCGAACAAGCGAAAACGCGAAAATCTCGGAACACAGATTTGTGGCGCCGCGTTACCGGGCAGCAATTCGGCCGGAGCGTCGCAAATGGTCGCCTACAGATTTGAACCTGACTACACGGTGTCGGGACGCCACTACGCGCATCCGATCGTGCAATGGCCAACCGTTATCGCCGGCGCCGTCGCCGCGATCGCGATTGGGTTCCTACTCAACGTGCTTGGACTCGCCATCGGCGCCAGCGCGTTCAATCCCTACGAGATCAACCGTCAAGACGAAGCCATCTCGATCGGTGGTGGGCTCTACGTGATCTTCGCGCAGTTCGTCGCATTCCAGCTCGGCGCCTACATCGCTTCGCGCGGTGCACGCTATCCCGATCACTTCGGCGGCGCGCTCACAGGCTTCATGGTCTGGGCGTTTGCTGTCACCTTCGCCGTTTCACTCGCCGCGCTCGCCACCTCTGGCCCCGTCAGCGCCGATTCGCTTCCGTCAGGGGTTGCAGAAACCATCGGCGAGCTGAGCGACGCCACCGACGGGCAGGGCGCCAATGCATCCGATCTCGCCACCGCTGAAGACGCCGCGGACGCGCTGGCCGCGCTTTCGTGGTGGACCGTAGGTGCTCTTGGTCTTGGCCTTGCCGGCGCGATCGCCGGCGGCTGGCTCGGCGCACATCATCCGAAATGGGAAACCCGTCCGCGCCTCGACGACATGGTGCCCTATCAAACACCGAGACTGTGAGGAGCGTGCGACATGGGTGAACTTGCCAAAGGCTGCATTCTCTGGGTCATCGGCATCCCGCTGCCGATCATCATCCTGCTCTATCTCTTTGGAGTGCTTCACTAGGACTTGGTGTTGGCGGCCTCGTCGTCGCCAACCAGGAAATGCCCGTGCATCGCGGCGATCGGCTGTCCGCGTTCCCCTTGCCAGGCTTCGGCTTGAACATTGGCGATGCGGCGGCCGATCTTTATGACCTTCGCCCGGGCGTACGTATCTACTGGCCGCCCCGAACGCAGATAGTCGAACCCGACATCGATCGTTTTCGGAAACGTCTCGCTCTTCGACGCGATCGCCAGCTGCGTGATCGCCGTCAGCTCCATCAGCGCGCCGACCACGCCGCCATGCAGCGCGGGCAGGAGAGGGTTTCCAACCAGATGCTGCGCAAACGGCAGAACGAGCGTCAGCTCGTCACCCTTGAGTTCAGCGCGTACGCCCAGAAACGTCGCGTACGGGATTCGCGCCAGCGCCGCCGTCAATCGCCCCTGCGGCGTCACGACTTCTTCTCCCGCAGGTTCGCGCCGAACTTGCGCGTTGCGTTGACCATGAAGGTCGCCGTCGCGTGCGCGATCGGATTGCCAGCGTCATCCTCGAACGCGACCGCGCGCACGAACGCCACGTTGCGGCCGATCTTGTAGCAATGCGCTTCCGCCAGCACGTCGCGCGGAGGCGTCGCCGCGCGCATGTAGTCGATGCGGATGTCGATGGTCGCCACCATCGACGGCTCTTTCATCGCCAGCACCGCCGCCATGCCGCAGAGCTGATCCAGGAACGTCGTGATCACACCGCCGGCGATCACGCCTGTTTCCGGATCGCCGATCAGCTCCGGCTTATACGGCGCGCGGCCCCAGACGTGGTTGCCCTCGAGCTTCGTGACTTCGAAGCCGAGCGCTTGCCCCTGCGGCGTCCACTTCATCATGGCTTGGACGCGCTCGAACACGTCGCCGCCTTCGCCGTAGTGGGTTTCGCTGGCCATGCCCCGGTGCTAGCAGCGCCCGCTCCGGCCCGCCACGGTATGAAATTGACGTAACGTCATTTTTGTGAACGTTATAGCGGTGGGGATAGCCACTCGGGGACCGACATGAGCGATACGGCGACCATCGAGCCGATCGGCAAGCGCGAGAAGACCAAAGCCGCCAACCGTCACGCCATTCTGATCGCGGCGCGGCGCGTGTTCGCGCAGCTCGGCTATGAGGCCGCCACCGTGCGCGACATCATCCGCGGCACCGACCTCGCGTCCGGCACCTTCTACAATTACTTCCGCTCGAAAGAGGAAGTGTTCGAAGCGCTCGCCGACGACGGCGCCCGCCGCTTCCGTCCGATCCTCCGCTCGGCGCACGAAAACGCCAAGAGCTTCGAAGATTATCTGCACAGCGCGTTCCTCGCCTACTTCCAGTTCGTTGTCGCCGACAACAGCATGGAAGGCCGCCCCATCGATGAGCGCCGCCCGCATGTCTTACGCATGGACACGCCCGAGATGATGTCGGTCTACCAAGAGGTGCGCCAAAGCTTGGAAGAAGCCATCGCACGCGGTGACGCGCCGCGCGTCGACGCCGATTATCTCGCTTGCGCTTGCATCGGCGCTGCGCAAGAGGTGGGTGCAGCGATGTTGCGTCGCTCGCCACCGGATATCGAAGGCGCGACGGCGTTCGCAACGGGTCTCATCTTGAAGGGCCTTGGCGGCGCCGCGAAGGGCTAGGGGAGTACTGAAAGCGTGTCCTGGCTGCGTAGAACGCTTGCCCAACTTGCCCTGTCGCGTTCGGAAGCCGCGTTGCTGAAGGCGTCGGGCGGCGAACCGCGCATCGTGCGCGGCATGACGCTCGACCCACGTTTCCAATTCATCGAAGCGAAAGCGCGCGAACGCCCCGCCAATTGGGACGCGATGACGCCGCAGCGCTTGCGCGAGCAAGCCAATCTCGGCACCGCCACCTTCGGCGGCACGGCGGTCGGCGGCGTGCGCATCGAGAAAGTCTATGTCACGGGCCGCAGCCATTCCGTGCCGTGCCGGCTCTATCTGCCGACGGTGCGCGATAATTCCGCTGCGATGATGGTCTATTACCACTTCGGCGGCGGCGTGATCGGCACGCTCGAAGATTGCCATCGTCTCTGCAGCATGATCGCGAAGGAAGCCGGCGCGCCGGTACTTTCGGTCGACTATCGCCTCGCGCCCGAACACAAATTTCCCGCGGACCTCGAAGATGCGATGGCCGCGTATTCTTGGGCCGTCGACAACGCCGCACGCTATGGCGCGCCCGTGAGCAAAGCCGCTGTCGGCGGCGACAGCATGGGCGGCAACTTCACCGCCATCGTCGCGCAGGAGTTCCGCCGCACCAAACCGCCGGTGCTGCAGCTTCTGATCTACCCGGGGCTAGACCTCGTCAGCGACACGCCGTCGATGCACGATTTCGCCGACGCGTTTCCGCTGACCAGCGACACCGTCGACTATTTCATGAAGCAGTACCTGCCGGAGAACGCCGATCCCTCCGATCCGCGCATCTCGCCCGGCCGCAATCAGGATCTCCGCGGTCTTCCGCCGGCGCTGATCTATACGGCGGGCTTCGACATGCTGTTGGATCAAGGCGAAGCCTACGCGCAGCGTCTGCAGGAAGCCGGCGTCAAAGCGACCTACACGTGCTTCCCCGAATTGCCGCACGGCTTCGTCGCGTTCACGGCCGCATCCCGCAACGCGGAGAACGCGGTGCGCCGCATCGCGCAGGAAACTGCCGCGGCACTCAAAGGACAGCGCTAGTCTCATCCCTCCCCGCTAGGGGAGGGTGTCGCGAAGCTTGCTTCGTGACGGGTGGGGCGGAAGCGCCATTGTTTCAGACTTCGGTGGTTCATCCCACCCGTCAGCTTGCGCTGCGCGCAATCTGACACCCTCCCTTGGTAGGGAGGGATGGATCAGGCCGCGTTGGCCTGGCGCAGCTTCTTGTCGACCATGCGCTTCAGCCCTTCGGCCACGCGCTGCCGCTCTTCGCAAAGCGCATGCGGCAGATGCACGAGCTGGTGCAGCGCCGCCACGTGTGTGCGCACCACTTCCGGATCGAGCCGATCGGTCGCGCCTTGCGCCAGCAGATACCGCGCCATCTCGCGCGCGCCGACAACGAGGCTCGGATCGCCGATCTGTTCGCCAACCTCGACCAGGTCCTGGACTGCCTTGAACACGTCACGCGCCGCCGCCGCGTCGCCCGGCTTCAAGCCGTTCGCACGCGTCTCCAGCGCAGCGACCCGCGCGCGCGCGAGTTCGGCTTTCAGATTGAGCTCTTCTTCGTCGCCCTGAACCAATGGCGCCGGCGCCGTATCGTCCAAGCGGCGCAGCGGGCCAAGATAGTTCAAGTCCGGCCGCCGGCGGCGCCGGCAGGGGCCGACATAAGACGCCGTCACCACGAACGGCTGGGGATTGGCGATCACCGTGCGCACGCGCTGCTGCAGCGCCAGCGCCGAGATCGGCTTGCGCAAATAGCCGTCCACGCCCGCGAGCCGCGCCGCTTCCACATCAGTCTGCGCGCCGCGCGTCGTCAGCATGAAAATCGAAATGGCGCGGCAGGGCATATCTTCGCTCATGCGGATGCGCCGCACGAACTCAAGGCCCTCGTGGCCATCGCCGATCCACTCCATCAGCAGGATGTTCGGATTGGTCCTGAGCGCGACCCAGGCCTCCATCGTGTTCGCCGCGCCAACGACGCGCCCAAACCCCATGCCCCGCAACAGGTTCAGCGAAATGCCGCGCTCGTAGTGATTTTCATCGAGCACAAGCGCCGACAGCCCGGACGGATCAAATGGATCACCCCCAAACATCGGACGCACTTCTCCCCACAACAGCCGATGACTTTACGGAACATTGATTGAGGAAGTGCTGAATGGTCGGGTTGAGAAAGCGTAAACTCAGCTCGTCAGCTGCCGCAGAATCTCGGCGCGATCGAAATAGACGCGCTCGCTGACGATGCGCGCCGTGCCCGGTTCGAACTCGAACACCGCAGCCATCCGCACTCGAATGCTTTTGCCCGTCGGCGCCAGCTCGCCTTGCGGCGTTGGCAGCGAACCTTTGTGTGTGCCCGTCAGCCAGAACTCCGCCAGCACCGCGTCTTCCATGGCGCGAAGCTGGATCGGCTCATTGGCCTGATCCGGAAACGTGGTGCGCGACGCCTTGAAGTACGCCAGCACCGCATCCGGCCCATCGAACACCTGGCCGCCACCATAGAGCTCGTAGCGCGGATGTTTGAAGGTCGAGAGCGTCGTGTCGAAGTCGTGCGTGATCTCGGAGGCCATATGCACCCGCACCACCGCGATCCGCTCGTGCGCCAATTCGTTCAAGATCGCTCCTCCAGCGCGCCAATGATGGTGATCTTCTGCCAGATTTTACGGCCCAGACCAGCCGTCAGGTTCTCGACATCGTTCACCGCGGCGATCACCACGCTGTCGCGGGTGCGGTCGCCGTAGAGCGCGGCGAGCTTCCCGATCAGCGCCAACATCTCGGCGCAATAGTCGAGATATCGCGTCAGCTCGAACTGCGTCATCGTCCGCTCGGGGGACGCTGCCGTCTTCTGCGTATCAAGAACGATGGTCGGGTCCTTCGTCAGCTGATGCATGTCGATGACGTGCGCCAGCGACCGCAACCGGTGCAGCGCTTCCAGCGCGCGTCGCCTCTTGCTGCGCTCTTCCAGCGTCAAAACGAACCACAGGCCGCCACCGAACAGGATCAGCAGGTTCACCGCCGCTTCCAACCCTTGCACCAATTCTGGCGGCGTCAGCGCCGTATTCTCGACGCGCAGGAATTTGAACGCCGCGATCTGCGCCGTGACGCCCGCCGCAATGATCAGCAGAGAAATCAGCCGCCAGACATACGAAGGGCGCGCTAGCCGCGCGGCGTCCTTGGCGCTCCACTGCGCCGTCTCGATCACTTCGCCGCTGACGCCGGCCAGACCCGCATCCGGAAACCGCGCCACGATCCGCTCGCGCAGCTTTTCCAGCGTCGCCAGAATGCGGTCAGCGCGGAGGAACTGATACTGCTTCACAACGCGCTCAGATTGCGCTGCCGCTGCACCGAGCGTTCATCGAAATTCTGACCCAGCGCGGACCCGCGAAACGAGCTGACCGTCTCCGCCGCATAGCGCCGCCCGTTCGGCGCTGCCGCGCAGGTCACCACGATGTTGGCGTTGTCGACGCGCACCAGCGGGAAGGGGCTGAACGATTCCGGCGTGAAGAGGCGCACCCGCGTCACGTCGTGCGCCGCCTTGTCGATCGTCATCTCGCCGCGCAGCCGATCCGCGAACTGCCGCGCCTGTTCGCCGCGAATGCTCTCCGGCGTCGGCTGAAACGCGTACACAGCGCTCGTCTCATCCTCGCGCAGCAGCCGCACTTGCGCCACGCGCCCCATATGCTCACTCGCGCACCACGACACGCCCTCGTAATCTTCCGCGATGCGATCGAACGCGCGGCGTTGATCGTTCTCCAGCTCATCGCGCCGTGGCGCCACCAGGCGCAAACGCGGCGTCGCACCCGGATCGAACCGCGCCCGCCAATTCACTTTGGTGGTGTCGATCTCGACATCGAACGCATAGTCGGTCTTTGCCGCCGCCGTCGCGGCCACCGCCTCCGAAAGCGCGCCGACAGCCGCGCTCTGCGCCCACGCCAAACCGGCGAATCCGAGAGTTGCAGCCGCAGCTGCCGCGCACACGATGCGAAACATGGTTCCGCACCCTATGTCCGATTGCGGCGGCGCCAAGGCCAAGCATCGCCGTCCCCAACGTATCGCGCTAAGTTTCTGTGACCATGGACGCCGGCGATCCGCCTCTTCCGACGCCATTCGCGCAATGGTTCGCCAGCCGCGGCTGGTCTCCGCGCGCGCACCAGCTCGAACTGATCCGCCGCGGCCAAGCCGGCCAGAGCACGCTCCTCATCGCCCCCACCGGCGCCGGCAAAACGCTCGCCGGATTTCTCCCAAGCCTGATCGAACTTGCGCCGATCGCCGAAGAGGGCGGCCTGCGCCGTCCGCACAAACTCCACACCCTCTACATCTCGCCGCTCAAGGCGCTCACCACCGACGTTGCGCGCAATCTCGAAACGCCGGTGCGTGAGATGAACTTGTCGGTGCGCTTAGAGACCCGCACCGGCGACACGCCCCCACACAAGCGCCAACGCCAACGCGCGCACCCACCGGACATGCTGCTCACGACGCCGGAGCAGCTTTCGCTGCTCATCGCCAGTGAAAACGCGCGCGTCTTCTTCGAAGACCTGAAAGTCATCGTCATCGACGAAATCCACGCCCTCGCGCCAACCAAGCGTGGCGATCTCCTCGCACTAGCGCTCGCGCGCCTGCAACGCTGGGCGCCACAGCACCGTCGCGTGGGCCTAAGTGCGACGGTGGCGGATGAAGAGGGGCTGGCGAGGTATCTCATTGGAACACCCCCGCCCCTTGTGGGCGGGGGCAGGGGGCGGGGTAACGGCGGTGATCTCTCCGGAGAAGGCGCCGCCCGCACCCCCACCCCTGCCCCTCCCCACAAGTGGGAGGGGTTGATTGTGAAAGCCCCACCCGGGGCACAGCCCATCATCGACGTCCTCGACTCCGACGCCCGCATCCCCTGGGCTGGCCACACCGCGCGCCACGCGATGCCTGAGCTCTACGAAGCCATCAAACGCACCAAGCTCGCGCTCCTCTTCGTCAACACCCGCGCGCAAGCGGAGATGACGTTCCAGGAACTCTGGCGCATCAACGACGACGGACTTCCCATCGCGCTCCACCACGGCTCACTCGATGTCGGCCAACGCCGCAAAGTCGAAGCCGCGATGGCGAAAGGCGAACTCCGCGCGGTCGTCTGCACCTCAACGCTCGATCTCGGCATCGACTGGGGCGACGTCGATCTCGTCATCCAGATCGGCGCGCCGAAAGGCTGCGCGCGCCTCGTTCAACGTATCGGCCGCGCCAATCACCGCTTGGACGAACCGAGCCGCGCGCTCCTCGCTCCCAGCAACCGCTTCGAAGTGCTCGAATGCCGCTCCGCGCAAGAAGCCGTGCTCGAAGGCGCACTCGACGGCGCCGATCCGCGCGTCGGCGGCCTCGATTGCCTTGCGCAACACATCATGGGCTGCGCCTGCGGCGAACCATTCGACGCGGACAAACTCTACGAAGAGGTGATCTCGACTTTCCCGTACGCCAATCTCTCGCGAACGCAGTTCGACCGCTGCCTCGATCTCGTCGCCACCGGCGGCTACGCGCTCCGCGCCTACGATCGCTACCGCCGCATCGTGCAAGATCCGGTCACCAATCGCTGGCGCGTGCGCAACGCAACCGTGGCGCAGCAACACCGTATGAATGTCGGCGCCATCGTCGAAAGCGAGATGCTGGACGTCCGTCTCGCGCGCCGCGCCGGCGTCCGTCAACGGCCCGGCATGCCGAAGAGCGAGCAACCGTCGCCACTCATCGCCGGCCAACGCCTCGGCCAAATCGAAGAATACTTCATCGAAGGCTTGGCCCCCGGCGACACCTTCATCTTCGCTGGCAACATGCTTCGCTTTATCGGCGTCGAAGAGAACGCGGCACTCGTCGTCCGCGCGCCCGGCGAAGACAACCCGCGCATCCCGTCGTATGCCGGCGGCAAATTCCCGCTCTCGACCTTCCTCGCCGATCGCGTCCGCCATCTGCTGCACGAACCAGCGCGGCAGAAGAAGCTGCCCCAACAAGTGCGCGACTGGATCAAGATGCAGAAGCGCCGCTCCGTCGTGCCCGCGCCCGACGAAATGCTGATCGAAACCTTCCCGCGCGCGCAGAAGCACTATCTCGTCTGCTACCCATTCGAAGGCCGCCTCGCGCACCAAACGCTCGGCATGCTGCTCTCACGCCGCCTCGAACGCGCCGGCAAAAACCCGCTCGGTTTCCTCGCCATCGAGTACGCCGTCGCCGTCTGGGGTCTCGAGCCCATGGGCGATCTCAACTTCGATCAGCTGTTCGACGAAGACATGCTCGGCGACGATCTCGAAGCCTGGCTCGGCGAATCCACGCTCATGAAAGCGATGTTCGCCAAGTGCGCCGTCATCGCCGGCATGATCCACCGCAACGCGCCCGCGGAAGAGCGCAAGACCGGCCGCCAAGTCAGCTTCAGCGCCGACCTCATCTATGACGTGCTCAAGCAGTACGAGCCCGACCACATCCTCATGCAAGCCGCCTTCGCCGACGCCGGCGAAGGCTATCTCGACCTGAAGCGCCTTGGCGCGCTGCTCCGCCGCGTCAAAAGCCGCCTCATCCACAAAGACCTCGAACACGTCTCGCCCTTCGGCGCGCCCGTCATGCTTGAAATGGGCCGCGTTCGCGTTGAAGGGGAGGCGGAGGAGGCGGTCCTGGCGGACGCGGCGCGGCTGATTGAAGAGGCGATGGGATAACGGCCATCCGCCAACGCGTATCGTCTTTCCCGTCCGCATGGACTACATCATCCAGATGCCCGCCTTCGAGAACGTTATTCCCGCGCTGTCGCGCGCGCTCACCGCACGCGGTTTTGAAGCGCTGACCGCCGTGCAGAGCGCCGTGCTCTCGCCCGACGTTCAGAGCGAAGATCTCGTCGTCTCCGCCCAAACCGGCTCCGGCAAAACCGTCGCCTTCGGTCTCACGCTCGCCAACACCTTGCTCGACGGCCACGCCAAGCTCGGCCAAGCCGGCGCGCCGCTCGCGCTCATCATCGCGCCAACGCGTGAACTCGCCATGCAGGTGCGCGGCGAACTGGAATGGCTCTACGCGCCGACCGGCGGCCGCGTTGCATCTTGCGTCGGCGGCATGGACATGCGCGACGAACGCCGCGCGCTGAACCAAGGCGCCCACATCGTCGTCGGCACGCCGGGCCGTCTCGTCGATCACATCCGCCGCGGCTCGCTGGAAATGCACGGCCTCAAAGCCGTCGTGCTCGACGAAGCCGACGAGATGCTCAATCTCGGCTTCCGCGAAGAACTCGAACACATCCTCGAAGCCTCGCCCGCCGAGCGCCGCACGTTGATGTTCTCCGCCACCATGCCGCGCCCGATCGAGGCGTTGGCGCAGAAATTCCTACGCAACCCCGTGCGCCTCAACACGGGCGGCGCCCAGAAGCAGCACGCCGACATCGAATACCGCGCCCTCGTCGCCGCTGGTCACGATGCCGAGAACGCCATCTTCAACGTGCTCCGCTACTACGACGCGACCAACGCCATCGTTTTCTGCGGCACCCGCGCCGCCGTCACGCGCCTCGAAAGCCGCTTCTCCAACCGTGGCCTTTCGGTTGTCGCGCTCTCCGGCGAACTCAGCCAATCGGCGCGCACGCACGCGCTACAAGCGATGCGCGATCACCGCGCCCAAGTCTGCGTCGCCACGGACGTCGCCGCCCGCGGCATCGATCTGCCGGATCTGGAACTCGTCATTCACGCCGATCTGCCGAAGAACACCGAAGCGCTGCTCCACCGCAGCGGCCGCACCGGCCGCGCCGGCCGCAAGGGCGCGAGCGTCCTCATCGTGCCGTACTCAGCCCGCCGCCGCACCGAGCGCCTCCTGCGCGACGCCAACATCAACGCCAAATGGGGCGAGCCACCCTCGGTCGATGACATCAAACGTCGCGACGACGAACGCTTGCTGGCTGATCCAGTGCTGCAAGCGCCGCCGGAAGGCTCCGACCAACAAATCGTCCGCGCGCTGCTCGCTGAGCACGATCCCGTCCAGATCGCCGCCGCCTTCGTGCGCCTCTACCGCAAAGGTCAGGCGCCACCCGAAGAACTCGCGCCAGGCCAAGGCTGGTCGCCCGAACGCGCGCCGCGCGCCCGCGATCAAGATAATTTCGTCGGCGGCGCCTGGGTGTCGCTTTCCGTCGGCCGCAGCAAGCAAGCTGAGCCCCGCTGGCTCATTCCCATGCTCTGCAAAGCCGGCGGCCTCACCAAGCGCCAGCTCGGCACGATCAAAATCCACGACTACGAGACGCACGTCGAAATCGACGCCAACGCCATCAACGATTTCATGGCTCACGTCGGCGGCGACGGCGGCCGTCTCGAAAAGCAAATCATCGTCACCCGCATCGAAGCGCCAAGCCAACACCACGAGCCCCGCCAACGCCGTGAACCCGCGCACCACGAGCGCCCACCGCAACGCCCCAGCAAACTGCACCGCAAGAACGCCGCCCCCAGCGGCAACGCCGATCGGGCGCGCGCCGACGCCAAACGCCCCAAGTCCAAACATGCCGGTCCCCCGCCCGGCAAAAAGAAAAAGTGGCGGCCCTAGCGTAAGTCTTATGGACCGCTGGCGTCCCGCCGGCATGCACCAGCGCTGGCCGGCAGGGGCGCCGGCGGTCCATACTGCGCCGCAACCAGGGGGAAATGATGCGCGTCATCATCGCTGCGCTATTCGGCGCTTTGCTCACCACTAGCGCCACTGCGCAAGTAACCGACGCGACACGCGCCGCTAACGCCGAGCTCTCGCAGTCGCTCAACTGGGCCGACGCGGAAGACGAAGACTTCGCCTCCCGCGGTTTCATCGCCGCCTGGGACCAACCGCAAATCCGCACCGCTGACGGCCGCGTCGCCTGGGACTTCACCGCCTACAATTTCCTCACGCCGCAGGTCCCAGAAACCGTAAATCCCAGCCTCTGGCGCCAAGCGCGATTACTCGCGCGCGCTGGGCTCTTCCGCGTCAGCGACCGCGTCTACCAAGTCCGTGGCTTCGACATCTCGAACATGACGATCGTCGTCGGCGACACCGGCCTCATCATCATCGATCCGCTCACCAGCACCGAAGCTGCCTCAGCAGCACTGGCTTTGGCG
>Ga0268265_10002618_pt1 | contig 13380 bp, 14 predicted proteins | sample KBSSwiS52_FD_190355 | JGI IMG/M metagenome (GOLD analysis project Ga0268265, IMG submission 190355) | Switchgrass rhizosphere microbial communities from Kellogg Biological Station, Michigan, USA - KBS Switchgrass S5-2 (SPAdes) (version 2) | ecosystem: Host-associated > Plants > Roots >... | reverse complement strand
AACGCCCGGTTCAAGTGCGACTGATCAGCAAACCCGCAGTCGATTGCGATCTTCGCCAGCGGGTAGGTCGTACTCAACATCAGGGCCTTGGCTCGCTCAATGCGGCGCAGCCCCACGTATCGGACCGGAGGCATGCCGACAACCAGCTTGAACGCTCGTGAGAAATGGCTCGAGCTCATGTGCGCCAGGTTCGCCAGGTGCTGTATCGAAACCCGATGCGCCAATCGACACTCGACATGATCGAGTATCGACCGCATGCGCGCCTTCGTCAGCACACACACACCGACACCACGAGCTTTCCGCTGGCAAATCCCTGCGATACCCACTCATGGGCTTCGTCCACCGTCTCGAGTGTGAACTCATGTGGATCGACCCAAGCCGTTAGCCTCCCACTGTCGGCCAGGCGAGTCGCTTCCCGCAGAATCCGACCATGATGCTCACGACCCTCGCCTGACAGGAGCGGATATAGTGTAAAGATCCCGGAGTAGCTGGCGGCCTTGAACGACAGGGGTGCCAGCGAGTGTGTCCCCCACCCCAATGCACTGACGACGTGGCCGAATCGCGTTACTGCCTCAAAAGAAGCATCCAATACGGCGCCACCGCGACAATCGAATACCAGGTCAAATCCAACACCGTTCGTGTGCCGCGCCACGTCTTCCTTCAACGTCGTCGAGGTGTAGTCAATGAACGTCGCGCCAAACTGCTCAACTACCTGACGCTTGCGGGCGGAAGCTGTGGCATAGACGCGCGACCCGAACGACCTGGCGATCTGGATCGCCATATGACCCACTCCGCCCGCGCCTCCCTGCACCAACACTGTATGCTCCGCACGAATCCTTGCTCGATCGACGAGTCCTTCCCAAGCGGTGATGAAGGCCAGGGGAATCGCCGCCGACTCGCGCATGGAGAGATGACGAGGCTTGCGTGCCAACAGGCGGGCATCGACGGCGGCATAATCCGCAAGCGTCCCTTGAATTCCTCCTACCCCTCCGGTCATGCCGTAGACTTCGTCTCCTGGCGAAAACTCCGTCACATGCTCCCCGACGTGTTCCACGGTCCCGGCAAGATCGATTCCCAGCGTGACCGGAAAGGGATGGCGCGCGTGGGCAGCCGCTCCCGCCCGAATCTTGGTGTCGAGTGGATTTACGCCGCTCGCAGCAATGCGGACTAGGACCTCGCCTCTGGCGGGTATCGGCTTCTCGATTTCCACTACCTTGGATGGGGCCCCGGCGCTCTCCACTACAACAGCTCGCATCATGTTCGCCTTTGGCTAGTGCAGGTCAGGGGCCACATCGACCACGATCTTCCCGTAGCCAGTGCCGGATTCGAGCAACCGGTGCGCATCCGGCGCAGAGGCCAACGTGAATCGATGAGGGTCGATGATTGGCCGTACTCGTCCAGCGTCTACCCATCGACTCAGGTCTTGCAGGAACTGCCCGTGCCGTTCGCGACCCGCGCCTGTCAGCAGCGGCAACATCATGAATACAGCACTCAGAGAGAGTGCCTTCCCGTGCATCAAACTGAGGTCCTGAGTGGTGCGTGCATTGGTCGTGACGACATGGCCGCTCACTCGCGCCGCTTTGAAGGACGCCTGGAGGTTATTTCCGCCTACTGTGTCAACGACCACGTCAAAGCCGGCCCCTCCCGTGAGGCGCGCTACGTATTCCTCAACAGCTTCGCTGACAAACACCGCTGTGTCGTCAGCCCCGAGGCTCTTCGCAAGCGCGCCGGCGTCCTCAGAGATCACCGTGGTGGAGGCCTTAGCGCCGATTATCTTCGCCAGTTGAACGGCGATGTGACCAACACCTCCCACTCCGCCATGGATGAGCGCATGGTCCTCAGCGCGAAGCCGGGTGACGGTCAATGCATCCCACGCCGTGATCGATACGAGGGGTAGCGCGGCCGCTTCTCGCATCGTGGCCTTTGCTGGCTTCCGCGCCAGCAAACGAGCGTCAGCGAGCATGTACTCCGCCAGCGCACCTGCACTACCCTTCACTCCCCCAGCACAACCGTACACGGCGTCGCCTTCCGACAGACCCACAACCCCACTTCCAACCGCCTCGACGACACCGGCGACGTCTGATCCCAGAATGACAGGCGGCTCAGGCGCAATCGGCAGCCCCTGCCGGATCTTGATGTCCAGCTGATTGACGGAAGTGGCTGCGACTTTGATCACCACGGTACCCGGCTGCACCTGCGGATCCGGCACGGTCGTCAGCTCAAAATTCTCGGGACCGCCAAATGCTTTCAATACCAGCGCGCGCATGCAACCGCCTTCAGTGCTCGAAGCCTGTAAGCACACTCTTACCGATCCCGCGGCCGCTCTCGACGAAGGCATGAACCCGCTTCAGATTGGCCAGATTGATCGGCTGCACAGCCTGGGTCACCGTCGTGCGCAAGACCCCGGCGTCAACCAGATCAGCGACTTCATTCAGAATGTGTTGCTGCTCGACCATGTCGGCAGTTTGATAGAGCGAGCGCGTGAACATCAGCTCCCAGTGCACAGAGACACTCTTGCGCTTTAACGGCATGATATCCAGGACCGCCGGATCGTCGATCAGGGCCAACGCTCCCTGCGGGGCCAACACCGACTCAATGTCCTGCAAGTGTTTGTCCGTACCGGTGAGGCCGGCGACATAGCGCACCGAGTCGATCCCCTTTTTATGGAGCTGCTCGAGGAACGGGCTGTGATGGTCGATCACGTGATGCGCCCCCATCTTCCGACACCACTCGATACTTTCCGGCCGCGAAGCGGTTGCAATCACCGTCAATCCGGTCAACCGGCGCGCAAGTTGAATCAAAATCGAGCCAACGCCGCCGGCGCCGTTGATGACCAGCAATCGATCGTGGCCACGCTTCTCGCCGAACCGCACACCCAGCCGCTCAAACAAAATCTCCCACGCAGTGAGGGATGTAAGGGGCAAAGCAGCCGCCTCACTGAAACTGAGCGTCCGTGGCTTGCGACCGGCGATCCGCTCGTCCACGAGATGGAGCTCGGCATTCGTGCCGGACCGGTTGATGGCACCGGCGTAGAAGACCTCGTCACCGACCTTGAAAGAGCTGACCTCGGTTCCCACCGCATCCACAACGCCGGCAGCGTCAAAGCCGAGAACCCGGTAGTCCTGGCCCGCCGGCCGTACACTCGCTCGAAGCTTTACGTCGGCAGGATTCACTGAGATCGCCTGCACGGCGACCCGGATATCCCGTGGGCCCGGCTGCGGGACCGGCAACTCCAGCGCCACGAGCGACTCGGGCGCGTCGATCGGACCGGGGGTTCGATATCCAAAAGCCTTCATCGCGCTCACTGCGTCAGCAGGTCGTACTGAGTTCTGGGGCCGTCCTTACCCAACAGCGGCGGTACGGTGCGGTCGATCTCAACCTGCAGGACGTACGGCACGGTTGAACGCAGCCCGGCGCTGATGGCGGCCTCCAACTCCGCCGGCTTGCTGACGTACCCGCCCTCGCACCCGTACCCCTTCGCCAACATGACAGTATCGATTCCCGGCAGGTCAAATCCCGGTACCCCCGGCGCGACCAGGTAGTTGCTGAAGGACTTGAGGATATTGTATGCGTGGTTGCGGAGCACAATGTACAACACAGGCAGCTCATGTTGAGCGGCCGTCCAGAACGACTGGATTACGTATTGCGCGGCTCCGTCGCCGACAATGCAAATCACCTTACGGTGAGTGCCCAAATCGCGCTCTGCCAACGCCACTCCGCCACCGGCGGCCAGCCCATAGCCCAGCACACCGCTGAACATCGAAAAGAACGATCGCGGCCGGGTCGTGCGAATACGATCCTTGAGTTGGCCCAGTGTTGATAACGATTCCTCGGCGATGACTGAGTCCTTTGGGCGCAACCTGTTCACGGTGTAGTAAAGGTAATCCGCCGTGATCACGTCCTGAACGCGAGGCTCCGGTGAAGGCGGCGGCGCTTCCGGCGCCTTGCGAGCCATGCTGGGAAGCAACTCCACCAGGGTCGCGCAGGCACGGCCAGGATCACACACAATGCTCTGCCCAATCACCGCGCGCGCTGTCTCCTCCGCGCTATCAGTCAACTGTATGAGCTGCGTCCCCGCGGCCAACGGCGCTCCCGGCGCGTAGGGGTAGTAACGAAATACAGGCGCACCAATGACCACCACCAGATCGTGCCCATCGAGTTGCCTTGCCACCGTGCTCATCCCGCTCAGCAAAACGCCGCGGTACAGAGGATGATCTTCGGGGAATCCCGGGCGGCCCTCGAAGGGTGCTGCCCAAACAGGGGCATTCAACTTCTCTGCCAGGGCGATCGCGTCGTACCAGCCTCCGGTCTGATCCACCGCTCCCCCAACGACCAGTGCCGGGCGCTTCGACTTTTCGAGGGCATCCGCCACCGGCTGCAGAACATCCTTCCCAGCGGACAACCGCGCCTCAATCTTTCTTGGCGGCGGCAGTCCCGGACACTCCCTGTCCATATCGTCCATGGGAAGCGACAGATACACAGGCCCTGCCGGCGCCTGAACCGCGGTGATGTATGCACGAAGAAATGCCGCAGGCACGTCCTCGGCGCGGGCGGGCTCATAGCTCCACTTCACCCACGGCTCAGCCTGTTTGTACGGGTTCTTGTTGGTCAGATAAGGCTCATGGATGAGCATTTCCCGCATGTGTTGCCCGGCAGTAATGATCATGGGCGTGCGGTTATAGAATGCGGTCTCGATATTGCCCATACCATTGCCGCTGCCCGCGGCAGTGTGCAAGTTCACGTGTGCAACTGTACCCGTCGCTTGCGCATACGCATCGGCCATGGCCACTGCAACTGACTCCTGCAATGCCAGGATATATTCGAAGTCACGAGGAAACCCCTTCAGCATGGGCTCCTCCGTAGAGCCCACGTTGCCGAAGATCCGCGTCATTCCCAACTGACGCATCAGATCGAAAAGCACTTCCCGTACAGTAGCCATCACAGACACCTCGTCGTCGTCAAATTGATACCGCGTACTTCGCCACCGCCGGCTCGTCCCAGGTGAGACCCATGCCCGGTTTGTCGCTGGCCGTGATGCTGCCGTTCCTGGGCACCAGGGGTTCCGCGAGTACCGGGCTCGCCCAGTCCACGAACTCGAGCCAATGGGCGGTTGGAGTCACGCGCAGCAAATGAGCGCAGATCTCAGGATAGAGGTGATTCGACATCTGGATTCCGGCAGCCGCTGCCACACCCGCGGTCCGCAGCCATCCGCTGATTCCACCAATGCGCATCAGGTCGGGCATGACGTAGTGCGTTGCCTTGGCGTGCACGAAATTCATCAGATCCCGCTCGCCGTAGAGGTTCTCCCCCATCTGCAGGGGCGTACGGACCCGTTTGGCGATTTCGGCATAGCCGGCGATGTTGTTGTAAAGGATCGGCTCTTCCATCCAGTACAGGCCCTCTTTGTCGAGGTCACAACACCTGCGCAACGCATCGCCGGGACCCAAGGCCTGATTGAAGTCGACCATGATATCGACATTCTCCCCAACGGCATTGCGCACGGCATGGATGGCAGCAAGATCATCGCGCAGATGCTCATTCCCCAACCGGAGTTTGAGCGCCGTGAACCCGCCTTCGCCCAGCAGGTCGCGCGCCTCGGATCCCAGCGTGTCGACACGATGACGCCACAGCCCGTTACTGTTGTAGGCGCGCACAGGCCCTACCGTTCCACCTAACAGTCGTGCAAGGGGAAGATTCGCTTCCTTTGCCAGCGCGTCCCAAAGCGCCATGTCCACCGCCGCCCTCGCCAGCGTGGACACGCCACTCACGCCGATCACGTTGAGGGCCTTGAATGCCGCTTGCGAACCCTCAAAGGGAGCCGATCGGCCGGCCAGCTGGGTGACAATATCCCGGATCTCGGCGACTACCGAAGCAACCGCGGCCGCGCGGTAGGGAGCGATATAACTCGAGCCGACGACGCCGCCTTGCATCTCCACATCCACCAGGATCAGCGGCCACTGGCCGAACTCACCGATATCGGCGATCACCGGCCTGCGTAGAGGCACGACTACGGCGCGCACATTTGCGCGTTTCAACTCACTCATCGGCAGCTCCCACCCGGTTGGCTCAGTCGGGAAGGAGACTATGGCGAGCGGGAGCGGCTCGCGCTATTGCAGCTTTCTATAACTTCTCGAGCGCGGCGACCAGTTGCAGGCCGTTCACGGGTTTCAGCAGCAGACGTTCGCGGTGTTGCTCTGTTTCAGCCTTCGACAGCCACTCTTCGCGTCCCGTCAGCAGAAACACCGGCAACTGCGGACGCGCCTCGAGAACCCGTGACCGTAACTCGATCCCGTTCATGGCCGGCATGCCGATATCGGAAATCAGGCAGTCCACCGCCTGGACCGCATTGCAGTCCAGGAACTTCTCGGCGGAGTTGAACAACAAGGGTCGATGTCCGACCGCTTCCAACAGCCCCTTGAGGGAGCGCAGCACCCGTTTATCGTCATCAACGACCCCGACGATCAATCCCTTGCCGCTACGCATGGTTCAGGCCTCAAACCCGCCCGAAAGCTCTCGAGCTTGGTGGACATTCGCACCAACTCCGCAAACGAGCCCGCAGCCATTTTCTTCATCACCCGGCACCGATGCACCTGGACTGTGGTTTCCGTAATGCCCAGCTCTGATGCGGCCTCTTTGTTGAGTAGCCCGGTTACAACGAGATCGAAAACCGCAAGTTCCCTCGGCGTCAGCGACGCCAGGCGGCTCTGCAGGCTGCCCGCCTCTGAGCGCGCGGCCCGATTGCGGGCGTCCTGCACAAACCCCTGCTCCAATGCCGCCAGCAACTGTTGATAGTCGACGGGTTTGGTCAGGAATTCGAGCGCTCCGTTCTTGATCGCCCTGACCCCGGACGGAATGTCGCCGTGACCGGTGATGAAGACGATGGGTGGCCCGTGCGAATCGGCCAACTTGCGTTGCAGCTCCAGCCCGTTGATATCCGGGAGCTCCAGATCGAGAACGAGGCATGCGCAGGTGTCGCTGCGCTCAAAGGTAATGTACTCATTAGCCGACCCAAAGGTTCGGACTTCCATGCCACGGGCGCGCAGCGCGTTCGCCAGTCCGCGCGTCACACGAAAATCGTCATCGACGATATATACGATGCGCTCTTGGTCTTTCATGGGGCTTGCACCGCGGTTGGTATGGAAAAGCTGAATGTTGTACCGGGACCCGGGTTGCGATACGCCCACAACTTCCCGCCGTGGGCCTCGACGATGGATTTGCAGATGGCCAGGCCCATGCCCATCCCCTTTTCCTTGGTCGTAAAGAACGCTTCGAACACCTTGTCCGGGTGCGCAATGCCCGTGCCCCGGTCGCAGATGCTCACGATGACCCAGGAGGTGTCTCGAGCCTCGATATCCACGGCAAGCGCCTTTGCGCCGTGATCCAGGTGCTCCATGGCGTCGATCGCGTTGTGGACGAGGTTCCACAACACTTGCTGCATTTGGAGTCGATCGCCGAGGATCTGCGGCACGCAGTGCTGGCCAGTGAGGTCGACCGTCACGCCCTTGCGGCTCAATTCATCCTGCATCAGCCGCAGCACTTCGGCAATCACCGTATTGAGGTTGAGCGGCTCTTTCACGGGCTCGGACTTGCGAAACAGCGCCCGCACTTTCTGCACGACCCTCGCCGCATCGTCCGCATCCTCAATGGCGAGCTCGGCGGCCTGGCGTGCCTTGTCGCTGTCAGGATTGGCTGCGGTCAACCATTCACGGGCGGCCTGGAGATTCATGGTCACACCAAACAACGGCTGTGCTACCTCGTGTGCAACGGCGGCGGCAAGCTCAGCGACGGTCGCGAACTGAGAGGCACGCGACAGCTGTGCCTGGGTCCGCAGCAGTGCCTCTTCCGTCTCTTTGCTCGCATCGATGTCCAAATGGATTCCGTACCAGTGCACGACTCGACCGTACTCGTCCTTCAGTGGTTGCACCATCACCTTGAACCACCGATACGCACCGTCGATGCGCCGAACGCGATGTACGGCTTCATATGGGTGCCCGTGACGAAGCGCTGCAACACGAATTGACTCCGTCTCTTCAACGTCATCCGGATGTATCACGCCGGCCCAGCCGGTTGCGACGAAATCCTCCAGTGAGTTGCCTGTATAGGCGGCAATACGCCGGTTGATGTAGTCAATTTCGCCCGCAGGAGAGGCCCTCCACACAAAAGCAGGAAGGGTCTCGATGGTCAGTCGCAGGTCGTTTTCCTTTTGACGCAGCGCCTCCTCCGCCTGCTTCTGAGCGTCAATGCACAAGTCCAACCCGTACCAGCGCAGCGGGCGGCCCTGTTTGTCGCGCAGCAGTTGTGCAACCACCTGGAACCATCGGTAGGCGCCATCGGCGCGCCGCATCCGGAAAGCAGTTTCGTAGTAGCTCGCCCCATTCGCCAACGTCCAGGCCCAAGCTTCGTAGGTAGGGCCGACGTCCTCAGGATGCAGGAACTTGGCCCACCCGGCGCCCCTGAAGTCGGCTGCGGTGGCGCCGGTATAGTCCAGCAGGCGTTGGTTCACATACTCGTTGTCTCCATCCGGGCCCGCACACCACACGAATGCGGGAAGGGCTTCGACAATCAGCCGCAACTCCTGGTCGGAATTTCCCATAGCAAGCACAGTATAGACCCCGGCAGTGATCTCCAAGGGATTGCAGGAACCTGCAATAGACGGGCGCCTAGGCTGCTCCTAGATTACGGCCATGCGTACACTGTTTGCGGCCATTCTCTCGTTGTGCGTGTCTCACGCTGCCAACTCTGAATCATCTGGAACCACCATGAACAGTCAACCCGGCGGATTCGCCACCGAGCACACCATTGGCGCCATTGAGCCGGTGTTCCGCTTTCACGATGCGATGCCCACCGGGGTCAGCGTGTCCAGGGATGGTCGTATCTTCATCAATTTCCCCAAGTGGGGAGACGACGTGAAGTTTACAGTGGGAGTCATCAAGGACGGTCGGGTCGTAGCCTATCCAGACCAGGCCACCAACACCTTTGACCCGCGCAACCCGGCCAAAACGCTCTCCAGCGTACAGAGCGTTGTGGTCGATCCGGCCAATCGCCTGTGGATCCTCGACACGGCAGCGCCTGGATTCTCCACGCCGCAGGCAGGAGCGGCGAAGCTCGTTGCGATTGATCTCGCCACGGACAAAGTGGTCGAGACGCTCGTGCTGCCTGAGACCGTCATCACCTACGTGAACGATGTCCGGTTCGATCTGCGCCACGCAAAGGCAGGAATCGCCTACATCACCGATTCGTCGATCAAGGGCCCCGGTGGCATCATTGTCGTCGACCTGGCCACCGGTGAGAGCTGGCGCAAGTTGAGCGGACATCCTTCGACTTCTGCCGACCCCAGCTTCGTACCGATCGTGGAAGGCGAGCGGCTGGCCAACCGCGAGAAAGGCAAACCGGCCACTCCATTCAACGTCGCCTCCGACGGTATCGCACTCTCTGCCGATGGCACACTCCTCTACTACTGTCCGCTCTCGAGCCGGCATCTCTACTCGGTGCCGACTGCCTTGTTGCGCGACCGGGCCAACAATGAGGGCGCCCTGTCCAAGGCAGTCATCGATCTGGGCGAGAAAGGCGCCTCCGACGGCCTCGAAGCGGATGACAAAGGCAGGGTCTACGCCGGCGACTACGAGCACAATAGTATTCGACAAAGGCAACTCGACGGTGAGTGGCGAACGATCGTCCATGATCCGCGCGTGCTCTGGCCCGACACAATGTCCGTTGCCTCAGACGGTTATCTGTACTTCACCGCCAATCAACTCCACCGCCAGGCCGGCTTTCACGAGGGAGCGGATGGAAGGCAGAAGCCGTATATGCTGTTTCGAGTGCGGATTGACGCCGGGCCTGTCCTGCTGCGGTAACCGCGGTCAGATGTTGACGAGACGCTCCAGGATCAAGTCCAACAGGGCGCGCATTCGAGGCAACTTCCGCAGGTCACGGTGATAGCCCACGAAAATATCCCGGCCCGGCGGAGCCGCACCGATATCGAGTGCCGTGATGCCCGGTGTGGTGTCGCCCACGGGCCTGGGAAGTACCGCCAGACCCGCCCCTAGTGAACACAGACGCGCCTGGACCTCCCGATTGTTGCTACGGGCGGCAACCTGAGCATGGGGAAGTGCCTGTTGCAGCCACTGCGAGTCAGGCATGCCTGCCAGGGCAACATCCATCATGATCAACCGGACCCCGGCCCCGTCTCCCAACACCGCCCCCTTGGGTGCTTTGGTTCCATACAGCGCATACGGAATATGCATCAGACGCCGGGAGACGATTTCCGGCGTATCGAAGCGCTTGAACCGGAACGCGAGGTCCGCTTCACGACGCACGAGATCGTATATGCGGGCATCGGTCAGCAGCTCGATCGTAACCCCTGGATGGCGCCCGCCGAATTCGGCCAGAACCGGGCTCAGCAGGTAGGTCCCAAACCATTCGGACGAGGTGATCCGCAGCAGGCCTTCGAGCTGTTGGCGTTGGCCGGCCAGCTTGCGATTGACCGCGAGGACTTCCGTCTCCATGCGCTCGGCATGTTCCAGTACCAACCGACCCTCGTCTGTCAGGACAAACCCCGTCGAGGTGCGTTGATAGAGCGTCTGGCCTGTGGCCTGCTCGAGCGCGCGCAAGCGGCGGCCCATGGTCGGTTGGGTCAACCCCAACAATCGCGCGGCCTTGCCGAGCGTGCCGGCGCGCGCGATGGCGAGGAAGATGCGCAAGTCACTCCAATCGGGCTCCATGGACCCTCCAAACAAATCTGCATGACCTGCATGCATCTTAGTTTATTTTTGTTTTTGACTCCGCCCCTATCCTGTTGCGCACACAGATAGCGCTGGACGAGGAAAGTGTGAAAGCGGTTTCTTATCGGCGTTCGGGGGCCATCGACCGGCCGGAGTCGCTGGTCGATACCGAGCTGCCCAATCCCGGTGCAACCGGTCGCGACCTGTTGGTCCAGGTGCGGGCGGTCGCTGTCAACCGCATCGACTGCACCATCCGCTTCAGCGCCCGTCCCGAATCCAATCACTGGAAGGTATTGGGTTGGGACGTGGCCGGAACGGTCGTCGCCGTCGGTCCGGAGTGCACTCATTTTCGAGTCGGCGACCCGGTTTTCTACGCGGGTGCGATCGATCGTCCGGGTGCCAACAGCCAACTGCATCTGGTCGATGAGCGTCTCGTCGGCCGCAAACCTCAGAGCCTCGACTGGGCCAGCGCCGCTGCTGTGCCGTACGCAGGGATTTGCGCGTGGGAAGTGCTCTTCGAGCGGCTGAACGTACCGGCAGACGGCACCCAAATATTGTTGGTTGTGGGCGGATCGGGGAGCGTAGGCTCCTTCGCAATTCAGCTGGCCCGCAAGCTGACGAATCTACAAGTGGTGGCGACCGCCTCGCGAGCCGAAAGGGCCGAGCGGCTGCGCGCACTGGGCGCTCATCACGTTCTCAATCACGCGCGGCCCCTGGCAATCCAACTTCAGGCGCTGTCGATCGCAGAGCCACGTTTCGTCTTTTGCACGACACACACCGACCAGCACAGCGCCGATATTGCCGAGCTCATTGCCCCGCAGGGCCGGCTGGCCGTGATTGACGACCCAACGGCGTTACCCTTGCCGGCACTCAAGCGCAAGTCAGTGTCGATTCACCTCGAATCGGTGTTCACGCGCTCACTGTTCGGGACTGCCGACCGCGCCTCGCAGGGAGCGATCCTCAACGAGTTGGCTCGCCTGTTCGATGCCGGCGCAATCCAGCCGCCCTTGATCCGGCCGCTGGGCGCCATCAACGCCGCGAATTTGAAGCAGGCGCACTCGTTACTCGAAAATGGCGCGGCAGGTGAACGCATCGTCCTGCATGGCTGGGAGTAGCACTCACCGCGGGTCGTCCAGAAACTTCGTTGCAACACGCCACATCGGTCCAGAACACGGCTGGAAGTACAGCCAGTAACCATCGGCTGACACTTCGAGCTGATCCGCATGAACGACAATCGGCTTCCCCGCTGCATCAATCAATTGGCGTCCTTCCGCGATGAGCGGCCGGGACGCAACCGTTGAGGGGTGATGCTCCAGCACGCGCCGCGCCCGTCCGTTCGCCAGATCCAACACTATCACGGCGGGCCGTCCGGCATCGGTCAGATAGGCGTTGTTGCCATTGAATCGAACATCATCGACAAAGCTGTTGCCTCGAGCCACTTCACCGAGGTCATAGATGCGCGACACCCGATTGCTCTGCAGGTCGATGCGGACCAACTTCGGCCCCCCGCAACGAGCGGCTTGCCGATCCCCGGCGCACCCCGATCGACGGCCCACAGCGCCCCATCCGATCCGACTCGCAGAGAATTGACTCCCACGAACCGCCGGCTTGCATCCTGGCCCTCCTGCCAGGAATTCCAGGCCGTGTCCGGATAGGGCCTGGGCGAGCCAGCCGTGATCTCGGCGACGCCGGGCTGGCCCGAGCGCTGGGGCTGCACCACCACAAACCGTCGCCCATCGGCAGTGGTGGTCACTCCGTTGATGATCAGAGAGGACGACTGGAATTCAACTTCAAGCATCCAGTGCCGCCAACAGCGCGGTTCGCCCTGCTTCGGCGACGGCCAGATCCTGTTCTGTCGTTCCCGATCCGACTCCGATCGCTCCGACGAGCTCGCCCTTGTGAACGATCGGCAGTCCTCCGCCCAGGTTCGTGATGCGGCCCCCGCTCGCGGTCGCCAGGTTGGCGCCGAATTCAAACGGAATGCTCCCGGTTGCCATCGCCAGAGAGGCAGCCGACTGTGCCTTGGCAATGGCGGGCTCCAACGCCAGAACAGCCGCCCCTTCTACGCGTGCATAGGCGAGCAGATTGCCGCCCGCATCGACTACGGCGATACATTCGGGCGCCGACAGACTTCGTGATTTCACTACGGCCGCCTCAGTGGCAATGGCCGCTGCCGCGTAAGTGAGTTGCCGGCGATTCTGGATGAGAGGAATTTTCGACATCGAAGCGCTCCCGACAGCGCGCTGAACGCGCGAGGACTCGCAAAGTATTGGGAGCGCCGCAGCGTGTCTATTACAGGATACTGGAATGCCCTCAGGATTCTCGCTTTACGATGATGTGGGTTTTCACGGAATTGGCGATGAAACATTGCTCGTGAGCGTCGTGGTGAAGAGACTCTTCCTCTTCGGTCGTGGGACGCTTGTCACCGCCGTAGACAATTCTAGGATTCAACGTAACCGTGCTGACCCACGGCACGTTGCGCTCGTTCTTCTCGAGTAAACCGACCGCCTCATCGTCATAACTGTCCACCAGGAATCCCTTGCGGCCGGCAAGATACAGGAAGGTCAGCATATGGCAACTGGAGAGCGAGGCAACAAAAGCCTCCTCGGGATCGACATTGGCAGGATTTGAATAGGGTGTAGGCACAACCGAGGGAGAC
>Ga0268265_10002616_pt1 | contig 13383 bp, 10 predicted proteins | sample KBSSwiS52_FD_190355 | JGI IMG/M metagenome (GOLD analysis project Ga0268265, IMG submission 190355) | Switchgrass rhizosphere microbial communities from Kellogg Biological Station, Michigan, USA - KBS Switchgrass S5-2 (SPAdes) (version 2) | ecosystem: Host-associated > Plants > Roots >... | reverse complement strand
CCGTGTCCGCGAGTCATTGATCGAGCTGCTGTCGAGTTTCGACATGCATGCGGTCAGCTTCGGCTCCGCGGCCGAGTACATTGCGAGCCCGAAGCCCGATCTGCCGGCTTGCCTGGTCCTCGATGTACAGCTCCCCGACATCAACGGTTTGGAATTGCAGACCGAGATTGCGCAAAGCGATGACGTGCCCATCGTGTTTATTACTGCACATGGGGACATTCCGTCGTCCGTGCGCGCGATGAAGGCGGGCGCCGTCGACTTCCTGACAAAGCCGTTCAGGGAGGCGGACTTGATGGGAGCAATAAATGCGGCCCTCACGCGGAGTCGCGAAGCGAGGCGCACGCGAGCCGAATTAGCCGATTTGCACCAGCGGTTGTCATTGCTGACGCCGCGTGAACGAGAGGTGCTGACGTTGGTGGCGAGCGGCCTGCTCAACAAGCAGGCTGCGGCGGAGCTGCATATCAGCGAAGTCACGTTGCAGATCCATCGCGCAAGGATGATGAAGAAAATGGCAGCCGGCTCGATCGCTGAGCTGGTCAGAATGGTCGGCACTCTCCAGATACCCTTGACCCGCACGCGGTACCCGAATCGCTGATCAGCTGGGCCCGGACGCCGAATGAGCCGTATGCAGCGTGAACTGAAATACAGCCCCGTGAGGGCTGTTCGGCGTAAACCACAACTTGCCTTCGTGTGCCTCGATAATGGCACGGCAAATCGACAGTCCCATGCCCATGCCGTCGGATTTTGTCGTGAATAGCGGGTTGAATATCTGGTCCGCGTCCGCTGAATGGATTCCTGTTCCGGTGTCTGCGACAGAAACAGTCACGCCCTGGTCTTCGTTCGGCTGGCATCTCACGCTGAGGATCCGCGGCTCCTCCTTTGCTGCCATGGCGTCGATCGCATTCATGATGAGGTTGACCAGCACCTGCTGGAGCTGAATCCGGTTTCCAGTGACTGGCGACAGCTGCCGGTTCGACTCGCTCCGGAAGACTATGCCATTCCTCTGGATTTCACCGTGCACGAGTGCAGCGGCTTCCTTGATCAGCTCATTGACATCGAGCGAGGTCCTTTCCCGCACGTCAGTTCTGAAGTTCGCGCGAATCGTGGCAACGACTTCTCCCGCACGGTGCCCATCTGCAGCGATATTTCTGAAGGCCTGCTTGGCCTTTTCGAGGTTGGGCATCTGACGGTCGAGAAAGCGCAAGCCGGCATCTGCCGTCGTTACCATCGCAGTGAGTGGCTGCCGCATCTCGTGAGCGATCGAAGCCGCGACAGCATCTCCGGTCATCAGTCGAGCCTCTCGCTCGCGGCGTTGAGCCAGAACCGCACCGAGCAGCCTGGCGTAGAGCGTTTGTATCTCGTAGAGCAGGACGATCAGGACGAGACTGCTGGAGAGGAACCCGAACACTCTGACGGCATACCAGCCGCCGCTGAAGCGCATCGGGGTGGGGTAGTAGCTCAGAGGCACCTCAATGAGATACAGCAACATCACCACCATCAGCCACAGGTCCAGCATCGAGCGCCGTTTGAACCAGAGCACGATGAGGGCCGAGATGCTCGCCGATGCTATGGGCACCCCGACCAGGAAGGGCCAGTGCGGTCCGAAGCGGAGTGGATCGAGCATGATGTGCGGTAAGGATGCCTCATCTACTGTACTCACAACTGTGGCGGTGACGACGATAGCCACAGTCAAGGCGATGCTGCGCGCGATGGCAACAAGCGTCGTTCGACGTGAGAAGCGTTCCGTCGGCGCTCGTTCCTTGGCCGTTGCATAGGCGATTACGAACAGAGGAAAGCCGCAATGCCACAGCACATAGAGCCATGCCGCGGTCTGAAGGCCGCCGATCACGCCCGCCGGGGCGAACACGCCCGGAAACGCGAGGGCGTACGGAATGAGTATCAGTGCGGTGAAGAAATACGCGGCGGCGATCACCAGCGTAGACCGCAGGCGCAAGATCGAGAATTGGACGAACAACAGGATCGCCGTCATCGAATCGCACACGAACATCGATGCGAGATAAGCGGGCAGGAACGCGTCGATGCGTCGGGTCTTGATGCCGGAGATCAGTCCACCAGTAATCAGAACAAAGACCACCAACAGGCCGAGCACCACAAAGAGAGCCAGGCGCTTCTGTGCTGGCCCCGGCGACACTGCCGAGGGGAAGAACTGTTCCTCGGGGGCTACAGCGTGGCTTCGAGACATATCAGGGATTCTGCACCGCGCCGACGTGCGTTCGATAGAGCATGCGTCCGCCTCAGCTCGATGCTCGCAGCGCTTCGCTAAGCGCTGCGAGCAGCTCCGGCCCGTGGAACGGCTTGGTGAACAGGCGTGGTTTGCCTTCGCTCAGGGTTGGCAATCGCTTTACGGTTTCAGGGTAGGCCGTGATGTAGATCACGGGTAACCCAGGCCGGACGGCGTGAACCTGCCGCAGCAGCTCGAATCCATCCATGCCAGGCAAGTCGACGTCGGACAGCAGGCAATCGATCTCTGCGAGGCAACTGTCCTTGAGCAGCTCCGCGCCGGAAGCAAACAGGACTACGCGGTAGTCGGCGGACTCCAGCAGGTACTCAAGCGACCGCAGAATGCTCGGGTCATCATCAACGACTGCAATAACGTGTCCGGAAGACCGGTGAGTCATGGAGTTCTTGCGGTCGCGCTGCATCCGGCCTTGCACTCTGGACCTTCGGGTTCGGGCGGTAAGTAATGGAAAGATGTTATGGCGCTAACCTGTCAACGAGGGGAGCATGCTGAACGACGGGGTGGGGCGACGCGCCAGAGCAGGCATGTGTAAGCGTGTTGGGCGTGAAACGAGGGTAGATGCATGTCCGAAGCCGTGCCGACGGTGTTCGTCGTTGATGACGAGGCGTCGGTGCGCGAATCCCTCAGCATGCTCATCGAATCGGCCGGATGGCGGGCGCAAACCTTCCATTGCGCGCACGCGTTTCTGGCGCGGCCGCGGACACTCGCGCCCAGCTGTCTGGTACTCGACGTCGTTCTTCCGGATTTGAACGGTTGTGACTTGCAGGGACTGCTGGCGGACCGGAGCGACATGCCAGTCATCTTCATAACCGGCCATGGCGACGTTCCCACCACCGTGCGTGCCATGAAAGGCGGAGCCATGGACTTCTTCATCAAACCGGTAGACGGTCACGCGCTCCTGGGCGCTATCCAGCGGGCGGTCGATCGAAGCTGCGCGGCACTGGGGCACGCTGAGGATGTGCGCGCTGTGCGGGAAAACTACGCTTCGCTCACCCGCCGAGAGCGGGAAGTCATGGTGCTGGTGGCGGCTGGCCTCCTCAACAAGCAAGTCGCCCACGAGCTCGGCATCAGTCAGATCACGGTCAAAGCCTATCGAGGCAGCATGATGCGGAAGATGAACGCCGACTCATTGGCAGCGCTGGTGCGGATGGCCGACAGTCTTCGCATCACTGCGAGCCAGTGGAATTGGCGGTCCTCTCGCTTGACCTGGTCTGCCTTCGGAGCGCGACGGAATCTGTAGAGGTCAGTTGCGACAGTCACTGAATCGGCGAGCCGAGCTACTGGCCGGCCCGCCGATCCAGCGGAGCACGCCGAGATCGACTACGCGCGCAGGGGTCTGAAGCCCGCGCGAACCTCTTGTGCGAAGAGTTGCGGTTGCTCCCAGGCCGCGAAGTGACCGCCTTTGTCGAGCTTGTTGTAGTAGATGAGCTTCGGATAGGCGCGGACTGCCCAACTCTGCGGGACTGTACAAACCTCGTCTGGAAAGGCGCTCACGGCAACCGGGATGCCGACACCCTTCGGAGTGAAGAAGGCGAACTTGTTCTCCCAATAGATACGAGCCGAAGATACCGCCGTATTCGTCAACCAGTAGAGTGTGATGTTGTCGAGGATGTCATCTCGCGTAAGGCCGGTGCGTTGTCCGTCAAAAGTGCGCGCGATGAGCTCATAGCTGCGCGGGTCGTGGTCGAGCAGGAATGCTGCCAGGCCGGTCGGTGAATCCCCGATTCCGTACAGCGTCTGCGGCCGGTTCGCCATTTCTATCGCGTATCCCACGCCCTTCTTGTAGAAGACGTCGAGCTGTTCGTACGCGCGCTTTTCTTCGGCTGAAAGGCCGTCCGGTGCCGGCTGGCCTGTGTAGGCAGCTGCATTGATGTCGGTTGGAACCGCGAAAACCCAGTTCAGATGGATCCCGAGCAATTCCGTCGGCGCCTGCGCCGCCATGACATCTGTGACCATCGCACCCCAATCACCGCCTTGTGCCACAAATCGCTGGTAGCCGAGGCGCTTCATCAGCATTACCCACGCACGTGCTATGCGGGCTGGGTCCCAGCCCGTCGCTGTCGGCTTGCCTGAAAACCCGAAGCCGGGCAGAGACGGAATCACCAAATGAAACGCATCCGCTGCGCTCCCGCCATGTGCCGTGGGATTGGTCAGCGGATCGATGATCTTCAGCATTTCGATGATCGAGCCGGGCCAGCCATGCGTGATGATGAGTGGCAATGCATTTTCATGTTTCGAACGAACGTGAATGAAGTGAATGTCCAGCCCATCGATTTCGGTCATGAACTGCGACAGGGCATTGAGCTTCGTCTCGCACCTGCGCCAGTCGTATTCCGTCGCCCAATAGTGTGCGAGCTTCCGGATCGTCGCGAGCTGCACGCCCTGCGACGCATCAGCAACCGTTTCACGCTCCGGCCACCTGGTCGCGCTTATTCGATTGCGTAAGTCGCCCAGCTCCGCCTCCGGGAAACTGACCCGAAATGCACGAATGGCGGGCTTGTCAGCCGTCTGCACGCTCGCTTGCTGGGTAGAGTTCTTCTGGGTCATGGTGTCCTCCTCGAGTCGATCGGAACGTGATGAGGCCGTTCGCACTGCGGTCAGTGCAGCAAGCGGCAGTAGCGAAGCTACGATGCTCGCTGCGCTGAGCTTGAGTCCCTCGCGACGAGTGATTTGCGCGCGCGGTATCTCGAGTGCGCCATCTCCTGCGGTCTTCTCTTTCATGCAGGTGTCTCCATTTTTTCCGCAAACCGAACGCACGGGCTGCGGTTGCCGCATCACACAGAACGTCTCGAACCGGAACAACCCGACCAAGGTATTGGTGTCGGCCATACCTTGGTGCAATCGATGAGCGTGCACATCGCTGCTCTGATCCCTCGGAGCGAGACACTCACTCACCGAGGAGAACGGTCATGGTTTCGAAGTGCAGCATCGTTCGGCAGCGACGCGTAACCACCGCAGTGGCACTTTTGATGCTGATGCAGCTCGGAGCAATTGGCGTCCGAACGGCCGCTGCATCTGATCGTCCCGACACAGCCAACGCGCAGTATCGCGACATGCCTGACATCGCGCCGATCGGCGTGCGCATTGACCACTACTTGCCGGTACCCGGGGACGCGAAAGGTCCAGCCCTCGACCCTGCCAAGGGCTATCGGCTCGAGCAGCTGGGTCAGGGTCTCTACATGATCACCGACAATGCCTATCAGTCGATGTTCATGGTTTATGAGACCGGCGTCGTGGTGGTTGACGCACCGCCGCCCTATGCCGCCCACATCATGGAGGGAATTCGCGAGGTAACTGACAAACCGGTCACCCATCTCATCTACAGTCACTCGCACGCCGATCACATTGCCGGCGCAAATTCCCTGGGCAAGGTCTCGACTATCGTCGCGCACGCAGAGACCAAGCGGCTCCTGGCACGCGACAACGATCCGCACCGTCCACTGCCCACGGTGACTTTCCAGGATCGATACTCATTGAAGGTGGGAAGCCAGGTGCTGGAGCTCTCTTATCACGGTGACGCCCACGAGCCCGGCAACATCTTCATCTATGCACCCGCCCAGCAAACGCTCATGGTGGTCGACATGGTGTTCCCGGGTTGGATGCCATGGCGTCGGTTCGCCGTCGCGCACGACATCCCGGGCTACTTCGCGCAGATGGAAGAGATCCGCAAGATTCCTTTCAAGACTCTGGTAGGCGGTCACGTCGCGCGGACGGGGACGCACTCGGACGTCGATCGACAGATCGCTTTCCTGCAGGACCTGAGAGCGGCGGCAACAAGGGCGCTCGCCACCATCACGCCCGGAGAAGGACTGGACGCGAAGACCGCTCAGGAGAACCCGTGGGCGGTGTTCGACGACTACATTGATCGGGTGGTCATTCGGTGCGTGAACGAGCTGACACCGACTTGGCTGACTCAGCTCGCTGCTTATGACGTCTACATTTGGGACCAGTGCTACTCAATGGAGCAGAGTCTGCGCATCGATTGAGCTACTAGAAGGGCGCCGACGCTCATTTGGGCGCCGACGCCGTCAGCTCAGAGCGGTATGGCGCTAACGATTCGTCCGTTCGCCGCCAGTCGAGCGGCGGACGCCAATGGCCAGCAGACCCAAAGCGAACAGTGCAAACGTCGCGGGTTCCGGCACTGTCATCGGATGCGATGACCACGCGATGGATCCACTCATCCATCCCCGGGCGTCCGGCTCGTGCAGGACCCCTGCTGCGCCGAAGCCGGACTCGTACGCGAAGAAATCCGTTGCCGGACCGCCGACGCTCGAAACGCAGCTGAGATTGCAATCGTAATCAGGTATCCATGCATCAATTTCCCAGGTCCGCAGGTTCCCCAACGGGTCGAACGAGAGGCGCGTGATGCGCGCATTGCCTTCGTCCCACATGCGGCCGAGCCAGGAGAATTGCAGATCGATTGCGGTGAGTCCGTCCAAGATATCGAAAAAATCGCCGACTGCATCGTCGAATGTGAACGAACCCGTCCCAACGGTTCCGATCGGATAACCGTTGTAGCTGTCCCTCACCTGCTCAGTGTCGTCAGTGTAATCCGCGCTGAAAGCGGTGATCGTGAAATCCACCTTGATGGGAACGGCCCACGTCACGGAAGGCGCGACCAGAATCGAGACTGCAAGCATCGCTAACGTTCGTCTTACCATGGCGAGGCGCTCCGTGTTGTTGATTGCTATAGGAGGACGGACAGCGCGAGGTTTTTATCGAATACGCGCGTGCGAGAGTATACGCCTTGCTTGTGTCGCGATTGTAACTGGTCCGCACTGCGTGCTTATGTAAGAACCATAGAGCGCATGATCATCGACATCCATAGTCTGGCGGCCATGTGCGATACCGCGGGCCTCGTTGGATGACGAAACGCCCGGCACGGAAAAAACCGTATGCGAATTCTGATCACCGGCAGCGCCGGCATCGACATCAAGAGGTCGTCATTCACGCATCACGTCGGCACGATCATCGAGCGGGCGTTCGTCGCGCGCAGTGTTGCTGGCGGACGCGATTGTGCACACGGCGACGTTGCACAAGCCGCATGTCGCCACGCATAAGCACCCAAGTATTAGCCGAGGGCCCGGGCCGGATTCCAAGTCGATCGCAAGTCCTTGAGCGAGCAAGTCGCCCAGACTTCGATTGAGCTGGATATCCCCAGCGATACCCCACGCACACACGCGCTGCGGTCCGCATCAGACCGAAGGTGTGAAGGTTGCCATTCCAATTTGCAACGCCTCGGCCATATCCAGTATCAGAATGGCTGCTGCGAGCACTGACTCTGCTCTTTGGTTTCGGCACGCCCGGTAGTGGTCGTGGGCGCGCCGTTTCTGAACTCAGGAGTTCTGGCGTTAGCGCACCGCGCGATGTGCACACGCGTTCCGAGCTGCAGCGCACTTCGTCCGGTCCGGGCGGTGGCTGAGTAGGGCCTCGCGCAATGCAGCTGCGTGGCGACGTAGTCCGTCTAGAGGGCGCTCATGAGGTTGGACGTGAGGGGCGCATGCATGAACTGCTCAAGACAACACGTGCCCTTGGCAGATTCGCCGCAAGTACAGCGGGAACTCGAGGGTGAGGCGGGATTGCAGGCGTTGAGCGCGCGACTGGTATTTCGCCGTCGTCGGCAGTGGAATGCGCCGCCTGAAAGCGAACAACAACAGGTTATCGTCGGCGATCACCGGCACGAGCAGTGTGCTGCCGCCAAACGCCACCCCGATTCGCTCGATGTGTGTGACATAGCGGTTGGGAACTCCGGAGAAGTTCATCACCATCACGCCTCGTGGCGACAGGCGTTGCGCCGCTTGGGCGTAGAAATCAGAGGCGGCGAGTGTCGGAGCAACCCCGATTGGGTCGAACGCATCGACCAGGAGCACATCAATGGGTTCCGTCCGTTGCGAGATGTAGTGCGCGCCGTCCGCGCACACGACTCGAAAGCGCGCATCGTCAGCGGGGATGCGGAACTCCTCTCGCAGAGCGACCACTCGCGGGTCGATTTCCACCACCGTGATCTGAGCTTGCTGCAGGTTGCGATGGCAAAATTTAGCCAGCGAGCCGCCTCCCAGTCCCACCATCGTTATTCGTTTCGGAGCAGGGTTGAACAGCAGAAACGCCATCATCTTCCGTGTATATGCGGTGATCAGTGCGTCCGGTTCATCGAGGCTCATGACGCTCTGCACGTTGCTTTGAGTGAAATAGAGGCAGCGGTGGGACGAAGTCTCCAGGATGTATGGCTGCGCTAGTTGCCCTGTCATCAAGCGCCGGCGGACCTCGTCGGTGCTCAAGCCGTCCGGTGGTGAGGGCAGCCGCACGGTGCCCGGATTGAAGAACCACGGACTTTCGAATTCCATGAAAGACAATCGCTGCTCGGACATACGCGCGCTGCTGCGAGGTTGACTAGAATGAAGGTCGAGCGCGCAACTGAAATGCATCCAGGCGAGCGATAAGATCGTCCGGATCGATCGGCAGGGAAATGCCTGTATCGCCCCCGTGCCGATGGATCACATTGCGTGCCTGGTCGTCGCAATTGGACGTAGCGACAATCATCCAGGACCGCGGCGATCGTCGCCGCAGCGCATCGAGCGCCACGAGGCAGTCTTTGTCCGCCAGATCGGCGATCACGATCAACGCAAAGAAGAAAGATTGTCGCTGCGCCTGCAGCGCCGATTCGGTACTGCCTTCGATACGGATCTCGAAGCCCGCCGCCTGCAGACGGGAAGCGAGCTGGACTGCATTTACCAAGTTCGGTTCCAGTAGCAGCGCGGGGAACGGGCTGGTTGGGTGTCGCCGGATTCGCATGGAGATCACTTCGGTGGACGGTGTGCTCAAGCACGCCCGCGCGAAGCTGAGCCAGTGGGCGCCGTCTTGGAAATTGCCGTCAGAATGCCGGCGAGGATCTGTCGCGGGCTCGGCGGGCAACCAGGCACGGTCACATCCACCGGTATGACGTTCGAAACTCGGCCACGGCTTGCGTAGCTCTCGCCGAAGATTCCTCCGGTGCAGCCACAGTCGCCGACCGCAACGACCAGCTTCGGATCCGGTGTCGCGTCGTAGGTCCGTCGCAGCGCGACTTCCATGTTTCTGGAGACAGGTCCGGTGACCAGCAGCAAGTCTGCGTGCCGCGGGCTGGCTACGAACCGGATTCCCAGACCTTCGAGATTGTAGAGTGGATTGCCGAGCGCATGGATTTCCAGCTCACAACCGTTGCAGGAACCAGCGTCAATGGCGCGAATGCACAGGGCGCGACCCAGCACCGCGAGAATGCGCTCTTGCAGCGCCGCTACGACACGCAGCGTTTCATCAGTCGATGGCGGCAGCTCGGTAGCAATTCCCGCGCGATGAATCTGGCGTAGCGTTTTCCACATGGCCTGTCTCGCGATGACCTATAGATCGTGCCCACTGTAGGACAGGTTGAAGGACTTATTGATGAGCGGAAAGTCCGGCACGATGTTGTCGATGATTGCGTGCTCGAGCACCGGCCAGTTCTGCCACGACGGATCGTGCGGATGACATCGCAGGATTTTCCCGGCATCGCCCGCTTCGAGATACAGCAGGACCGGCCCGCGCCAGCCCTCGATGAGACCGATGCCCCAGGATCCCTTCGCGGCCGCGGTCATCGGCCTGCGGTGGCCACCCTCTGGCAGTTGCTGCACGACCTGTCGCACGAGACGGATGGACTCGGCGACTTCGTCGAATCGCACGGCAACTCGCGCAGCGACGTCTCCATCGGTGCGCACAACCTTGTTGGGTGCGAGCTCTGCGTAGGGATCCCACGGCAGGTCACACCGCAGATCAAAACCCTGGCCGCTGGCGCGCCCCGCCAATCCAGTCAGTCCGAGTCGGGCGGCCAAAGCCGGCGTGACCACACCGGCCCCGACGAATCGATCGCGCAGGCCCGAGTGCTCGTCATAGATCGCGCGGAGAGTTTCGACCTCCGTCGCGATCGACTGGATGCAATCGATCAACCCGTCTGCGCCGCTGGGTGAAAGGTCGACGCGCGTGCCTCCGGGCACGACCAGGTCCATGAGGTAACGCTGTCCCAGCGCATGTTCGGTGGAGCGCAGCAGCTGTTCCTTGAGTCGAGAGAATTGCGCGAGGCCGACCGCGAACCCCGCGTCATTGCCCAGCGCCCCAAGATCTCCGAGGTGATTCGCAAGACGCTCCAGCTCCAGAGCAAGCGCTCGCAACCAAATCGCCCGCGGCGGGACGCGCGCAACGCTCATACCCTCGAGCGCCTGACAATAAGCCCATGAGAATGCAACCGCCGAATCGCCGGAGACCCGCGCAGCCAATCGGTGGCCTTCGAGCAATGGCAGCTCGGTGAAACGGCGCTCGATGCCCTTATGCACATAGCCGAGGTGCTGCTCGAGCCTGAGGACCTTCTCGCCCACGATGGAAAAGCGGAAATGACCCGGCTCGATGATGCCCGCATGCACCGGTCCGACCGGAATCTCGTGCACGCCCTCGCCCTCGACCGGCACGAACGGGTAGTCATCGGTGGCAGGCGGGGCAGTCTGATCGGGAATTGCCGCGTCGCTCAGCGGATGGAAGGCGGCGGGCCACGCAGCATGGCGCAGCCACGGCCGCTGATCCGCAGCGGTGCTGTGCAAGCCGGAGAGATCGGCGATGGCGCGCTGCATGCGGCTTGCACTAAGGAACGTTTGTTCGATCCCGGGATAATGGGATTGCGATCCAGCCAATCGCAGTGTCAATACCAGCACACCGGCGTCGGCCGCGAATGCAGCGCGCACGAGATTCTCGCCACCGGTGTCGCGACTTGCCCAGAGTGAGATCAAGCGTCCGCCGCCTGAGCCAATGTTCTGAGTTGCCTGACGCCACTGCTCGCCGGTGACGGCCAGCTCCCAGGCATTGTGCGCGCCCGCGATCGGTGCCGCGCCTTGCGCATCGGAATGTCGGACCGCCTGCTCGAACCAGTCCTGCATGAGGTCTCAGTGCCCCGCGATCAATTGCGCTGCTGCGCGATACCAGTCGGCGAGATACGGTGGGATGAAGATACCGAGCATCAGCACCAGTGCGAGGTGTGTGAACACCGGCAGCAACGCCGGAGGATGCGGCAGCCGCTTCGCGGTCGTTTCCCCGAACACCATCGGCTGCACCCGGCTGAAGATCGCTGCGAACGCGACGCCGAGCGCCAGCAGCAGGATCGGCGTGGCCCAGGGCTCCTGCTTCATCGCGGTGGTGAGAATCAGAAATTCGCTCGCGAACACACCGAAGGGTGGCATGCCGAGGATCGCGAGCGAGCCCATCATCAAGCCCCAGCCGATCGTCGGGCTCAGGGTGATGAGGCCGCGGATGTCCTCTATTAGCTGCGAGCCTGCCTTCTGCGCGGCATGCCCGACCGCGAAGAAAATCGCCGATTTGGTCAGCGAATGCACAGTCATGTGCAGCAGCGCGGCGAAGTTCGCTACCGGGCCGCCCATCCCGAACGCAAACGCGACGATACCCATGTGCTCGACGGATGAGTAAGCAAACAGGCGCTTGATATCGCGCTGCCGCCAGAGGAAGAACGCCGCGAGCACGACGGACAACAGGCCGAAGCCCATCAGCATGCGCCCCGGCAGAGTCGACTGCAGCGATCCCTCGACGAGCACCTTGCAGCGCACGACCGCATACATGGCGACGTTCAGCAATAGTCCCGACAGTACTGCGGAGATCGGCGTGGGGCCTTCGGCGTGCGCGTCGGGCAGCCAGTTGTGCAGCGGAGCAAGCCCGACTTTGGTCCCGTACCCGACCAGCAGAAATACGAACGCCAAGCTGAGCACCGCGGGCTCGAGGTGCGCCTTCACGACGTTGAGATGCGTCCACAGCAAAGCGCTGACGCCCTCGGCTCCGAGGACTTTTTCCGCGGCGAAGTACAGCAGGATCGTGCCGAACAGCGCCTGCGCAATGCCCACGCCGCAGAGAATGAAGTACTTCCAGCCTGCCTCCAGACTGGCGGGCGTGCGATACAAGGTTACGAGCAGCACGGTCGACAGCGTTGCTGCTTCCATTGCCACCCACATCAAGCCGAGGTTGTTGGTCGTCAGCGCGATCAGCATGGTCGCCATGAAGAGCTGGTACATGCTGTGGTACAGCCGCAGCTGCGCCGGGCTGACGCGGCCGTGCTCGGCCTCGATACGCATGTAAGGGCGCGAGAAAATCGCCGTGGTCAGGCCGACGAAGGCGGTCAGCGTCACCAGAAACACGTTGAACGCATCGATGAAGAATTGCTCGCGCATCACCACCAGATTCCCGTGAGTGATGACGCGGGATGTCAGCGCAGACGCCGCCAGAAAGGTCAGCGCCGAGAACAGCACGTTGAGTGCGGGTGCCCAGCGCTTTGCGCCGAGCAGGCCCAGCAGCAGTGCGCCGATGAGCGGTGTCCCGAGGAGCACGGCAAATGTGAGGATGCTCGACACCTACTGATCTTCTTTCAGCGATTCGAGGTGGCTCAGATCCAGGCTGTCGAACTGCTCGCGAATCTGGAAGAAGAACACACCGAGCACGAGCATCGCCACCAGCACGTCGAGCGCGACGCCGAGCTCGACGATCATCGGCATGCCGTAGGTCGCGCTCATCGCGCCGAAGAACAGACCGTTCTCCATCGACAGGAAGCCGACGACCTGCGACATCGCCTTGCGGCGTGTGATCATCGTCATGAATGCGATCAGGACGACGGCAACCGCGATACCGATCGCATTGCGCGTGGCCGTGCTGGCGAGCGCAGAGATCGGCTGGGCGAGCCCGAAGGAGAACACGACGACGAGCACGCCGATCAGCATGGTACCCGTGGTGTTGAGCAGCGGCTCGGTATCCCAATACACCCCAAGCCTGCGCATCAGCCGGTGCAGCAGCCAGGGCAGAAAGATCACCTTCAGCGCAAGCGTCAGTCCGGCGGAGAAATACAAATGACCGGCTCCGGTGCGCCATGCCAACAGAATCGTCGCAATGCACAGCAGTGCCCCCTGCATCGCCAGGAGATTGACCAGCGTGACGATGCGCCGCTGCGACAGCATGGCGAAGGAGAGCAGCAGCAGCAGAGCTGCCAAGGCATTGAGTATCTGCAGATCGAACGGTAATGCTTCCACTCTTACGCTCCCAGTAACAGCCGCACCAGCAGTCCGAGGACG
>Ga0268265_10002615_pt1 | contig 13394 bp, 10 predicted proteins | sample KBSSwiS52_FD_190355 | JGI IMG/M metagenome (GOLD analysis project Ga0268265, IMG submission 190355) | Switchgrass rhizosphere microbial communities from Kellogg Biological Station, Michigan, USA - KBS Switchgrass S5-2 (SPAdes) (version 2) | ecosystem: Host-associated > Plants > Roots >... | reverse complement strand
CGGGGGGGCCGATGCGCGCCGCGCTCTGCGCCAGAAACCGAAGATCGTCCAGAACCCCTACATCGTCCGCAAGATTCCGCTGGTGACGGTGCTGGATGAGGAAGGCCTCGTCACCATCGAGAACAATGCCGACACCATCCTCCAGGAGATCGGCATCGAGTTCCGCGACGAGCCGGAGGCGCTCGAGCTCTGGAAGAATGCCGGCGCCGATGTGAAGGGCACCCGCATCCGCTTCCCCAAGGGCCTGCCGCGCTCGATCATCCAGAAATCGGCACCGCGCGAATACATCCAGCACGCCCGCAACCCCGAGCGTTCGGTGCGGATCGGCGGCGATGCCACGGTCTTCGCGCCGGTCTACGGCCCGCCGTTCATTCGCAATCTCGACGAAGGCCGCCGCTATGCGACCATCGAAGACTTCCGCAATTTCGTGAAGCTCGCCTACATGTCGCCCTCGATCCACCATTCGGGCGGCACGGTCTGCGAGCCGGTCGACCTGCCGGTGAACAAGCGGCATCTCGACATGGTCTACAGCCATATCAAGCTCAGCGATAAGCCGTTCATGGGCTCGGTGACCGCGCCGGAGCGCGCGGCCGACACCGTCGAGATGGCGAAGATCGTGTTCGGCGAGAAGTTCCTCGAGACCAACACCGTCATCACCTCGCTGATCAACGCCAACTCGCCGATGGTCTGGGACGGCACCATGCTCGGTGCCATGAAGGTCTATGCGCGCGCCAACCAGGCCTCGATCACCACGCCGTTCATTCTGGCCGGCGCGATGAGCCCGGTCACCGCCGCCGGCACCTTGGCGCAGGTTCTGGCCGAGGTGCTCTCGGGTGCCGCGACCAGCCAGCTCTACAAGCCGGGCGCGCCGGTGATCTTCGGCGTCTTCGCCAGCTCGATCTCGATGCAGTCGGGCGCGCCGACCTTCGGCACGCCGGAGCCGACCCTGGTCAGCCTCGCGGCGGCGCAGATCGCGCGCCGTCTCGGCATTCCGTTCCGCACCGGCGGCTCGCTCTGCGCCTCCAAGGTGCCGGATGCGCAAGCCGCCTATGAGAGCGCCCAGACGCTGCTGCCGACCTTGCAGGCCGGCACCAACTTCGTGCTGCACGGCGCGGGCTGGCTGGAGGGTGGTTTGGCGTCGGGCTACGAGAAGTTCATCATGGATGCCGACCAGCTCGGCATGATGCAGACCCTGGCCAAGGGCATCGACCTGACCGAGAACGGCCAGGCGCTCTCCGCCATCCGCGAAGTCGGCCCGGGCAGCCATTTCCTCGGCTGCGCCCATACCCAGGCCAATTTCGAGACCGCCTTCTATCGCTCGAGCATTGCCGACAACAACAGCTACGAGCAGTGGCTGGCCGAAGGCGAGCAGGATGCCGCCCAGCGCGCCAACAAGATCTGGAAGCGCATGCTGAACGATTACGAAGCGCCGGCGCTCGATCCCGCGATCGACGAAGCGCTCACCGCCTACGTCGCCAAGCGCAAGGCCGCCGCGCCGGACAGCAACGTCTAAGCGCCTTCCAACAACCCGCGATCCCGCGCCGTCCGTTCGACCAGGAAGTCGATGACGGCGCGGAAGCGCGGCGCATCCTTCAAATCCCGGTGCACCAGCAGCCAGAGCTCGCGCGTCATCCGCTCCGGCGCCGCCAGGCCCTTTACTTGCGTCAGTCCCCTCGCCGCATAGTGCGGCAGAATGCTGATACCGACCCCGGCCCGTGCCGCTTCGATCAGCGCCATGCGGGAGTTGGAGCGGAAGGCGATCGGCCGATCACCGGCCGCCTGCCGCAGCCAGGCGACCTCGGGAATATCCGGCGGGTTCTCTTCAAACCCGACGAAGTCAAAGCCGTCTTTCTTGGCCCGCTTGAGGTAAGCGGGCGTTGCGTAGAATCCGTAGCCCATCGTCGCCATGCGCCGCGTCACTAGGCCGCTGTCCTTCGGCCGCGCCAGGCGTAGAGCGATGTCGGCCTCGCGCCGTGCAAGACTGAGGCTGCGTTCGTCGACGATGAGTTCGATCTCGATCAGCGGCTGCTGCTTGCGGAACGCCGCCAGGATTGGTGTGAGATAGGTGGTCGCAAACATGCCGGTCGTGGTGATGCGCACCGGCCCGGCCAGTTTCGGACGCGCCTCGGCGAGCCGTGCCACTGTCGCCGCCGCGTCGCGCATTCGCTCCGCTTCGGCGAGCGCCGCTTCGCCGAAAGCGGTGAGGGTGAGACCAGGCCGCTGGCGGTCGATCACCGCGCGTCCGAGCGTCTTCTCCAGCCGCCGGATGCGCCGGCCGATGGTGGCATGATCGACATCCAGCGCTCGCGCACCGGCGGAAAGGCTGCCCTGGCGCACGGCCTCCATCAGGTATTTCAGATCGTCCCAACTCGGCGCGCGCATCGGATCCATCCGTGCAGAAATGCACAGCAATGGTAAAATAATGCCAGTGTCGTTCACTTCCTGCACGGCCTAAATCCGACCATCGAATCCGATGGAGCCAACCCATGACCCTCCCCAAGACTCTCCGCGAGCATGCCGGCATCGTCTGGCCAGCCGCCACCTTTGACGATGCCGTCCTGCTGCTGATCGACGCTCAGCGCGAATACACCGAAGGAAAGGCGTCGGCGCGGCTGTCGAGACCATCGTCGGTTTACTCGAAAGAGCACGCCGCGCCGGAACCCCGATCGTCCATGTGGCACAGAACGGCAAGCCCGGCAGTGCGTTGTTCGATCCGGAGGGACCGATGTCGCGATTCATTTCCGGCATCGAACCGCGCGGAGGGGAGATTACGGTGGTCAAATCCCTCCCCAACGCCTTCGCCAAGACCGAGCTCGATGCCAAGCTGAAAGCAACCGGGCGCAGCAGCCTGATCGTCGCCGGCTTCATGACCCATATGTGCATCAGCGCAACCACCCGCGCCTCCGTCGATCTCGGCTATCGCACGACGATCGTGGCAAGAGGAACCGCGACGCGTGACCTTCCCGACGGCGACGGTGGCATCATCGATGCGGCTATTGTGCATCGTGTCGCTTTGGCGGAGCTCGGTGACCGTTTCGCAACCGTCGTGCCGGACTTGATTTGATGGGGCCGAGCTAGAACGGCTTCCGCCCGCGCGGCGTCACCATTGTGTAGTCGTCGATGCTGATCGCGTGGGTAACGCGTTCGCCGTCCTCGGACAGCGGGAACACCGCCCATTCGAAGACGCGGTCGGCCTTGGCCTGGAAGTTGGTGTAGGAGAGGCCGAAGAGCGGTTGAGCCTCGCGGTAGAGCCGCTCGTAGATATGGGTCGTGTCGACGATGTCCTGGGGATCCCATTCCATCTCGTCGATGAAGCGGCCCTGGACGTTGCGGCCGTAGAGCCTGCCCACTTCGTTGCCGATCAGGCGAAACTGGATGCGGAACGGCGCGTGCTGGTATTGCAGCACAGAGACATAGGGCAGGGCGTTGTAGATCGCGGTCGGATCGATCTCGCCGCGGGTCGGAAAGCGGCGGCCGTTGCGCAAGGACTCCCAGTGGTTCTGCAGCAGGGCGATCATCTCGGAGCGCCCGCTCGGCGCGGCGAGATAGAGGATCTCGCCGAGCCATTCCTGCTCATCAGTCGTCATTCGCGGGCGGCACCCTTGGTTTCGGAATCCGCGGGATCGGGCAGCAGGTGCCGCTTGATCATCGGCAACTGAGTCGCCATGAACAGGAAAGTCAGGAAGATCGAGCCGAACTTGAAGTTGACCCAGAAGTCTTCGGTCTGGGTGCGCCAGACGATCTCGTTCAAGATGGCCATGCCGGCGCAGAACAGGGCGAAGCGCGCCTCCAGCTTGCGCCAGCCGAAGTGATCCATCTTGATCCCGGCGCCCATCAGCCGCTCCATGAGCGGCTTCTTGAACAAGAGGCCGCACCACAGGGTAACCGCGAACAAGGTGTAGACCACCGTCGGCTTCATCTTGATGAAGGTGTCGTTGTGGAAGATCAGCGTCAGCCCGCCGAACACGACGACGATCGCGGTGGTGATGATCGGCGCCCAGGGCAGGCGTCGCGCGCGGATGAAGCCGACGATGACGGCCGCCACCGAAGCGGCGATCAGCACCGCAGTCGCCGGCATCAGGCCCCAGATCTTGTAGGAGATGAAGAACAGCACGATCGGGCCGTATTCGACCGCGTGCTTGATCCAGCCGCCGGACTTCGGGGCTTCAGGTTGGGTCGCGGGCGGGTTCTCGGGGCTCATTCCGGCAGACTCGCATGTTGTGGGAGCGGGGGGAAGTTCTTGCGATTGGCCAGGCGCGCCTCGCGATGAGCGATATAGAGATTGGCGCCGATGATCAGGGCGGCGCCGACCAGCACCGTCACGGTCGGCAGATCGCTCCAGAACCAGAAGCCGAACAGGGTCGCCCAGATCAGCGCCGTGAACTCGATCGGGGCCAGCATCGACGCCTCGCCGAAGCGGAAGGCGCGGATCATGGCGATCTGTCCCGAGGCGCTGGCCGCACCTTGGATCAGCATGACGCCCGCTGCCTGCCAGCTGATCGGCTGCCATTCCAGGATTCCCGGAATGGCGGCGACGACGACCGAGAAAGCGGTCGAATAAAACAGCAGGTTATGGGTGTGCTCCTTGCCGGAGAGCTTGCGCAGCGTGAGCAAGGTGAGCGCATAGGCCAGGGCGGAAAGCAGCACCAGCCCGATCCCGAGGCCGGTCTGGTCTTCCCAGGTTCCCGTCGGATCGATCGCGACGGCCACGCCGGCGAAGCCGACCACGACCGCCGACCAGCGGCGCCAGCCGACCTTCTCCTTCAGCATCGGGCCGGACAGCGCGGTCACGAAGATCGGCGCCGCGAAGGCGATGACGATGCAATCGGTCAGCGGCAGATATTTCAGCGCGGCGAAGAAGGTGACGGTGGTGACCAACACCAGCACACCGCGCAGCATATGCATCTTGAAGAACTTGGTCTGCACCCGGAACGGGTTGCCGGTTGCCTGGGCGGTTACGGTCAGCGCCACCAGCAGCGGCACGATGCGGGTGAGAAAAGTGATCTGCCAGGTGCCGAGGTCGTAATCGACCCGGAGCAGGCGCGTCGCCGCATCCACCACGGCGAAGCTCAGCACGCCGAGGGTGTAGTACACGAAGGCCTGGACGGGGGCGGAACGGGTGGCGGGCGGGATCATGGGCATGCTCGGTCGGGCGCCGAGCTTTACCGGATCGGGCGGCAAATAGCGAGGGGGGCTGTATCAGAGCTCTCAGCGCAGCGAGGTCACGACGGCCCGCGTTTCACGCCGTGAGGCGGCCGGCGGCGGGACTTCGGCGCCGAAGATTTCGGCCAGTTTGCGGCCGAGATCCGCGGCCCGGAATGGTTTGCTGATGGTGAACGTGCCGGCCTGTTGCGCCCGCTCTCCGACCGCGCGGTCGCCAAGATAGCCGGAGGTCAGCAGCACCCGGAGATCGGGCCGCCGCCGCCGCGCCATTTCGGCGAGTTGCAAGCCGCTGGGTCCTTCCTTGAACACAATGTCGGTGAAGAGCAGTGCGATATCCGGCCGGGTTTCCAGGAGCTTCAGCGCCGTCTTGGCGCAAGGCGCCGATAGCGCCCGGTAGCCGAAGGAGCGGACCGCGCTGACCGCGTAGCCGCGGAGATCGGCATTGTCCTCCACCACCAGTACCACTTCCTTGCCGCGGCTCGGCGCCGGGACGGGCGGTTGGAGCTCCGGCTCGGCGAGGGCCGCATCGAGCTGCAGCGGCAGATAGATGCGGACCGTGGTGCCGCGGCCGAACTCGCTCTCGATCTCGACATGTCCGTCCGACTGTTTCACGAAGCCATACACCATGGAGAGACCAAGACCACTCCCCTGGCCGGGCGCCTTGGTGGTGAAGAACGGCTCGAAGGCGCGCTCCATCACGCTGCGCGCCATGCCGGTGCCGGTGTCGGCGACCGAGAGCGCGAGATAGGGGCCGGCCTGCAGATCGTGCAATCCCGCCGGCCGGTGTTCGTCGAGCACGATGGTGCGGGTCTTGATGGTGACCGCGCCGCCTTCCGGCATCGCGTCGCGCGCATTGATGCAAAGATTGAGCAGCGCACCCTCGGTCTGCGGCCGGTCGATCAGACACAGCATTTGGCCGCTGGCGAGCGAAGTCTCGATCAGGACTTTGTCGCCGAGGGTACGGCGGAGCAGGTCGAGCATGTTGACCACCAGCTCGTTCACATCGGTAAGCTGCGCGTCCAGCGTCTGCTTGCGGGAGAAGGCGAGCAGGCGTCGCACCAGCTGTGCACCGCTCTCTGCCGCGGCAACTGCGCGCCCGGCCAGGGTGCGGGCGCGGCCATCGCCGCCGATCTCCTCCATCAGCAAATCGAGATTGCCGAGCACGGCGCCCAGCAGGTTGTTGAAGTCGTGCGCGATGCCGCCGGTCAGCTGGCCGACCGCCTCCATCTTCTGCGCATGCTGCAGCTGGGCCTCGATCGACTCTCGATCGGTGATGTCGAGTGAGGTGCCGGCGATGATCGGGTTGTTCGGTCCGAAATCCTGCATCGGCTCGCCGTGCACCTGCACAGTGTGGATCGTGCCGTCGTCGTGGATCAGCCGGGTGCGATAGGTGAACGGCCGGGGGTTGGCGGCCACCGATTCCAGCATCGTCGCGACCGCCGGCAGGTCGTCGGGATGCACCTTCGGCATCCACATTTCCCGCTGCAGTGGCGCATCGGTCCGCGGCACGTCATAGATTCGATAGCACTCGTCCGACCACCAGCGCTCGTCGCTGCTGAGGTTCCATTCCCAGCTCCCGAGCTTGGCGATCCGTTGCGATTCCGCCAGCCGGTTTTCCATTTTCACCCGGTCGGTGACGTCCATCACCGTGCCGGCATACTGGCCGATCGAGATCGGCTCGCCGGTCTCGACCACGGTGCGGACCTGCCCGTCGGGGCGGATGATGCGGTACTGATAGCGATAGGGCCGGTTGTTGCGCCAGGCGTGCTCGAACTCGATCTCGGTCCAGGCCACGTCGTCGGGGTGGGTCAGCGTGTCCCAGCCGGGCGACGTCGCCGGCATCTTCGGATCCAGGCCGAGGATCCGGTAGCATTCCTCCGACCACCAATGTTCGTCGCGCGCGGCGTCCCATTCCCAGCTGCCGATGCGGGCGATGCGTTGGGCGTGGCTCATGTTGCGCTGAGCCCGCGTCAGATCGGTGATATCCCAGAGAATACCGGTGAAGGTCCCGGTCGCGTTCATCTCGGACTGTTCGAAATAGAGCCGGTAGCGGCCGTCCGGCCGTTGCATGCGGAACTGGATCTGCAGTCCTTCCGGTCGCGCGCCGGCATCGTCATAGGCGAGGCGGACGCGCTCGCGGTCGTCGGGATGCAGCAGGGCATACCAGGCTTCATGGCTGTATTGCCATGTGGCCCGGTCGAGGCCGAGCATGCGGTAGAGCTCGTCGGAGATCCAGGTCACATCGGAGGTGGGGTCCCATTCCCAACTGCCGATGCCGCCGATCTCCTGGGCCTTGGCCAGGTGGCGCTGGGCCTTCTCGCGGTCGGTGATATCGATGACATAACCGGCGAAGCGGCCGTTGGCGTATTCGCACTGTTCCAGCAAGAAGCGGGTCTGACCGTCGCTCCTGACCACGCGATACTGGATCGAATAGGGCAGGCGGCTGCGGGTGGTCGCGCCGTAGGTATCGAGCACGCGCTGTCGGTCTTCCGGATGGACATGCTGGAGCCAGAAAGAGACGCTCGGTTTGACCGATTGCGGTGCGGCGCCGACCAGCCGGTACATTTCATCCGACCAGCGCACGTCGCGGGTATGCTCGTCGACCTCCCAACTGCCCAGCCTGGCGATGCGCTGGGCCTCGGCCAGATTCCGCTCCATCCGCACCCGGTCGGTGATATCGACCATGGTGCCGACATAGCGCTCGTCGGAGATCGGCTCGCCGGATTCGATGACCGTGCGCACCTGCCCGTCCGGGCGGACCAGGCGATACTGGCAGCTGTAGGGCCGGCGGGCCTCGAACGCGTTGTTGACCTCGATCCGGGTCGCGGTCCGTTCGTCGGGATGGATCAGTTCCGACCAGGTCCGGGCATCGAACCGGTCCCGCCGCGGGTCGAGCCCGAGGATGCGATAGCACTGGTCGGAGGCCCAGTGATCGCTGGAGACCAGGCTCCATTCCCAGCTGCCGATCCGCGCGATCTGCTGCGCGAGATTGAGATTGCGCTCGGCCCGATGGTGCTCGGTGATATCGACCAGGACGCCGGTGTAAACCCCGTCGGCATCGCATTCCGCCTGCTCCAGCACCAGCCGGTGATCGCCGTCGGGCCGCACGATGTGATATTGCGCCGAATAGCTGGAGCCGGCCGCGGCGGCGCTGGCATGGATGCGCATCACTTTCGCGCGGTCGTTGCGATGCACGAGGTCGAGCCAGCGCCGTGGCGTGTGATGCCACATCGCCGGATCGACGCCCAGAATGCGAAACAGCTCGTCCGACCACCAGCTCTGGCCGTTGCGCCGGTTCCATTCCCAGCTGCCGAAGCCGGCGATCGCTTGGGCCCGCGACAGCGTGCGCTCGATCCGCAGCCGCTCGGTGATGTCCATCAGATGGCCGACTTCGAGCCCGTCCACGAACTCGGCCTGGTCCACCATGACCCGGATGCTGCCGTTCGGCAGCCGCACGCGGTATTGAATCGAATAGTTCTGCTGGCGCAAGATTGCGGCGTCCACCGTGCGGCGCACTGTCTCGTGGTCGTCCGGATGGATTCGCGACAGCCAGAGCTCGGTCGTGGGCACCACCTCGTTCGGCTCGAAGCCGAGCAGGCGATAGGTCTGATCCGACCACCAGAACACGTTGGTGCGCGGGTCGAACTCCCAGGTGCCGAGCCTGGCGGTGCTCTGTGCGCGCATGAGATTGCGCTCGAGCCGGGTCCGGTCGGTGATGTCGGTGATGCGGCTCTCGAAGATACCGGCCTCTTTCGGATGCCCGTCCTCCTCGATGAAGCGGACTTCGCCGCTTGGCCGCAGGATGCGATAGCGGTGCTGGAAGGCGCCATTGGTCTGCTTGGCGCGCTCGTAGGTGCGGCTGACCCGGCCGCGGTCCTCAGGATGGATGAGCAGGTTGCGTTCCTGCTCGCAGACCATGCCGTTGGCGCTGAGGCCGACGATCAGCAGCGCTTCCGGCGAGGCGCGAAAGGTCTTCCGCGTGCTGTCCCAACGCCAGGCACCGACCAGCGGCTTTGCCGTGCTTTCGGCGCCTTCGGGCTTGTCGTCGAGCGTGGTCCGGTCGGTGACGTCCATGATCGTGCCGATCACCCGGGGCGCTTCTTGCGTCCAGCGCGGGCTGCCCCCGCCGGTCTCGCGCAAAGTGCGCACGGCACCGTCCGGGCGGCGAATACGGTAGTAGATGCTGTAGGCGGGCAGGGCCACCGCGGCGGCTTCGACGTTGTGGACCCAGCGGTCCTCTTCCAGCGTCATCGCCACGATCTTGGCGATGTTCGGCGTGAAGGCGGCGCGGTTGACGCCGAAGATCTGATAGATGCTCTCGGACCACCACAGCGCGCCGCTGCTCGGGTCCCATTCCCAGGTCCCGAGACCGAGGAAGGGCTCCGCGGCTTCGGCCGGCGCTGGGGATGGCTCTGGTCGGCCCCCTGGTTGTCCGTTGCCGTCGGGACTCATGGGCGAGCGGGTACCTTCACGCTGCGATCGGCAATACTAAACCGAACGCAAGGGCAGGTCACGGATTCGCGGTCAGGGATAGGGGTGGAGCAGCGGTTCTTTCGGCGTCAGCAGATGGCGCCGCACCAGCTCCCCATAGCCTTTGATCAGATAGCCGCCATTGGCCGCCAGCAGATCCTCGCGAATCTCGCGATAGCGCGCGGGACGACGCCACCACACCAGCCCCGGCTCCAGATGATGCAAAACATGGAGATTGTTGTGGAGGAACAGGATGCTCCAGAACGTGCCGGATTCGATGACCGCGCTGCGGTGATTATGATTATGTGCCCATCGATGTTCGGCGAAGGAACGCACCAGCGCCATGGCCGTACCCGGATAGGCGAAGAACAACACGTATTGCCAGAACGGCATACCGCTGACCCAGAGCACCCAGAACAGGATCGCCGCGACGGCGCCGGCATGCCAGAACCAGGGCGTCAGCAAGCGACGGTCGCCGCGGACCAGGGCTTCCCCGAGCTCGATGTAATTCATGACGCCGAAATAGATCGGGCCGATGATGAAGCGGCCGGCCAGACTGCCCATCGCCATACGGATCATGCGATGGGCCTTGCCCATTTGCGCCCATTGCGCCGCGGTCACGTAGTTCGATTCCGGATCGCGCAGCGGATCGGTCAGCTGCTCGTCGATGTGATGCTGCAGATGCAGGCGGCGATAGGTGCCGTAGGGCAGCCAGAGCCAGAGCGCCCAGCCGGCGATCAGGAGGTTTGCGAGCGGCCAGCGCGTCGGATAGCCATGCACCGCCTCATGCTGCAGCGAGCCATGAATGCCCACGATGACCGCGCCCATCGGCAGCAAAAGCCACCAGGGGATCGATGCGTGAAAGTAGGTGGTGAGGAGAAAAGCGGAATAGATGATCACCGCCAGCCCAATGGTCGGCCAGTCGATCGAATAGGGCCTGCGTCCAGAATCACCCTTGGACGCTGACTGCGGCGAACTCATCTTTTTCCCTTGTCGTTACTTGTATAGACAACTCTACCAAGAGGACCTTCCTGACGCAAGATGTCAGGAGCGTTAAGGAGCCCAAAGTAGCGTGATGTCGCACACAGGCGAGCGAGTTTACCTTGCCGATGCTCTACCGTGCGGGCTGAGAACAAAACAGAACGGGACGGAATCATGGCCAAAGGACACTGCCTCTGCGGCGCGGTATCGTTCGAAATCGAAGGCACCTTGCGGGCGCCCAGCCTGTGCCATTGCAGCATCTGCCGCCGGCTCCATGGCGCGCCCGGCGCCTATACCAGCGCACCGGTCTCAGCCTACCGGATCAGGGGTGAAGAAAACCTGAACTGGTACAGCACCTCGAAGCGCGCCGAGCAGGGCTTCTGCAAGATTTGCGGCTCCAAGCTGTTCTGGCGCGAGTCCGGGGGCACGGATCTCGACGCGACGATGGGGAGTCTCGAAGCGCCGACCGGTCTGGCGTTCGACCGGCACATCTTCACCCGGTCGCAGGGCGACTATTACGAGATCGGGCATGACGGGGTGGCGCGCTTCGCCGAATCCTCCCGCGACGCCCAACCGATCGGCGAAGAGGCGCCGCCCCAGGCCGGTCCGAAGAAGACGGAGCACAGCGGCCGCTGCCAATGCGGTGCGGTCAGCTTCAGGGTCAGCGGCAACATGCGCGACGTGATCGTTTGCCATTGCGGACAGTGCCAGCACGCCCATGGCTATGCGCCGGGCTACAGCGCCGCGCGCAAGTCCGAGCTGACGATCGAGGGCGAAGACAACATCGTCTGGTATCGTTCGTCGGAACAGGCGCAGCGCGGCTTTTGCAGGCACTGCGGTTCCAGCTTGATCTGGGCGATGGACGGGCGCGATTCCGTCTCGATCACCGCGGGGTCGCTGCATGCGCCGACCGGACTGAAGACCGTTCGTCACATCATGGTTGCCGACAAGCGGGAGTATTATACGATTGCAGACGGCGTGCCGCAGGCGCAGGGCAGCTCGTATGGCGATCCGGTGACGTTCTGAGCGCACCCATGTTCGCATCCCTCGGCATGTACGATTTGCCCGAACTGGCGGAGGCCACCGATGCCTGGTGGCGCGGCCTCGGCCGCCACATCGCGGCGCAGGGCTTCCGTGATCTCCCCGACACCCTCAATCGCCAGGGCGATCCGGTTGAGCGCCTGAAGGCGCCGGGCCTGATCTTCGCCCAGACCTGCGGCTTCCCGCTGACCCATAAGCTGAAGGACCACGTCCAGCTTCTGGCGACGCCGCGTTATGCGGTGCCCGGCTGCGCCGGCGCAACCTATGTCAGTTGGATCGTGGTGCGGCAGGACGATCCGGCGAAGGCGCCGGCCGATCTCCGCGGCTATCGCGTCGCCTTCAACGACGACGGCTCGCAGTCCGGCTACAACACGCTGCGCGCCCTGATCGCGCCCATCGCGCAAGGGCAGGCGTTCTTCGGTGCGGTGATCGAAAGCGGCGCCCACCGGAATTCGCTCGCCATGGTGAAAGCCGGCAAGGCCGATGTCGCCACCCTCGACTGCGTCACCTTCGCCTTGATCGCCCACGCGGCACCCAAGGAGGTCGAAGGCATCCGGGTCCTTCGCGCCAGCGCCACCGCGCCGGGCCTGCCCTATGTCACCGCCGCGACGACGTCGCCGGCCGATGTCGCACGCCTGCAAGCCGGCATTGCTGCGGCCTTCGCCGATCCCGCGTTGGCGGAGACGCGCGCGGCCTTGCGGCTCGATGGTTGCGAAATCCTGCCGCGCTCGGCATATGACGTGATACCCGCCATGGAACAGGCGGCGATCGCCGCCGGATATCCGCAATTGATGTGAGCGCATGAGCGCACAGGGTCAGAGCGTCCTCCTTCCGAGCCTCGCGGTCGCGGCCTCCGCCGTGTTCTGGGGCACGACCTGGATTCCCCTGCGCGAGATCGACGGCCCGGGCGTGCCGGCGGAGTGGAGCGGGCTGCTGATCTATCTCGTACCGGCGCTGCTGGTGCTGCCGATGATCCTGTTTCGCCATCGCCAGGTGATCGCCGGCGGCATTCCGCTGCTGGTCTCCGCCATGGCCGTGGGTGCCTGCAACGGCCTCTTTGCCGTCTCGATGGTGTTCGGCGAGATCGGCATGGTGATCCTGCTGTTCTATCTCAATCCGGTCTGGGCGACCGTGCTGGAGCGGATCGTGATCGGCACGCCGATCGCCGGCTTCCGCTGGGCCGGGATCGGGCTCGGCCTCCTGGGCCTGGTGGCGCTGCAAGGCCTCGCCGGCCGTTGGCCGTTTCCCTCCAACGCCGCCGAATGGATGGGATTGCTCGCCGGCGTTTGCTGGGCCGTGGGCCTGGTCGCCACCAACATGGCGAAGAGCGCCTCGATGATCGAGAAGACCTTCCTGCAATTCGTCTTTGCCGCCCTCACCGCCGGACTCCTGGTCTTCATGATGGGCTGGGCGGAGCCGGTGCCCACGGTTGCGGGTCTCGGCGGCAGCATGCCCTGGATCCTCGCCGCGGCCGTGCTCTGGGTCGTGCCGGCGATGGGCCTCAGCCTCTGGGGCGCGACCCGCATGTCGCCGGCCCGGGCCAGCATGATACTGATGCTGGAAGTGCTGGTCGGCGTCGGCTCCGCCGCCTGGCTCGCTGGCGAGGAGCTCGGCATGAACAAGATCGTCGGCGGCGCGCTCATCCTCTCGGCCAGCCTGGTCGAGGCCTGGGGCAGCGCCAAAGCAAACGGAAAGGCGGCCGAAGCGGCCGGATGAGTGTGATGCGCCAGTTCGACGCC
>Ga0268265_10002612_pt1 | contig 13403 bp, 8 predicted proteins | sample KBSSwiS52_FD_190355 | JGI IMG/M metagenome (GOLD analysis project Ga0268265, IMG submission 190355) | Switchgrass rhizosphere microbial communities from Kellogg Biological Station, Michigan, USA - KBS Switchgrass S5-2 (SPAdes) (version 2) | ecosystem: Host-associated > Plants > Roots >... | reverse complement strand
GAGCACGCGGCCGATGAAGTCCTTCTTCTTCGACATCATCCGCCCGAGCCCGAGGTCGCGCGCCGTGGTCTGGCCGTTGAGTTCCGAGCCGCCCACATGGCCCTTCTCGATGCGCATCACGCCGAGAGCCTCGGTCCCATAGGGCTGGACCCCGAACGCCGCGCCGGCCTGCATCAGCGCGCGGGCCAGGGCGTCGCCGTAAGCCGCGGGCGCGGCGATCTCGTAGGCGCGTTCGCCCGAGAAGGAGATCCGGAAGAGCCGTGCCGGAACCCCGCCCAGCCTGAACTCGCCGGCCGCCATGTAGGGGAAGGCCTCGTCCGACAACTCGGCGGTCCCATTGAACAGGGCCTGCAGCAGCTCGCGCGAACTTGGGCCAGCGACGGCGAATTGGGCCCACTGCTCGGTGACCGAGGCCATCTGCAGGTCGAGGTCCGGCCAATGGACCTGATGCTGGAATTCCAGGTGCGCCATCACCCGCGCTGCGTTGGCCGTGGTGGTGGAGATCAGGAAGCGTTCGGGGGCCAGCCGCGCCGTGGTCCCGTCGTCCAGCACCAAGCCGTCCTCGCGCAGCATGACGCCATAGCGGGTCCGCCCCACGGCCAGGGTCGAGAAGGTGTTCATATAGATGCGGTCGAGAAACGCCGCGGCGTCCGGGCCTTGCAGGTCGATCTTGCCCAGGGTGGAGACGTCGCAGACGCCCACGCCGCCGCGCACCGCCGCCACCTCCCGGCTGACGCTGTGCAGCCAATCGGCCTCGCCGGGCCGCGCGAACCATTGCGCGCGCTTCCAGTCGCCGGCGTCGACGAAAGTCGCCCCCATCTCCGCCGCCCAGGCATGGGCCGGCGTGCGGCGGCCCGGACGGAAATGCGCGCCGCGATGCAGCCCGGCGAAGGCGCCGATCGCCACCGGCAGGTGGGGCGGACGGGCCAGGGTGACGCCGGTGTCCGGGATTGAGCGGCCGGTGATCTCCGCCATCAGCGCAAGGCCGTTGAGGTTCGAGGTCCGGCCCTGGTCGGTCCCCATGCCCAGCGTGGTGTAGCGCTTCAGGTGCTCGACCGAGCGGAAGCCCTCCCGGGCGGCGATCTCCACGTCCTTGTCGGTGACGTCGTTCTGCAGGTCGACGAAGGCCTTGGTGCGCGCGCCCGCCACCCGCCACAGGGGCGAGGCGCCGTGAGCCTCGTCCTCGGCCGCCGGCGGCGGCGCGGACGAGGCCCGGAAGCCCAGCGCTTCCAGCGCCTCGGCGGCGCAGCGCACGCCGTGCTTCAGGCAGGCGGCCAGGGACAGGACGCCAGCCGCCGCCCCCACGACCGCCATGCCCCGCGGCGGCCTGCCCGGCAGGAACGCCGAGCGCGCCTCGTCCCAGACCGGCCGTTCCCCGTGGTGGGCCGCCAGGGCGATCTGCGGGGACCAGCCGCCCGAGACGGCCAGCAGATCCACCTCCAGGGTGCGGCGTACGCCGCCGCGGTCGCGGACCTCGATGCGCCGCAGGGACCGGCCGCCGAACGCGTCGGCGACCACGCCGCCCGAGAAGATCTGGGCGTCGCTACGCCGGACCGCCGCCGCCAGCGTCCCCGGCGACTCGGCCCGGGCGTCGATCACGGCGCAGACCTCCACCCCCGCCGCCTGCAGGTCGGCGGCCGTGCGCCAGCCGTCGTCGGTGGTGGTGAAGACCGCCGCCCGCCGGCCCGCCGCCACGGCGAAGCGGTTGAGGTAGGCCCGCGCCGCGCCGGCCAGCATCACGCCCGGGCGGTCGTTGCCGCCGAACACCAGCGGCCGCTCGACGGCGCCGGCGGCGAGGATTGTGCGCCGAGCGGCGATCTTCCACAGGCGCTGACGCGGCGCGGCGGGGGCGGCCTCGGGCAGATGGTCGGTGAGCCGTTCCAGCCCGCCATAGACGCCGCCGTCATAGGCGCCGAACACCTGGGTCCGCCACAGCAGCTTCGTCTCCGGGCAGGCGGCGAGCTCGGCCTCGGCCGCCGCCGCCCAGTCCGCCCCGGGCCGTCCGTCCACCTCCATCCGCTCGGCGAGCAGCCGCCCGCCGCAGGCGAAGTCCTCCTCGCAGAGGATCACCCGCGCGCCCGAGCGCGCGGCGGTCAGGGCGGCGGCCAGGCCCGCGGGGCCGGCCCCGATCACCAGCAGGTCGCAGAAGGCGTGGCTCTTCTCATAGGCGTCGGGATCCGGCAGGCCGGACGCGCGGCCGAGCCCGGCCGCGCGTCGGATGGCCGGTTCATAGAGCCGTTCCCACAGCGCCGCCGGCCACATGAAGGTCTTGTAGTAGAAGCCGGCGGACAGGAACGGCGCGGCCAGCGCGGCCGCGGCCATGGCGTCGAAGCGCAGCGACGGCCAGCGGTTCTGGCTGGCCGCCTGCAGCCCTTCGAACAGCTCCACGGTGGTGGCCCGCGTGTTGGGTTCGCGCCGGGCGCTCGCGCCGAGCTCCACCAGGGCGTTGGGCTCCTCGCTTCCGGCGCTGAAGACGCCGCGGGGGCGGTGGTGTTTGAACGAGCGGCCGAGCAGGCCCACGCCGTTCGCCATCAGCGCCGAGGCCAGGGTGTCGCCGGCGAAACCCTGCAGCCTGCGGCCGTCGAAGGTGAAGGTCCGCGCGGACCCGCGGTCCACCAGCCCGCCCTGGTCCAGGCGAAAGCCGCTCACGATCCGCCGCCCTGGGCCAGGCGGACGGCGAACACCTCGTGGGTCTTCGTGTCGCGCTCGACGACCAGCCAGCGCCGGCAGCCGGCGGCGTGGCGCCAGTACTCGCGGGCGCGGCCGGCCGGGTTGGTGCGGTCATGAAGATAGTCCACGAACCGCGCCTGGGCGTCCGGCGCGGCCGGGTCGGGGCGGTCGGGCCCGACCTCGCCGCGGCAGGCGAACTCGGCAAGGTCGCGGGGGCCGCAGAAGGGGCAGGGCAGACGCATGGTCAGTGCAGGTTCGGCTGCGCCCCCTGGCCCTTCTCGTCGAGCAGGCGGCCAGTGGCGAAACGGTCGAGGCGATGGGCGGCGGCCGTGGGCCAGGGGCGTCCGGTGGCCATCAGGTGGGCCAGGCACCAGCCCGCGGCGGGGGTCGCCTTGAAGCCGCCGTAGCACCAGCCGGCGTTCAGGTAGAGGCCGTCCACGGGCGTGGCGTCGATGATCGGCGAGCCGTCGGGGGACATGTCCACGATCCCGCCCCAGCTGCGCAGCAGGCGCAGGCGGCCGATCATCGGCATCAGCGCCATGCCGCCTTCGCAGACGTCCTCCACCGTCGGCAGGTTTCCCCGCTGGGCGTAGGAGTTGTAGCCGTCGATGTCGCCGCCGAACACCAGGCCGCCCTTGTCCGACTGGCTGATGTAGAAATGCCCGGCGCCGAAGGTGATCACGCCGGGGATCAGCGGCTTGACCGCCTCGGAGACAAAGGCCTGCAGCACATGGCTTTCTATGGGCAGCTTCAGGCCCGCCATCTGCGCCAGCCGCGACGAGTTCCCGGCCACGGAGAGGCCGACCTTCGGCGCGGCGATGTCGCCCCGGCTGGTCTCCACGCCGACGATGCGGCCGCCTTCGCGCCGCAGGCCGATCACCTCGCAATTCTGCACGATGTCGACGCCGCGTCGGTCGGCGCCGCGCGCATAGCCCCAGACGACCGCGTCGTGCCGGGCCGTGCCGCCCCGCCGCTGCAAGAGGCCGCCGGTGATCGGGAAGCGCGCATCATCGAAATTGAGGAACGAGGCCAGGCGCCGCACGCTGGCGGCGTCCAGCAGCTCGGCGTCCACCCCGTGCAGGCGCATGGCGTTGCCCCGCCGGGCGAAGGCGTCGCGCTGGGCGTCGGAGTGGCAGAGGTTGAGCACCCCGCGCTGGCTGACCATGGCGTTGTAGTTGAGCTCCTGCTCCAGCCCCTCCCACAGCTTCATCGACTGCTCGTAAAGTGGGATGTTGCCGTCCAGCAGGTAGTTGGAGCGGATGATGGTGGTGTTGCGACCGGCGTTGCCGGAGCCGATCCAGCCCTTCTCCAGCACGGCGATGTTGGTCAGGCCGTACTCTTTGGCCAAGTAGTAGGCGGCGGCCAGGCCGTGTCCGCCGCCGCCGACGATGACGGCGTCATAAGCTGCCTTCGGCGCCGCGTCGCGCCAGGCGGGCGTCCAGCCGCGGTTTCCGGTCAGTCCGTTGGCCAGCAGGTTGAAGATGGAGTAGCGCACGCGTCGCCCCGGCCTGACGACCGATTCAGCCGCCTTGACAGGCAAATTAGTTGCCTGTGACGGTGTCTGAATGCCTGAAAACGACGTAAGTCCGCCGCGAAACGACATCCTGCCGCCCGGCCAGCGCCCGCAGCGCGTGGGCTTCCTGCTGTTGGACGGGTTCGCCCTGATGTCTTACGCCTCGGCGGTCGAGCCGCTGCGCGCCGCCAATGTCCTGGCGGGGCGGGAGCTCTACGCGTGGCGGCATTTCTCGGTCACGGGACGGCCGGCGGCGGCCTCCAACGGCGTCAGCGTGGCGGTGGACTGCGCCGTGGGCCAGGCGGCGGGCCTCGACGCCCTGATCGTCTGCGCCGGCGGCGAGCCGTCGCTGTTCGACCACGGCCCGACGCTCGCCCGCCTGCGGCGGCTGAGCCGGGCCGGCGTGCGGATCGGCGGGGTCTCCGGCGGGCCCTACGTCCTGGCGCGGGCCGGGCTGCTGGGCGGCTACCGGTGCACGATCCACTGGCAGCACGCCGCCGCCCTGGCGGAGGAGTTCCCGGACCTCGACCTGCGCCGCTCGCTGTACGAGATCGACCGGGACCGCTCCACCTGCGCCGGCGGGATCGCCGCCCTGGACATGATGGCCGACCAGATCGAGCGCGACCACGGCAAGGCCCTGGCGATGGCGGTGAGCGAATGGCACCTGCGCACCCAGGCCCGGCCCGAGGGCGCGTCGCAGCGGATGGCGCCGGCGGAGCGGTTCGGAGTCTCCAGCCAGAAGGTGGTCCGCGCCCTGGCGTACATGGAGGCGCACCTGGAGGAACCGGCCTCGGTCGAACGGCTGGCGGCGGCGGCCGGGAGCACGGTGCGGCAACTCCAGCGGCTGTTCCTGCAGCACCTCGGGCGCACGCCCATGCGGCATTACCTGCAGGTGCGGCTGGAGCGGGCCCAGGTCCTGCTGCGGCAGACCGCCATGCCGCGCAGCTCGGTGGCGCTGGCCTGCGGCTTCACCAGCCCCGACCATTTCTCCCGCGCATACAAAGCCAGGTTCGCGCGTTCTCCTGGGGAGGAACGGCGCCGTTCGGCGCGACGATCCGCCCGAGCCCCGCGCGGGTCTGCAACTTGACGGAGCTTCAGCTCGATGAAGCCAGCGGTATCCCCTTCCGGCGAACGCGCTGACTCTGTAATATCGGCTCAAACACCCGGGGCGCGCGAACCTACCGTCGCGCCCCGTAAAACAGAATTGACGATACGTCAGTTCTAACATATCTCCCTGAAAGACCCGGGAAACCCGGAGGAGGAAATCCATGAAGACCGAGGACATGATCATCGTCAGCGTCGACGATCACATCGTCGAGCCCCCGGACATGTTCGAGCAGCATGTGCCGGCGGCGCTGAAGGACAAGGCGCCGAAATACGTCATCCAGGCCAACGGCGACGGCTACTGGTGCTTTGAGGACCGCAAGGTCTCGAACATCGGCCTGAACGCCGTGGTCGGCCGCCCGCGCAGCGAATACGGCATGGAGCCGACTGCGATCTCGCAGATGCGCGAAGGCTCCTACAACGTCCACAAGCGCATCGAGGACATGAACGTCAACGGTCTGCTGGGCTCGCTGAACTTCGGCACCTTCGTGGGCTTCGACGGCGGCTTCTTCCGCGACGCCAAGGACAAGAACCTCGCCGCCACCATGGTCCAGGCCTACAACGACTGGCACATCGACGAGTGGTGCGGCGCCTATCCCGGCCGCTTCATCCCGATGGCCATCCTGCCCACCTGGGACATCGACAAGACCGTCGAAGAGATCAAGCGGGTGGTGAAGAAGGGCTGCCACGCGGTGGCGTTCTCCGACAATCCCAGCCTCAAGGGCCTGCCCAGCATTCATAACGCCTACTGGGACCCGCTGTGGAAGGTCTGCGCCGACAACCACGTGGTCCTGAACTGCCACATCGGCACCGGCGCCGCGGCCGCGCATCCGTCGATGGAATCGCCGATCGACGCCTGGATCACCGGCATGCCCATGTCGATCTCCAACAGCGCCTGCGACTGGGTGCAGCTGAAGGCCTTCCGGGAGTACCCGGATCTGAAGATGGCCCTTTCCGAGGGCGGCATCGGCTGGGTGCCGTACTTCCTCGAGCGCGCCGACTTCACCTTCGAGCACCACCACGAGTGGACGCACACTGACTTCGGGGGCAAGAAGCCATCCGACATCTTCCGCGAGCACTTCATCACCTGCTTCATCGACGACAAGTTCGGGGTGAAGAACCGCCACGACATCGGCGTGGATATCATCTGCTACGAGTGCGACTATCCGCACTCCGACACGGTGTGGCCGGAAGCGCCCGAGTACCTGATGCGCAACTTCGACGGCGTGCCGGACGAAGACATCAACAAGATCACGCACCTCAACGCGATGCGCGCCTACAGCTACGATCCGTTCAAGCACCTGCCGAAAGCCGAATCCACCGTGGGCGCGCTGCGGGCAAAGGCCAAGCACGTGGACACCACGCCGCGCTCCGGCGGCGGCAACCGGCCGATCGCGGAGGGCGATACGCGGGTCGTGACCTCTGCGGACATCATGAAGCTGTTCACCGAGGCCGGCCGCATCAAGGAAGAAGCCTAGGCGACGGGGCCTGCGCGGCCTCGCCGCGCAGGCCCGGCCACAACATCAGCAACGCAAGGCCTCCGCAGTGGGCGGCGGCGGGGAGAAGACTGCGAATGAGCCAGGTTATGAAGGGCGTGCGCGTCCTGGAGGTCGCCCAGTTCACCTATACGCCGATGGCCGGCGGGATCCTCGCCGACTGGGGCGCGGACGTGATCAAGATCGAGCATCCGCTGCGCGGCGACGCCCAGCGCAACCTCCTGGTGCTGCAGCGCTTCGCGCTGGACCCCGAGCGCAACTCCTTCATCCAGCATCCGAACCGGGGCAAGCGCAGCGTCGGCCTGGACCTCTCGCATCCGGAGGGCCGCGCGCTGCTCTATGAGATGGCCAAGTCGTGCGACGTGTTCCTGACTAATTACCTGCCCGGTCCACGCCGCAAGCTGCAGATCGACGTGGAGGACATCCGCAAGCACAACCCCAACATCATCTATGTCCGCGGCAGCGCGCTGGGCGACAAGGGTCCCGAGCGGGAGAAGGGCGGCTTCGACTCCACGGGCTTCTGGGCGCGCGGCGGCTCGGCTCATCTGGTCTCGCCCTCGAAGCTCGGCGGGCCGCTGACGCAACCCGGCCCAGCCTATGGCGACACCATCGGCGGCATGAATATCGCCGGCGGCATCGCCGCGGCCCTGTTCCATCGCGAGCGCACCGGCGAGGCGCTGGAGGTCGACGTCTCCCTGCTGTCCTCGGGCGTGTGGGCGACGGCCTGCGCCATCACCGTCTGCATGGAGACCGGCCAGGAGCCGTTCGACAACGCCATGCCGGGCCAGCAGATGACTGGCGGCAATCCCTTCGCCAACGTCTTCGAGACGCAGGATCACCGGCACATCAACCTCAGCATCCTGACGCCCGGGCCGCACATCCGCGACACCTTCGAGCACCTGGGAATTCCGGAGCTGGCCGATGACCCGAAGTTCAGCACCCAGGAGGCGCTGGTGGCCAACTCCGACGAGGCCACGCGGCGCGTCGCCGAGGCGTTTCGCCAGCAGCCCTTCGCCTACTGGCTGGGGCGGCTGAAGACCCTGTCCGGCCAATGGGCGGCCTACCAGTCGCCGCTCGAGGTGGCCAACGATCCGCAGGTGTTGGCCAACGACCTGATCTTCGAGGTGGAGTCCTCCGATGGCGGCCGGCCGATCAAGCTGGTGGCCAGCCCGGTGCAGTTCAACCACGAGCCGATCACCAACACCCGCGCGCCGGAGGCGTCCGAACACACCGAGCTGGTGCTGATGGACCTGGGCCTCGACTGGGATCGCATCGAGGCCTTGAAGGAGATGGGCGCCATCGCCTGACCGGCGGCGGCCGGCCAAAAAGAGCGCCCCCGGGGTCACGGGGGCGCCGAGTGTGGCCGACCGTGGAAGAGGGTGGACGGTCGGTTCTCGTCTGGCGCGGAGGGCTGTTCCGAGCCGAAAGTCTCCCGGACCCTCACGCCCCAGGTCCGGAGGGGGCGCGCGGCGGTGAAATTCGCATGCAGAGTGCATCTCAAAAACTGAGCGCCCGTCAACAGCAGAACGAGCCGAATCGGCTATTCGCCCCCTCTGATGCGAAAAAGTCGCAGTCAGCGCGTCGCCGGGCTATGCTGCCGCTTCTTTGCTCCGGCCAAGGGCGAAAATAGTCGACGAAATGTCAATTCACGCGAAATTCCGTGGGATTCATCAAGGTCGGCGTCGACGCCGCGCCCACGGCGTCGGCCATTCCCTGAAAGCAAAGAGAGTGATCTAAACGCGGGTGAGGGACTTGGGGCGGATTGAGCTGAATGCGGGCTGATGAACGAGATTAAGCCGTCTGGACGACGCGAGCTTGTCTCCCGGGGGCGCCGGAACCAGCTGGGCCAGGCCATGGGCGTGAAGGGAATGCAGACGCGACGGCGGTTGCTCACCGCGACGTCGAGTCTGCTCAAGACCACGCCGCTTCGCGACCTGCGAGTGGCCCACATCGTGCGGCAGGCGGAAACCTCGTCCGCCACCTTCTACGTCTATTTCAATGACGTCTCGGAGGCCGTCCTGGCCCTTATCGGAGAGCTCACGCAGAGCCCGCCGAACCTCCTGGGACTGTTCGATGCGCGCTGGGAGCCGGACCAGGCCATGGACCGCGCCCATGAATTCGTCGCCTCCTATGTGGATCACTGGGAGGCGCACGCCTCGCTTTTCCGGCTGCGGAACCTGGCGTCCGACGAAGGCGACGGGCGGTTCGCGGCCGTCCGGCTGAACGCCGTGGCGCCCCTGATCGGGGCCATGGCGGCACGGATCGAGGAGGGCAAGCGGGCCGGCGAGGCGCCGGCCGACCTGCATCCGCAATCCGCGGCGGGCGCCCTATTGGCGATGGTCGAGCGGATCTCGGCGGTCCGGTTGGACGCGCGGGACAGGCAGATCACGCGATCGCGGCTGGTGAGGGTGGCCGCGGTGCTCGCGGCCCTGCTCTTCGCCAAGGGAGATGCGGCGGCGCGCATCCTGGCCAGGTCCGCTCCGGCGGCGCCGGAGGGCCGGGCGGAAACCGACGCCTGGATCGACGAATGGATCACGACGCGGTCGCGCGCGGTCAGCGGCGGGGCCTGCGAACGGCTGAACCTGAACGGGCAGGAGATCGGCTCCAAGGGCGCGCGGACGCGGCAGCGGATGATCGAGGTCACGGACGACCTTCTGCGCCGCAAGCCCTTGCTGGAGATTTCGGTCGCCGAGATCGCCGCCGCGGCCCAGACCTCGACCTCGACCTTCTACCTCTATTTCCGTGACGTGCTGGAAGCCGTGCTGGCCGCGGTCGCCCAGGTCACCCAGAGCCCTCCGGATCTGGTCGCCATGGTGGAGGCGCCGGCCGACGAGCCCTTCGACTTGGTGAAGGCCCAGGATCTGGTGGAGCGGTACACGGCCCACTGGCAGGAGCACCGGGCGCTGTTCCGTGTCCGGAACCTGGCGTCGGACGAGGGCGATCTGCGGTTCGAGCATGCGCGCCGCGAAGCGGTGCGGCCGCTCCTCGAAGCGGTCGCTGTCCGTATCGCCGGGCGCCAGGCGCTGGGCGCCCTGCCGCAAGACATCCATCCGCCGTCGGCGGCCTCGGCCGTCCTGGCGATGATCGAGCGGCTGGCGGTGATCCCCTATCTCCCCACCGGCCGCAATGTGACCGCGGAGACTATCACCCGTGCGGCGGCCCGGTTCTCCGTCGTCCTGCTGACGGGCGTGGAGGCCTGGTCGGACCCGAGGCCCTAGCCGGCGCCACCGGACGGGGCTTGCGGCCGTCCTTCAAGTTGACGCATCGTCCGCTCAAAACACAGGTTGCGGCCGCCGGTCGCAGCGGGTTCGCGGGGAGAGACGCCAGATGGCCCGACCGATCGCCTTCGTCACAGGCTCCAGCCGCGGAATCGGCAAGGCCATCGCCATCGCCCTGGCGCGCGCCGGCCATGACGTGGTGGTTTCCGCCCGCACCGTGCATCCTGGCGAGGTCCGCGACAATTCGCTGACCGTGCATCGCTCCGACACGCGCGTGCTGCCGGGCAGCCTCGACGAGACCGCCGCGGCGATCGAGGCGGCCGGCGGCCGCGCGCTACGCGTGCCCATGGACCTCACCGACCGCGCGTCCGTCGAGGCCGGCGCGCGGCAGGTGCTGGACGAATGGGGCGGGGCGGACGTGCTGGTGCACAACGGCCGCCACATCGGGCCCGGCCTGATGGACCTGTTCCTGGACACGCCGGTCGACGCCTATCCGAAGTTCGTGGAGGCCCATTGCATCGCGCCGATCGTCCTCACCAAGGCGCTGCTGCCCGGCATGCTCGAGCGGGGCGGGGGCCAGGTGCTGACGATCACCTCGAACGCCGCCTATGAGGGGCCGCCGGCCCCGGCGGGGCGGGGCGGCTGGGGCCTGGGGTACGGGGTCGGCAAGGCGTCGGGCCACGTGCTCGTCCCGCACCTGCACGCGGAGTTCAAGGACCGCGGCATCACCGCCTTCAACGTGCAGCCCGGCTTCGTCGGCACCGAGCGCAACGAGATCGCCGTCAAGGAATATGGCCGCACGCTGCAGGGCGCTGCGCCGCCGGCGGCGATCGGCGCCGTGGTCGCCTGGCTGGTCACCAGTCCGGACGCCGCCAGGTACGCCGGCGGCATGGTGCAGGCCCAGGCGCTCTGCCGCGAGCTCGAGCTGCACCCTGCCTGGGACTGACGGCGCGGCCGATCCCCCGGCGTCGAATTCGGGCCTGTGAAACGGAGATTGTGAATGGACGTGTCCGTGGGGCCCGAGGCCGCGCCCCGCCCCAGCTATGGCAGCGCTTCGTACCGATGGTACGTGCTCGGCGTCCTGACCATGATCTACACCTGCCACTCGATCGACCGGGGGATGCCCAACATCCTGCTGGAGCCGATCCGGCACGAGTTCCACCTCAGCGACAGCCAGCTGGGCCTGTTCTCGGGCGTCGCCTTCGCCCTGTCGTTCTCGATCGCCATCCTGCCGATGGGTTTCATCAGCGACCGGGTGAACCGGCGCAACTTCCTGGCGATCATCGTGCTGGCCTGGAGCCTCTTGACGGCGATGGGCGGGTTCGCGCGCAGCTACGTCCAGCTGGTGCTGGCCCGCGTCGGCGTGGGCGCCGCGGAATCGGGCGCAGCGCCGGTGACGCTGCCGATGATCTCCGACATCTTTCCGGAGAAGTCCCGCGGCACGGCGATCGGCTTTTTCTACCTCAGCAACGCCGTCGGCCTGCTCATCGCCAGCACCGTCGGCGGGTATGTGGCCGCGACCTACGGCTGGCGCGAGGCCTTCTTCCTGGCCGGCGCGCCGGGGATTATCCTGGCGATCCTGCTGTTCACCACCGTCAAGGAGCCGCGGCGGGGCCAATCGGAGACCGACCAGCCGGCCGACGCCCGCGCCGCGCCGCCGCCGCGCCTGAGGGAGGCGTTCCTCTTCCTGTACCGGACGCCCGGGTTGATCTGCCTGATCCTGGCCTGTGCGATCCTGGGCATGATCGCCATCACCATCGGCGCGTGGGTCGGCTCGTTCTTCATCCGGGTGCATCACCTGAACCTGAAGCAGGCGGGCCTGATCATGGGGATCGCCGGGGGTACGGCCGGCGTCCTCAGTCCCTTGTTCTACGGTTGGCTCTCCGACCGGCTGGCGGCCCGCAACATCCGCTGGCCGCTGCTGGCCGTGGCCATAGGCTCGGTGCTGGCGCTCACCTTCGGCATGGGCATGCTGTTCGCGCCCAGCGTCGGCGTATCGATCGCCATGCTGATCTGCGCCGACATCTGCCGCGTGGGCTACACGCCGCCCTGCTACGCGGTGCTGATGAACCAGACGCCGGTGCCGCTGCGCGGGGCGACGATGTCGATCATGCAGCTCACCACCAACATCTTCGGCTTCGGCGTCGGGCCGCTGCTGGTGGGCGTGCTGTCGGACCTCTACGGCGGCGAGACGGCCCTGCGCTACGCCATGGCCAACGCGCTGGGGCTGCTGCTGGTGGCCGCGGTGCTGCTAGTGGCGGCGGTGATGCTGCTCTACCCGCGAAGCCGCTGGAATCCGCGTCCGATTTGACGAACGTTCACAATTCATGACGTTTCACACCTGTAGCATTTCCGCATCGCTTGTAGGAAATTGACCGCTCGTCACCTCGGCGGCTTGACCGTCGCGGGCCGCTGCGGCACGGGTGGCGCACGCCACCGCCGATTAACGTCGCGGGGCTGCGGGAGGGTGATCAGTCAAGCCATGCGGAACGTACGAAATCGCCCTGTGCGATCGTCCGCCTCGCCGCGCCGATCCGGGATCAGCGCAAGCTTTTGAACGACGCCGCCACGCGACCCCTGCGGGTCCATTCCAATGCATTTCGGGAGAACACCATGAGGCTTCACGAGCGACGTCATTTCCGCGCCGCCCTCTTCTTCAGCGCCGCCGTCCTGGCGCCCGTCACGGCCTTCGCGCAGGACACCGGCGGCACGCTCGAAGAGGTGGTCGTGACCGCCCGGAAGCGGGCGGAGAACCTTCAGAACATCCCGGTCGCGGTGACCGCCGTCAGCGGCGAGGCGATCAAGGCGCAGTCGATCGAGTCGATCCGCGAGGTCGCCAACCAGACCCCGTCGCTGCTGATCAACCAGGGCTCGTCGGGCCGCGCTTCGCTGGTCGTCACCATCCGTGGCCAGACCAACAGCGACCTGCTGCTCACCGTCGACCCCGCCGTCGGGATCTACATCGACGGCGTCAGCATGGCCAAGACCATCACCAGCGAACTGGCCAACCTGCTGGACGTCGAGCGGGTGGAAGTGCTGAAGGGTCCGCAAGGCACGCTCTACGGCCGCAACACCACCGGCGGCTCGGTCAACATCTTCACCAAGCTGCCGGGCGCTGATCCTATCGGACAAGTCTCGCTGCGCGCCGGCAGCTACAACCGGCGGGGCGGCAGCCTGATCTTCAACATGCCGATCAAGGGTGACGACATCGCCCTGCGTATCGCGGGCAGCTACGACAAGCGCGATGGCTGGGGCCGGAACTTCACCCAGAATCAGAAGGTCGGCGGCGACCTGGACGGCGGGGCCCTGCGCGCCACCCTGCGCGTGCGGCCGAACGACAGCGTCGAGTTCCTGCTGCGTGGCGACTACACCAAGAGCACGACCATCTCGATCCCCCACAAG
>Ga0268265_10002610_pt1 | contig 13407 bp, 13 predicted proteins | sample KBSSwiS52_FD_190355 | JGI IMG/M metagenome (GOLD analysis project Ga0268265, IMG submission 190355) | Switchgrass rhizosphere microbial communities from Kellogg Biological Station, Michigan, USA - KBS Switchgrass S5-2 (SPAdes) (version 2) | ecosystem: Host-associated > Plants > Roots >... | reverse complement strand
CGCTACCGGCCGCACAGCTTCAGCACCGGCTTCATCGCGGCATCTGAATCCTTCAGGGTGAATTTGTGCCGGCTTTGGACGGCATCGGCTTGGACGACCGCGATCTCAAGGGCGCGGGCCGACATGAGATTGCCGAGGGTGGCCTGGAAGCCCGGCTCGTCGGCGTGAAGAACGAACAGAATGCTGCCATCCGGCGCCGCATGCGCCTCGAGCTCGGCGCCGAGCGACGCTGCGCCGTCGAAGGCCAACGTCGCGACTTGCGGCGGCTTGGACAATCCCGAAGGCGGTGCCGGATGAAAGGTCAGGGTGACGAGCCGATCCTTCACCACGCACATGAGCAGCACGAGACTCGCATCCGATTCGCTGCGGATTCCGGCGAAGGCTTCGCCGGGCGCGGTCAGACGTTGCCACCGTTCGGCGGTGAACGTCTCCGTCCCCGCCGATTGCGCCTGAGCGCCGCAGAGGGAAGCCGCGAGAAGCGAAAGCGTGGTGAGGCCGAGACGGAACGGATTCATCTGAATCCTCATGACCAGCTACATGCGTTCCAGCATCAACTTCGCCGCGGCGAGGTCTTCGATCGCCGTGCCGACGGATTTGAACAGGGTGATCTCGTCATCGCGCGCGCGGCCCGCGTGCTTGCCTTTGCACAGATCCACCAGATCGGCGACGACGCTGCTTTCCTTGATCACACCGGATTTCAGCGGTTGGACCAGGTCGCCGCCTTCCTTCAGCGCGCCGCCGCGGGTATCGCAGAAGAGGGTCGCGCGCTTGACCGCGTCGTCATCCGACTCGCGGAGCTCCGGGGTATAGGCGCCGACCAGATCGAGATGCGCGCCGGGCCTCAGCCAGGCGCCGCGAATGAGCGGCTCGGATGAAAGCGTCGCGCAGGAAATGATGTCGGCTTGCCGGGCGGCCGCTTCGAGATCGCGCGCGAGCTCGACGGCAATGCCGGCCTTGGCGAGATCGGCCGCCTTCGCCTCCGCCTGATCGGGTTTGCGGGCCCAGAGCAGCGTCTTCTTGATGGGCCGCGCGGCGCGATGCGCCTCGATCAGCGGGCGCGCAAGCGCGCCGGCGCCGACCATCAGATGCACCGCCGCATCCTTGCGCGCGCAGAAGCCGGCGGCGAGCGCGGACGCCGCGGCGGTGCGGCGCACGGTCAGAGTGGTGCCTTCCATCAACACCTTCGGGATGCCGGTCGCGCCGTCGAACAGCAGATAGATGCCCTGCACCGCCGGCAGGCTGCGCGCTCCGTTGCCGGGCGTGATGGTGACGAGCTTGACGCCGACCGACTTGCCGGCCTCCCAGGCCGGCATCAGCAGCAGCGTCTGCTCGGGCTCGCCGGGAATCGCGACGCCGTGGTGATGCCGCACCGGCACGGTCCAGTCGGAGGCGAACGCGATCTCCAGCGCCGCGATCAGCGACGGGTAATCGAGCTTGGCGTTGAGCGTCGCGGCGGTGACGAAGGGAATGTTGTCGGTCATGTCTGTCTCTGCTTGCTAGCGGGGCAAGCTAGCGTGGAATGCGGCCGAGTTGAACCGGATTGCTTATCCCCACTCGGTCGTCACCCCAAGGCTTGGCCTTGGGGTCCACGAGTTTCTTTCCAACCGCTCCAAACTCGTGGATGCCAAGGCCAAGCCTTGGCATGACGGCCGAATTTTAGGCGAGGGTCGGAGTATGGGCCTGATCGGCCGTTACCAGGCGTCGCCGAAGTCGAAGGCGACGGCGGCGACGATCGGGCCGTAGTCGGCGAGATTGGCGATGATGGCGCAGCCATTGGGATTGGCGGCCTTGGCCTTGGCGTCGAGCTTCAACGGCAAGGTGCTGCGGCCGCCGTTCCAGACCGCGACCTTCTGCAGCGAGCGCACCGTGTTGAAGGATTCGGATTTGCGGCCGTTGTTCTCGCCGCTGTCGATCGCGGCTTCGTCCTTGTACTGATAGGTGACGAGCCAGATCGTCGCCGGCACCGGCAGCTTCGCTTCAGGCAGCTCCAGCAGGACCTGGCCGGTCTGCGGATCGCGCACCACTTCGATCGGATACATCTTCTGGCGGGCCTTCGCCTCGCGGATGCGCTGCTCGATGGTGGCGCGGTTGGCACCCTGGGCATCGCTGGCGCCGCCGACCACGACCTGCGGCGTGTAGACCATGTGCTGGCCCAAGGTCATTGCATAGGCGCGCTGACGGCCGACGAAGATCGGGTCGGCGAACTGGTCCTTCCAGCCGATATAGTCCCAGTAGTCGACATGGAAGGAGAGCGGCAGCACGTCCTTCCGCCGCGCGAGCGTGCCGAGATAGGCATCGGCCGCCGGGCAGTTGCTGCAACCCTGCGCGGTGAAGAGCTCGACCACGATCGGTCGCGATTCGGTTTCCGGGCGGATCAGCTGGCGTTGCGGCGCGGGGGCGGCGACGCCTACTCCGGCCGCCGGCATGTTGGCGGAAGGGATCGTGCCCGGCGGCACCGCTTCATAGCCTTGGGGCGGCGAAGGCTGGGTCCCGATCACGGGGACGCCCGGTGATTGAACACTGGGCGGCTTCGGCGTGGTCAGCGGCATCGGCAGCGGCACCGCCGGCGCCTCCTGGGCAAGCGCCGATTCCGCAAGGCTGAGGGCCGCGAAGACGGCAAGACCGCCCGCGAGCAACACAGCAAGGCCCGCACTCCGCCATTTCAGGAGGGGGCCGTTATGCAACCAACCAACACGCATATCGCCTGAACCTAAGTCCCCGGAGGAAGCTGCCGCCAATCACGTTCGGGTGACGGCATAAGCATTTGGATTCACATGCCTTCAGTCTAATCCGGCCGCATGAAGAAATGCTAAAAATCGGAGACCCGGCCGTTGCGCTCCCAGTCCCCGTAGCGGGTCGGCTCGGGACCTTTGGGGCCGCCGATTTCCCTTGGCGGAACGGGCGGCAGCGCGGGTTTTGCAGGCTTGGGGTCCTGCGGTGTTTCCGGCTTGGCTTGAGGCGACTTTGGGTCATCCGACATGGGCCGACGCTAACTTGAAAAACCCTGACGGCACCACGATTTTTTGCCGAAAGGAGATCGAACCGCCCATGGGTTATGCACGCACCGCTCTGCTTCTCGCTGCGTTGACCGGCTTGTTCCTGGCCTGCGGCTGGCTGATCGGCGGCCAGACCGGAATGATCTTCGCCTTCGGCCTGGCACTTGTGATGAATGTCGGCAGCTACTGGTTCTCCGACAAGCTGGTGCTGCGCATGTACGGCGCACAGCCGGTCGAGAACACCGACTTGAACGCGATCGTCGCGGAGCTGGCGGCGCGCGGCGGCATGCCGGTGCCGAAGGTCTATCTGATCGACAGCGATCAGCCCAATGCGTTTGCTACCGGACGCAATCCGGAGAACGCCGCGGTCGCCGCCACCAGCGGCTTGATGCGGCGCCTCAACCGCGATGAGGTGCGCGCGGTGCTGGCGCATGAGCTCGGCCATGTGAAGAATCGCGACAGCCTCACCATGACCATCACCGCGGTGCTGGCCGGTGCGATCGGCATGCTGGCGCAGTCGATCTTCTTCCTGGGTGCTTTCGGTGGGCGCGATGATCGGAACTCGCCGTTGGGCGGGATCGGCGCGCTGCTGGTGATGATCCTGGCGCCGATCGCCGCCATGCTGGTGCAGATGGCGATCTCGCGCAGCCGGGAATACGAAGCGGACCGCGCCGGTGCGGAACTCTCCGGCCAGCCGCGGGCGCTCGCTTCGGCTTTGCACAAGATCTCGCATGGCGCTGCCGAGATTCCCAATCCGCGCGCCGAGCAGAATCCGGCCAGCGCGCATCTCTTCATCATCAACCCGCTGCACGGCAGCGGGGCCGACAACCTGTTCTCAACCCATCCCTCGACCGAGAACCGCATCGCGCGGCTGTTGGAGATGGAAGGCGGCGCGAACGAAAGCTTCTCGCCGGCGCCGCAGCCGCAACAGTCCACCCGGCCCCAATCCACCCGACGGGGGCGGAGCATTCTTCCCGAGACAGGGACCGCGCGTCCGCAACGCGGTCCCTGGGGATAGGCGCTCCCTTACGGATTGACGACCAGGTTGATGGCCGCGTCGAGCTGGGTCAGGTTGGTCCAGCCCTGGTTCTGGAAGCCGTCGAACTCGATCGTGCCGCCGCTGCCGGCGAACTTGATCAGCAGATCGCCGTCATCCGTGCTGGTGACCTTGACATTGGGATCCAACAGATCCAGCACGCCATTGAGGCCCAGCATGTCGTCCTCGGCCACGTTGAAGTCGGTGATGACATCGTGGCCCGAGAGCGCCGCGTCGAAGCTGAAGCAGTCCATCCCGGTGCCGCCGGTCAGGGTGTCATTGCCCTCCTCGCCGACCAGCCGGTCATTGCCCGCGCCGCCGTCCAGCACGTCATCGCCAGGCGCGCCGACATCATTGTAGTTGCTGTGGTCGCCGCGGATATCGTCGTTGCCCGCGCCACCGGAAATCCAGTCGTTGCCACCTTCGCCATACAGCCGGTCATCGTCGGCCCCGCCGTAGATCGTGTCGGCATCCTTGCCGCCGTGGATGCGGTCGCCATCGTCGCCGGCGTAGAGGATGTCGTTGCCGTCGTCGCCTAAAATCCGGCCGCCGTCCGCCCCGGCATAGATGGTGTCGTTGCCCGATCCGCCTTCGATCCAGTCGGCGCCGGCGGCGCCGTAGATAGTGTCGTTGCCATTACCGCCGACGATATCGTCCCCGCCAAGGCCGCCATAGATGGTGTCGTTGCCGGACCCGCCGTTGATCGTGTCTTCGCCGGTGGCGTTGCCGATCGGCAGGAGCACGTCGCCGTCGCCGTAGATCACGTCGTCGCCGCTACCGCCCAGGATCGTGTCGTTGTCGTCGCCGCCGACGAGGTAGTCATTCTCGGTGCCGCCGTCGATCTTGTCTTCGCCGTCGCCGCCGTAGATCTTGTCCGCGCCGCCATTGCCATAGAGCTTGTCGTCGCCGCCGTAGCCGTAGATCGCCTCGTTCTTGGCGCCGCCGACCAGGGTGTTGGCGAGCTCGTCGCCGTAGATCGGCCACAGGATGTTCGGCTGCGGCGCCGGGAAATTGCCGGGCGTGGGTCCGGGATTGTTGCTGTTCAGAGCCATTGTTGCCTCCCTGGTTGGACCGGCGGTATCGCCGGCCGCTTCTGCAAGGACCGTCGCGGGCTCTGGCCACCCGGTTTCGAAAACCCGGGTGCGCTGTGACGACGGTCACGGAGAATCCACGGAGAAGGGGCCTTTTGCCCGGCGATTCGCCGGTCAAAGGCGAAGAAAACCGCGCCGAACGGGGGCTGGGTCGAAGGCCGGTCGCGCCGATTGCGCAAAACAAAACACCCCCGCCGGTCAGGGCGGGGGTGCCTGGTCTTCGCCGCTTTACGGCTGATAGGTGATGTTGATCGTGGCGTCGAGCTGCCCGAGATTGGCGTAGTTCGCTGCCTGGAAGCCGTTGAGCTCGAGCGTGGCACCACTGCCGCCGAAGGTCAGCAGCACGTCGCCGTCGGCCGAAGCGCCGAGCGATACGTTGGGGTCGTTGGCATCGACGATGCCTTCCAGGATCAGCGAGTCCTCGGCGGCATTGAAGTCCATGATCACGTCGTTGCCGACGAGTGCCGCGTCGATGAAGAACTGGTCATGGTCGGCACCGCCGGTCATCTGATCGCTGCCCGCGTCGCCGAACAGCCGGTCGTTGCCGGCGCCGCCGGAGAGCACATCGTCGCCGACGGCACCGAAGAAGTTGACGCTATCGTCGCCATAGAGATCGTCGTTGCCGGCGCCGCCGCTGATTCCGTCATTGCCGGCCTCGCCATAGAGCCGGTCGTTGCCGTCGCCGCCGGAGAGCAGGTCATTGCCGACGTCACCATAGAGACGGTCCTGGCCGGCATCGCCGAACAGGACGTCGTCGCCCTGGTCACCGAACAGGCGGTCGTTGTCCTCGTCGCCATGCGCGATGTCGTTGCCGGCGCCGCCATAGACCCAGTCATAGCCGGTGCCGCCGGAGAGCACGTCGTTATTGCCCTCGCCATAGAGGTTATCGTCGCCGGAATTGCCGTAGATCGTGTCGTTGCCGAACCCGCCGTACAAGTCGTCGTCACCGGTCGGCGCTGCCGATCCGGGGCTGGCCGGCTGGTTGGCGTCGCCGTAAATCTCATCGTCGCCGGTGCCGCCGAGGATGGTGTCATTGTTGGCACCGCCGACGAGCAGATCGTTGTGGTCGCCGCCGTCAATGAAATCATGGCCGGATCCGCCATAGACCTTGTCGCTGCCGGCGCCGGCGTTGATCACGTCATTGCCGCCATAGCCGTAGATGATTTCGTTCTTCGAAGTCCCGGTCAGGTTGTTGGCGAGCTCGTCGCCGGTAATGAACCAGTAGACCGGAAGCTGGGCTGGAGGGGTGGTGCCGGGCTGGGTGGTGCCGGGATTGCCGTTGCTCTGCATGACACACTCCTGATGTCCAAAGGGAGGGTACGAAAGCGAAAGCCTGTCCTCAGACCCGTCGCGTGGCCGAGCGGTCAGGTTTCTGAGGGACGTCAGGAAATGGACGGAGGTGTGAGGGTGGTCACGCCCGAGGGACGAGGCGCCAGCGCCATGCGACGCAAACCGCGCCCAGGACGGAGATGAGCCCGAAGCCGAAGATGAATCCGGCGGCGCCGACCATCCCGCCGTGGTCGGCGAGATAGGCGGCGAGCGGGGTCGCCACGGCGCCGCTCACGAAGCTCAGAAGATAGAGCAAGGCGTAGCCCCGGCCGCGGAAGGCAGGCGGCAGAATCAGGGCCGCGGCGGCATCGCCCAAGGTCGCCAGCGCGAAGATCGCCATAAACAGCAGGAGCAGGCCGGCGCCGAATCCGATGAGCGTGTTGGAAGCCATCAGCAACCCGCCCAAGGCCTGCAGCGCGGCGGCGGGCACCAGCAAGGCGAGCGCCGACCACCGGGCGAGCAGCCGACCCACCAGGATCTGCGCGCCGGCGCCGAACAAGGTGACGATCGAGCCGACCAGGCCGATCGTGCCGAGACCGCCTGCGGCTTGGCCCAGATCGGCGTGGATGAGAGCGCCGCGTTCGCTCAGCAGCTTCGGCAAGGCGATGGTGGCGAGGTTGAAGATGACGCCATCTATCGGCTCCAGGATCGCAAGAGCGATGAGCGCAGTCCGGATCGCGCTCGGTGCGGGCGCAGTTGATTTGGCTTCATCTTCGGCACGGGCTCCACCGATATCGAGGCCGCGCGGCTGGGAGAGCGCCAGGATGACCGCGAGGATGGCGGGGATGAAGAAGGCCGCGCGCCAGCCGAGCAGCGCGATCAGGCCCACGGTCGCGAGCGGCGCCATGGCGATGCCGACATTGCCGAAGACGCCGTTGACCGCGAAGGCGCGGCCCGAAGCGGCACCCCAGCCGGCGATGACAGTGTTGGCGACGGGGTGATAGATCGACCCCGCGATGCCGATCCCGGTCAGCGCAACCGCAAGCCAGATTGCGCCCAGACCGGGAGTGGCCGGCGCGAAGGCCGCGAGCGCCAATGTTGCCGCGACGCCCCAGGCGAAGAGCTTGAGCAGGCCATCGGCGCCGCGCCGGTCGGCGAGCCAGCCCCAGGCGATGGCGAGGGCGCCGAAGGCGATGAAGCCGCCGGTCGCCAGCGCCAGCCGCGCGCCGTAGGTGGCGCCGTATTCCGGGCCCATCTCCAGCGCGGCGGTGGCGAAGATCAGCATCGAGAAATGCGCGATGAAATGCCCGCTGCCCAGCCAGCGCAGCTGGGTTTTGCGGTTGGCTTGGCCGGTCGGCAGATCGAGCGTGGTCGCGGTCATGGCTCCGAGAATGCCCTTGGCGGCTTGGCGCGGTCTTGCCATTCTTCATCGCGTTTCGGACAAGCGGGCACCTTCGGATTCCTGGGTCATGATTTCCATCGCCGAGATCGACGCGCGCAGCTTCCGCGGCCGGGCCGAGGATCATCCGGCCGGCGCGGTGATCCCGCCGCACCGGCATCGCGGCGCGCAGCTGCTGTTCGCAAGCTCCGGCGTGCTGCGGGTCGAGGCGGCCCGCTCGCAATGGGTGGTGCCGCCCAACCGCGCGGTCTGGCTGCCGCCCGGCGAGACCCACACGGTGCGGATGGGCGGCGCGGTCACCATGCGCACGCTCTATCTCGCGCGCGAGGTCACGCTGAAGGTGCCGCGCTGGGCGGAATGCCATGTCATCGCGGTCTCGCCGCTCTTGCGCGCGCTGATCCTCGACCTGGTTGAGGGCGGGCATGGGCCGGAACGCCGCCGCGCGGTGCTGGCGCTGCTGCTGGACGAGTTGCACCACGCCGATCACCTGCCGCTCAAGCTGCCGATGCCGGCGGAGCCGCGGCTGCAACGGCTCTGCCGCGCGCTTGCCGCCAAGCCGCAGGACGACCGCGCCTTCGAAACGCTTGCGGCCGAGAGTGGTGCGAGTGCCCGCACCCTGGCGCGGCTCTTCCGCCGCGAGACCGGCCTCTCCTTCCGGATCTGGCGGCAGCAGGTGCGGCTGATCGCGGCCCTGGAGCGGCTCTCGACGGGCGAGAGCGTGGGGAGCGTTTCCGCGGGGCTCGGCTATCGCAGCGCCAGCGCCTTCACCGCGATGTTCCGCCGCGCCCTCGGCCGGCCGCCGCAGGATTTCCTGCGCGACCGCGACGCCGTTCAAGGCTAGAAGACGGCATGGCGAAAAGCACGAAAGCGACGGCGAAACGGTCGTCGACCCAACTGGAAGTCTCCGCGCGCGGCATCGCGCTCGCTCTGCTTGCGCGCGTGCTGGAGCAGAAGCGGCCACTGGAAGAGGCGTTCGAGCGGCATCCCGATCTCGGCAAGCTGGAGGATCGCGACCGGCAGTTCGCGCGGGCGCTGACGGCGGCGACGTTGCGGCATCTGGGGCGGATCGATCGCATCATTGCGCTCTGCATGGAACGGCCGCTCCCCAACAAGGCGCGCGCGGTCACCGACATCCTGCGGCTGGGGGCGGCGCAATTGCTGGTGCTCGGCACGCCGGCTCATGCGGCGGTCGATAGTGCCGTGGCGCTGACCGCGCAGCTGGGCGGGGCCGCGGGCTACAAGGGGCTGGTCAATGCGGTCCTGCGGCGGATCGCCAACGAAGGCGAAGCCCTGCTGGCACAGGTGCCACCCGGGGTCGCGAGCCTGCCGGATTGGCTCTGGGCATCCTGGGTCTGGACCTACGGCGAAGAGCAAGCGGCGGAAATGGCCGGCGCCTTGCTCGATGAGCCGCCGCTGGATTTCTCGGTGAAGCGGCCGGCCGAGAGCGCGCAATGGGCGGAAGCCTTGCATGCCCGCGTGATGCCCGGCGGCAGCCTGCGTCGCGCGGCGCATGATCCCGAGCGACCGCAGCGCCTCGATGAGGCACCGGGCTTCACCGAGGGCGCCTGGTGGGTGCAGGATTTCGCGGCGAGCTTGCCGGTGAAACTGCTGGGCAATGTTTCAGGCAAGCGCGTGCTCGATCTCTGCGCGGCGCCCGGCGGCAAGACCGCACAGCTTGCCGCGGCCGGCGCGCATGTCACCGCACTCGACCGCTCGGAGGATCGGCTGCAACGGCTGAAGCAGAATCTCGAGCGCTTGGGTCTGGTGGCCACATGCGAGGCGGCGGATGCGGCGGTCTGGAATGCGGAGAGCGACTTCGACATCGTGCTGCTGGACGCGCCCTGCTCTTCGACCGGCACGCTGCGGCGGCATCCCGACGTCGCCTGGCTCAAGGACCCGCGCGACATCAAGAAGCTCGCCGCGGCGCAGAACCGGCTGATCGACGCGGCCTTGCGTCTGACAAGACCGGGCGGCACCCTGCTCTACTGCGTCTGCTCGCTGCAGCCGCAAGAAGGACCGGAGCGCATCGCCGCGGCGCTGGCGCGGCACGACGATCTCAAACGCGCGCCCTTGACGGAGGCCGACGTGTTCGGCTTGCGCGAAGTGCTGACGCCGGATGGTGATGTGCGGACCTTGCCATGTCATCTCGCTGCGGAAGGCGGCATGGACGGCTTCTATGCGGCGCGGTTGGTGAAGGGTTAGATCATGGGGCTGAGACGCTGGATGGGCTACGAGACGGACCTGCTGATCTCACCCTTGCCGCTTGAAGAATGCATCAGCCGGTTGCGCGACGCCGTGGTTGAAGATGGTGGCGCGACCTTCGGACAGGAATGTGTGGTTGGCACAGTCGGGGAAGACTCGCTGCGTCTTCGCAAAGCATTGCAGGAAGGGAACCACAATTCATTTCAGACCTATCTCCGCGCCACGCTGGAGAGCCAAGGGATGTCGACACGTCTCACTTGCTGTTTCGGCCCGCATCCCTTCGTCGCGGTGTTCACTGTGTTTTGGCTGTTTCTTGCCTTGGCGATCGCGGTGGCGATCGTCATCATCAATGCTGGCGCATCCGATGCCGGCGGCATCCCGAGCCCGGTCGTGCTCATCCCCTTCATGTTGGCGCCCATGGGCATCGTTGTGGTCGCGCTTGGGCGTCGTTTCGCGCGTGGAGAGCGGCAATACCTGCTGGATTTTCTCGGCGACACAATCGAGGCGCGGCCTGCTCTGGCGTCTCAGCCTGGGCGGACCGGGTCGGTCGTGCAGCGGTGACGCTGTGAACGGAAAGATCTCTCTCGCCGCGCGCAACAATGCCGAGTGGTGCGACGCGGTTTCGCGGAGCTGGGGCCAGCGCTGCCGCTTCGAGGCGGAGTTCTGGATCAATCCGGGAGAGGCGCCGCCCTTCTATCCGAATCTCGTGACTCTGGCGCCGACGCGACGCCTTGCGGCGGAGATTGTGCAGGCGGAGGGCGCGTTTGCGGTGAAGGACAGCTTCGCGCAACTGGATCTCGCGCCGCTGGGCTTTGCACCCTTGTTCGAAGCGATGTGGATCTGGCGCGACCCGCAGCCCGTTGCGAGGTCGGACGGCACAACTTGGCGCATCATCCGGGACGCCGGGTCGCTGTTGTGCTGGGAAGCGGCGTGGCGTGGCGATGAACCCGCGCTCGACCTGTTTCGGCCTGCCCTGTTGCAGGAAGGCGACCACACTTTCATCGCCATCGAGGGGGACGCGCAGATCGTTGCCGGCTGCGTGGCCAGCCGATCGGCTGCGGTGGTGGGAATTTCCAACCTGTTCGGGCGGGACGAGCTCGCGGCCGGCTGCGTGGCCGCGGTCCAGGATTTCGCGCCCGGCCTGCCGGTCGTGGGCTATGAGCACGGCCCCGCGTTGGCGCTCATGAAAAGCCTGGGATTCCAAGCGCTCGGGCCCTTGCGGGTGTGGTTGCGGGAAACCGATTAAGGGCGGGAAGCCGCGGATTATCCCCCGGTTTCCGGCGGTGAATTGACGTCTGGTTAACCTTGAGCCGCGATAATCGAGCCGCATTTCACGGCATCCAGTCAGACGGAACGAAAACCATGGCCGATACCTGGGACATGTCCTTCCTGGTCGATCAGGCGACTCAGATCCAGGAGGCGCGGGGCAACCTCGCCAAGCATTTCGGCATGCTGCAGCAGGTGCTGATCGGCAAGCATCTGGTCAATTTCGTCGGCGACGACGATCGCTTGCACGTCATGCGGATGATGGGGCGGCTCTCGGCGCGCAGCTGGAACGAGATGGTGCTGATCGGCTTCAAGACCCCCATGAGCGGCGAGCTGAAGGTGGCGCTGCAGGCGCGCCCCGGCTCCGGGCCGATGGCCTGGTGGCTGATGCTCTCCGAGAACGCCACCGAGGGCGTCCGCCCGATCGCGGAAGTGAGCGAAGGCGAAGCGCTGGCGACAGAAGAAGAGTTCGCAACAGTCGCAGCCGCGGCAGCGGCCGGTGCCGGCAGGCCGCTCGATCTCTCCGTGTTCCGCACCGAAGTCCTGACCGGCGCGCTCGCGACCGGCATGGGGCTGACCGCGCTGAAGAGCACCGAGCTCGACCAGAAGATCGGCGAGACGCTGATCGACAATGCGTCGGGCGGCGTGGTCTCGCGGCCGGAGCCCGGCCACTACGCGCTGATGCATGACAAGGACGTTCCGGCCGAGGCGATCGCCGGCAAGATCACCGAGACCGCCGCCGAAGTCGGCGTGCCGGCCGAGAAGCTGGGCCTGAGCCACAAGACCGTTGCAGTCCCTGCGGATGCCGATGCCGCAGCGATGCGCGATCTCATGCGCAACATGCGCAACAATCTCTCGGGCCGGGAAGAACCCAAATCCTCCGGCGGCTTCATGAGCAAGGTGAAGAGCCTGGTGGGCATCCACTAATTATCTTGCGTCCGCGGAGTCCGGAATCCCGAGCCCTGCCAGTGGGTTGACCCTGGTCTTGACAAAACACACACCAGGGTGTACGGTCTTTTCGACCTCCGGAGATGCGAGAGAAAATCCGTTCAGGATTTCGCGCTCCGGACCGCAGCCTGCACCAGGGCATCCAAAGCATTCAGAAACTGCGAGCGGTCCGCCTTCGAGAAAGGCGGCGGCCCGCCGGTGTTGACGCCGGTCTCGCGCAGGTAGCGCCCGACCTCGCGGCCGGCCAGCGCATTGCCGATGTTGTTCTCGGTCCAGAGCTTGCCGTTGGCGGCGAGCGCGCGGGCATTCTTCTTCAGGCAGCGCGAGGCCAGCGGAATGTCGTTGGTGACGCAAACATCCGCGGCGGTGATCCGCTCGGCGATCCAGTCATCGGCGGCATCGGCGCCTTCGGCGACGATGATCATCTTGATGTTGGGATTCTGCGAAGGCCGGATCGGGCGCGAGCCGTTGGAGACGACGAAGACCTCGAGCCCGACGCGCTCGGCCACGCGATAGACTTCTTCGCGCACGGGGCAGGCGTCGGCATCGATGTAGATCGCGGTCATGGATAAGTCGCGGATTCTGTGATGGGGGTCATTCCGGGCAATCGTTTCCGTCCTCTACTATGGCTGGATGACGGATGCCAGCAATGCTGTGCAGACGATGGCAGCGCGGCCGATCCTCGCCTGGACGATCGCGGCGATCTGCCTGGACGTGCTGTCCCAGACTATCCGGCTGCAGCAGACCGATCCCGGCGCCTGGCTGTTCTGGGACTACGCCGGACGCCTTGCGGTTCTGGCGGTGTTGGCCGCTGATCCCGCGGTGCGCCGGGCGGTCTATCGCCGGGACCGCCTGAAGATCTCACTGGCGATCGTCATCAATGGGGGCCTGCTGCTCATTCCGATCAGTTGCGCAACTTGGATCGCCGCGCAGATTTATTCCGCCGCTCTGCCGCCGCTTCGCCTCGGCGCTTACCCGCGACCGGATGGTTGGCTTCTGCTCTTCGATCTCACCGCCGGGCTGGCATTGGTGGCGCTGCATGAAGAGATCGTCTTCCGCCGCGTGATGCGCGAAGTACTGGCGCCCTTGGGAGACGGTCGCAGCATGGCCTTGGCGAGCGCGGTGTTGTTCGGTGCCTTCCACTGGTGGACGGGCGTCCCCAACATGGTTGCGGCCGGCATCTTCGGGTACGTCGCGATG
>Ga0268265_10002601_pt1 | contig 13447 bp, 10 predicted proteins | sample KBSSwiS52_FD_190355 | JGI IMG/M metagenome (GOLD analysis project Ga0268265, IMG submission 190355) | Switchgrass rhizosphere microbial communities from Kellogg Biological Station, Michigan, USA - KBS Switchgrass S5-2 (SPAdes) (version 2) | ecosystem: Host-associated > Plants > Roots >... | reverse complement strand
TGCCGCAGTCGACGCACGAGTAGCTCTGGGAGAGCGTCTCCTCCGCGGCACCTTCAGGGGCGAGCACCACGAGGCCGCCGCTCACCTTCAGCGCGGTTTCGATCGAGTCGGAGAGGCGCTTCTCGATCCCGGGCTTGACCACGATGCGGTCGATGACGATGTCGATCGAGTGCTTCTTCTGCTTGTCGAGCACCGGAGGCTCGCCCGTGAGCTCGACGAGCTTGCCGTCGATGCGGGCGCGCAGGAACCCCTCGCGGGCCATCTGCGCGAGCTGCTTCCTGTACTCGCCCTTCTTGCCGCGCACGTAGGGGGCGTAGAGGACGAGACGGCTGCCCTCGGGCAGGTCGAGGACGCGGTCCACCATCTGCTGCACGGTCTGGGGCCGGATGGTCTGGCCGCAGGTGGGGCAGTGCGGGATGCCGATCGAGGCGTAGAGGAGCCGCAGGTAGTCGTGGATCTCGGTCACCGTGCCCACGGTCGAGCGCGGGTTCTTGGAGACCGACTTCTGCTCGATCGAGATGGCCGGCGACAGGCCGTCGATCGAGTCCACGTCCGGCTTCTCCATCTGCTGGAGGAATTGCCGGGCGTAGGAGGAGAGGGACTCCACGTAGCGCCGTTGACCCTCGGCGAACAGCGTGTCGAAAGCCAGCGACGATTTCCCGGAGCCGGAGACGCCGGTGATGACCACGAGCCGGTTGCGGGGGATCTCCAGGGTGACGTTCTTGAGGTTGTGCTCGCGCGCACCGCGGACGTAGATCGATTCCATAGGGGGCGTAATCCTAGCAGAAGTATGGGCCGGCCGAGCGCCTTCGCGAGTTGTGGAAAGGGAGAACACGGACCGACACGGACCTTCACGGACTAACACGGACAGGGCGGCGCCGGATTCCCGCTGCCGCCGTGTCCGTGATCGTCCGTGTCTGTCCGTGATCGTCCGTGTGCAAGGCTCTAACTAGTAATCGACATACCCTTCGCGCACCCGCACCTTCACGCCCCCGCGCTTCACGTCGACGTTGATCTTGTGCCAGCGGCCGTCCTTCTTGAACTCGGTCGGGTAGTAGCCGATCACGTACTGCTCCCGCATCTCCTTCATGATGCTCGCAAAGGCGTGCTCCAGCTCGCCGATGCGCTGGATGCCGAGGATGCGGCCGCCGCTCTCCTCCACCGTCTTCTTGAGCGTCTGGTACTCCCTGTCGTTCCCGAGGTGGTCGCGCCAGGCCGAGTTGAACGACTTCTCCTTGGCATCCGAGTCGAGCTGGATCCAGTAGATCAGCGACTGGCTCGTGCGCGCCTTCCACAGGACCTCCTCGATCGGCAGCACGCTGTGCACGTCGAAGCCGTCCGAGAGCAGGATGATGGCGCGCCGGCCGATGCGGGAGTCGAGCATCTTGAGCGACATGTAGAGGAAATCGTTGACCGAGGTGCCGCCGACGGCCTCCGTCTCGGCCAGGGCCAGCTCCAGCTCGCCGCGGTCCTGGGTGAACGGGGTGACGCGCAGGAGCCGGTCGGAGAACATCAGCAGGCTCGCCTCGTCGTCCGGCCGCATGCCACCGAGGAAGACGCTCGCGCCGCGGCGCGCGGCTTCCAGACGCTCGCCCTGCATGCTCTCGCTGGTGTCGAGGAGCAGCACCGCGGTGATCGGCACCTCGCCCTTGCCGAAGGTGACGATCTCCTGCGGCTTGCCGTTGTCGACGACTCGGAAGTCGTCCTGCTCCAGGTCGAGGACGCGCGCCGAGTCGGCCGCGCCGCTCCGGGTGACCGTGATGAAGAGCTGCTGCAGGCGGACCTCCATCTGCTCGTCGATGCGGATCGCGTCCGTGGCCACCGTGTGGGTGCCGGTCGAGCCCGAGGCGCCGTAGGCCACGACCTTGAACTCGCGGGCGCTGTTGTCGTCGCCCACGTCGATCTTCGTGCGATACGGCGGCTTGGTGAGCACGGCCCGGCGCACGCCGTTGACGAAGATCTCGACGCGGGTGACCGGCTCGTCCGCGGACATCAGCACCGAGACGTCGACCTCGCCGAAGACCGCCTGGTCGGGCGCGGGGGACTGGATGCGCGGCTGCACGGCCGCCTGTGCCGCTCCCGTGGAGAGAGCCACCAGAAGGCCCATGGTTAAAAACTTCATCGGCCGCCCTCCCCGCCCGCGGCCGGCGTGCCCAGGGCCTGGGCGAGCACGGAGAGGCGGGAGCGCGAGTTGTCCTCGAGGATGCTGCGCGCCTCCAGGAAGGTCTCCGGCCGGACGCTGTTGTAGAGCAGCCTCTCCGAGTCGCCGGAGCCGGCGGGCAACTCCACGACCTTCTGGAGGAGGGTCTTGGCCTCGCCGAAGCTGCCGCGGCGGTCGAGGACCGAGGCGAGCTCCAGGTGGAGCCGCACGTGGTCCGGATAGCGGCCGAGGCCGTTGCGCAGGACCTTCTCGGCGTCGGCCCAGTCCTCGCCCTCGGCGTACAGGCGGGACAGCTCCTGGTAGACGAGCGGCCCGACCCAGCCGGCGTCCTTGGCCGCGGCCATCTCGTTGAGGATCCTCCTGGCCTCGACCGTCTCCCCCATGCGCTTGAGGTTCATGGCCAGGCGGAAGCGGGCCTCGGCGTGGTCGGGATCGAGCTTGAGCAGCTCGCGCAGCGACTTGATGGCGCTCTCGGGCTGGGCGCTCTTCTCGTAGACCGTGGCCAGGGCGAGCCGGGCCGGCACGTTGCGGCCGTCGAGCTCCAGCGCCTGGTAGAAGAGCTCCGCGGCGGGGAGCTGCTGGGCGTGCTCCATGAGCATGCCGCCGAGGCTGGTCAGCACGCGGCTGGCGACCACGGCCGAGCCTTCGGAGCCGGATTGCTGGTTGTAGAGGATGGCGAGGTCGCGGGCCATCTGGCGGGCATGGGTCACGGCCAGCGGGGCCTGGCGGACGCCGCGCGACAGCAGGCGCGAGTAGGCCTCGTGGTGGAGCATGGCGATCGGCACGAGGACCTCCAGGCTGGTGGCCCCGAGCTCGTGGATCACCGCCTGCTCGGACTGGAGCAGCCGCTTGCGCGACTTGGGATCGCCGTCGGCGACCACGCCCTTCTCCAGCTCGATCAGGTCGTCCGGCGCCCGGTCGACCTCGCCCGCCACCCAGGCGGAGAGGATCTCCCGGTAGCGCGTCTGGATGCGGTCGACCTGCTCCTTCTTCGACTCGTTGGAGCCGCCGGAGCTGTCGAGCACCTGGACGCCGGCCGAGCTCCAGGGATCCTGCTGCGCCCAGCCCGCGGCAGATACCGAGGCGAGCAGCAAGGCCACGGCGGCCTTTCGACGTGAAATCCCGCGATCTGTCATCCCGTGGTCCCTCCGAGCAGCCCTGCGCTTGAAGCCATTAGACACTTAGAGTACAGCAGGCGACCATTTCGTGACAATCAGGGGAAGGGAAGACACGGACGGACACGGACGAACACGGACGGGCACGGACAGGAGGGACCCGGAGCTTCGTCCGTGTCCGTCCGTGTATGTCCGTGTCCGTCCGTGTTCCGAGACCCTCTACTTGTGGCCCTTCTTCGGCTTCTTCGTCTTCACGTCCAGCGCCCAGAACAGGTTCCGGACCGCGGAGTGGGTCAGGATGCCGCCGTCCGCCTCGACCGCCGCCGTCGACGGCGAGGTGGTCGAGCTGGGGCCGAACATGAAGGGATGGAGGTTGACCAGCGGGATCTCGCCGTCGAACTGGTCGTTGATCTCGTCGAGGAACAGGTTGGCGACGTAGGCGTAGCCGAAGGCGGTCGGATGGACGCCGTCGTAGGAGAAGACGCCGCCGGTCAGGAAGTTCTCGGTGAAGGTGATGCCGCCGACGTTGAGGCCGTTGGTGGCGACCTCGCGGAAGGTCGCGTTCATGTCCACGAACGCGGCGCCGACCCGGGTGGCCTCGCTGCGGATGATGGCGTTGTAGGCCGCGATACGGGCGGTGATCGTGGCGATCTCGGCCGCGCTCAGGACCACGCCGTCGGAGAGCGGCTGGCCGCTGCCGCCGAGCGCCACCGGAATGCCCTTGCCCTGGGCCAGCTCGGCCCGGGCGGTGAGCAGCACGCGATCGCCAGGGCCCAGCAGCCCGTTGGGGCCGATCAGGGGCACCACGTTGCCGTTCACGATCACCGGCTGGTTGGTGGCCGGGTTGACCACCACGAACGGGATGGTGACCACGTACGGGATGCCGGTGACCTCGGGAATGTTGGCGATCGCCATCTTGGCGCCGCTCGCGGTCACGGCGTTGACGACGGCCTTGTAGTCGGCCTCGAACTGGGCGACCGGGGTGATGGTGACACCCTCGATGACCCGGCCCGCGAGGGCCGCGCCGAGCACGTCGTTGTTGCCGATCCAGAGGCTGACGAAGGTCGGCTGCAGGGCGAGCGCCTGCTGGAGCTGCGTGCCCTGCTTGCGCAGGATCAGGTCGTGCAGGCCGCCGTTGTCGGTGACCGTGGCGACCACGTCATGGACGTCGGCGCCCGGCACGGCCAGGTTGTTGTACGGCCGCGGCAGGGTGAGGTTCTGCGGCTGGCCCGAGCCCGCCTTGGGCCCGATGGTGAGCGGCGCCAGGCTCTTGAGCTCCAGCACCGCGGGGATGCCCGGATCGCTGACCAGAGGCTGCTCGAAGCCGGTGGTCAGCCCGGTGGCCTGGCGGTAGATCAGGAAGGGATAGCTGTTGAGCTGCGCCGTGCGGCCGAGGCCGCCGCTCATGAAGCCGGCGGTCAGGCTGTCGCCGATCGCCACGTACCGGGTGAAATTGGCGTTGCCGGTGTCCACGGCGGCAGCCGGTACCGCCGCCAGCGGCAGGATCAGGGCGAGCGCCAGGACGCCCGCCAGGGTCTTCAAGCGAAACATGGATGATTCTCCTCTCGTCTCACCAGTTCAGGGTGAAGGCCAGCAGGACCGCCTGCGTGTTGTAGTTGCCGAAGAACGCGCCCTCGCCGGGGAAGCTCTTGGCGCGGGTGCGCTCCTCGAAGTCGAGGTACATGAGGGCGATGTCGTAGCCCATGCCGGGACCGGTGTGGCCATAGCCGACGGTGATGCCGTTGCGATCCGCGTCCGGCAGCAGCGGCGAGACCGACTCCTCGGGCTGCGGGCTCTCGTCGAAGACGTAGCCGAAGCGCCACTGGGTGCTCGGGCTCGCCGTCCAGCGCAGGCCGAGGCGGTAGTTGTTGGCGTCGTCCCACTGCTCGGGGATCTCGGCGTCGGGGAGCGAGTTGGTCGCGCCGCCCGTGAACTCGATCGGGACCGCGTCGAAGGTGCTCCAGCCGGTCCAGTTGAAGTCCGTCTCGAGCAGCAGGTTCTGGGTCAGGGCGAACGCCAGGCCCAGGCTCGCGGTGTCGGGGAACTCGATGTTGGTCTCGACCGGCAGGTCGCGCTCGAACGGGAGCTGGGCGCGCAGCGCGGCGTCGAGCTGCGCATTGCCGGTGGAGATCTGGGTCAGCCGGGCGTCGCCCTCGTAGTCGAGATCGATCTTGCTGCGGTAGGAGAGGCCCCAGGAGAAGCTGTTGTTGACCTTGTGCAGGATGCCCACGTTGAAGCCGTAGGCCGTGCCGAAGTCGCTCTCCAGGTTGAGCTTGCCGATGTCGACCACGCGCTGGGTGAAGGGGTTGATGGTGCCGATGTTGCGGTTGAGCTCGACGTCGCTGATGCGCGCGACCGCGCCGATGCCGACGCCGAAGCTGTCGGTGACCTGCCAGCCGATCGTCGGGTTGATGTCGAACGCCCGCAGCGCCGCCTTGGTGCTGAGGAAGCGGCCGGCGAACTGATTCGGGTCCTCCCACGAGGTGGTCAGGCCGAACGGCGCGTTGATCCCCAGGCCGAACTTCAATCTCTCGCTGATCGGCTGGACCCAGTACAGGTGGGGCGGGAACTCGGACAGCTTCTCCTGCTCGGCGTGGTAGCCCTCGCCCGGGAAGGGGTTGGCGCCGTCGAGCTCGGCCTTGGTGCTCGTGATCCAGGTGAAGCCGGTGGAGACCTGCCGCTCGCTGACGAAGGCCAGGCCGCCGGCGTTGTGGAACAGCAGCGACGGGTCGTCGGCCTGGGCGGTGAAGGCGCCCGCCATGCCCATGGCCTTGGCGCCCTGCTCGAAGATGCTGAATCCGGCCGCATGAACGGGCACAGCCGACAGAACGCCGATCGCGGTGATCGCCGCGGCGGCCAGGGCGTTCCCGATGAATCCTCCTCGCCTACGCATCCCTTTCTCCTCCTCTGAGAGAGTGCTTTCTTCGAATCAGTGAGAGACGTTATTCCCAAGCGGGTAGGGTGTCAACGTCCCTTCGGGTAGGGCCCGGACGGCCGGATCAACTGTTAGAGTAGGTCGCGGAGGTGACGTCCATGTTCGAGCACGCGGTCCAGGAGCAGACCTTCCACAAGGTCAAGGAGTATCTCTCGGAGCTTTTCGAGGAGCCCTATCACGATCCCGAGAACGATCATTTCTACGTGCGCTACGGGACCACGGTCCTGGAGATCTCGGTCGAGCCCTACGGCCCGGAGGAGTCGGTGGTCACGATCATGTCCTACTGCGTCCAGGACGTGGAGATGGAGGACGACCTGCTGCTCGGCCTGTTGGAGCTGAACCACCAGCTCCTCTGCGGATCGTTCTCGGTGGTGGGCAGCGACATCTTCTTCGCCCACTCGCTGTTCGGCAGCAGCCTGGAGCCGCGCGACCTGCTGCGGGCGATCACCTCGGTGGCGACCCTCGCCGATGACTACGACGACCGGATCGTGGCGCGCTACGGCGGCCAGACGGCGCTCGAAAAGATCCAGGACACGGGCGGCTGGAAGAAGCGCGCCGGGGACACGATGTGATGGATGGGTTGATCCCCGCCAGGGGCTACCAGCGGCCGCCCTTGACGGCCGCTTCGACCTCGCGGTCGAGCTCCCGCTCCTTTTCCGCCTGCCGCTTGTCGTAGAGCTTCTTGCCCTGGGCCAGGGCGACCTCCACCTTGATCCAGTTGCCCTTGAGGTAGACCTCCAGCGGGACGACGGTCATGCCCTTGGTCAGGGTGCGGCCGAAGAAGCGCTCGATCTGCCGGCGCTTGAGCAGCAGCCGGCGGTCGCGGTCGGGCAGGTGGTTCTCGCGGTTGCCATGGCTGTACGGGCTGATGTGGGCGCCCACGAGCCAGGCCTGGCCGTCGCGGAACTCGACGAAGCTGTCCTTGAGCTGCACCTTGCCCGTGCGCACCGCCTTGACCTCGGTGCCGGAGAGCGCGATGCCCGCCTCCTCGGTCTCCAGGACCTCGTAATCGTGCCGCACGCGCCGGTTCGAGGCCAGCACGCGCTTGACCGGCTCCTTCTCCTTCGGCTTCACCACGAGCCTCGCCATGGCGGGAGTGTACCTCACCCCCTGTCCCCCTCTCCCATCTCCCGCCCGGCCTGCGGCCTCCCCCGCCGGGAGAGGGGGAACGTGACTGTGACTGTCTTGCCTACGTTCAGGCACGACTGCCGCAGATGCGTCCCCCCTCTCCCGGGGTGGGTGGAAGGGAGATGGGAGAGGGGGACAGGGGGTGAGGTGCTATCTTTTTCCCTCGATGAGAACCGCCCTCGCCCTCCTCGGCTTGCTGGCCCTGGCTTCCCAGGCCCGCGCCGAAGCCGACATCAAGGACCTGCGCGCGACCCTCGACGGCGACCGGGTCCTCGCCACGTTCACGCTGACCGGTGGGCTCGACGGCCGTCTTTCTCAGCGCATCGACTCCGGCCTGCCCACCTCGATCCTCTACGAGATCGAGCTGCACAAGGACCGCAAGCGGTGGTACGACAACCGGCTCGATCGCGCTACCCTGGAGGTCGTGGCCGTGCACGACGCGGTGGCCCGCACCTACACCGTCCATCTCAAGCTCGACGGCGAGCTGGTCGAGAGCCGCACCGTGCGCGAGCGCGAGGCCCTGGATGCGGCCATGACCCGGATCGAGGGCGTCCCGGTCTTCACCCTCGGCGAGGGCACCCCGCGCGGCCGCCTGCTGATCAAGGTGCGGGCCGAGCTCGGCTCGCGCACCATCCTGTCGTTCATCCCCGCGGCGATCCGCACCGAGTGGCGGGACTCGAACAAGTTCCGGTACCCGCCACGGGCACCCTCGCCGTGAGCCTGCGCGAGCGCACCGAGCGCCTCCTCCGCAACCACCGCTTCCTCCTCGGCGGCCTGGCCGCCCTGCTGCTCCTCTTCACCCTGCTCTTCTACCTGTCGCAGCGCGGGCGGGACCTGCCCGCGGCCCTGGTGACGAACAAGGTGCTGCTGTTCGTCCTCTGGTACGCCAACGTCATCCTGATCCTGGTCGTCGCCTTCGTCCTGCTGCGCAACCTGATCAAGCTGCTGGTCGAGCGCCGCCACCGCATCCTGGGCTCCAACTTCAAGTTCAAGCTGGTCGCGACCTACGTCGGCCTGTCGCTGATCCCGGTCCTCATCCTGTTCTTCATCGCCATGGAGCTGCTGCGCGGCTCGTTCGACCGCTGGTTCAACACGCCGCTCGCGCCGGCCCTGGAGCGCGGCAACGCGGTCGCCCAGGCCTTCTACGACCGTTTGGAGAACACGGCCCTCCGCGACGCCTCGCGGACGCTCGGGGAGGTGCGGGGGATCGACCTCGCGCAGGCCGAGGAGCGCCCACGGCTCACCCGGCGCCTCCAGGAGCTGCTCGCCGAGCTCGACCTGGACCTCCTCGCCGTCTACGAGGGGGACGAGCTCATCGGCGCGGTGGTCGATTCGCAATCGGGCATCCCCGACCTGCCCGAGCCCGGCCGCGACTTCCTCGCCGAAGCCGCACGCGAGGGCCGCGCCGTGCGCATGGACGCGCCCGCCGGCGTGCCCGGCCGGCTGGTGCTGGCCGCGGTGTCAGGCTCCGGAGCGACGGTGGTGGCCGGAACGCTGCTCGATCCCGTCGTGGCCGACCAGACCGACCAGCTCGTGCGGGACTTCCAGTCCTACCGGCAATTGGAGGTGCAGAAGGACGACCTGCGGGCGAGCCACATCCTCCTCTTCGTCATGGTCACGCTGCTGGTCCTCCTGGGCTCCTCCTGGGCGGGGCTCTACCTGGCGCGCCAGGTGACCGTGCCGATCCAGGCGCTCGCCGAGGGCACGCGGGCGATCAGCGGCGGCGATCTCAGCCACCGGGTGGTGGTGGAGGCGGACGACGAGCTGGGCGTGCTGGTGGACTCGTTCAACCGCATGACCGCGGAGCTGGCGAGCAACAAGGAGGCGCTGGAGCGGAGCAATCGCGAGCTGGTGGAGGCGCAGCGGCTCGCCGCCTGGAATGAGGCGGCGCGGCGCATCGCACACGAGATCAAGAACCCGCTCACGCCGATCCGCCTGTCGGCCGAGCGCCTGCTGCGCAAGCACCAGCAGCACGACCCCGAGCTGGGGAAGGCCATCGAAGAGGGGGTGGAGATCATCGTCCGCGAGGTGGTGACGCTCCAGGGGATGGTGGACGAGTTCTCCCGCTACGCGCGCATGCCCCGCCCGCAGCCCGCTCCGGTCGACCTGTCGCGCCTGGTCGGGGACACGCTCAGCCTCTACCGCGACTTGAAGCCCGGCGTGGCGGTCGAGGGGGATGTCGAGGAGGCTGCCTCGCCCGCGATGCTCGACGCCGAGCAGATGCGGCGGGCGCTGATCAACCTCCTGGACAATGCGGTCGAGGCCACGGAGGCCCCGGGCCGGGTGACGGTGTCGGCGACCCGCGACAACAGCCATCTGAGGATCCGGGTGGCGGACACGGGCCGGGGCATCCCGGCGGAGTCGAGGGAGAAGCTCTTCCTCCCCTACTACTCCACCAAGGGCCGGGGCACCGGCCTGGGCCTGGCGATCGTCCACCGGATCGTCACCGACCACCAGGGCACGATCCGGGTGGAGGACAACGTGCCCAGGGGGACGGTGTTCACCGTGGAGCTGCCGGCGGGGTAGGATCCCCCCACATGATCGATCGCGTCCTCGGCAAGAGCTACCGGATCGTGGAGAAGGTCGGCGAAGGCGGCATGGGGGCCGTGTATCGCGCGGTCGACCTCATGCTGGACCGCGACGTGGCGATCAAGGCGATCCGGCCCGAGCTGGCGCGCGATCCGGAGATCGCCGAGCGCTTCCGCAGCGAGGCGCGCCTGCTGGCGCGGGTGAGCCATCCCGCGATCGCCACGATCTACAGCTTCTTCCAGGAGGGCGACGATCTCTTCCTCGCCATGGAGTTCGTGCGCGGCCGGAGCCTCTCCCGGATGCTGGAGAACGAGGGCGCGCTGCCGTGGGACCTGGCCGTGCGCCTCCTCTCCGCCGCCATGGAGGGGATCGAGGTCGCGCACCGGGCCGGGATCATCCACCGCGACTTGAAGCCCGACAACCTCATGATCACCGACGCCGGCTCTGTGAAGGTGATGGACTTCGGCATCGCCCGCGCGGCCGGGAGCGGCCACCTCACCCGCACCGGCCTGCTCGTCGGCACGCTGCGCTACATGGCGCCGGAGCAGATCCAGGGGGAGGAGGTGGACCACCGCGCCGACATCTACTCCCTCGGCGCCGTCCTCTACCAGACGATCACCGGCCGGCGGCCGTTCGAGGGGCCGAGCGACTACGCGATCATCCGGGCCCAGATCGAGGAGATGCCGCCGCCGCCGAGCTCCGTGGTGCCGGGAGTCCCGGCCTGGCTCGACCGCGCCGTGCTGCGCGCTCTCGCCAAGAAGCCGGCCGACCGCTTCCAGAGCGTCGAGGAGCTGCGCCGCTTCCTCGCCACCCGCGGGGGAACTGTCACAGGTGGCGACGCGACCCGGGTCACCGGCACCCGCCCCGAGGCGATCGCGGAGATGCCGACCGTCGTCACCCCTCCGCGGCCGGCCGTGCGGCCCTCGATCCCGACGGCCGCCTCTCAACCGGCGCCGCCCGAGGCGAGCTCCTACCGGCCGATCCCCTCCGGCGGGATGGGCTGGAAGCTGGCGGTGGGAATCGCCGCCGTGCTGGCCGTGCTGACCGGGGTCGGCGTCGCACTCTGGAGCCGGGAGGAGCCGGAAGAGCTGGTCGCAGAGAGCGTGGCGACCGCGCCCGCCGTCCCGGCCGAGAGCCTGGCGGACGCTCCCCCACCGGCCCAGCCGGCCGTGGAGCCTCCGCTGTCCGAGACGCCGGAGGTCCTTCAGACCCCGGAGAAGAGGCCTCGGCCGGAGCCCACGGCTCCCCCGCTGCCCGCGCCCACACCGGTTGTCCAGGAGCCGGCTCCGGTGGAGACACCGGCCGCGCCCGAGCCGTCGCCGGAGGTCGTCGAGGAGGTGCCGGCGGCGCCCATCGAGGAGCTGCGCCGGCTGGGCGGCGAGCTGCAGACCGAGAGCGCCCAGCTCCTGGTGACCTACGCCGCCTTCCTGGAGAAGAAGGAGGACGGAGGAGGCGAGATCACGGACGCGGACGAGGAGCTGGAAGAGCTGATCGAGGCCTTCGCCGGGACCGCCGAGAAGCTCAACAACCAGCTTGCGGGCGGCGGCTTCTTCTCCCGCCTGCGCAACCGCAGGGACACGGAGGCCCGGCCGCAGCTCGCCAAGCGTTTCAAAGCCCTGGCCGACCGCGGGGTCCAGGTGGACCGGCTCATGAACCAGGTCCAGCCCGGCCCCGAGGTGCGCCAAGCCTGGCAGGGCATCCGCACCCGCTGGCAGCGGGTGGGGACGATCATCTCGGGGCTGAACTAGCCCTCAATACCGGAAGACTGCCGCCAGCGACTTCCCCTCCGGCACCTCCTGCTGGTCCACCACGAAGACCTTGCCGCCATTGAGATAGGTCTGCACCGCGGCGAGATCGAGCAGGTCCTCGTTGCCGTTGCGCGGCCCTTTCTGGTCGGACTGCAGCTTGATCTTGCGCTTGTCGCCGTCGTAGCTGCCCCAGGAGCGGACGCCGCGGGCCACGAACAGCGAGTCGACGCGGCCGTCCTGGGCGGCGGGCAGGATCTCGTTCAGGTCGATCGAGGAGCGGCCCGAGTTGGAGAGATCGCCGAAGCGCTCGGCGGCCTTGCGGCGCTCCTGCAGGAAGTGGGGCTCCACGATCTCCCAGGCGGCGGCGTGCAGGTCCTCCGCCCTCTCCCCCTCCATGTTCCCACGCAGGGCGTCCTCGCAGATGTTCTGGAACGTGGTTGCCGCGTCGCGGTAGATAGGCAGCAGGTACTCCACCCCGGCGAGGACGACGGGCGCCCTGCGGTCGACATCGATCCTCGCGAGGGCGTCGTCGAAGCGCTCGAAGTAGTTGCGCAGATCGGCCTCTAGGTTCTCCTCCCCCGTGGCATGAGCGGAGAACATCGGGCCGCCGCGGGGGCCCATGGAGAAGCGGTGCGGGGTCTTGCTGCTGGTACTGGCCTGCATCTGGATCTGCTTCAGGTCCCCGAGCGCCTCGGCGAAGCTGGTCGGGACGCCCTGGGACTCCAGGTCGATCTCGTCGACGCGAAAGCGCGAGGCGCTGAGCAGGCGGATGTTCTTGCGGCTCAGGGAAAGAATGTAGAAATGGCCGTCGCCGTCGCCCGAGAGCAGGGGGAGGAGCGGCTTCAGGTGGAAGCGCTTCTCCACGACCGCCAGCTCCTTGACCTGCACCGGCAGGCGGAAGCTCTTGAACAGGTCCGGAGAGAGGAACAGGGCGAGCCCGTCGCTCTGATGGAGCCAGAAGGAGCTGTCGTCGACGAGCCGCTTCACGGGGTCCAGCAGCGCATCCGCGTCCGGGCCGCGCATCCCCCAGTCCTTCTCCAGGCGCTCCGCGACCTCGCGGACCACGTTTTTGAGGCGGATCGGGTTCTGCTGCCTCTCCCCGCCGGCCCGGAAGGTCGGCAGGAAGATGGAGATGCAAGGCCCCCCGGAAGTCCGGAGAAGCGGCTCGATGTCCTTTCTGGGAAGCAAGCTCATGCGGATACCTCCTTGCTGGTTCGGTGGGAGCCCGGAGGAGCGCGGGCCGGGCCTCCCGATCTATCCAGCAAGCGGCGTGCCTTGAGGTTGGCGGTCAAGCTGGCACCCGAGCGTCGCGGGCGGGTAGGCGCTAACTTTGGCAGTGAAGCGCCCTCCGGAGGAGGGTGCAGGCGCGTAGCCCCGGGTTTCAACCCGGGGCTGCAAAGATCCGAATCTCCTCTTTGAGCCCCTTCAGGGGCGCAGGCAAGGGCGCGGAGGCGACGAGGCCGAGCAGAGGGTCGCCCTGTCCGCCCCGGGTTGAAACCCGGGGCTACGCGCCCGCACCTCCTGCGGAGGCGCTCCCACCTGCCCACCCGCTCGGAGTTGGCAAAGTTAGCGCCTATGCCCCTTGTGGGTGCCCCGGACGGTCCGGGTATATGTCTTCCTGGATATTTCATCGGAATGAGGCCTCCGTCATATACCCGGCCGCGGCGGACATATGGAGGAGCCTCGCTCCCGTCGGGGACGGGCGGGATCTATATGCCCGGCGAGTCCATGCAATGGGTAGATGGCCTTCCTATATGCCGGAAGGCGGCGGGTATTGGAAGAAGGTCCGCTTCATATGTCGGCCGAGGAAAAACAATGGGTAGACACCCCG
>Ga0268265_10002600_pt1 | contig 13451 bp, 7 predicted proteins | sample KBSSwiS52_FD_190355 | JGI IMG/M metagenome (GOLD analysis project Ga0268265, IMG submission 190355) | Switchgrass rhizosphere microbial communities from Kellogg Biological Station, Michigan, USA - KBS Switchgrass S5-2 (SPAdes) (version 2) | ecosystem: Host-associated > Plants > Roots >... | reverse complement strand
GCGGCGGACCTCCTTCTGGCCCCCGCCGCGGGTGGTCTCGCGCAGGTCGACCCCTCCGAATGCCTGCGCCTGCGTGAGCACGCCCTGGGCCAGCATCCCCTCGATCTGGAGCGCCGTGAGCGTGCGGGTCATGCCGGCCGCTCCGGCTCCGACCGTCTCGATCATCGCCTTGTTGTTCTCGCCGCCTTCGAGCACGACCTTGCGCGCCTGGTTCTCCGAGCCGGGATGGAACTGGACCGCGAGGTCGCGGCCCGCGAAGCGGACGACGGAGGCCGTCGGGCTGTCGGACGATCCCGAGATCCGCCCGCTCACGTTCCAGAGGGCGCGGACGAAGGTCAGGCCGCTCTCGTCCTCGGTCAGGTTGGCGGAGAGCCGCTTGGCCTTGACCTGTTCGGGGCCGCGCCGCAGCACCGCGTTGCCCTCGACCCGCAGCAGCCGCTGCTTGCGGTCGTAGACGGTGCGCTCGGCCGAGAGGTTCAAGGGGATCTCCGCGCCGGGCAGGCTGTCCACCCGCGAGTGGCCGGCGAGCACGAACATCTCCTCGTTCAGGTTCACCCTCATCCTGTCGCCCTTGGCGATGTACATGTCGGCATAGCGCATCACCACCGGCTTGGGGCTGATCAGCACCCTCCCCTTCTCGTTGATGTGGAGCTGCGCCGTGCGGAGCATGAGCCCCGACGGACCCTTGAGGACCACGTCGCCCTGCAGCCGGCCCTCGTTGCTCTCGCGGTTGAAGCTCGCCTGCCGGCTCTCCACGTGGTATGCGCGCCCCTCCTCGTCGTAGATCGTGAGGCCGACGCCGTCGAGGAAGATCGTGCCCCCCTGGTCGGCGCGGATGCTGTCGCCCCGGATGCGGAAGATCGGGCGCTCGCCCTCGGTGAACGTGTAGTCGAAGTCCTCGCCGATGAGCGCCGTGCCCTCCCCGGCCTTGGACGCCTCCCCCTCTTCGAGCGGCTTCTTGATCGGGTCCTTCCCCATCCGCCCGAACACGAACAGGCCGCCGAGGCCGCCCACGAGCAGCACCATGACGAGCAGAAGCAGGTTGCGGAGGCGGCGGATGTTGGGGCGGCTTGCCATCAGGAGAGCCATTCTATGCTGTCGGGGAAATTACACCGCCCGCGCGTCCACCAGCCGCAGCACCACGCCGCCGCGATAGGAATCCGGCTCCAGGTGTCCGAGCACCTCGAACGCGCCGTCGAGGTCGGAGGCCCTCCCCTGCCAGCCCCAGCCCACCAGCTCGACCGTGGCGCCGTCCGCGCCCCGGGTGCGGGCCGAGAGGTGGCCGCCGCCGAAAGCCCGCGGCGCGCCATCGAGCTTCAGCGGGCCGGTGCGCACGAGCGGCCGCGGATTGCCCTGGCCGTAGGGCTCCAGCCTCGCGAGGTCCTTGAGGAGCACGGACGAAAGCTGCCGCGGCTCCAGGTGCAGCTCGTACTCGTGCCGGCCCGCGAGGAGCGACTCGGGCCACTCGCGGCCCGCCTCCTCCCACTCGCTCCGCAGGTCTTCGAGACGATCCAGGCGCACGGTCAGGCCGACCGCCTGGGCATGGCCGCCGAAGCGCTCCATCCGGTCCTTCCAGGCCGAGAGGAAGCTGTGCAGCTCCAGGCCCGGCACGCTGCGCCCGGACCCGGTCGCGAGCTCCCCCTCCACCGCAAGGAGCAGCGTCGGCCGGCGCAGCTCCTTGGCGATCCGCCCGGCCGCGACCCCGACCACCCCCTTGTGCCACTCCGGGCTCCAGCCCACGAGAACCGGCGGCAGCGGGTCCGCTGTGAACCGGCGGCGGGCCTCCTCCACCACCCGGGCCTCTTCCATCTGGCGCTCGCGGTTCCAGCCGTCGAGCTCGACCGCCAGCTCCATGGCGCGGCGCGGGTCCCGGCTGAGGAGCAGCTCCAGCGCCTTGTCCGCGTTGTCGAGCCGGCCGGCCGCGTTGAGGCGCGGTCCCAGCCGGTAGCCCACGTCCGCGGCGGAGAACGGCGGCTTCACTCCCGACTGCTTGATCAGCGCCTTCAACCCCTCGGAGCGCGGCTCCGCCAGCGCGCGCAGGCCGAGCGTCGCGATCACCCGGTTCTCGCCATGGAGCGGCACCAGGTCGGCGATCGTGCCCAGGCAGGCGATGCGCAGCAGCCGGGCCGGATCGACGGTCCGCCCGCAGCGCCCCGCGAACGCCTGGCAGAGCTTCAGCGCCAGCCCGACCGCGGCGAGATCCCGGAACGGATAGGTGCAGCGCGGCTGGTGCGGATTGATGTGGAGCGTCCCCGGCGGCAGCTCGCAGCCGGGCAGATGATGGTCCGTGACCAGCACCCCGATGCCATGCGCGAACGCGTGCTCGGCCGCGGCGAGCGACGAGCTGCCGCAGTCCGCGGTCACGATCAGGCGGCAACCCTGTTCCCGGGCGCGCTCCACGTGCACCGGCTGGAATCCATACCCCTCGCGTAGCCGGTGCGGCAGGATCGGCACCGCGTCGATGCCACAGGCGCCGAGCACGGCCAGGAGGAGCGCGGTCGAGGTCACCCCGTCGACGTCGTAATCGCCGACGATGGCGATCCTCTCGTGGTCCGCCCGGGCGCGGAGGAGCCGCTCGACCGCCTCCTCCATGCCGGCGAGGAGGAACGGATCGTGGAGCTGCTCCAGGCTGGGGTTCAGGAAGCGCTCGGCGGACCCGGCGTCGCTCACGCCGCGGCGGGCGAGCGGCGCCGCGAGCCACGGCGGGAAGCCGGCGCGCTCCAGCTCCGCGGCAGCCGCGGGCAGCTGCGCAGGAATCCACTCCATGCGAGGCAGCCGGTCAGGGCTCGTCGTAGACCCCGAGCGTCCGGAACTTGGCGTAGCGGCGGGCGATGAGATCGTTCGGGCTGAGGCGCTGCAGCTCGGCGAGCGCGGCTTCCACCGCATCGCCGACGCGACGGCAGGCCGTCTCCGGATCGGTGTGGGCGCCGCCCGGCGGCTCGGGGATGATGTGGTCCACGACCCCCAGCTCCAGCAGGTCGGGCGCGGTCATCTTCATGGCCTCGGCGGCCTCGGCCTTCCTGTCCTGATCCTTCCAGAGGATGGCCGCGCACCCTTCCGGAGAGATGACCGAGTAGGTGGCGTACTCCAGGATGAGCACGCGGTCGCCGATGCCCAGGGCGAGCGCGCCGCCGCTGCCCCCCTCGCCCGTGATGGTGACCACGATCGGCACCCGCAGCACGGCCATCTCCATGAGGTTGCGCGCAATGGCCTCGGCCTGCCCGCGCTCCTCGGCGTCGAGCCCCGGATAGGCGCCGGCCGTGTCGATGAAGGTGAGCACGGGGATGCCGAACTTCTCGGCCAGCTTCATGACCCGCAGCGCCTTGCGGTAGCCCTCGGGCCGCGGCTGGCCGAAGTTGCGGATGATCCGCTCCTTGGTGTCGCGCCCCTTCTGGTGGCCGATCACGGCCACGCTGCGCCCGCGGAAGCTGGCGAAGCCCGAGACGATCGCGGCATCGTCGGCAAAGGCGCGGTCGCCGTGGACCTCGACCCAGTCCTCCATGAGGTAGCCGACATAGTCGAGGGTATAGGGCCGCTCCTGGTGCCGGGCGACCAGGGTCTTCTGCCAGCGGGTGAGGTTGCCGAAGATCTCGGAGGTCGACTTGCGGAGCGTATTGCGCAGGCGCTCCAGCTCGCGCTCGTGCCCGCCCCCGGCCGGATAGCCTTCAAGCTCCTCGATCCGGCGGCGAAGCTCCACGAGCTGCGCGTCGAAGGAAGCGTCGGTGCTCTGCATGCCGCCGGGCAAACTACCAGACGGGGGGGCTGGGGACAAGCCCCGGGGGAAAGGACAAAGGACCTCAAGGACACCAAGGACCTCAAGGACGGACAAATAAGCCCGTCCCCCTCTGTCCTTGCAGTCCTTGGTGTCCTTGGCGTCCTTTTCCGGACTTCCGGGATCTCCGCCACGCAGGCTCCTGGCCTGGGAGGAAGACAAGCGGCTCTGGCTTCTCGAGAAGCGACGCCCGCTTCTGCACAAGCGGCTCTCGCTTCTGTCCAAGCCGTCGTGGCTACTTCACAAGCGACGCCCGCTTCTCGACAAGCAACGGCTGCTTCTCCACAAGCGGCTCTCGCTTCCCGACAAGCTGCGCCCGCTTCTGCGCAAGCGGCTCCCGCTTCTCTTCAAGCTGCTCCTGCCCGAGCAGAAGCGGCTCTGGCTTCTCGTCAAGCCGCTCTGGCTTGGGCACCGGCGGCTGCCCGCCGCGCCGCCGGCGCTCCCCGGGAAAGAAGCAACTCCTTCACTGGTAGACTCTTCGCCATCCCATGGATCTCGTCTACGACCTCTTCCTGAGTCACAACAGCGAGGACAAGCCCGCGGTCCGTGAAGTATCGGACAAGTTGAAACGGCGGCACCTCAAGCCCTGGCTGGACGTCGAGAACCTGCAACCCGGCCAGCGCTGGCAGGACGAGGCCGAAAAGGTCATCCGCACCTGCCGGGCCGCCGCCGTCTTCGTCGGCCAGAGCGGGATGGGACCGTGGGAGGAAGAGGAGATGCGTGCGCTTCTCACCCAGGCGGTGAGGCGAAAGATCCCCGTCATCCCCGTGCTCCTCCCCGGCGCGCCGAAGAAGCCGGACCTTCCTCTCTTCCTGGAAGAGCGCACCTGGGTGGATCTCCGGAACGGCATCACCCCGGACGGGCTCGACCTGATCGTCTGGGGAATCACGGGCAAGAAGCCCAGGAGCAAGAAGAAAGGATCGCAGCTCCCGTTCCTGCACAACCTCCCCTATCCGCCGCTCGGTGACCTTCTGAAAGGCCGGGACGAGGAGCTGCGCAAGCTGGCGGAGGGCCTGGAGGCCGCCGGTGGAAGCATTGTCCAACACCTGGTTCTCTACGGACTAGGTGGGATCGGCAAGACGCGGCTGGCCGTCGAGCACACCTGGGCCTCCGGTTACAACGCCGCATTCTTCATCCAGGCCGTCACTCCTGCGGGCTTGCGCACCGGATTGGCGAGCCTCGCCCGGGCCGACCTGCTGAACTTGGGAGAGAGGAAGGCAGAGGACGAGACGGTCCACGCTGTCCTGGGCTGGCTGAAGACGAACCCCGGCTGGCTGCTGATCCTGGACAACGTGGACACCCCTGAAGCGGAGTCCGAGGTCCTCGCCCTGCTGCCGGGATTGACCGGCGGTCGCGTCCTCATCACCTCACGTCTCCAGCGTTGGCCGCTTTGGGTTCACACTCAGCCGCTCGGCACGATTCCCTTGGAGGAGGCTCGCGACTTCCTCTTGAAGAGGACCAACGGTCGCCGCCGCAAAGCTCCCGATGACGCCGATCGGGTCTGGGATCTCGCCCAGAAGCTCGACGGCCTCCCCCTAGCCCTGGAGCAGGCCGGTGCGTACATCGCCCGTACCCGCGTCTCCTTCTCGAAATATCTGGAGGTCTGGGAGGAAGAACGGCAGCGGGAACCGGAGTGGCCCGACCAAGCGGAGATGGGCTACCCCGCTTCCGTGGCAACGACTTGGAAGGCAAGCTTTGAACGGCTGAAGCCCACCGGCGCTACCCTCCTCCGCCTGTGCGCCTTTCTCGCTCCCGACCCGATTCCCGATGAGATGTTCGAGTCGGAGAGGGAGAAGGTGGAGGGCGCGTGTGAGCTGCTGCGCTCCGAGACCGGCCAGGAGAAGAGCACGGATTCAACCCATGAGGCTCTGGCGGAGTTGGAGGGCTACTCGCTGATCTCACGCCAGGAGGCGACGTTTACGGTTCATCGGGTCGTACAGGAGGTTCTCCAGAGCCGGATTCCTGCGGAGCGGTTGAGAGATTGGATCGAGGCGGCTCTGGAGATTGTCAACGGCTACTCGCCCATGCCACCAGACGATGTCCGCACGTGGCCGGTCTGGAACGTTCTCAGGCCTCACGCGGCCAGGATCGTACTTCTGGCAGATCAGATGGGTGTAGCCGATCCGGCCAGCCGATTGATGTCTCAGCTGGGTGAATATCTATATGGGCGAGGACTTTATACCGAGACCGAGCCGCTAATGCGGCGCTCCCTGGACATTGCCGAGGCTACCTTTGGCAGCAAGCACACTAATGTTGCCAGCTGCCTCAACAACTTGGCTCTCTTACTCCAGGCCATGAACCGTCTTTCCGAAGCCGCACCACTGATGCGACGCGCCTTGGAAATCGACGAAGACTCCTTCGGCACCCAGCACCCCACGGTTGCCATCCGCCTCAACAACCTAGCGCTGTTACTCTTTGCTAAAAAAGATTTTTCCGAGGCCGAGCCGCTTATGCGGCGTGCCCTGAGTATAAACACGACTTCCTTCGGCAGCGAGAACCCCGACGTTGCTATAGGCATCAGCAACCTTGCAGCGTTGCTCCATGCTATAGGCCGTTATTCCGAAGCTGAGCCGCTGATGCGACAAGCTCTGACCATTGACGAGGCTGCCTTCGGCAGCGAGCACCCTCAAACCGCCAGAGACCTCAATAACCTAGCTCGGTTGCTTCAAGACACAAACCGTCTTCTTGAGGCCGAGCCTCTGATGCGACGGGCGGTAGGGATCTGGCAGAGAAGCCTCGGGCGTGACCATCCGAACACGAAGATCGCAGAAGGAAATCTGGCTCGCCTGCTAGCAGAGATCGCCAACCAGAGCTCCCCTCCCCCAGCCCCCGGAGGGGGCGACAGCGTGTAGCCCGGGGCGTGAGCCCCGGGAAGGCAGCCCAAGAAACAACCCGAGCCCCGGCAGGGGCGACAGCGGGGCCAGGGGCGTGAGCCCCGCGGCGGGCGGAGGGAGGTGCCACCCCTCTCGGGGCTTGAGGGGTGTTCGGCTCCGTTCCCGGGGCTGACGCCCCGGGCTACACGCTGCCTCCCCCTCCGGGGGGCTCTATGAAGTCACCGTCTTCTCGCTTGCGACGCTCTTCCCGACGGCCGCGACGCGCCGAGCCAGGGTTGTGTCGCTTCTACCGTCAAAGGAGACGCTCCGCTTCCATCGCGAGACACAAAGACGGCCGGCCGAGGCGTCGAACCGGGCGAAGGAGACGCTCTACCCGCGGGAGGAGACACAAAATCCCCGGGTCGAGTCGCTCTACCCGTGGGTTGAGACACAAAACCTCCAGGTTGAGACACTCCACCCTCTGGTTGAGACGCTATACCCACCGCTACAGACGCGAAACCTCCGGGTTGAGACGCCAGACCCGCCGGTTGTGACACAAAACCTCCGGGTTGAGACACTGGCCCGGCGGGTTTTGTGTCTCGACCCGCGGGTATTGTGTGTCGACCGGTCGGTTTCGTGTCTCAACCGCCGGGTTTTGTGTCCCAGGCGCCCGTTGGAGAAGCTCTGCTGGCGGGGATTGTGTCTCATCCCTTCGTGCCAGACCCTCGGCCGGCCATCTTTGTGTCTCTTGCGGCCGGGAGAGAGGCTCGGGCGCGCGCCCTTGTGTCTCCGTCCGCCGGCGGAGCCGCTCGGCCGCCGGGGATTGCGTCTCGGGCGTCGGGTGGGGAGACGCGGGCGAGCCGCGCCGCGTCTCCGGCGCCCTGCGCCGTGGCGCTACGAAGAGCCGGACCGCGGCAGCCGGCGGTAGGAGGCGGGAAGCCGCCCTTGGCCAAAGGACTCGAGCTTGACCGTTCCATTCTGCTGCAGGTCTCGGAGAACCCGGTGCAGGGCGCGGCGGTCGGGCGTCTCGCCGAGGGCGCGGCAGATGTCGTCCTTCGTGAACACGGGCGGGAGCTCGTCCAGGATGGCGTCGACCGCATCCGAAATCTCCCCCGGACCGCGGCGCCGGCGCTTGGGTGGAGGCGCGGGGGGACGGAGGGCTGGCTCGGAGGCGCTGCCCGCTGGGACGGCGGAGCGGAGAGCGGATGATCACCCTGCGCGCTCCAGACGAGGTCGAGGGCGCGGACCTGGGCTCGATGCCCCTGCTCCAGGAGCTCGATGCCAGCGCGCAGCTCCGCGTCCAGCCGGCGGCGGCGCTCCTCGTACTCTTCCCGGGTCATGGGCTCGACTGCATCACAACCCGGGCGGACGGAGCAACCCCCTGCACCCGGGAGCGGATTGGCGAGGGCTGGCGCCGGGTTCCTGGGAACGCCGGCGCCCTCGCCGGCGACAAACCAGGTTACTTCGCCTGCGGGGCGCCGGCGCTCCCAGGGTTCACGATAGACTTCAGTCATCCATGGCGCGCAAGCACGATCTCTTCCTGAGCTACAACAGCGGGGACCAAGACGCCGTCCACCAGATCCACGAGGAGCTGAAGCGTCGAGGTTTCCATCCCTGGTTCGACCGCGAGGCCCTCACCCCCGGGCGCCTGTGGCAGGCCGAGGCCGAGGAGGGCCTCCGGTCCTGCCGGGCCGCGGCCGTGTTCGTTGGGCCGAGCGGGATCGGTCCGTGGGAGAACATGGAGATGAGGGTGCTCCTCACCCGGGTCGCCCGGGAGGGTCTCCTTCTGATCCCCGTCTACCTGCCCGACGCTCCTGAGAAGCTGGAGCTTCCCGCCTTCCTCGCTGAGCTGACCTGGGTCGATCTGCGCAACGGGATCACGCCGGCCGGGATCGACGAGCTGGTTCGGGGCATCCGCACGACGAAGAAGCAGCGCAAGCAGACCGCCAAACCGATCAACCTCGGCCCCCCGCCCCTCCACAACCTCCCCTACCCGCCTCTCGGCGATCTTCTGAAAGGCCGGGACGAGGAGCTGCGGAAGCTCGCCAAGAGCCTGGAGTCCGGCGGAAGGACGGCGATCGTCCAGCACCGGGCTCTCTACGGCCTGGGTGGGATCGGCAAGACACGGCTGGCGGTCGAGTACGCCTGGGCCTCCGGCTATCGGGCTGCGTTCTTCGTCCGGGCCGACACTCCCGAGGGCTTGCGCACCGGATTGGCGGCCCTCGCCCGGGCCGACCTGCTGAAGCTGGAAGAGCGCAGGTCCGAGGACGAGATGGTCCACGCCGTCCTGGGCTGGCTGAAGACAAACCCCGGCTGGCTGCTGATCCTGGACAACGTGGATACCCCGGAAGCGGAGTCCGAGGTCCTCGCCCTGTTGCCGGGATTGACCGGCGGTCGCGTCCTCATCACCTCGCGCCGCCAGAGCTGGCCGCCTTGGGTTCACACCGAGCCGCTGGACACGATCCCGCTGGAAGAGGCCCGCGACTTTCTCTTGAAGAGAACGGACGCTCGTCGCCGCAAAGCTCCCGACGACGCCGACCGTGCCCGGGATCTCGCCGAGAAGCTCGACGGTCTCCCCTTGGCCCTGGAGCAGGCCGGGGCCTACGTCGCCCACACCCGCCTCTCCTTCTCAAAGTATCTGGAGGTCTGGGAGGAAGAGCGGCAGCAGGTGTTGGAGTGGCACGACGAGGCGGTGATGGGCTATCCCGCTTCCGTGGCCACGACTTGGAAGGCGAGCTTCGATCGGTTGAAGCCGACCGCCGCCACCCTGCTCCGCCTATCCGCCTTTCTCGCTCCCGAGCCGATCCCGGAGGAGATGTTCGAATCTGAGGAGGAGATCGTGGAGGGTGCGTGCGAGCTGCTGCGCTCCGAAACCGGGCAAGCAGAAGGCGTGGGCTCGATCCGCGAGGCTCTGGCGGATTTGGAGAGCTACTCGCTGATCTCACGCCAGGAGGGGACGTTCACGGTCCATCGGGTCGTGCAGGAGGTTCTCCAGAGCCGAATTCCTCCCGAGCGGCCTAGAGAGTGGATCGAGGTGGCTCTGAAGATCGTGGACGGCTACGCTCCGTTCGATGCGGATGATGTCCGCACGTGGCCGATCTGGAACGTTCTCAGGCCTCACGCAGCGAGGATCGTCCATCTGGCAGATGAAATGGGCGTGGCCGATCCGACCGGCCAATTGATGGGTCAACTGGCTGTATATCTGGAGACGAGGGGGCTTTACGCCGAAACCGAACCGCTGAAGCGCCGCGCCTTGGCGCTTGGTCAGGCTTCGTTAGGTAGTGAACATCCCGAGGTCGCCACCCGCCTCAACAATCTGGCTCAGTTGCTCCAGGCCACGAACCGTCTTTCCGAGGCCGAGCCGCTGATGCGGCGCGCCCTGGACATCGACGAGGCTTCCTTCGGCAGCCAACACCCCAATGTCGCCATAGACCTCAACAACCTGGCTGCGTTGCTCCAGGCCATGAACCGTCTTTCCGAGGCCGAGCCGCTGATGCAGCGCGCCCTGGTTATCGACGAGGCTTCCTTCGGCAGCCAACACCCCAATGTCGCCATAGACCTCAACAACCTGGCTCAGTTGCTCCAGGCGACGAACCGTCTTTCCGAGGCCGAGCCGCTGATGCGGCGCGCCCTGGACATCGACGAGGCTTCTTTCGGCAGCGAACACCCCAATGTCGCCATCCGCCTCAACAATCTGGCTGCGTTGCTCCAGGACACGAACCGTCTTTCCGAGGCCGAGCCGCTGATGCGGTGTGCGGTGGAGATCTTCGAGCGGAGCCTCGGGCCGGATCACCCGAACACGCGGCTCGCCCAAGGAAATCTGGCCGCGCTCCTGGTGGAGATCGCCAACCAGGGCTCCCCTACCCCAGCCCCCGGAGGGGGCGACAGCGGGTAGCCCGGGGCGTGAGCCCCGCGGCGGACGGGGGAAGGAACGCAACGTCGCAGGGCTGTTTTCCCTGGGAGCGCCTCCGCAGGAGGCGCGGGCGCGTAGCCCCGGGTTTCAACCCGGGGCGGGCGGGGCGGCCCTCTGCCTCGCTGCCTCGTCGCTGCCTCGCTGCCTCGTCGCCTCCGCGCCTTGCCGACGCCCCTGAAGGGGCTCGAACAGGAGATCCTGACCTCCGTGGCCCCGGGTTGAAACCCGGGGCTACGCGCCTGCGCCCTCCTCCGAAGGGCGCTCCTGAGCCAAAGTGAGCGCGGATGCGCCAGGCTGCGAGTGGTATAAGGAAGAAAATCCCGGAGGCTCTTCGTGGGGAAACCTCTCCCTCTCCGGCCGTGTGCTGGGAGGAGAGGGCCATGACTCGCTCTGGATCGACCTCGCGCACCCGGACGGCACGCCGTTGATCGAGTCCGCCCGCATCGAGAACGGCGCCTTCCGCCTCGACCGCCTGCAGCCCGGCATCTATCAGCTCCGGGTCGCGACCTACGACCGCGAGGTCAAGGTGCTGGCCGAGCGCACCGTGCAGCTCCCGGCCCGGGAGGAGTTGGTGGTGGAGCTGGCGCCGGAGAAAACCGCAAAGGACGACAAGGACACCAAGGACGACAAGGACAAGTAGAAAAAAGAAGCCCGGCTTCTCTGTCCTTGCTGTCCTTGGTGTCCTTGTCGTCCTTTCTGCCGCGCAGACTCTAGAGCAGCTGCTGCGGATCCACATCCACCACCAGGTCATATCCCGGGTTCGCGGGCAGCACCTCGCGCATCATCCGGTGGAGGTTCTTGAACACCGCGGAGCGGGCCAGGAGCTGGAAGCGCCACTGCCCCTTCAGGCGCTCCAGGGGCGCGGGGGCCGGACCCGAGATCCGCACCGAGCGCGAGAGCGGGTGGGCGGCGAGGTCGGCGGCGAGCTCGGAGATCACCTTCCAGGCCTTGTCGCGGTCCTTGTCCCGCACTAGGAGCTGGACCATGCGGGTGTACGGTGGATAGTGGAACACCCGGCGGAAGCGCATCTCCTCGCGCACGAAGCCGGCGTCGTCCTGGCGCAGCGCGGCCTGGATGGCGTAGTGCTCCGGATGATAGGTCTGGATCACCACCCGCCCCGGCTTCTCTCCCCTCCCCGCCCGGCCGGCGAGCTGGGTGAGGAGATGATAGGTGCGCTCCACGGCGCGGAAGTCCGGGAAGCCGAGATAGGCATCCGCGGCGAGCACGGCGGTCAGCGCCACGCCCGGGAAGTGATGGCCCTTGGAAACCATTTGCGTGCCGATGAGCACCTGGATCTCCTTGCGCTCGAATTTTTCGAGGAGCGCGGCGAGCCCGCCCTGGCGGCGCGCGGTGTCGCGGTCGAGCACGTCCACCTTCGCCTCGGGAAACAGCTCCTTGAAGGTCTCCTCCACCCTCTCGGTGCCGGCTCCGATCGGCTCCAGCGCCTCCTCCTTGCAGGTGGGGCAGCGCTCGGGCGCGGCGATGGCGCTGCCGCAGTAGTGGCAGAGGAGGCGGCGCATGCGGCGGTGGTAGGTGCGCGGCAGGCCGCAGTCCGGACAGCGGAAGTCCTCGCCGCAGGCCCGGCAGAGGAGCACCGGGGCATAGCCGCGGCGGTTGCGCAGCAGGATCACCTGGTCGCCGGCCGCGAGGGCCTCCGCGATCTCCTTGCGCAGCCTCTCTGAAAAGTGCACCTCGCCGGGCCGCCTCGACAACCCTTCCTGACGCAGGTCGACCAGGATGCCCTCGGGCAGCGTGCCCTGGCCGGCGCGCTCGGTGAGCTCGAGAAGCTCCAGCTTCCCGCGCTGTACGTTGTAGAGGCTTTCGAGGCTCGGAGTCGCCGAGACGAGCAGGGCCGCGGCGCCGGCGTCCCGGGCGCGGACCAGGGCCAGGTCGCGGGCGTGGTAGCGCGGCGTCAGCTCCTGCTTGTAGGCGGTGTCCTGCTCCTCGTCCACCACGAGGAGGCCGAGATCCGGCACCGGCGCGAACAGGGCCGAGCGCGGACCGAGCACCACCCGCGCCTCGCCGCGCCGCACCCGCTCCCACTCCTGCTGGCGCTCTCCCGTGCCCAGGCCCGAATGGAGAATGGCCAACTGCTCGCCGAAGCGCTGCTCGACCGTCCGCGCCAGCGCCGGCACGAGCGCGATCTCCGGCACCAGGAGGACCGCGGCGCGTCCGCGCGCGAGCGTCGCTTCCGCCGCCCGCAGATAGACCTCGGTCTTGCCCGAGCCGGTCATCCCCTGGAGGAGCAGCGGCGCGAACTCGCGGCGGTCGAGCACCTCGGTCAGCCGGCGCAGCGCATGCTCCTGGTCGGGACGCAGACGGATCTCCGTGGTTCCCGGGCTCGGCGCGAGGCGGTGGCGGTCGAGCGACAGCTTCTCCACCTGGGTGAACTGGCGCAGGATGCCGAGGGAGACCAGGCGCTTGATCACCGCCGGCGTGCAGCCCACGGCCGCGGAGACCTCCGCGGTGGTGGCGGGCCGCTGGATCGCGGCCAGGTATTCGATCGCGGCGCGGCCCGGGACGGAGCGGCCGGCCGCGGCGAGATGGGTGGCGAGCCCGCCCGGCGCCAGCTCCACGGCCGAGATGTAGCGCGCCGACCGCGGGTTCTTCTCCTCGCCCGAGATCCTCCCCCGCTCGCCGAGCGAAGCGAGCACCTCGCTCAGGTTCGCGAGGCCGACCCGGCCCTGCAGCTCGCCCACGGACATCCGGCCGCCCTCCCGCAGCGCCTCGATCACGGCCGCTTCCGCTCCGCCCCGGGGCGGAGCCATGGCGCCCGCGTCCGTGAGCCAGACGCGGCGGTCCCCCCAGGGAGGGAGGTCCGAGGGGAGCATCGAGCGGAACACCTCGCCGAGCGGAGCGAGATAGTAGTCGGCCGTGAACCGGGCCAGCTCCAGGAGGTCGCCCTGCGCCATCACCTGCCCGTCGACGCCGTGGGCGAAGACATGGGCAGCCT
>Ga0268265_10002599_pt1 | contig 13458 bp, 9 predicted proteins | sample KBSSwiS52_FD_190355 | JGI IMG/M metagenome (GOLD analysis project Ga0268265, IMG submission 190355) | Switchgrass rhizosphere microbial communities from Kellogg Biological Station, Michigan, USA - KBS Switchgrass S5-2 (SPAdes) (version 2) | ecosystem: Host-associated > Plants > Roots >... | reverse complement strand
CCGACCCCGATCGAATGGTGTTCGATTACACGCGGATGATGATGGCAGCGCTGTATCTCAATCCGTCGCCGCAGCGAATCCTCATCATCGGCCTGGGCGGCGGCACGCTGCCGCGCACGATGCAAAAGCTTTTCCCGGCGGCGAAGATCGACGCTGTCGAGATCGACCCGGCCGTCGTGCGGGTTGCCGGTAAATATTTCGGCTTCGTTCCGGGGCCGCGGACGGAGGTTTTCGAGGAGGACGGGCGCGTATTCGCGAAGCGGATGGGCAAGCAGGGAATCCGGTACGATCTCGTCATGCTCGACGCGTTCGACCACGAGTACATTCCGGAGCACATGCTGACGCGCGAGTTCCTGCTCGAGATCAAGGCGCTCCTGACGCCCAACGGCGTGCTGGCCGCGAACACCTTCGCGACCAGCAAGCTGTATGATCTCGAATCGGCGACCTATCACAGCGTTTTCGGCCAGTTCTACCGATTGAAAAGCGGCAATCGCGTCATCCTGATTCGCCAAGGCGGATTGCCGGAGCGCGATGAGCTCGAGCGCAATGCGCAAGCACTCGAGGCGAGATTCGCGCCGCTTGGGACCGGCAAGGATTGGCTGCTGCCGATGCTCAGCATCGAGTCCGGGTGGCCGCGCAATACCCGCCTTCTCACCGACCAGTATTCGCCCTCGAACCTGCTCAATGGTCCGTCCTGACCTCGGATGATCGCGAGGATCTTCTCCCGATCCGCGCTCCATGAGCACGAGGACCCCGCGCAACGCGTGCAGGGCGTCGCCGTGCTGCCGCCGGATTCCGGCGAGCTCGCGCACCTGCTCGCCGCCGATCCCGCGCCCGAGGTGCGCAGCGCGGCCGCGCAGCGGTGCTCGGAGCTGCCGGCACTCGCCGGGGCGCTGACGACGGAATCGGATCCCGCGGTGCGCGAGGCGGTCGCGACGGCGCTGGGCGGCGTGGTGTCGGATACCGCCGATACGCCGGCCGCGACCGCATTCCTCGCGAGCGACACGTGCACCGATGGCGTTCGCGCCGACGTCGCGCGCCGCACGGGGGATCCGGAGCGGCGTCGCGTCGCGCTGTCGAACATTCGCGACGAGTCATTGCTGGTGGACGTCGCGCTGGACGCCGATCACGCCGAAACCCGCCAGGACGCCGCGGGGCGCGTGACGACCCCGGAGGGATTGCGGCGAATGGCGGAGGCCGCGAAGAACAAGGATCGCGGCGTGGCGCGGCTCGCCCGCCATCGAATCGACGCCATCGCGGAGCGCGAAAGCAAGGAAAAGGAAGCCGATGCGATGCTGGAGCAGCTCGATGCGCTCGCCGCGAAGCCGGGACCGATCGTCAGCGCTGTCGTCGACATCGACCGCCGCTGGCAAGCGCTCGGCCTGACCGACGACGGGACTCGCCGCGCGCGCTGGGATGCGGCGCGCGCCGTGGTGCAGGCCAGGTTCGACCGCGAGCGCGACGAGCATCGCGCGCGCACGCAGTTCGAGCGGGGATTGCGCGAATGGATCGATGCGCTGCAGCCGCCGGCGGATGCGGACGCCTTCGAATTGAAGCGCGGCGAGCTCGCGGCACTGCGCGACATAGCGAAAAGCCGCGACGACGCGGCGGCCCTCTCGATGCTGGATGAAGCGGAGGCGCGAATCGGCGGCTGGGCGCAGGAACGTGACGCTGCCGCCGGCGCGGAAGCGCTCGTGATCGAAGCCGAGAAGCTCGCGGCCGACACTTCCATCGACAACGCGGGCCTCCCGGAGCGCTGGAGCGCGCTCGACCGCGCGATGCGCAGTCCGGCGCTCACGCAGCGGTTCGAGGCCGCGCTGATCGTGATCGAGCAGCGCCGGCTCGCGCAGGTCCAGGCGGCGCAGCAGGCGGCCACGCAGGCCCGCGCGCTCGTGCACTCGCTGCTGCACACGGCCGAGCAGGCGCTCGCCGCGGGACAGCTGCATGCGGCGCGCGCGGCCGCGGACGAGATCCGCACCGCGAAAGCGAACGCCGGCGTGCTGCCGAAGCCTTCGGTGCAGCGAATCAGCCGGCTGGTCCAGCAGCTGACCGAGCTCGAGCGCTGGGAATCGTTCGGCCAGCGGCAGGCGCGCGAACAGCTCTGCGAGAGGGCGGAAGCGCTGCTGACGCAGGGCCTCGACGCCCCGCGGCTCGCCGCCGAAGTGCAGAAGTTGCGCAACGAATGGAAAGCGCTCGACCAGCAGCATGCGGGCGTTCCGAAGTCGGTGTGGGAGCGCTTCGACTCCGCATGCGAAAAGGCTTATGCACCTGCGGCGCGCCATTTCGCGGAGATGGCGGCGCAGCGCAAGGAAGCGCGCAAGAAGCGCGACGAGTTCATCGCGGCGGCGACCGCGCATGCGCCGACACTCCTCGCCGAGCCGCGCGACCCGAGGGCGATCGAGCGCTGGCTGCGCGAAACCGACAAGACCTGGCGTGAAGGCGATCTCGGCAGCGTCGAGCCGGGCGCATGGAAGAAGTTCGACGCGCGGCTCAAGGCGGCGCTCCTGCCGCTGCGCGAGGTGCTGTCGACGGCGCGCGAATCCGCGAAAGCCGGACGGCAGGCGCTGATCGCGGAAGTGACCGCGCTCGCGTCGAAGGCCCTCGACCGCGACGCGCCGTCGCAGGTGAAGGCGATCCAGGCGAAGTGGCAGGCCGAAGCGAAAGCGAAGCCGCTCGGCCAGCGCGACGAGCGGGCGCTGTGGGAGGAGTTTCGTGCGGCGTGCGATGCCGTGTTCACCGCCCGCAATGCGAAGCGCAAGGAAGACGACGAGCGCCGCCAGGGCAAGGAGCGCGGACTGGAGGAAGTCGTCGTCGGCCTCGAAAGGTTGAAGCAGGCGACGGACAAGGACGATGCCGAGATCCGCCGCGCGTTGCGCGACGCGCAGGACCAGTGGAAGCAGCGCACCGGCCGCGCCGATGCGCCAAGGCCCGCGATGGAAACGCGCTTCCGGAATGCGAAGTCGGCGGTGGAAACGATGCTGTCGTCACGCGGCCGCTCGCGCGAGGCCGCCGTGTGGCAAACGCTCGCGGCGAAGGAACGCCTCTGCGACGAGCTCGACCGCTCGGTGCAGGACGGCACGAGCACGGCGCCGCCGCAAGGCGAAGCGGTCGCTTCCGAGGGCCAAATAGATGGCCCTGAGGGCCAGATGGCGCGCCCTGAGGGCCAGGCGACCGCCGACGCCGGTGAGCCGCCGGTCCTCGCGAACTGGGCCGCTTTGCCGCCACTGCCGGCGGCGTCCGAGCAGAAGATGACGGCCCGTCGCGACGCTGCATTGAGCGCGCACGCCGATCCGGCCGCGTTGGCGAAGTACAGGAAACGCATCGAAGAGGGCGCTGCCGTGCGGCGCGAGTGGTTGCTCGAGCTCGAGATGATGCTGAAGCTCGACAGCCCGTCGGAGTTCCAGGCGATGCGGCTGCAGCTGCAGGTGAAGCAGCTGAAGGAGCGTTTCAGCAGCGCCTCGAGCGGCGGCACGAAGACGCCCGCGGAACTCCTGCTGCAGTGGTGCGCGCATCCCGGTGTCGCGGAGGCGAGCGATCGTCAGCGCCGCGACCGCGTGTTCGCGGCGATCGCCAAAAGCTAGCCGCCGGCGAATCCAAGGCCCGAGCATTCTCGTCGGCGAAGGAGCTCCTCCATGTCTTCCATCCGTATCCATCGCTTTCTGACCGGTGTGTCACTGGCCATCGGGCTCGTCGTGGCCATGCCGGCGGCGGCGCAGGCGCCGCAAGCGTCCGTCCGTCCGAAAGTCGTGCTGCAGGTGAGCGACGCCGATCCCGCGAAGTGGAGCCTGGCGCTCAACAACGCGAAGAACGTCCAGACCGATCTTGGCGCGGCGAACGTCGATATCGAGCTCGTCGCCTACGGTCCGGGAATCGGGATGCTGAAGGCCGACTCGATCGTCGGCAACCGCGTCGACGAGGCGATCGCGGCGGGGGTGAAGGTCGTCGCCTGCGAGAACACGATGAAGAACCAGAAGCTGACGCAGGTCGACATGCTGAACAAGATCGGCTACGTGCAGGCCGGCGTCGTCGAGATCATGCAGCGCCAGCAGCAGGGCTGGGCATACATCCGGCCGTAGTGGATTGTGGAGTCGCCGTCGCTCAGGTCGCGCTGAGCGGCGTCGCGCCGTCCGCCTTGGTCGAGGGGGGATCGTCGCAGACCTTCGCCATCGCGGCGTCGGCGGCATCGCGGGAGGCCTCGACGACGTAGACGGTCCGCGCCGGTTTTGCGATCTGAATGATCCGCTCGTCGCCCGAAGGGCCGGACGGGATGAGGACCGTGACCGCGAAGACGGCGGCGCTGATGGCCAGGGCGGCGAGACCACACGCGGCGCGGGGGGTGGAAGCTTCGTAGCGGTTCATGGCTGTAATCTCCTGATCTTTGGTTCGTCTGCCCTTGTTTGGATGCGCCGGCGGGCGATTCGGATTCAATTTCCGCCTGTCTGGGAATCGCTGCCGGCATCCGGTATGTCGCATCCTAGGCAGGCGCCTTATCCCCCTCAACACGGAAGCGACGAACCGGTGGAATCGAGCAGTGAGATGACACCGGAGCCGATGGAACGGCGATGACGACCGCCGTCCCGTTGGGACCGCCAACCAACCCTTCGGGAGGGCCGACCGGCCGACCACCGGGTCGTCCACGCGCACGGGCGCAGGGCCTGACCCGGCTCTCGAATCTCTTCCTCGCGGCGCTGCGGCGCCTGCTCTACGTCGTGGTCCGCACGCACGTGACGCCCGAGCCGGCGGAGTTGCGGGTCGACTCGGACCGCCCGCTCTGCTACGTGTTGCAGGATCGGCTGCTGTCGAGCCTGCTCGTGCTCGAGGAGGAGGCCGGGCGGCTCAACCTGCCTTCGGCGCTGGAACCGATAGGACTGGAGTTTCCAACCGCGAAGCGCGCGGTCTTCTCGGTGATCCTCAATCGCAACCCACTCAGCACGCGCACGACCGAACCCTCCGTCACGCTCGCGCAGCTCACGGCGGCGCTCTTCCGCGATGGCACGCTCGATGTCGACCTCGTGCCGGTCATGGTCCTGTGGGGGCGTGCGCCGCGATCGCAGGACTCGCTCCTGAAGGCGCTCTTCGCCGACGCCTGGGCGAGCGTGGGTCCGCTGCGCCAGCTGGCGATCATCCTGCTCCACGGGCGGCAGACGCGCGTCGGCTTCGGCGAGCCGATCTCGCTGCGACGGCTGATCGACGACGAGGCGGAAGAAGCGACGGCGATCCGCAAGGCGAATCGCTTCCTGCGCTTCCATTTCCGCAGGCTGCGAGAGGCGGCCATCGGGCCGGATCTGTCCCACCGGCGCAACCTCGTCCGGTCGATGATCGCGTCGCTGGAGCTGCAGCAGGCGATCGCGGACGAGGCTCGCCGGCTCGGCATCCCGATCGCGGCGGCCGAGGATCGCGCGCGCAAGTTCGCCTGGGAGATCGCGTCGGACTTCAGCTATCCGGTCGTTCGCGCCGGCGAGCTCGTGCTGAAGCGCGTGTGGCAGCAGTTGTACGACGGGGTCGACGTGCTGCATGCCGAGGAGATCGCGAAGATCGCGCCCGGCAAGGGCCTCGTCTACCTTCCCAATCACCGCAGTCACGTCGACTATCTCCTGCTTTCGTACTTCATCCATGCGCAAGGACTGGCGCCGCCGCACATCGCCGCGGGTGCGAACCTCAACTTTCCGATCGTGGGGCCGATCCTGCGGCGTGGCGGTGCATTCTTCCTGCGCCGCAGCTTCAGGGGAGAACCGTTGTACGCCGCGGTGTTTCGCGAGTATCTGCACGCGATGATCGTGACGGGCTTCCCGATTGCGTACTTTATCGAGGGCGGCAGGAGCAGGAGCGGGCGAACGCTGGCGCCCAAAGGCGGCCTGCTCGGCATGACGGTCGAGAGCTTCATGCGCGAGCATCCGCGCCCGCTGATCCTCGTCCCTGTCCATTTCAGCTACGAGAAGCTGTTCGAGGGCCCCACCCTCGTCGCCGAGCTCGAGGGACAACCCAAGAAGGGCGAATCGCTGCGCTCGCTCATCGGTGCGGCCCGCAACCTGAAGCGTGTCTACGGCCGTGTCTATGTGAACTTCGGCGCACCGCTTTCCGTCGACGAGTTCCTGGACCGCGCCGCGCCGGGCTGGCACGCGCTGCAGGGCAGCGAGCAGCGCGACAAGGCGCGCGAGTTGACGCCGCTCATCGGTCGCGAGATGGCGCAGCGGATCAACTCCGCCGTCGTCGTCAATCCGATGAACCTGTTCGCGCTGGCGATCGTGCCGAGCCTTCGGCATGCGCTCGACGAGCGCGCGCTCGCGCAGCAGATTGCGTGGCTGCAGGCGCTTGGCCGCCGGTTCCCCTATTCGCCGAATGCGGTTCTTGCCGCCGACGATCCGCCGGCGGTCATTGCCCACGCGGAGAAGCTGGGGTACGCGAAGCGGGTTCCCCATCCGCTCGGTGATGTAATCACCGTTCCCGACCGGGAGGTCGCCGCGCTCAACTACATCCGCAACAACGCGCTGCACGCGTACGCGCTGCCTGCGCTGGTCGCGAGCCTCGTCGTCTCACGGCGCGAAGTCACTCCGGATGGCGTTGCCGAATTCGCCGAAGGCGGCCTGCCGTTCCTCCGCGCGGAGCTGACGCTGCGCCACTCCGCCGAGGAGGCGGTCGCGGAGTCGCGGCGCATCGTCGAGTTCTTTGTCGAGCTCAAGTGGGCGCGCCCGGTGGTCGACGGCGCGGTGCGCGCCGCGGACCGCGACAGCCTGGAGCGGGCTGGACTCGAGCTTCTCGCCCGGTCGCTCCGCCATTTGCTGCGCCGGAACTACCTGACGATCGCGCTCTTGAACCGGTTCGCCGCCGAAGGTTTGCCGCGCAAGCGCCTGGAAGAGCTCATGCAGTTGCTGACACAGCGGCTATCCCTGCTGTTTGAATTCGCGCCGCCGGATTTCTACGAGCGCTCGACGTTCGCGTCGTACATCGACACGCTGATCGAGACGGGCCTGGTCGACGAGGCCGCCGACGGCTCGCTCCGCCTTCACGCGCATGCGCGAGCGTGGGAGAAGCATGTCGAGCGTCTGTTGCCGGCGGACGCCGTGATCGCGATCCGCCGCGTCGCGGAGGATCGTGAAGCCTGACCTTCGCCGAAGCTAGACCGGTGCCGCCATGATCCGACCCCGACCTGCGGTCTTGGCCGCGTACAGGGCGCGATCGGCGCGCTCGAGCAGCCCCTGGGATGTGTCGTTGGGCCCGGGCACGAGCTGCGCCACCCCGATGCTCGGCGTGACCTGCGCGGACGGCAAGTCGTCGTGGCGGATGTCGAGCGCGCTGATGGCGGCCAGCACGCGCCGGGCGACATCGAGCGCGCCGTCCGTGTCGGTATCCGGCAGGAGGACGACGAATTCGTCTCCGCCATAGCGGGCGGCAACGTCCGCGGGCCGCTGCAGCGATTGACGAATGGCGCGGGCCACTGCGGCAAGGCACGCGTCGCCGGCGCGATGCCCGTGGCAATCGTTGTAGGCCTTGAAGTGGTCGACATCGATGAACAGCACGGCCAGGGGCCGCCGGTCGCGACGCGCTCGCTCCCACTCCGCGGCGCACACGACGTCGAAGTGGCGCCGATTGTGCAGGCTCGTGAGCGGGTCGGTGATGGTGAGCGCCCTCAGCTCGTCCTGCAGGCGCCGGTTCTCGTCCAGTTGCTGCCGCAGGCGCGAGCTCAGCCGATAGAAGCGGCGCGCGATCCAGATGACCACCGCCAGGCTGAGAGCGGCAACGGCGAGCACCCACCACAGCCAACGCCAATCGCGCGGCGTCGGAGGCTGATAGATGAGCCCGCGTATGTCGGGCGCATCGCCTTTGGGCACGAGATCGAGCTTGCGGTACACGTCGTAGATGTGCTGCCAGCGGCCGGCGTGCGTATGGCCGAGCTCCACGAGATCGGTGCGGACGAGCGGCACCATGCGCTCGGCCTCGAAGCGCAGCTTGTCGACCGGCAGGTCGGGTGCGTATTTCGCATGGACGAGCTCGGCGATTTCTTCCTGGTGCGACATCGCGTATTCCCAGCCGCGGAGGCTCGCCGCACGGAATGCGTCGACCCAATCGGATTGGCTCGTGACCATGGCGCGGGTCGAGAACAGCGTATCGCCATAGAAGTCGACGCCGCTCGACCGCGGCGTGAACTGGCGGTATTGCTTGCCCGCTTGCTGGAGGTAGTAGCTTTCGTCGGTCTCGTAGCCCGCGAGCGCTTCGACGCGCCCCTCGACCAGGCTGTTCACGCTGTAGTCGTGCTGGACGAGCTGCAGCCGCCCGACCGGCACCTGCTCGCGCTGCAGGTAGGCGAAGATTTCCGTTTCCCACGGCGAGAGCGCGACCCTGCGGCCGGCGAGGTCACGCACGGACTGGATGCCCGTGTCACTGCGCACGAACAACGTCAGCGGCGAATGCTGGAAGATCGTCGCCAGCACGACGACGGGGTCACCTTTCGCATAGCGCAGCACGAGCTCGGAGGACGCAATGCCGAAGTCGGCGCCGCCCTTCAGCACCACGTCGACGGGATCGGTGGACGGGCTCGCCGGCATGATCGTCACGTCCAGACCGGCCTCGCGGTAATAGCCCTTCTCGAGTGCGGCGTAATAGCCGGCGAACTGGAACTGGTGGCGCCACTTGAGCTGCAATCGTATCGGCGTGGCATTTCCGGGAATCGCCGTGGCCGCGCCCGCGTCGAGCGCAACTGCGAGGATGAGGAGGGCGAATGCGAGGGCGGATCGTCTCACGGGACGCGCATTGTAGCCTCAGCGCCGGGAGGCAACTGGACGTCGATGATCGAACGCACTATCCTCCGCACGGCAGCAACCAGCAGGCCGGGAGATCCAGATGCGCGCGTGGACCGTGGACGCCGACGACATCCGCGTCGCGGACGATTTCGACGAGTCCTTGCTTCACCGAACCCCCGAGATCGACGCCTTCCTGGCGCCTGCGCGCGACGACAAGTTCATCGTCATCGCCACGAAGGGATTCGGCAAGACACTGCTCCTCAAGGCGAAGCGGATCCTGTATCAGCGCGAAGGGCACGGCACGTGCCTGCCGAGCGGCAACCTGCTCGACAAGCCGATCGGCGACAAGATTTTCAGCCGCGAGCAGATCGCGTTGTTTTCGGCGTCGCCGCTGCCGTGGTCGAAAGTGTGGCTCACCGCCATTGCCCTGAGCGCACTGAAGCATGCGGACGCGACCGGCGGTCTCAAGGTCAACGCCAAGCTCAACAGCCTCGTCGGCGACACCCAGCTCAACGGCGTCATCGACCACTTCGTCCGGTTGCTGGATTTCACGCCGGGCGAGCTGCAGCGGGTGGCTGCGGACACCGACGGCCATCTGGTCCCGCGGCTGCGCGCACTCAAATCGCAGCTCACCATCTTCATCGACGGGATCGACGAGTATTTCAACAAGCACGTCGAGGACCTCACGCTGAACGCGAGCGTCACCGGAGAGCTGTCGCCCAACGTCTGGTACTTCTCCCAGCTGGGATTGGTGGAAGTGGCCTACCAGATCCGGCGCATCAACCACCACCTCAAGGTCTTCGCCGCGATACGCAAGGAGGCCTACGCGCGGCTGTCGCAGCGAACGGCGATGGTGCAGCAGTATCGCGGCATCGCGGTGGACATCGTGTATTCGCCGCCGAGCCTGCGCGAGATCTTCGTGAACAACATCCGGCTGGTCAAGGACGAGCGGATGGTGCTTCCGGGTCGCGTGCGCACAAGCCCGCTGGAGGCGTTTCTCGGCCGTTCCGGCGTGACGGATACCTACACGCGGGAGGAGGAGGACGCTTTCGAATACGTTTGCCGGCACACGCTGCTGCGCCCTCGCGACCTGATGACCATCGGCGACCGGCTCGTGGCGCTGCGGCCCGACGAGCGCAGGAACGAATACCGATTGAAGGAAGCGGTCAACCAGGCGGCGACCGAGATTGCGCACGAGTACCTCGCGGAGATCGCGCCCTATGTCGGCAATCTCGATCTCGAGCGGCTTTTCCGGCGCCTGCCGGGGCACATTCTCACGCGCGGCGAGGTCGAGGCGATCGCGAACCCCCAAGAGGCTACCGCAGACGGCGATGGCGACGGCGACGCGTTGCACGCGCTGTATCGCGTCGGACTGCTCGGGTACGTGCAGCACGATCTCGTTCGCGGCGAGTGGCGGCAACGCTTCCTGCGCCCCGGCGAGGCGACGCTCGACCCGAACGGCACCCTGCCGCACGCCACGCACTATCTCGTCCACCCGATACTGTCCAATGTGATTGCGCGCGCGAATCCGGCGTTCCTGCAGCGAATCGACCGCGTCAACATCGTGGGTTACGACCGGCCGTGGCATGAGCCGGACAGCAATCTCGACCGCGGGGACAGCGCGCGTTCCTGCTGTGTGCTAAAGGCCGACGTGCATGGGTTCGGCGCCCTGATGCGCGCCGGCATGGATGCGCCGGTGCGAAAGGCGCTGGAGGACGCCGTTACGCGCTGGGCCCCTGCGACGGCGATCGTCGAGACCGGCGCCGGCGATTCCGCGCTCATCGCGGACGACGATCCGGTCGCGCTTGCGCAGGCGGCGCGGCATTTCATGGACGACGTCTACAAGGCTCCGGGGCAGCCGCGCCTGCGGATCGCGCTGCATTACGGCGAAGTGAAGATGCGGCAGCGCGACACCGACTTGCGCACGATCATCGTCGGCGGCGACGCGATCCTGTGCGCTGCCCGGGTCGAGCCGATCGTCGAACCCGGGGAGATCTGGGCGACGGAAGCGTTCCGCGAGCAGTTCACGCAGCGGCCTTCGCTGTGGCGCACGATACCGGTACCGGCACCCGCGGGCGGCGACGCCTTCAACGTCAGCAAGCCGGGGAGCCAGGAGTCGGAATTCTGGGTTCGCCTCTATCGGCTGGAGTCCTGACGATCATGACGACGAACGTCGGCGCGCCTGATGGCTTCGAGTCCGGGGTCGCGACCATCGCTTTCGTCGATCTCGCGGGCTTCAGCGCGATAGCCGACGTCTACGGCGATGCGTCCGCGATAGCCGTGCTCGGGCACTTCGAGGGATTGGTTCGCGAAGCGATGGGAGGCCTCGGGACGCCTATCAAATGGATCGGCGACGAAGCGATGTTCGGCTTTTCCGATCCTGCAACGGCGCTGCAGGTGCTCGGGCGTCTGCTCCCTGCCTGCCGCTCGGAGCCGCGCATTCCGCTGACAAGGACCGGACTCAATCACGGCCCGGTGCTCCGCAGGGCGAACGACTTCTTCGGCTCGACCGTCAACATCGCAGCGCGCATCGCCGCGTTGGCATCGCCCGGACAACTGCTGGCGACGCAGCCTGTCGCCGACGTCGCCGCAACATCGGGCATAGTCGCGCGCGACATCGGGAAAGTCGCGCTGCGCTCGATTGCCGATCCAATGCCGCTTTACGCCATCGAGCTGGCCGCGGCTTTCGATCCCGCGTGGATCGACCCGGTGTGCAAGATGCACGCACCCTACGAGGCGTACCGGAAAACGGCGCCGACGGCGCCATGGTTCTGCTCTGAACGCTGTGCCGAGGCCTATCGACGGTCCCCGTCGACCTACCCGCTCGCAACGAGCGCACCGCGCCTCGGCAACCGTTAGCGACGACTCGGGCAACACCATCGTCCAATAGACCCGGCGCGACGCGTCTGGTGTCATGGCGTCCGCGCATTCCGTATCGCTGGAATCCAGTCCAGAAGGCGCGACGGACTTCTCGTTTCTCCAGTCAAGGAGCAACCCATGACGCTCAAGAACATGACAGCCCTCGCCGCCGACACGATCGCCGCCACTGCGGCGCCCGCGGCACGGCAGACCGAAAATCGATCGATCCGCACCTTCAGGTACGAGGCGCCCCAAGGCGAGCTGGATGAGCTTCGGCGACGCATCGCGGCCACTCGATTCCCCGAAAACGAAGCGGTAACCGACGACACGCAGGGCGTGCAGCTCGCGACGATCCAGAAGCTCGCGCGCTACTGGGCGTCCGAACACGACTGGCGCAAGGTCGAGGCGAAGCTCAACGCTTATCCGCACTTCCTCACCGAGATCGACGGTCTCGACATTCATTTCATGCACATTCGCTCGAAGCACGAGAATGCGCTGCCGCTGATCGTCACACACGGCTGGCCCGGCTCCGTGATCGAGCAGCTCAAGATCATCGAGCCGCTGACCGATCCGACGGCTCACGGCGGCAGCGCCGCGGACGCGTTTCACCTCGTGATTCCGTCGATGCCGGGCTACGGCTTTTCAGGCAAGCCGGCCACGACCGGCTGGGGTCCCGAACGCATCGCCCGTGCATGGGCCACGTTGATGGAGCGGCTGGGCTACGAGCACTACACCGCGCAGGGCGGCGATTGGGGCGCCATCATCGTCGATCAGATGGGTGTGCAGGCGCCGAAGGGACTCATTGCCATCGCGACCAACATGGCCTGCGCGATTCCGCCCGAGATCGACGCGGCGGCGTTCGCCGGGGCCGCGGCGCCTCCTGGACTCGACGAAGAGGAGAAGTACTCGTTCGACCACGTCGCGTTCTTCTACAAGCACGGCCTCGGCTATGCGCTGGAGATGGGAAACAGGCCGCAGACGCTGTACGGGCTCCACGATTCTCCGGTCGCCCTGGCGGCGTGGATCATCGATCACGATATCTGGACGTACCGGCAAATCGCGAGCGTGTTCGACGGCGTCGCCGAAGGCCTTACGAGAGACGACATCTGCGACAACATCACCCTCTACTGGCTGACGCAGACGGGCGTGTCGTCGGCGCGCCTGTACTGGGAAAACAAACTGCCCTTCTTCTCTCCGAAGGGCGTGAAGATCCCGGTCGTGGTGAGCGCATTCCCGGAGGAAATCTGCCCGGCGACGCGCAAGTGGTGCGAAAAGGCGTACCCCGGGATGATCTACTACAAGCGCCACTCGAAGGGCGCGCACTTCGCCGCGTGGGAGCGGCCGGAGGCGATCGTCGAAGATCTTCGCGCCGGGTTCAAGTCACTGCGCTAGCCGAGGCCCGCTCATGTCGTGCGCTGATGGAGCGGCTTCTATCTCCGCTCCATCGTTTGCTTGATCACGGCGAGCCCCTGTTCCATCATCGCCGCGACATTCGCTGCGAGCTCGTCGGGAAGCAAGTCGGCCGTCCAGACGAAGCGGCATTTCGCAGGCCCTTGATCGAAAACCTGGGCCGACGCGTTGTAATGCTGGAACGGCTTGTCGACCACCGCCCAGACCAGGCGCCGGCCGCTCTCATTCGAGTCGACGATCAGCTCGCGAACGACCTGGCCGTTGCCGAAGGTGACGATGCGGGCGCCGGGCTCGAGCCGCGTGTCGGTGACGAATCCCGGCACGAGCCGCGTGTGCAGCGCACCGACGTCTTTGAGAGCATCCCAGACGGCCTCAGGGGGCGCGTCGACGAGGATTTCCTTGCGGATGGATGCCATAGGCGATCTCCAATGCGTTATCGCTCCATCGGCGG
>Ga0268265_10002598_pt1 | contig 13459 bp, 13 predicted proteins | sample KBSSwiS52_FD_190355 | JGI IMG/M metagenome (GOLD analysis project Ga0268265, IMG submission 190355) | Switchgrass rhizosphere microbial communities from Kellogg Biological Station, Michigan, USA - KBS Switchgrass S5-2 (SPAdes) (version 2) | ecosystem: Host-associated > Plants > Roots >... | reverse complement strand
GATGTAGAGCGTTTCGCGCCTCCGCGCCCGCTGGAACCGCGCGAAGACGTCCGCCGGCAGCATCGACCCGGCCAGCGTCCCCAGGTGCTTGACGCCGTTGATGTACGGCAAGGCCGAGGTGATCAGGATGCGGGACATGGGAGGTGCGGGGCCTTTCCGAGGACGCGCGCTTATATGGCGCCGCGCCGCCAACGCCAAAGGGCGCGGCCGATCGGGACTCGCCGGGGACGCCGCAAAGCTTCACCATGAGACTGGGCGCAAGGCGGCCCGCCCGCGACAGCTCATGGCAATGGCCGTCGAACAGGGAGAAAAGGCATGATGAAGGGCGTCAACTGGATCGCCGTTCTCGTGGCGGTCGTGCTTCTCGAGGTGCTGGGCTACGTCTGGTACACGGTGCTGTTCGCCGAGCGGTGGACAGCGGCCCTGGGCTACACGCCCGATGCGTCCAAGCAGAACACGATGATGGGCCTGGGCGTGGTCACCACGGCGATCAGCGTAGTGGGCCTGGCCTGGCTCATCCGGACGCTGGGCGCGACCAGCCTGCCGCAGGCGGTGGGAACGGCCCTGGCCGCCTGGTTCTTCTTCAACTTCACCACCATGGCCATCGAGTACCTCTACCTCGGCCACAAGGCGGAGCTGGTGATCATCAACATGGCCTACCAGGTCGTCGCCTACGTGCTGGCCGGGGTGGTGCTGGCGGTGCTGAAGCCAAGGGTGACGGCCGCCGTCCCCAACCCGGCCTGAGAAAGACCGCCTGGGGGCCCTCTCTCCTGAGGGAGATGGCTTGCGCCCCATAGTGTTCCCTTTTTGTTCTTGCCGACGGAGCTGCGCCATGAGATGATTGGTGAGTTTGGTTCGGACCGATGACACCTGGAGATGACGTTGACTGGAACAGGTTCCTATGCACGGCGCGAACAGCCGCGGTCTGTCCCCGATCCGCTGGAGGGCCCCTACAACGACATGGTCGCCCGACAGCGCGAATTGAACTCCAGGCACGAAGGGCGACCGCACGGACGCTGGGTCGCGGCGCCGCCCTCCCTTACGGGCAGCCCGATCGCGGAAACGTTCGACGCCGATGCTCGGGAGTTTAACCACCCCGGTGCGCTGGAATCGATGATCCCGATCTGGGGTTCGGGCAAGGAAGCGCTGGCCGACTACGAAGACGGGAATTATCTCGGGGCGGCGATCAACGCCGGGCTCGCGGCGTCCGATGTTTTTCTCGTGAAAGCGGCTGTCTCGGGCATGGCGAAGGGCGGCCTCAAGATGGCCGGTCCGCACGTCTGGAGAAAATGGGAGAAGGGCAAAGCGACAGGCGCTCGACCTTGGCTAGTCGAGAAGAAGTTCGTCAAGAAAGGGCAGCCGGCGCATCATTGGGCGTTCGAGCAGCACACGAAGGTTCCGGACGTCATCAAGAACCAGCCGCTCTTCATCAAACCCATGAAGGACGCCGTTCAGCACGGGCGCGTTCATCACCCCTATACGGTCGACGGTGTCCGACTGCCCCGGTTCAATCCGGTCCAGCGGCTTTGGTACGGGACGCCGCAGTGGGCCAAGGCCGGATATGTTTCGTCGGCCGGCCACAGTGGGATCGCGGCGGGAAGAACTGGCGCTGACCAAGATGACCTGCGCCGGCGCCGCTGAAGGAGCGGTCGTGGATATTGAGATTTCATTTCCTGTGATCGGCTTCTGGGAAAGCCGCGAGGATCCCGGCTCACCGCCAGTTGAGAACTTTCGTGGGATCGTCGCCTCGTCTGACCTTCAAACCGCGCGTCAGCGCGAGCTTCGACTTAACAGATGGGTCGGCATGTTCCTGGTCGACAGCGTGTCGCGCACCTGGGTCGTGCGGAGCGTCCGTTCCCTGGGGTTCCGCACGCCGTTTTTTCAGCGAATGCTCCTCACCTTGTTCAATGATCGCGACAGCATCGAACATGACGTTCGATGCGAGCTTGACGAGATCGGGGCGACGCCATTTTCCGAAGTCCGCGAGCGCGTCTGCCGCGCAATCGACAAGAATCCTGACGATTGGATGGATGACGAGGTCCTCGCCGGCGCAAATGGCCCGCCGATCAGACTTGAGGACGTCCTGGAGGCCCTCAAGGCCGCGGTGCGTCGGACGACCAACATTCAGGAGCTGTTTGACAGCCTGGATCTGGACCAGGTCTATCCAGACCTGCAAGCCGCAGCGGCCTTGGAATACGACGTCGATTGAGCTGGGCGGGCGTCCTCAGAACGGGCCCTTGAACACGAAGGCCGCGCCCGCGGCGATCAGGGCGAAGCCCACGGCGTGGTTCCAGGTGAACCGTTCGCCGAGGTAGGTCACCGAAAAGACGGCGAAAACCGCCAACGTGATGACCTCCTGCATCGCCTTCAGCATGGCCGGGTCATAGACCTGCCGGCCGATGCGGTTGGCGGGGACGGCCAGGCAGTATTCGAAGAAGGCGATCCCCCAGCTGACGATGACGATCAGCCAGAGCGGACGGTGCTCGACCTTCAGGTGCCCGTACCAGGCGAAGGTCATGAACACGTTGGAGGCGATCAGCATCAGGATCGGCGCGATCGCGGTCCAGGCAGGCGGCATGGCGGGGCTCCGGGCGGCGCGCGCGCCGATAGTGGTTTAATGGGACGCTCCAGGCGCCTATAACCTCTGGCGAAACGGCTTGGGAGAGCGGGCATGCGGGTATGGGCCGGGGCGCTGGCGCTGGGGCTTGCGCTGATCTTGTCCGCCTGCGGCGACAGCGCCGACAAGGCCGCGGCGCCGAAGGCGGCGGCCGGGACGCTGCACATCTACAACTGGTCCGATTACATCGACCCCGCGCTGCTGGCCGAGTTCACCAAGCAGACCGGCGTCCAGGTGGTCTACGACACCTTCGATTCCAACGAGGTGCTGGAGACCAAGATGCTGCAGGGCGACACCGGCTACGACCTGGTGGTCCCCTCCAACCACAACGTGCCCCGCTATATCCAGGCCGGCGCAATCGTGCCGCTGGACAAGGGCAAGCTGCCCGACGTCAAGAACCTCGACCCGGCGATCATGGCCCATATGGAGCCGTTCGATCCGGGGGCGAAATATGCGGTTCCCTACATGTGGGGCACCATCGGGATCGGCTACAACGCCGACGCCGTCGCCAAGCGCCTGCCGGGGACGAAGATCGACAGCTGGGCGGTGGTGTTCGACCCCAAGGTGCTGGCCAAGCTGAAGGACTGCGGCGTCTATTTCCTCGACGCTTCGGAGGACATGTACGCGGTCGCCCTGAACTACCTGGGCAAGGACCCCAATTCCAAGGACCCGGCCGACTACAAGGCCGCCACCGACCTGCTGCTGGCGGTGCGGCCCTATGTGCGCAAGTTCCACTCTTCCGAGTACATCGACGCCCTGGCCAACGGCGATATCTGCGTGGCCATCGGCTATTCGGGCGACGTGCTGCAGGCCAGGTCCCGGGCCGAGGAGGCGAAGAACGGCGTCAAGGTCGCCTACGCCGTGCCGAAGGAGGGAACCCAGGTGTGGTTCGACGTCTTCGCCATGCCCAAGGGCGCGCCGAACCCGCAGGCGGCCTACAGCTTCCTGCAGTTCATGCTGGATCCCAAGATCATCGCCCGGGCCTCCAACTTCACCAAATACGCCAACGCCAACGCCGCGGCGACGCCGCTGGTGGAGGCCTCGGTGCGCGACGACCCCAACGTCTATCCGACGCCGGAGGTCGCCAAGCGGCTGTTCGTCACCACCACGAAGGACCAGGGCCTGCTGCGCGACGTGAACCGGCAGTGGACGAAGGTGCTGACGGGCCAGTGAACGGCAGCACCCACCTGAACATCGGTGCGGTCCGCTCCAGCTTCGCGCCCTGGGCCGACCCGGCGGCCAAGCCGCTGGTGCGGTTTGAGGGCGTGACCAAGCGGTTCGGCGCGGACACCGCGGTGAATGGCGTCTCGCTGGACATCTACGAGCGCGAATTCTTCGTCCTCCTGGGCCCGTCCGGCTGCGGCAAGACCACCCTGATGCGCCTGCTGGCCGGGTTCGACGCGCCGGACGCCGGGCGCGTGCTGCTGGACGGGCGCGACCTGGCGGGGCTGGCGCCGCACGCCCGGCCGCTGCACATGATGTTCCAGTCCTATGCGCTGTTCCCGCACCTGACCGTCGAGCGCAACATCGCCTTCGGCCTCAGGCGGCAGGGGACTTCGAAGGCCGAGGTCGCCCAGCGGGTCGCCGAGATGATCGCCCTGGTTCGGCTGGAGGGCCTTGAGCGGCGCAGGCCCGAACAGCTTTCCGGCGGCCAGAAGCAGCGGGTGGCCCTGGCCCGGGCGCTGGCGCCGCCGTCGAAGGTGCTGCTGCTGGACGAGCCGCTGGGCGCCCTGGACCGCAAGCTGCGCGAGGAGACGCAGTTCGAGCTGATGGCGCTCCAGCAGAAACTCGGCATGACCTTCATGATCGTCACCCACGACCAGGAAGAGGCGATGGTGGTGGCCGACCGCATCGCCGTGATGCGCGCCGGCGAGATCGTCCAGATCGGCCGACCGGCCGAGGTCTACGAGGCGCCGAACTCGCGCTACGTGGCCGACTTCATCGGCGACGTGAACCTGTTCGAGGGCCGGGTCACCGGCGCCGACGGCGTGACGGTGCGGCTGGCGACCGCGGAGTGCGCCAACGGCTTCGAGGCCCTGGAGGACGATCCGCTTCCGGTCGGCGCGACGGCCTGGCTGGCCGTGCGGCCGGAGAAGATGCGCCTGCACGTCGAACGCCCGGCCGCGGCGCCCAACCTGCTGGCCGGCAAGGTGGCCGACATCGGCTACCTCGGCGACTGGACCACCTATGTGGTGGAGCTCACGACCGGCCGCACCGTGCGCGCGGCCCGGGCCAACACCGCCCGCATCGTCGAGCGGCCCATCGACTGGGACGACGAGGTGTGGCTGAGCTTCGCCCCCGACGCCGCCGTGGTGCTGACCCGATGAAGCGGAGCGGCCTGCCGGCGCTGGCGCCCTTCCTGTGGCTGGCGCTGTTCTTCCTGTTCCCGTTCCTGCTGGTGGCGAAGCTGTCGCTGTCCGACACCGTGTTGGCCATGCCGCCCTATGCGCCGCGGATCGACTGGTCCCAGGGGCTGGCCGGCGTCGGCGCCTTCCTGCGCGGCCTCGACGTGGAGACCTACGCGCGGCTGGGCGCGGACCGGATCTACCTGGTCTCGTACCTTTCCAGCCTGAAGTTCGCCGGGATCGCCACGCTGATCCTGCTGCTGATCGGCTATCCGATCGCCTACGGCATGAGCCGGTTCGCGCAGACGACGCGCCAGGCGCTGCTGATGGCGGTGATCCTGCCGTTCTGGACCAGCTTCCTGATCCGCATCTACGCCTGGATCGCGATCCTGAAGCCGGCGGGGATACTCAATGCGGCGCTGGCCTCGATGGGCCTGCCGGCGCTGAACATCCTCAACACCGACACGGCGGTCTACCTGGGCCTGGTCTACGCCTATCTGCCGTTCATGGTGCTGCCGCTCTACGCCGTGCTGCACCGCCAGGACGAAACGTTGCTGGAGGCGGCCGCCGACCTGGGGGCGACGCCGCTGCAGGCCTTCTGGCGGGTGACCTTTCCGATCTCGCTGCCCGGTGTCGCGGCCGGCGCCCTGCTCTGCTTCATCCCGATGGTCGGGGAGTTCGTGATCCCGGACCTGATGGGCGGCTCGGGGACGCTGATGCTGGGGCGGACCATCTGGACGGAGTTCTTCGCCAACCGGGACTGGCCGGCGGCCTCCGCCGTGGCGATCGTGCTGTTGGCCACCCTGATGGCGCCGATCCTGATCCACCAGCGTCGCCAGGCGCGGCTCCTGGAGGGCGCCGGATGAGGCGCGGACCCAGCCTCTTCAACCGCGTCTCGGTCGTCGCGGGCCTGGCCTTCCTCTATGCGCCGATCGTCCTGCTGGTGGCTTATTCGTTCAACGCCAGCCGGCTGGTGACCGTCTGGGGCGGGTTCTCCACCCGCTGGTACGCGGCCCTGCTGCACGACCGCCAGATGCTGGAGGCCGCCTGGATCACGCTGCGGATCGGCGTCCTGTCGGCCAGCCTGGCGACCGTCCTGGGGACGCTGGCCGCCGTGGCCCTGGTGCGTTCGGGGCCCTTTCGCGGCCGGCTGCTGTTCAGCGGGATGATCTACGCCCCGCTGGTGCTGCCGGAGGTGATCCTGGGGCTGTCGCTCCTCCTGCTGTTCGTGGCCCTGGGCCTGCCGCGCGGCTTCTGGACGGTGGCGGTGGGTCACACCACCACGACCCTCTGCTACGCGGCGGTGATCATCCAGGCGCGGCTCTCCGCCTTCGACCGCTCGATCGAGGAGGCGGCGCAGGACCTGGGCTGCACGCCGCTGCAGGCGTTCCTGCAGGTGACGCTGCCGAACATCGCCCCGGCGGTGGTGGCGGCCTGGATGCTGGCCTTCACCCTGTCGCTGGACGACCTGGTGATCGCCAGCTTCACCTCCGGCCCGGGCGCCACCACCCTGCCGATGCGGATCTACAGCCAGGTGCGGCTCGGGGTGAACCCGGAGATCAACGCCGTCTCCACCCTGCTGATCGGTCTGGTCGCCACCGGCGTCCTGGCCGCCTATCTCATCCAGCGGCGCAGCGCCGCACGCGCCTGACCCCCTGCCCGGTTGTCCCGGCTGCGGCCCTATCCCGACACCCGCAGCTTCCTGCCGACCATCGCCGAACAGCTTCGCAGGAGCTGCGTGGAGACAAGGAAGAAGGGGTCGCGTCGTCTTGCCCTCGGCGAGGCGAAGCCCCCGTCGGGTAGCTGACGGGCCTGCGGCGGGGGCTTCTGAGCGCGAACTTGTATTCTGGGGGAAGGCTTCGCGCCTCAAACATGAACGTTCAACGCCGGCCGACGTTGCGTTCCATCCCCTCAACTCTGATCCGGAATCCATCCGCGAACGAGGCCTCGGAACAGGAGCTCGGCAAGTTCCTGCGCCCGGTTGTCGACACCGCACAGGTCCGCGCTGCGGCATCCGTAGGGGCTCTCGACGTGAACTTCGCCGTTCTCGACATACCAGTCGCCTGCGTAGGTGCGCCCGCGGAAGGCCATGGAGATGCTTTGTCGGATGACGACCATAGCCCCATGGTATGCGGCAAGAAGGTTAGCAAGTTCAGTGCATTAGGTGCGACCGTACAGCGCATATGCCGGACGGTGCAAATGGCCCGCGTTCAATCATTTGTAGTCGCCGGTGTTCGCTGAACGGGGAAACGCGAGTCGGCCGTGCGCGCCTCGGTCCCCCCGGGGCTCTTGGGCAAAGGCCGGACGACCCGCCGGAGCCTCTTCTCAAGCTGATCTCTTGTCATGTTTGGCGGGCTTCGCCTTGCGAGACAGCGGGCCGTACATGCGTCGCACGTTGTCCAAAGCGCGCGCCGCAAGCGCGTCAGCGAGAGCTGCGGCCGCCGCTCGCTGCGCCGGCGCAACATCGCCGCTTTGTCCTAGCCGTCGCAACGATCCCAAGGCGCGACTGTACCCTGACAGGTCGTCAGGCACGGGCGCGGCGAGGAGCGTTTCGGCGGCTTGGAGATGTTCAGATATGTCAGTCGTCATGGGGTCAGCGACGCCGGTTGCGGCGCTCAGCCCTCGGACTGTGCCGCGTTGGTGAAGGTGAGGGTCGGCGAGCAATTTTCGGGCCGCTTTCTCCGGCTTTTCCCGGATCTGCGCGCCACGTTGCCGCGGGTCTCGGACGCAGAACGCCCCCGGCCTTTGGGAACCGGGGGCGTTTGGTGTTCCGCACTTCCTAATAACCTACGTGCGGATCACGCCATAATTTGGGCAGCCAGGCGCCCGCCTCCGAACTTGTCTTCACGTGCAAGTCCCGCTGCTCGCCCGCAAGTGGTTGCGGCCATCGAAGGGCGCGCGAGTTGTACAGAGTCAAGGCGCGGGGAGTCTTCCGCGGACCCGGTCGCCGCCATTCGTAATTCGCTAAGCTGTTCTCCGGTTGATCAAGGGCGGTTGTCCCGCGTCTTCCCCTGTGGCATCGATCCGCGGCCAGATCGGGCGGTTTGCGCTGCAGTTTGTGCCCCACCAGCAAGACAGGCACGAAGCGCAACGCTAATCACCTGATTTCGCACGGCAAGCCGGCTTAGCTCAGTTGGTAGAGCAGCGCTTTTGTAAAGCGAAGGTCGCGGGTTCGAGTCCTGCAGCCGGCGCCAGCTTTGCTGACGCATCTCGGGACTGAACATCGACCTAAACAATAGATCCGGAACTTCGCCACGGCTCCAATCCCGAACGAAGCTGGCGGCCGCCAATTGTTGGTGATTTCGCGCCAAACCATGCGGCGCGCATGCGTCCGCGCCCGTCTATCGGATAGGGTCGACGGAAGAGCCGGAAAGGAGAGCGATTGGCACGGGCCGGATTTCCAGCGCTGCTCGCCGCGTTCCTGCTGCCTCAGGCCGCGGCGCACGCCGAGGTCGCGCCCGTGCGCGTGGCCAACGCCGAGGATCTCGCGCCGACTCCGGACGGGCGCTGGGTCTTCACCGGCAGTGGGGTCGGCGGGCCGGTCAAATCGGGATCGCTCGCCCGGATCGACGCCGCCAGCGGGCGCGTCAGCAAGGCCTACCCGCTGAAGGCGGGCGGCGCGTCGGAGATCCCCGGCTGCGCGGGCGAGGTCCCAACGGCGAAATTCGAACCGCACGGGCTCGCACTCTCCCCGCGCGGCGACCTGCTCTATGTGGTCAACCACGGCGAACGGGAATCCCTGGAGATCTTCCGCGTCGCCGCGGACGGGACGGGCGGCCTCAGCTGGATCGGCTGCGCGCCGGCGCCCGAGGGCTACATTCAGAACTCCGTCTCGGCGGCCGCGGACGGCACGGCGTTCGTCAGCATGTGGCCAACGCCCATCGACCCTAAGACCTTCGCGGAGATGACCGGCAAGGTCTTCGCCTGGTCGCGCGTGGCCGGATGGCGCGAGGTCCCGCGGAGCGGCGTGACGACGCCCAACGGGGTGCTCGTCGCACCCGATGGAAAGACCCTCTACGTCGCCGCCTATATCCGCCGCGAGGTCGTGGAATTCTCGCTCGGTCCAGACGCCGTGCGCCGCCGCGTGGTGAAGCTCTCCTTCATGCCGGACAACCTGCGCTGGGGGCCGCGGGGCTCGCTCCTGGCGGCCGGGCAAGACGCGCCGATGGCGGACATCGCGCGCTGTGCGGGATCGGCCGACGCCGAATGCGCCATCCCCGCCGCGGTCGCCGTGATCGACCCTGGGAGCTTCGCCGCGACGTGCGAGCGCCCGGTCCCGCTGTCGTTCGCCACCACCGCCGCCGCCGTCGGAGACGAAGTATGGGTGAGTCAGTATCGCGGCGGCGCCGTCCTGCGGCTGCCGGCGCGGGCGCTGGCGCCGCCGGAATGCGCGGCGCCTTCGCAACCCTCCGGATCGGAACATTGAGATGCAGATCGGCTCCGCGCAGCTTCATGCGGTCATCGAACAGGACGTGCTCGCGTTCCCCTTGTCGACCATGCAGGTGGGGATGAGGCCTGAGGACCTCGCGCCGCACCTCGATTGGCTGGCGCCGGAATTCTACGATCCAGCCGAGCAGGCCATCCTGCTGTCCCACCACAGCTGGGTCGTGCGCAGCCCAGCCGGGACCGTCCTGGTGGACCCCTGCGTGGGCAACGGCAAGCACCGGCCCGCCCTGCCGTTCTACGACGCGCTCGACACGCCCTGGCTTGGCCGGCTGGGGGCGCTGGGCCTCGCGCCGGAAGACATCGACTTCGTGGTCTGCACCCACCTGCACGTCGACCACTGCGGCTGGAATACGCGCCTCGAGAACGGGCGCTGGACGCCCACCTTCCCGAACGCGCGCTACGTCTTCAGCCGGCGCGAGCACGACTTCTGGGCCCGCGACCTGCATGGCGGCCTGCCGCGGGAGCTGGCGTTCAACGCCGGCGTATTCGGCGACAGCGTGGCGCCGGTGGTCGAGGCGGGACAGGCGGTGATCGTCGACGACCCGGAGCGGTTCACCTTCGCGGGCTTCTCGCTGATGGAGACGCCCGGGCACACGCCGGGGCATGTCGCAGCGATCCTCGACGTCGGCAGCGACGGGGCGCTCTTCTGCGGGGATGTGATGCACTGGCCTGCGCAGATCTGCTTTCCGGATTCGCGCAGTACGAGCTCCTATGACGACGACCTGGCGATCCGATCCCGCCGGAAAGTGCTCGACCTGTGCGCCGACCGCGGGTGGCTGCTCGCCACAGCGCACTTCCGCGGCCCGCACGCCTGCCGCATCGAGCGGCGCGCGGACGGCGGTTACGCGCCGCGGTGGTGACCTGGCGCCGCCCACCCCGAGGGCGCGCGCCGGCGTTCAGGGGAAGTCGGCCTGGCGACAGCGATCGGCCCAGGCGTCGAGCTCGTCGATCTTGGCCTGGTAGACCTGGCGGATCATCGAGACCGCCAGGCCGCCCAGGGGCAGGCGCGCGGGCGGGTTCCGGCTCTCCATCGCATCGAGGATGACCGCCGCGCCACGCGCCGGATCGCCCGGCTGCGCGCCGCGCCGCTCGCGGGGGTCCTCCCGGCGGGCGGTGACGTTGGCGTAGTCGGCGAGCTGCAGCGCCGGGCGCGGACGCATCCCGCCGAAGAAGCCGGTGCGGAAAGGGCCCGGCTCGACGATCATGACCTCCACGCCCAGCGGCTTGCCTTCGGCGCGAAGCGAGTCCGACCAGCCTTCGATCGCGAACTTGGCGGCGGCGTAGTACGGCGAGCCTGGTCCGCCGACCACGCCGGACACCGAGGAGAAATTGACGACGAAGCCGCGGCGGCGCTCGCGCATGCCGGGCAGCAGCAGCTTGGTGAGCGCGACCACGCCGAAGAAATTGACCTCGAGGAGAGGCCGGTACTCGAGCTCGCTGAGCTCCTCGACGGCGCCGACCAGAGTGTAGCCTGCGTTGTTGACCAGCACATCGACCTGGCCCAGCGCGGCCTGCGCCTCGGCCGCGGCGACGCGGATCGAAGCGCCGTCGCCCACGTCCATCTCGACCGGATGGAGCCGCCCGGGACAGGCGGCGGCCAGCTCCGCCAGGGCGGCGGGGCTGCGGCTCGCGGCCGCCACCCGTCCGCCCCGCGCCAGGACCGCCTTCGTGATTTCCAGGCCGAAGCCGCCGGAAGCGCCGGTCACCAGCCAGTTCAGACCGCTCCATGGAGCCATGCGCAATTCCTTTCCCGGATCGGCGTGCGCCACGCCTAGGCCAGGCGCGGGGACCGCGGTACGTGATCTTGCGCCAATCTTTCGTGATCGGGCGCCAACCCGACCCGCGGCGACTTTGCAAATCCCGCCAGAAACGCCTTGGATCACGCCAACAAGAGATGGGAGGACAAGACCGGCGATGCGCGAGGACAATCTGTCGACCCTGCAAATTCCGGCGTTCAGCATCGGCGTGATGGCCGATGTCCTGCGGCGCGCGGGGATCGATCCCAAGCCAGCCTTCGAGAAGGCGGACCTGCGCCTCGACGCGCCCTTGCCCTCCTCGGGCTTCGTGTCGGCTAAGGCGGAGGTCGCCTTCGAGCGCGCGTTCCACGAGCTGACCGTGGGCCGGCGGGACCTATGGGCCGAGGTAGGGCGCCGGCATTGCCTGGCGGCCTACGGCCTGTTCGGGCTTGCGATCACCACATCGCCCACCCTGCGCCACTTCGTGGAGAACTCCATGAAGGCGCGCGACTTCTGCATGACCTTCTGTGAGTTCTGGCCAGTGGAGCGGGCCGGCGAGCTCTGCGGAATCGAGGTCGTCCTCGACGCCGTGCCGGATGACCTGCGCGAGATGTCCATGTTCCGCGAACTCAGCGCCATGATGACCACCTTCGACAATCTGTGGCGCGGGTCGGCTCGCGGGTTCTGCATGGAGCTCAATATCGCCCCCGAAGAGGGACGGTTCATGAATGAATTCGCGCCCTTCAAGCTGCGCTTCGACCGGCCACGGACCATGCTGACATGGCCGGCGGAGGTCACGGACGCGCCCCTCCCCTTTGGCAACGAGTTCCTGCACAACTACTACGTCGGCCGCTGCAATGCGCTGTTCAACCAAGTCCCCGGCGCCGACCTCGCCGCACGGATCACCCGGGTGATCACCATGCAGCCTGCGGTCAACAACTCTATCGACACGATCGCCCGGCGCCTGAACATGTCCGTTAGGACGCTGCAGCGGCGCCTGAGCGACGACGGCCTGACGTTCCGCTCCGTGCTGATGCGCGCGCAGGCCGACATCGCAAGATCCTACCTGCGAGAGACCTCGCTCTCGATCGCCCAGATCGCGGCCCAGCTCGGCTATGCTGACCGGACGAGCTTCGATCTGGCGTTTTCCAACTGGACCGGCGCATCCCCGCGCAAGTTCCGCGACTCCACGCACATGTGCGCGGTCGCCGAGGTGTGAACGCGAGATAGTCTCCCCGGCGCATTGGCGCGCATCCCTGAAAAACTGGCGCGCTCCGGCGTGGAGCGCGCTGGAGCGCGGCCCATAGGATGAGCGCCGACGCTTCCCTTCGGCGGGTCGAGACCGGCGGGGCTGTCGCGAGAGGAAACCTCGAATGGCGACCAAGCACTATCCGCCGGCCGCCGCCGCGGCGAACCCTTAGCTTCGCGGGCAGACCCATGTCGGCGATGCAGCCCCTATGGTCGAGCCCGGCGGTCAGCGGATCGCAGCCGGCCCCCGGGCTCGACGCGGATGCGCTCATCTGGTCCGCCCAGGCCGTCAGCGGCGCCTTCGCCGATCTGGATCCGGCGCTGGAGCGCCGCTTCCGCGCCCTGGTGGACTGGGCGAACACATTGCCGCCGATGGCGGCCGGTCGCGCCAGGAAGGCGGAACAGCAGATCCGCAAGCTGCTGGCGAACCGTCTGCGGATCGCGGCCGACCGAGCGCGCCTGCCGCAGATCGCCGAGGCCCGGATCGAGCGCCCGATCTTCGTGATCGGCTTTCCGCGCACGGGAACGACCCTGCTGCATTCGCTGCTGGCCGAGGATCCGGACGCCCGCGCGCCCTTGCGGTGGCACACGACCGAGCCCTCGCCGCCGCCTGGCGAAGTTCCGGTCGTCGCGGCGCGGATCGAACGCGCCGGGCAGGACGTGGACCGGATGCTGGACGAGCTTCCGGGACTCCTCACCCTTCACCCCTACTGGGATCGGCGCGGGCTATGCCCGATCGAGGACGAGGAGATCATCACCCTCGACTTCCACGACGCCTATCCGTCGCTGCTCTATCATGTCCCCGGCATGCCCGACGCGCGCAACAGCGGCGAGGGCTACGGTTTCCACCGCGAGTTCCTCCAGCACCTGCAATGGAGCCAACCCTCCCGGCGCTGGGTGCTGAAGGGCGTGTTCCATCAGTTCGCGCTCGACGCGCTGTTCGAGGCCTATCCCGACGCGCTTTGCATCTGGCCCCATCGCGACCTGACGGAAGTCTGCCCGTCCCTGATGGCGCTGCTCGCGACGAACTACGGCGGCCTCACCGACTGGAAGATCGACTTCCGGAC
>Ga0268265_10002590_pt1 | contig 13481 bp, 19 predicted proteins | sample KBSSwiS52_FD_190355 | JGI IMG/M metagenome (GOLD analysis project Ga0268265, IMG submission 190355) | Switchgrass rhizosphere microbial communities from Kellogg Biological Station, Michigan, USA - KBS Switchgrass S5-2 (SPAdes) (version 2) | ecosystem: Host-associated > Plants > Roots >... | reverse complement strand
TTCGATCAGCCCTGGGATCGTCCCGCCGACGCCAGTATCGGGACCATCGTGATCGATTGCGACAGCGGGGGCGGGACGATCCCAGGGCTGATCGAAGCGTCGGACGCCGTGTTCGAAGCGCGCGATCAGAAACGCGTGGTCGCGGTCGCGAATGCGTGGATGGCGAGCGCCGCGTACTGGGTCTGTAGCCAGGCGCACGAGATCGTCGCCATTCCGAGCGCGCTCGATCGCTGCATCGGGTCGCTCGGCGTGTTCATGGTCCATCTCGATCTGAGCGAGAAGCTCGCCAAGGAAGGGATCAAGGCGAGGATTATCCGGGCCGGCGAGCACAAGGCGGAAGGGAATCTCTACGAAGCGCCGAGTGATGAATTCCTCGCCGACTTGAAGGCGAATGCCGTCGCGGCGAAGGCGCACTTCGTGAAACACGTCGCCCGCGCGCGTGGCCTGACGCCGACGCAAGTTGTCGCCCAGTACGGCGATGGCCGCGCGTTTTCGGCACCGGAGGCGCTGAAAGCCGGGCTCATCGACCGCATCGGCACGATGGACGACACCCTCGGGCGCCTGGCCGGGCGGACGGCGAGAGGGCGCCTGAAGGCGGAGGAGGGCACCGACTATCGCCTCCCCCACGTGTACGCGCCGATCGACGGACACTGCGCGTGCGACCGCAGCGCGCTCGATGCGATCCACCGCGCGGGCGAGATCGAACTCCCGCCGGCGGCCATCAACGCGGCGCTCGACGACGAGGTGCGGCGGCGCCGCCGGCTGCTCTGATGCCGCCGATCATTCGCCTCAAGGCCCGGCGCGACCTGTTTGTCGCCGGCGATCTGCGGGACCTCGAGGAGGTCATCAACACCGCGCTGGAAGACGTGGGCCTGATCGGTGAGACGGGCGCGATCGGCTTGACCGGTCCCGCGGGCCCTGGAGGGGCCGACGGCGCGCCGGGGGCGACGGGCGCGCAGGGGATTCCGGGCCTCCAAGGTCCGGACGGCCCCGAAGGCGCGGCCGGCCCGACGGGGACGACGGGGAGCCAAGGGCCGCAGGGAATCCCAGGGATTCAGGGGATTCAGGGGATTACCGGGACGACCGGCCAAACCGGCGCCAATGGCGCCACCGGGGCTGACGGTCCAGCAGGCCCACCGGGCGTGCCTGGGGCGAGCGGCACCTGGGGCGGGATTACCGGCACCCTATCCGGACAGACCGATCTGCAGGCGGCGCTCGACGCGAAGCTGGACGACAGCCAGGCGACGGCGTTCGGGCGGTCGCTCATCGATGACGCGGACGCCGCGGCCGGCCGGGCGACCTTGGCGCTGGGGAATGTCGACAACACGACGGACGCCGCGAAGCCCGTCTCGAGCGCGCAGCAGGCGGCGCTCAACCTAAAGGCGAATCTCGCAAGTCCGACGTTCACGGGCACGGTCGCCGGCGTCACGAAGGCGATGGTGGGGCTGACGAGCGTCGACGATACGAGCGATGCCGGGAAACCGGTCTCGGCGGCGACGCAGACCGCGCTGAACCTGAAAGCCAATCTCGCGGGCCCCACGTTTACCGGCACGACCACGACGGCGGCGCTCGCGATCGGCGACGCCAGCGACATCACGATCGGCGCAACGACCGGGACCAAGCTGGGGCAGAGCGGGTCGAAGATCGGCGCGTTCGGCGTGACGGCCGTCGTGCGGCCCACCGCGTTGACGCAGACTTACGCAACGACCAGTAGCACCCACGCCGCGATTGTCGCGGCACAGACGCAGCTCGCGGCGCCGGCCGGCGGCACCGGCGTTGCGGCGGGGGGGTGGAGCTCGGCGGCGAACCGCGATCTGGCCATCGCCTCGATCAACGCGGCGCGGACCGACATCGCCAGTCTCAAGACCGACCTCGCGAACCTGAAAAACTTCGTGAACTTCTTCGTCGATCAGTTGCAGGCGGTGGGGTGGCTGCAATAGATGCCGAGTCATCCCGATCGCGTGCGGCGCAACTACCTCCCTGACGCGGGCTGTACGACCTGCGGCAGCGTCGAATGCGCCCACGTCCAGCGCGACCGGGGCCATGCGTTCACGTGGCGACGGCCTTCAGACACCGCCGCAGAGCAACTGCGGCGCCGCACGTCCGACACCGGCATCACCGCGAACGTGATCGAAGGCGACCACCATCACGATTTCTGAGGAGTGTAACTATGCTGACGCTCACCGTCCTGCTCGTCGTCGCGGCGTTCGTCTGTGCGGTCGCGTCGCTGGCGGGGAAGGTCCATCCCGCGGTCGCGGTGCTGCTCCTGTGCGTGCTCGAAGCGCTGCGGGTGTTGCCGCGGTGACCCCGTGAGCCGGCCGCTGCGCGCCGACGCGCCCAGCGTGCCGTGCTGTACCCGGCTGTCCCCGCTCGAGCGCGACCGCCTCGACCAGGCCGCCAAGGCGAATCACCAAACGCCCAGCCAATTCGCCCGGGACGCGCTCGTGACCGCGGCGGACGACTGCCTGGAGCGTCGCCCGATCCGGGTTTCGTAGTACGAAACTCCCGCCAGGCCTCATCCTGATCCCTGTAACGCGACTCCGTTGAGGCGCGTGTTGAGCGATTCCCTCTGCGCGATATCTGCGCCGAAGGTCCCGCTGAGCACGCGCCTTTTCGTTTGTCCGGGGCTTTCGGGGAGAGACACCTCATGAGATTTACGACCCTGCCGTTCCTGCTCGCGCTGGTGCTCGCCATCGGGCAGATGCCGACGGACATCTATCAGATCTGCGCGTGGGGGCATGGGACCGAAGAGACCGAGCCGTGGCGCGCGAAGCTGTCGACCCTGCCGGCGGTGCAGCAGCTCGTCGCCCTCGGGACGCGGGTGCGCGACTGGTTCGCGGACCTGGCCAACGTGCCGCTGCTCGCGAGTGAAGTGGGCGCCGTCGGCAACATCAAGCAGCTGATTCAGGACGAAGCGGACAACCGGAAAGCCATCTCCGCGCTGAAGAAGGAAGGCCGCACGCTGAACGCCGTCGCGGTCGCCGACCGCACGCCGGAACAGGCCGCGCGGTTCACGGCCGTCTTCACCGAGCTCGATGCCCTCGAGGAAAAAACCGAGACCATCGCCGCCGATCTCGCAATCGCCCGTCGGCTCCAGGAAGACGAGCGCCGCCTGGGCGCCGCAGTGCCGGCCACCGAGCTCGCCGTCGGCGACGACAACGCCAGCAAAGAGCCCGTGACCCTCGGCGAAATCATGCAGGCGATGGCCTACGAAGCGCCGCAGATGTCCGGCCACCGCAAAGCCTTCATCCTGCCGAACGGCGTGAAGCCGCATGTGGCCGCGCTGCTGCACGCCCCCGAACTGCAGGCCGCGGCGGCCGGCGCCTCCTCGGGCGTGCCGGAATCGGGCGGCGTGCTCGTCCGCAACGAATGGAACACCTCGCTCCTGACCCGCGTGCAGGAAGAGGGCAAGTTGGCGCCGAAGTGCTTCCCGATGCCGATCGGCGAAGGCAGCGACGGCGTCGAAGCGCCCTACGTTGACGAAACCTCGCGCGCGACCGGATCCCGCTGGGGCGGCGTCCAGGTCTACCGCGCGGCGGAAGCGGCCGCGGCGACCGCCTCGCAACCGAAGCTCGGCAAGTTCGAGCTCCGGCTCGAGGACATGCTCGGCCTCTTCTACGCGACCGACCGCGTGCTGCGCGACGCGGTGCTGCTCGAAGCCCTCGCCATGAAGGCGTTCTCGTCCGAGTTCGCGTTCAAGCTCGACGACGAGATCGTCCGCGGCACCGGCGCCGGCCAGTGTCTCGGGGTCGTCGGCAACGCGCCGACCGTGTCCGTCGCGAAGGAAGGCGGCCAGGGCGCGGGCACGATCGTCTTCGAGAACATCATCAACATGCACTCGCGCCTCCTGGCGCGCTGCATGCCGGGCGCGGAATGGTTCATCAACCAGCTCGCGCTGCCGCAGCTCTACAAGATGTATCTCGCGGTGGGCGCCGGCGGCGCGCCGGTCTACCTGCCGGCGAACGGCGCCTCGGCGGCCCCCTACGGGACGCTGATGGGCCTGCCCGTCACCCCGATCGAGCAGGCGTCGGCGCCCGGCACCGTCGGCGACATCATCCTCGGCAACTTCCATAACGACTACGCCCTGATCCAGAAGCCGCTCACGCAGGCGTCGTCGATTCACGTGCTGTTCACCACCAACCAGACGACCTTCCGGTGGGTGTGGCCGATCATCGGGAAACCGGTGATGGCGTCGGCCGTGACGCCCTACAAGGGATCGCTGACCCTCGGGCCGTTCGTGACGCTGGCGACCCGCGCGTAAATCGGGATCTGAGTTTTTCACGGAGTCACGCGCATGAATGTGTCCCTTCCGACCCGGTTCAAGATCGTCACGGCGTTCGCGCCGAAGACGACCAACGCGGCCCTGACCTCGGTCGCCGTGACCCTGAAAAACGCGGTCAAGGCGTGGCTGGTGCTCAACTTCACGCAGGCGGTCGGCTTCGCGTCGACGCCGACCCTCAAGCAGGCCACCGACGTCGCGATCGGCACCAACGCGGCCGGGCCCGTCAGTCGGATCTGGTCGAACCTCGACGTGGCGACGACCGACACGCTCGTCGAGCGCACGGCCGCGGCCAGCTACGCGCTGACCACCGCGACGACGAACATGCTGGTCGTCTTCGAGATCGATCCGGCCACCCTCACCGATGGGTACGACGTCGTCTACTGCACGATCGCGACCTCATCGCAGGCGAGCGATTTCGTGTCGGGCGAGTGGTATCTCCAGACGAACTTCGCGCAGGCCACGCCGCCGTCGGCCATCGTCGACTAACGCGGGGAGCTGACGCCAATGCCGGTACTGAATCAGTCGCAGAAGGACGCCGCGCAGATTTTCGGGCTCGGCATCCACGTGTCGAAGGCCGCGGCCTCGTTACCGCAGGGCACGGTCCAGAACATCTTCACGGTCGCGGGCGGCAACGTCCTGATTACCCTGCTGTACGGGATGGTCGGGACGATCCTCGGCGCCACCGCGAACAACCTGAGCGTCAACAGCAACCCGACCGCGACCGGGACCACCTACATCATCGCGTCCGCGATCGAAGGCAACGCGCTCGAGGCGAACAGCTTCCTGGTCGTCGAGGGCGACGGCACGGCGCTCATGATCACGGGCAAAGCCGGCGGCGGCCCGCTGATTTCCGGCACCGGCCGCTGGATCTGCCCGACCGGCGCCATCACGTTCGAATGCGTCGGCAGCACGACCGGCACGACCAGCTGGGAATGCTTCTATGTCCCGCTCGATGACGGCGCGTCGGTCGTCTCGGCGTAACGCGAGTCTGAGTTTCGGCACTGAGGAGAGAGAGACACCATGGCTGACGCCATTCAGATCGCGCAACGCAAAGGCAACACGAACTTCACGGGCACCGCCGCCGGCAACGAGCTCAACGAGCAGTTCGTCGCGCAAGGCCTGCCGCCCTGTACGGAGATGGTCCGTCGCGGCGTCGCCTGGTCCGTCATGAGCGTCGTGGCCGTCGCGGGCCTCGTCGTGCGGCCCTCGGGCACCGCGGCGTTCGAGATCTGGAACGGCTACCAAGTCGGGGGGCCGTCGCTCATCATCGATCGGCTGTTCTGGTTCAACCTCGTCACCATCACCGGCGTCGGCAACAACTTCTCGGGCTGGGCGGAAGTGTCGGCGGCCAAGGCGGCCCCGGCGGCCGGCGCGAACGTCATTGTGCGCGGCCATTCGGGGAAAGCGTACGGCGGGCCGGTCATTGCCGCGCTCGGCACGTCGGTCACCGATTCCGGCTGGTTCCCGTGGGCGACCGGAGGCCGGATGACGGTGGATGCCGCCGTGACCCCCTCGGGCGCGGCGATGGCGGACGTCTACGGCCGCTTGATCGTGCCGCCCCAATGCTCGCTGGGGATGCACGCCGTGTCGCCGACCACGGCGGGCACCTTCACTCAGGGCGCGTCGTTTTACGAACAGCAGATCACGCTCGAGTAACCGCCGATGCGCGTGCGAATCCTCAGCGGCAATCAGGCGGGCGCCATCGTGGACGTGGGCCCGGAAGGGGCGATCATGCTCAGCAACGGCTTCGCCGAACTGGCGCCGCTCGAGCCGCCGCCACCTGACGCGCCCGTCGAGACGCTCGAGGCCGCGGCGCCGGACCTACCGCTCGCCGAAGGCGGCAGCCTCGCGGATCTCGACGAGGGCAACGACGTCGCGATCGAGGAGCCGGCGCCTGGCACCGCGCCGGCGCGCGTCCGCAAGCCCCGACAGAAGGCGGCCACCCCGAAAGCCACCAGCCGCCGGAAGCGGCGGTGATGGGTGAGTCTCACGCTCGTCACCGCGCCGCTCGTCGAACCGATCACGGTCGCTGAGCTCCACACCCATCTCCGCGTCGACGCAGCGGACGAGGACGACCTCCTCGCGTCGCTCATCGTCGCGGCCCGCGAGTACGGCGAGACCTTCACGCATCGCGCCTTTCTCACGCAGACCTGGGACGACAAGCGGGACGGGTTTCCCTGTGACGACGTGATCTGGCTGCCGAAGGCGCCGCTCATCTCGGTGACCTCCGTCTCGTACGTCGACGCCGCCGGCGTGACGCAGACCTGGAGCTCCACGCTCTACACGGTCGACGCGCCCGCGGGCCCCAAGGCACGCGCCGGGTGCATCGTGCCGAACTACGGCCAGGCGTTCCCGTCCACGCGCGACGTCGTCAACGCCGTGACGGTGCGTTTCGTGGCGGGCTACGGCGGGACCGCCGCGGCGGTGCCGAGCCTCCTGAAGGCCTGCCTGAAGGAACACGTCCGCGCGTCCTGGCTGCGGGGCGATGCCGCGGAGTCGCAGAAGGTGCTCGCGTGGGTCGACCAGCAACTGTGGGGCTACAAATGTTTCTGACGCTGCTCGGGCTCGCCGCGCTGCTCCTCGTCGTCGGCACGCTGGTCGTCCCGAACGCCGCGGAGGTGATCCTCCTGGACGGGGCGACCGGGAAAACCGCGGCCACGGCGTGGACGCTGCGGCTCTACACGGCGATCAGTCCGGCGCTGGCAAATACGACCGTGGTCGCGCATCTGACCGAAGCCACCGGAGGCGGCTACGTCGCGATCGCACTCACGGCGGCCAACTGGGTCACGACCGGCGGCAGTCCGACCTCGAGCGCCTACCCGATCCAGACCTTCACCTTCACCGGCGCGTTGTCCGGCAGTGTCGCCGTGCTCGGCTACTACATCACGCGCGCGGATGGATCGCTCGTCGCCATCGAGGCGCTCGGCGCGAGCTACACACCGCTGGCGAATGGGGACACGCTGGCCGTCACGCCGACGATCACGCTGGCCTCAGTGAGCACGGACTAACGGATGGCGACCGCGGGCTCGATCATCGGCGGCGAACTCTACCCGGCGAAAGTGCTGCGCGATGGGGCGGTGGGGTACTGGCGCCTTGGGGAACCGAGCGGGACGACGCTCGTCGACAGCGTGGCGAGTCCGCACAATGGCACGTACGCGGGCGGCGTCACCCTGGCGCAAACCGGCGCGCTCGCGGATGGGACGACGGCGGCGCTGTTTAACGGCACGACCGGGAAGGCGACCGTCGCGACGTTCAATCCGCTGAGCGGGCTCGCGGCAGTGACACTAGAAGGCTGGGTCAATCACAACAGCGTCGCGTGGTCCGGGTCCCTGGAGATTTTTCAGTCGTGGAACAACACCGGCCATTACCTCTCGGTCAACACGGGGCTCCTGTTCGGATCCCTCAAGATCAGCGGCGTCCAGCGGACCCTGTTCTCGTCGGCGGTCCCGACGAGCGGCTGGCATCATCTCGCGCTGACATGGGCGAGCGGCGATGGCCTGCGGTGCTATCTCGACGGGTTGTTCCAGAACGTGAGCGCCTCCTTTAGCGGCACGCTGGATTCCGCCGCTGGCGTGAACATTGGTTCGTTCGATGGCACGCAGTTGTGGTTCAACGGCTTCCTCGACGAGATCGCGACCTACCCGACGGCGCTGACCGTGCGCCAGGTCGCCGAACACTACGGCCTCCGCCTCGCGGTCGCGTGCGGGCTCCGGGCCAGCGGGGCCGCCCCCATCCGTCAGGGCCGACGCGTCACCGGGTCGAGCGGGGTTCGGGTCGGCGGCGTCGCGCCGATTCGTCAGGGTCGCAAGGTCATCGGCGCCGGCGGGATCCGCGTCGGCGGCGTGGCCACGACGCTCGGCCTCTCAGTCGCCCGCGACACGGACGTCGTCGTACAGGTCGCCGCGGATGATGTCGTGATTCAACCCGCGGCGGACGACGTCGTCATCCAGGTGCGCGCATGACGGTCGTCACCCTGCCCGACGGCGCGCTGGTCCTGAAAGATCCGGCCGACGTGAAGGTCTATACCGTCGACTGGTCGGAGCTGAACCTCGCCACCGCCGTGACGATCATCACCAGCACCTGGACGGTGACCGCGATCGCGCCCTCGACGACGGACACGGCCCTGACCGCCGATCAGACCACGATCCTCGTCGGCGCGCGCAAGACGCAGGTCCGGCTGACCGCCGGCACGCTCGGGCAACGCTACCTGGTCGCGAACACGGTCGTCACCTCCGAAAGTCCCGCGCAAACGAAAGAGCGATCGTTTGTCGTGCTGGTCCAGGACCGTTGAAATGGGCACCGTTGGCGAGAAACGGCAGCGGATCCGGATCGAGAAGCAAGTCCCGGTCGCGGACGGCCAGGGCGGGCATTCGATGACCTGGGCACTGCGCGTCGCGCTGTGGGCGCACGAGCGGCAGTTGTCGGGGGCAGAAGCGCTGCAGGCCGCGCAGGTGACCGCCGTCCTGAGTAGCGTCTGGGAAATCTGGTTCCGCACCGACCTCAGCGTCAAGGACCGGATTGTCGTGGGCACGCGCGTCATCCAGATCGAAGCGATCCGCGACCCGACGGACACCCGCGTCGAGCTCCACCTGCTCTGCAGCGAGGTGCAAGCGTGACGAGCTACTCGGCGCTCTCGCCCGTCTCGGTCGGCCTGTTCACGGTGTTGAACGTCGCCGCCCTGACCGCGCTCGCGCCCGGCGGCGTCGGCGACGACATCGCGCAGTCGACCGGCTATCCGTTCGTGCTCTTCGAAGTGCACGAGAAGGCGCTCGGCGGGTTCGGGACCAAGCCCGGGCTGAAGACGCTGCCGGAAATCGATCTGCGAGTGCACGTGTTCAGCGCCTACCAAGGCTGGAGCGAAGCGCAGGGCGTGATGGGGAAGGTGATCGAGCTGCTCGCCACGCCGCCGACGGTGACCGGGTATAGCAGCTGGGCGATCTTCCATGACGCCACGATCACGCTCGCGGATCAGGAAGTCGCGGGCGTGAAGGTCAAGGAACTGGTCGCGCTGTTTCGTCTCTACGTGGAGCTGAGTTGACATGAACGAGACCCACACGAAGGTCCTCGTCGATCCGTACGGGAAGCCGGTGCGCGTGACCGCCGATGCCCGCTGTCCGCAGTGCGGCGCCGGCCCGGAGCGGCGCGTGCTCACCAGTGGATTCGGCCCGCCGAAGACCGCGTGCGGCCAGTGCGGCCGCGACGTCGAGGCGCCGGCATGAGCGGCAAAGTCGGATCGGCGTCCTTCTCGGTGCTCCTGGTCGATGGCTACGACCTGCTCGCCTCGAAGGTCAAGACCTTCAGCTGGAAACTCTCCGCGCTCAACGAAGGATCCCACGGCCTCGGGGACACGACCGAAGCCGAAACGCCGACCGGGCTGCTGAAGGCCGAGCTGACGCAGGGCGGCGCGTTCTTCGACGATGCGACGACCGGGGCGCATACGCTCCTGAGTTCGTTCGCGGCCCTCCAGGTCAGCCGGATCCTCACGTTCTGCTACGCCGGCAACACGCTCGGGGCGCCCTTCGTGGGCATGTCCGGCGCCTACGGGATGAGCTACGAGGTCCTCGGCCAGGTCACTGGCCTCACGAAAGCGAACGTCGGCTACGAAGCCTCGGGCGTCCTCGATCGCGGCGTCATCCTCCAGATCCAGGCGGCGCTCACGACCGACGGCAACGGCACCTCGGTCGACTACACGCTCGACCCGTCGCAGCACCCGATCCTGATCACCTCCGCCACGAAAGCGGCCACGTGTGTCGTGACGACGACCGTCCCGCACGGGCTGACGACCGGGCAGAAGGTGCTCATCAGCGGCAACACGCTCGCGGGCCCGAGCATCAACAGCGATCTCGCCGTGACGGTGGTCTCGACGACGACCTTCTCGGTGGCGGTCAACACCACGGCGTCGACGGGCGCGGGCACCGGCGGATCGTTGGTCTTGTCGTCGACGGTCGGCGGCGCCGCCGGGATTCAGGCGGTCAGCGCGTTCTCGGGGTTCTCGGGCGCCGTCAACAAGATCCAGCACGCGCCCGATGACAGCACCTGGGCGGACCTCATCACCTTCGCGAATGTCACGACGGCGCCTGGGGCACAGCGGGTGACGTCGGCGGGCACCGTGGATCGCTACACGCGGTATGTGCGCGACGTGACCGGATCGGGATCGTTCACGCCGTTTGTCGGACTGGCACGCGGTTAACAGGGGAGAGACAGCATGGCAGCCGGCAAACATGGTTCATCCGAAATTACCGTCTCCTACGATTCGAGCCCGGGCGGATCGCCGCAGGTCATTACGTCGTACGTGTTGACCATGGGCGGCGTGAAGCTGACCAGCAACATGCAGGCGTCGACCGCGTTCGGGGACACGATCGAGAAGAAGCTCCCGACCGGCGTCAGCAAGATCGACCCGATTCAGATCCACGGGTTCTGGGATGACACGGCGACGACCGGCCCGCACGTCGTGTTCCTCGCGCCCGATACCTCGCCGCAAGCCTCCACGCGGACGCTGGCGATCGTGTTCGGGAATTCGAAGACGTGGACGTCCGAGGGCTATCTCGAATCGTACGAGGTCCTCGGCAAGACGGGCAACCTCACCGAATTCAACGCCGTCCTGATTCAGAACTCGGGCGCCTGGACGTAAATGTTCGCCAGCCACACGCAGGCGACCGTCGCGATCCCGTTCGACCCGCCGCACACTGTGACCGTGCGGCGGCTGACCGGGCGCGAACTCGAGGCCGCCGCCGCCGCGCATCGGGGGGAGCTGACCAGCGGCAGCGCGCGCGCCTGGCCGGCGATCCTCCGCCGCGCGCTCGAGAAGGGCCCGTCCGATCCGCTGGTGCTGCAGGCGCTCGCGCATCCGCTGATGGGCTACGACCGCTTCTCGCTCGTGCGATCGGGCCTCGTCGCGTGGAGCTACGCGCTGCCGATCAAACCGCCGCTCACGCCCGGCGAGCACGTGGACGCGGTCGAGGACCTGGACGACGAAGGCGTCGAGTTCATTGCGACCGAAGTGTTGCGCCTCACGAAGCCGGCGCTGTTTCTCACCCCGGAGGCGGCGGCGGAAGAAAAAAAAACCGACTCCGCCGGTTCCATCGCGCCCTAGACGGGGACGGCCCGCTGCCGCTCGAGCACTGGATCGGGCGCATCAGTGAAGAGTTCGGCGGGGCGCTGCCGTCGGCGGTGCTGCGGGAATGGGCGCGGCTGCCGGTGGGGCTGCTCGAGACGATCGTCGAGTATCGCCGGTATGCCGAGGTGAAGGCCGACTACGACCACGACCCGAAACCGCGCCCCGACGAGTCCGCCCTGCGGCAACTGGTGCGGATCATCGAATTCGAGATCGTGCACGAGGAGCTATCCGATGAGTGACGCCGTCACGCTCGCAGTCGAGAACGCCGCGCTGCTCGCGGCGCTGGACGCGATCCCGGACGAGGTGTTCGCGCACATGAAGCCCGAGCTGAAGGTCACCGCCGACAACATCGCGGCGGAGGCCGGACGGCGCATTAAGCGCAAGAGCGGAAAGACCGGCGATCAGATCGTCGTCCAGGAGACGCACAACGGCGACGGCTACGTCGTGTTCGTGTTCGGCAACCGGCAGCATATCGCGCGCTTCCTCGAGTTCGGGACGTCGCGCATGGTGGCCAAGCCGTTTCTGTTCGCCAGCGCGAAACTCGAAGAAGGGCCGGCGATGCGCCGCGCCCGCTTCGCGGTCCAGGATGCGATCGACGGGAAGGGACTCGGGGACTAGATGGCCGACGACAATCCCGCGCTCATCGTCCGGGTCGTGACCAATCTCGACGAGCTGAAGAAAGGCATGGTCGAGACCAAGCAACAGGTCGAGACCACGACGGCGACGATCGGCCAGTTCGCGACGACGACCGGTGCCGTGGCGCCGCAGGTGCAAAAGGTCGCAGCCGCATCGCGCGAGGCCGCCTCGGCGAGCGATCGGTTGCAGACCTCCCTGCGCAGTGTGGACGGGGTGCTGGCCTCGATGGGCGTCAACATCAGCGCGGAGACGCGGGCCCTGGGCGAGCTCGGTGAGGCGTCCGGGAAGACGGTCAGCCAACTCGGCCTGATTGCGACGGCGGGCCTGGTGGTCGGCGCCGGGATCGCCGGCTGGAAGATCGGCCGGGCCGCGGCGGACTTCTTCGACCTCGATACCAAGATCGCCAGCGCCACCGCGCGGTTGATGGGCTGGGGCGATCTGGCCGGGCAGACGGCCGGCGCGAAGCAGGACACGATCAATAAAGCGATCCGCGCCGGGGCCGACGCCACCATCAGCTACAGCGAGGCGATCGTCTACAACACGCAAGTCCAGACGAACACGGCCGCGGCCGCGAAGGCCACCACCGCCGCGACCGCCGCCCTCGCCGCCGCCGACAAGGCGGCCAGCGACAGCATCCAGGCCAATAACAAACTGCAGCTCCAGCACCTCAAGGACGAGATCACGGCGATGGCGCCCTTCCGCGAGGCCATGCAGGAGCTGACCTCCGTCGGCGTCGGCTGGAAGGGGACCCTCGACACGATCGACGGCGCGGTGGACGAAGGGATGAAGTTCTACCTGGCCGCCGGGGTCTCCCAGAAAGCCCTAGCCGAGGCGTACGGGCTGACCGATGCCCAGGTGAAGGCCGTCGCGTCGTCGCTCAAGGCGGAGACCGAGGAGCAGAAAGAGGCGACCGCGGAACGCGAGCGCGCGACGGCCGCGACCCAGGCCGCGCGTGACGCCGAAGACCAACTCGCCGCCGCGAAAGCGAAATCGAAGAAAGAGACCCAGGAGCTCGCCGCCGCCGAAGCGAAGCGGAAGGCCGAGAACCGCGCGCAGGGGAACTCGACGCAGTACGACCTCTCGACCGAGGCCGGCCGCGCCAAAGTGCCCGAGAACATCCGCACCTGGCTCCACGACGGCTACTCGCTCGCGCAGGCCGCGCAGATCGCCTTCCTGATGTCCTGGGGCCTGCCGATCAACGGGAATGATCCCCTCTTCGCGCACAAAGGGCCGAAGGTCGAAGGGTTCAAAGAGGGCGGCGTCGGAGATTTCGGCAGCGGGACGCTCGCGATGCTGCATGGCCGGGAAGCGATCGTCCCGCTCGGTCCCGGCGGCGGCGGGGGCGGGATCGGCGGCACGCACATCACGCAGATCTACATCACGCAGCCGTTCGGCACGCCCGCGGCGATTGGGCAGGCCGTCGACGCGGTGCTGATGAAACGCCAG
>Ga0268265_10002589_pt1 | contig 13490 bp, 12 predicted proteins | sample KBSSwiS52_FD_190355 | JGI IMG/M metagenome (GOLD analysis project Ga0268265, IMG submission 190355) | Switchgrass rhizosphere microbial communities from Kellogg Biological Station, Michigan, USA - KBS Switchgrass S5-2 (SPAdes) (version 2) | ecosystem: Host-associated > Plants > Roots >... | reverse complement strand
AGGGACTGTGGTTCAACCGCACCGAGGAGTGGGCCGCCCGCAACCGGGGGGAGGACTTCGGGCGCCTCAAGTACGCCGAGGAGGAGGAGCTGGTGCTGTCGCCGCTCCCCTGCTGGGCGGACCTGACGCCGGAGCAGTACCGGGAGCGAATCGCGGAGCTGATCGAGGAGATCGAGTCGGAGGCCAGGGCTGACCGGGAGGCGAGAGGGATCTCGCCCATGGGAGTCGAGGCGATCCTCAGGCAGGATCCCCATACCCGTCCGAACCAGACCAAGAAGTCGCCGGCGCCCGCCGTCCATGCCGCGACGAAAGCAGCCCGAGAGAGTTTCTGGGAGTCGTACGCCGCCTTCGTGGCCGCGTTCCGGGAAGCCGCCGACAAGCTGAAGGTGGGAGACCGGACGGCAAGGTTCCCCCTGGGTTCGTTCCCGCCCGCGTTGCCCTTCGTGAGCGCCTATACCGCCCAGCCTCCCTGACCGACCCGGCGTCAAGCATGACCCACAGCGGTTCAACTTGCTGCCTGCTTCGAGCTCCGTTCGAAGCGGGAGGGAGAAGGACTGGTCTCCTGGACGGCGCAGTTGGCGTTTTGAGGGCCGAGGGAGCGCCTGACGCCTCGTTCAGGGGGCACCGGAAGGTGAGCGGCCGGGAAAAACCGCCTCGCCAAGTCCGACAACCAGTTTTCGGCCGCCTCTGCCGCCGAGCTTACGCCCGACTTCTCCAGTTCTCCAGAAACGTCTGGCACCTCCTTGGCATCCTTTCCGAGTCCTCAAAGCGCACGGTGTGGCTCCGGCCGATGAGCCATGTAATCAGCTGGGGAATGGCCGGGCGCTTCGCGGAAGAGTAATAGTGCGCTGGTCCGTCGCCATCGCCTTCGAGGAGCACCAGTTCGGCCAGGAGCTCGCCGGGTGGTTGGTCGATCGCATGACTGTCCGAGAGGAAAAGAGACAGCGTGCGCTCGGCGTTGGCGAGGGCTTGCTCGTAGCTGGTGCTTACAGACAGGGAAGGTGGCGCCTTGGAGCTAGGACGCAGACCAAGCTGCCGCGCCAGCGCTCCGTCTGGGTCGGCGACGTCGAGCCGTCGTCGGCAGACGTCGCAGCCGCTCAGAAGATGGCGCACCACGCGGGTGTTGCGGCCCACTGCCTTCCGAAGAGATGAACTCTCCAGGAAGAGCTTGAACTCGTGAAAGGTCGGATGATCGGTCAAGTTCTCAGTGGAGAGCCTTTCGTCCACGAATCCGAGCTGACTCGATATAACTATACCTCGAATCTCACCGATCGCGTGGCGCACGACGCTTTAGCCGGTGGCGAGCAGGGCGGGGGTGGGGGCGAGCTACGGTCAGGGGCGGGGAGCGACCGGTTCGGAGAACCGCGCGCGGGGGCGGTGGCGGCCGAGATCGAGATGCGGGCTGTACTTTGCGGCGGAGAGGTCGGACTCTTTCTGAATCCTCTGGAACCTCCTCAGCCGTCGCTCCGCAAGACGGGCAAGCCTCTCTACTTGGTGCGCCTGCGCTGGGAAGAGGGGAGCCTCGCCTTCGAGCTGGACCGCCCTCAAGAGGCGGAAGCCGCCTTCCGCGAGGTCCACCGGCAGTTCCTGGACCTGAAGATGGACATCAATGCCGCTGGTGGCGCTCGACCTGGCGGTGCTGCTGTCGGAGCAGGGGAGGACGCAGGAGCTCAAGTCTCTGGCGCTCGACCTGCTGGCCGTTTTCGAATCGAGGGAGATCCACCGCGAGTCCACGGCGGTCCTGATCCTTTTCCGGCGCGCCTGCGAGGAAGAGCGGCTGACGGCCAAGCTGGCCCGCCAGTTCGCGTCGCTCCTGCGGAAGGGGAGGGGCTAACACAGCCTCGGGACAGAGCAGGACCACTGGGAGCGTCGGCGTCCCGCCGGCGTTGTACGTGCCCTGCCACCCTAAGCAAGATCGTCGTTCTTGCCAACAGATTGAACACTGCCGCCGACTCCGAGCTCTGATCGAGGTGGGAACGGGGAAGGACAGTCCCTTCAGCAGCAGTAAAAGACCCCGTCGAGCGCTTGGGAGAGGCTCCTGAGAGGAGGCTGAGAAGGCGATTCTCGGTTTGAGGGCCTTCCAGGCAGGTTAACCCGAGGTTCTCCGAGAGCTATAGATGAGCTACCGCCGGGCTAACGCCCTTCCTCTTCATGAATCCTCTAGAACCTCCTCTGAACCTCCTCTCCGGAACTCCCCCCAGCACTTCCTCCAAGACCCAGTTGACTGAGGGGCGGGGTAGGCGTAAGCTTGTTAAGTACCGCAGTCAGAACAGGTTAGGCGTAGGTGCGGTGCAAAGTAGGTTAGGCGGGTGAGGTGTTCATTTTGGAGCCATGACACATGTCGACAACTGAAGAGCTGACGATCGCTGCTCCAGAAGAGGAGCTAGTTGAGGATGTCAACGAACCCGCGGAAGTACTAACATACCGCTACTCGATCACAGGGTATGGTGCGGATTACCCGGTCGATGGTCTGGTGAAGCGACTTGAGGCCGGGGACGTGGTGATCCCAACCTTCGATCCCGAAGTCCGGGTGAACGATCAGGTGGGCGGATTTCAACGCCAGTTTGTCTGGACAAAACCCCAGTGTGACAAGTTCATCGAGTCGCTGCTGCTCGGTTTCCCCGTTCCCGGCATCTTTCTCGTGAAGCAAGCAGATGGGCGTTTTCTCGTCTTGGACGGTCAGCAACGGCTTCGAACACTCCAAGCGTTCTACAAGGGAATTCTGCGCGGCAAAGTCTTCGGGCTTGAAGGCGTTCAGCCGCGGTATAGGGGTCGTACGTACACAAGCCTCGATGATGAAGATAGACGTCACCTTGACGATAGCATCATCCACGCGACAATCATTCGACAAGATCAACCTAGCGAGGACCAAAGCAGTATTTATATGATCTTTGAGCGCCTAAACACGGGAGGTACATTACTCCAGCCACAAGAAATCCGTGTTGCGCTTTATCAAGGACGTTTCGTGAACCTGCTCCGAGAGCTGAATGGATTTCAACCGTGGCGTCATCTATACGGAAAGGTATCTTCCTCTTTGAAGGACCAAGAACTGATTCTGCGATTCCTTGCTATGTTCTATTGGTCGGATAAGTACGCAGCTCCGATGAAAGAATTCCTTAATCGTTTTATGGGCCGAAACAGTGATTTCCAGATCTATCCAGAAACTGATATGCGTGAAGTTTTCCACAGAACTACCGAGTTGATTTTTTCAGCGGTAGGCGCCCGTGCGTTCCGGCTGAAGAGCGCGGTCAACGCGGCAGTTGCCGACGCCGTAATGGTCGGAGTGGCGCGGCGACTCAATTCGGGCAATGTAATAGACAGGGCGGCGATGCGTGCAAGTTATGAAGAACTTTTAAGGAACGAAGACTTCCTCGCGGTCGTCGCGAAATCTACAGCCAATGAAGACAATGTGAAGCGCCGGCTTACTATGGCAACAGCGGCGTTTGCCAGTGTCGCGTAAGCGATGCGCGGTCAGCAGGAGGTCCGAGCTTTGCGCCAACGTTTGGATGCGGCGTTCGACCGCGCAAAGGCGCTCATTGCTACCGATGTCGAGTTACAGGCGGATTTCGCCAGATACCTCTGTGTTCTTGTCTCTGGATACGTAGAAACGAGTGTTGCTGAACTTGCTATGGAATACTGTCGCAATCGTGCGCAGCCGCACGTCAGCAACTATGCTGGCCGTGAACTCTCGAGGCTTCAGAATTTGAAGGCCGAGCGCTTGCTGCAAGTGGTTGGCGCATTTAGCCAAGAGTGGCGGAAAGAGGTTGAGAGTCACATCGAGGGGCGTCGCAAAGATGCGCTGAATGCAGTGGTCGACCTTCGGAACAAAATTGCGCATGGTGAGAGCGTCACCTTGACCTATTCTAGAATCCGGGAATATTACGCCTCCGTTCAGGAGATTGTCGATTTTCTGGGCACGAAGTTTGCATGAGCGCCCTGAACCCGGCCGATGCTTCCTCTTTGCCAGTCGGCGCCGTTTTGTCCGCCCTGATGACGGAGGACTACCTGGAAGCTCTTGCCCGGCAGGGTGACCGCGCGGCCTTCGATCGAGTCCTTGCCGACGTTCCAGCCGTGCCGCCCGATCCATGGGATCGCTGGGACGAGCCTGATCCGGCGGGACCGGGCAGGGAACGGACGCAAAAAACCCACGCCGCCGACCCGGAGTGATGCTTCCGGGCCGGCGGTTGCACTCTAGTCGATCGAGATCGGGTTACTTCCCACTCAGCAACGCCGTAGCTCTATCGATCTCCTTCGCCGTGCCCTCGATCGTGCGCGCCACGGCCTCGACACTCCCTGCGACATCCTTCCACTGGCGCTGCTCGATCGCTTCGCGCACGGCGGGGAGGGTTTTCACGCCGTAGCCGGTGTAGAAGCCGGGCGCGTAGATCTGGTGGCGGTACCAGGGCCGGCCGGGCAGGCCGTCCTTGGAGCCCAGGGCGCGCTCGGTCTTCATCAGGATGGCGTCGAGCTTCGCCCGGGTCGCGGCCGGAAGGGCCGGACCCGCTCCCTTGGACCAGGCGCTGTCGTAGGCCTGGGCGCTCTTGCGCAGGACGGCGACGGCGTTCTGGAGCGGCGCGAAATTGAGGTAGGGCACCGGATCCTTCCGCTTCGGCGCCACCCAGGTCTTCGTCGGATCGTCGAAGGTCTCGAAGATCTTGTCGTCGAGGAGCTTGTTGCGCTCGTCGGTTTCCGTCCGCATCTGGTCCGCGAGCTTCACCACCTGGTCGGCGTAGGTGCCGATCGCGTCGGCCAGCTTGGTGAACTCCATGGGCAGGACGTCGGCCTCGGCCAGGCGCAGCACCAGGCGGCCGCCGGTCTTCGCCATCACCACCCCGTAGGCGAAGTCGGGATCCATGAAGCGGACGTAGTGGTCGAACGAGTCGTAGATGGAGTGGTACTGGCCGTACTCCTCCTCGCCGCCGTAGCCGAGGTTGAGCGAGGCGATGTTCAGGTGCTGCAGGAACGGGGTGAAGTCGGAGCCCGAGCCCAGGGGCTCCAGGTGGAACGGCTGGCCGGCGATCGCGGCCTTGCGGTCCTCGGGATCGCCGAAGAAGATCCGGCCGGAGCGCATGCGCTCGGCCACGCTGACCCCCTTCTCCGGATCGGTCACGTCACGGGCCACCTGGTTGGCGAGCACTTCCAGCGTGTGGGAGCCGCCGATGCCCAGGAAGCCGCGCGAGTTGCTGTCCGAGTTGATGTAGACGGCGGCGTGCTCGCGCAGCTCGTCGGCGTGGGTCTCGGCCCACTCCGTCGAGCCGAGCAGACCCTGCTCCTCGCCGTCCCAGCCGGCGAAGACGATCGTGCGCTTCGGGCGCCAGCCGGTCTTGGCGAGCTCGCCCACGGCGCGGGCCTCCTCCATCAGAGAGACCATGCCGCTGATCGGATCGGCGGCACCGTTGACCCAGGCGTCGTGATGGTTGCCGCGGACGATCCACTGCTCCGGGTGCTCGGAGCCTTCGAGCCGGGCGATCACGTCCCAGGCCGGGACGAGCTTCCAGTCGAAGGCGAGCTTGAGGTGGACCTTCGCCGGTCCGGGGCCGAGGTGGTAGGGGATGGGCAGCGCGCCCTGCCAGTTGCCCGGCGCCATGGGGCCGCCGAGCGCGCGCAGCAGGGGGAGGGCGTCGGCGTAGGAGATCGGCAGGACCGGGATCTTCGTGAGGGTCTTGGCGTCCTCCCGCTTCAGGCGCTTCGCGTCCTTGGTGGCGCCGACGAACGGGGTCAGCGGATCGCCCGAGTAGACCGGCATGTCGGCCACGGAGCCGCGCTGCGCGCCCTGCTCGGGGCGCCAGCCCCCCTTGGGGTAGACGTCGCCCTGGGTGTAGCCGTCCTCCCGGGGGTCGGAGTAGATGATGCAGCCGATGGCGCCGTGCTCGGCCGCCACCTTGGGCTTGATGCCGCGCCAGGAGCCGTAGTAGCGGGCGATCACGATCTTGCCCTTGACGTCCACGCCGCGGCGCTCCAGCTCCTCGTAATCCGCGGGCACGCCGAAGTTGACGTAGACGAGCTCGCCGGTGACGTCGCCGTCGATCGAGTAGGCGTTGTAGATCGGGAGCTGCTCGTCCTTCTGGCCGGAGGTCGAGTCCTCGGGCAGGGCCGTCTCGGCGAGGCTGGCGGTGAAGCGGGTCGGCGCGACCATCTCCAGCACGCGCTCCTTGGGGGTCGGGAAGAGCACCTGGAACTCCTCCAGCTTCGCGTCGTAGCCCCAGGAGCGGAAGAGCCCGGCCATGAACTCGGCATTGTCCTTGCCGTAGGGGGAGCCGACGTGGTGGGGACGGGCGGTGAGGCGCTTCATCCATTCGCGCAGGTTCTCGGCCTTGAGGTGGGAGTCGAAGCGCGCCTCGAGATCGCGTTGCTGCGCGGCCCTCTCCTCGCTGAACCCCAGCAGCGGGGCGGCTGGCGGTGCCGTCGGCGATGCCGCTACCAGAAACAGGGCGAGGATCGGGAGAAAGAGTCCGGGTCGTCTCGGCATCAGCATCGGCATCAGAGGGCCTCCATGGTTTCCCAGAAGTACGGAGGGATTGTAGTCAGAGTTCTGTATCCTTGCAGCGCCGCGACCTGAGAGGAGGGCTGCTTGACGTCTTCGAAGCTTGCCGGGAGCCTGAGCGCGGAGAGCCTGCGCTGGACCATGGGGTTCTACTGTGCCTTCATCGGCGCGTTCATCCTCGTCGCTCCCCACCGCTTCGCCGCGCCGCAGTACCAGGGGCTCGCGCCTTACCGTCCTGCCTGGGGAGGGTTGGCTCTCGCCGCCGGAGTCGCGTTGCTCGCGGTGGCGATCCTGCGCCCCCGGCGCGTGGTGACCGTGCTCGCGCATGGGCTTGCCGTCCTGACGTTTCTGACCCTCGGCGCGTCCTTCGCCCGCATAGGGCTGTGGCCCGGCATGATTCCGTACGGCACGATCGGCCTGGGCCTCACCCTGGCCGGCCTGCTGCCGCCGACGCCTCCGGGGCGGCCCGCAGAGACCGCGGAGCCCGGCGACCTGTTCGCCCTCGTCATGGGGATCGCGGCCGTGCTGCAGGGGTTTCTCCTGATCGGGGTGCCCGGTCTGCTCGCGGCCGAGTACCTCGATGTCGTCCGCCCCTACCTGCTGCCGTGCGGCTCAGCGCTGCTCCTCAGCGGTGCGCTCCTGGTCGCGGCGCACCTCCGCTCGGCACCCGCTCGCCATTTCCTCTGGGTTGCCCATCTGGCGGCGGGGGCGGCCTTCGCCGTCTACGGAAGGCTCTTTTCCCTGCCGTTCCGCGCCTGGACCGGCCTCGCCTTGTACTGGGGGGGCGGCCTCGCCCTGGCCCTGCTGCCGTGGCTCTCGCGCCGGCTCGCGGCGCTCGATCCGGCTTCCCTGCGCACCCGCCTGGCCTTCTCGCTGGCGACCGCCACCTCGGTGGCGCTGGTGCTCACGGCCGCGATCGCCACCTCGCAGGAGGAGCGGCTGGCCACGGAACAGGTGATCGAGACGCGGCGCATCGAGGCGCAGGCGATCGCGCGCAACGTGGCCGACTATCTTCAGCTCAACGGCGCCCGGACCGCCGTGGTCGCGACCCTGGCCGGCCGCCTGCCGATGACCCCGGTGTTCCAGCGCGCGCTGCTGGAGGCGAGCCGCCCGTCGTACCCGGACGTGACCGGCTTCGTCACCCTGGACTCGGCCGGCACGGTGCTGGCCGCGATCGGCGAGGTGCCGCTCGACGTCGTCGACTGGCGCCGATTGTCGGCGGAGGCGGCCTCCGGGCTGCGGCGCCGGGACGGGATGGGCATCCCCATCGACCTGGCGGGGATGGAGCGGCTGCTCCTTCTCCTGAGCGTGCCGATCGTGCAGGAGGATGGGCGGATGGCCGGCGTGCTGGTGAGCGGCTTCGACACCGGGCTGCTGGCGCGCCGCCTCGCGCGGACGGGCTCGAACGTTTACCTCGCGGACGGCTACGGCCGCCTGATCGCGAGCCGGAAGGATGCCGACGTCGAGCTGCCGAGCCTGCCGGCCGGCTGGGACCGGCAGTTCCGGCTCGGCCGGATGCCGGGCGTGGCGCGCCGGATCGCCGCGATCGCCGCGTTCGCGCGGGTGCCGGGCCCCGACTGGGTGGTCGCGGTGGAGAATCCGCGGGACGCGGCCCTGGCCGGCGTGCGCCGGGGGCGGGACATGGCCTTCGCGCTGCTGCTGATGGTCGTGCCGCTGGCGGTGATCGGAGGCATCCTGGTGGCGAGGCTCATCGCACGCCCCCTGGGTGCGCTCGCCGAGGCCGTCGATGAGATGACCGAAATGACCGCCAACCCTGGGATGCCCACGAAGCCGCTGGAGAGCAGCGACATCACCGAGGTGGCGCGGCTCGCGGCGGCGTTCCAGGAGATGCGCGGCCGGCTCGCCGTCCGCACCCGGGAGAGCGAGCGTCTGGCGACCGAGCTGCGCGCCCGCGCCGACGCCCTGGCCGAGTCCGACCGCCGCAAGGACGAGTTCCTGGCCATGCTGGCGCACGAGCTGCGCAACCCGCTCGGCGCGATCGCCAATGCCTCCTATGTCATGGACCAGGTCGGCACGTCGGAGCCGCCCCTGCAGCGGGCCGTGGGAGTCATCCAGCGCCAGATCCAGCACCTGGTGCGGCTCGTGGACGACCTGCTCGACGTCTCCCGGATCACCCGCGGCAAGATCGAGCTGCGGCTCCAGCCTCTGGACCTCCGCGACGCGGTGCGGAGCGCGGTGGAGATGACCCGGCCGATCGTGGAGGCCAAAGAGCACGCGCTGCGGGTGGAGATCCCTCCCGATCCGCTCCCCGTCCATGCCGATCCGACGCGGATGGAGCAGGTGCTCGGGAACCTGGTGCGCAACGCGGCCAAGTACACGGAGCCGGGCGGGAGGATCGAGGTCTCGGCCTGGAGCGAGGACGGGGAGGCGGTGGTGCGGGTCCGCGACAACGGCATCGGCATTTCGCCGGAGCTGCTGCCGCGGATCTTCGATCTCTTCATCCAGGGGGAACAGAGCCTGGACCGCTCGGGCGGCGGGCTCGGCATCGGCCTCACGCTCGTCCGCCGCCTGGTCGAGATGCACGGCGGCCAGGTGGCGGCAGAGAGCGGCGGCGAGGGGCAGGGGAGCGAGCTCACGGTGCGGGTCCCCCTGGCCCCCCAGGACCTCAAGGACACCAAGGACCTCAAGGACCTCAAGGACAAAAACGTTCCTGCCTGATGTCCTTGCGGTCCCTGGTGTCCTTGTGGTCCTTGGTCCTTTTCAGATCTTCCCGACCAGCCCCAGGGTGAAGCTCCTCCCATGCGCCAGCGTGGCGGTCGCGTCCGCCGACTCCCAGAAGCGCTCGTCGGTCAGGTTGCGGCCGACCAGGCGCAGCTCCACGGGGTCGGAGAGGTGCCAGCCGGCCCCCAGCTCGAGCGTGGTGTAGCCCGGCCGCTCGACCTCGATCGGGCCGGGCCGGTCGTCGCGCTGGAACGAGGCGCCGCGCAGGTAGGCGAAATGGCGCTCGTCCGCCCAGCGCAGGGTGGCGAACCCGCCGCGCGCCGGAATATCGTCGAGGGCCACGCCGTCGGCCGTCTCGCCCTTGGTGGCGGTAACGGCGAGCTCCAGGGTGAAGCCGGCGGCCAGCGGGGTCTGGGCCTCGATCTCGAAGCCCCGGATCTCGGCCTCGCCGCGGTTGCGGAACAGGAAGTTGGCGCCGTCCTTGCTGTAGCGCTCGATCAGGTCGTCGATCTCGTAGAGATAGCCGAAGGCGGCCACGGAGCCGCGCCCGATGGCCCAGCGCACGGAGCCGTCGTATTGCAGGCTCGTCTCCGGGTCCAGGTCCGGGTTGCCGGTGACGAAGCCGCGCCCGGTCGGGCCGCGGAAGAAGCGGTCGGAGAGCGTGGGATCGCGGAAGCCGCGCGCCACCTGCAGGCTGGCGGTCGCGTTCGAGGCGAAGTTGGAGGTGAAGGCGGCGTAGCCCGACAGGGCGCTGTGGGAGGTCGAGCTGTCGCCGAAGAAGCCGCCCTGGTTCTCGCTCTCGACCCGGTCGCCGCGCACGCCGGCCGACAGCAGGTTGCGCGAGCCGAGGGAATGGTCGTAGGAGGCGAAGACGGCGGTGTCGGTGCGCTGCGCGTCGTCGATGGCGGGCGGCTGCGTGAGCCCGGTGCGGTTGCCGGCGAGGTCAAAGGTCTCGCGCTCGGTCGTGGATTCGAGGTTGAAGCGGGAGACGACCTCGGCTCCGACCTGGAGGCGCCCACCCAGCACGGGGCGCGTGCCCACGGCCCGGATAGAGCCGTCGTCGGAGGTGGTGTCCGAGCGGTCGATCCGGCGGGTCACGGTGGACGTCGGCAGCCGGTCGCGGGTGAGCGCCAGGCGGTAGGTGCCCAGGAACAGGGAGAGCTCCAGGTTCTCCCAGCCGGCAACCTGGCCGGAGTCGAGGCCGAGGTTGAAGCGCCGCGAGCTCTCCTTGGGGTAGAACGCCCGGGTCACGTTGGAGTCCGCGGCTGGGTTGTCGATGTCAAGGCCGTCGGCGATGGAGAAAGCCGCCCGCAGCCGGCCGACGGGAGTTTCGACCGCGTAGCGCAGGGCGCCCCCGCGGTCCTCGTAGGAGGAGTTGAAGATGGTCTCGCCGTCGGCGGCCTCGGCGTTGTCGGCCTTGCGCATGTGGAACTGTCCGAGCAGGGCGCCGCCCAGGAGGTCGCCGGACGCCTCCAGCCCGACCGAATCCTCGGCGTCGCTGCCTAGCCCCGAGTTGAGGCTGTAGCTGAGCGAGGCGGGGGTCCCCGGGTCGGGGTAGCGGGAGGTGGCATTGATGACTCCGCCGAACGCGTCCGAGCCGTAGGCCACGGAACCGGGGCCGCGGGCGATTTCGACGGAGGCCAGGGTGAACGGATCGACGTAGGCTGCCGAGGATCCGGCGCGGCGCTCGGTGGTCACCCGGGCGCCGTCGAGCAGGACCAGCGTCCGGCCGCGGGTGAGGCCGCGGATGGCCGGCACGCCGGTCGGTCCCTCCTCGGAGCGGGAGACGCCGGCGATGCCCTGGACGGCATCCACCAGCCGGTGCGGCCGGCGCTGCTCCAGGTCCTCCTGGCCGACGATCGTGGTGGCCGCGGCCGGAGGGGTCTCCAGGCCCGGGGCCACGCCCGAGACCACGGTGACGCTGTCCTGGAAGGTGGCCGGGATGGCGGCCTCGAGCGCGCCCTCCTCCGGCAGGGCCGCGATCTCGATCGGCGCGGAGACCTCGCCGCCGGGGCTGGTCGCCACCAGGCGGAAGGGGAGGCTGGGATCGGGAGAGATGCGGAACCGGCCCTCGCCGTCGGCGGTCACGGAAATGGAATGGCCGACCACGGAAACCTGGTAGCCGGCCGCGGGGCTGCCGTCGGGACGGAGCAGCAGCCCGTCGAACGCTCCCGCCAACGCGGGGAAGAAGAGCCAGAGAAAAAAGAGCTTTCGCATCGGAACCTCGATCCTTCGACACGGATTCGATCACGCCGCCGGGGCGGGCATGGGCGGAGGACGCGGAGGGTTCCCGGTCTATTCGTTGAAGCGGCGGATCAGGAGGCGGACGGGCACGGGCATCGGCCGTGGATCGTCCCTCTCCGGGGCTCCCGCGGCCGGACGCGGAGCGCGGCCCGGCGAGGCGGCCGGCGGAACCAGGCTCTCCCGCGGGGTCGCGGCGACGAAACCGGCGGCCAGCTCGTCTTCCACGGATGGGAAGAGTCGGGCCGACTCCTCGTCGGCGGCAAAAGCGGGCAGGGCGAGGATCGCCAGGAGCAGGAGCAGGACGCGGCGCATCCCGGGAGTCTAGCTCACCGGGGGCTCACTCCGTGTCCACATCCACGATCCACTCCGCCGGCTCCTCCTTCTCGGCGATCCGGTAGGCGCGGACGATGAAGCGCCTGGGCGCGGAGGCCACGTAGTAGAAGGGATAGCAGGTGACCAGGGTGAGGGCCGGCTCGTCCGTGGGCTCGAGCACGGAGACGTCGGCCGGCTTGACGATCTTCGTCCATTCCACCTTGTAGCGGAAGGTGCCGTCGAGGGTGGTCAGCGCGATCGTGTCGTCCTCCCGGATGTCCTTGAGGCCCCGGAAGAAGCTGTCCCGGTGGGCGGCGATGCCGACGTTGCCCTTGCCGTCCTCGGGCAGCGGGGTGGCGGGGATGTGCCCGGCTCCCCGGCGAAGCGTGCGGTTGCCCACTCCCTCCAGGACGATGGCGGAGACGCCGAGGCGGTCGACCGCGATGCGGCCGATCAGCTCGCCTTCGCCGGGAGCGGGCGCCGAGGGCTTCTTCTCCGGCAGCTCCCGTTCCGCGCCCTCGCGGAAGGACTCGAACGAGTCGGTCTCCGCGGCCGGTCTCTTTTTCTCCGGATGGTTCGTCTGGGGATGGGCCAGCGCCTGCTCCAGGCGCGCGTTCTGCGCCCGGTCGAAGAGCCAGGTGTCGAGCCAGGACCAGGCGTAGATGCCCAGGCAGAGGATGCCGACCAGCAGCAGGACCCGTTCCGCCCAGACCCAGCGGGACCGGAGAGCGCTCTTGTCGGAGTTGGTCGAAATTTCCATGGCCTCTAAACAATGTCACCTGGCGCTGTGGGAGCGCCAGGTGACTCGACGTGCCATTGGGGTCGGGGTGCCTTTAGGCGCGGCGGGCGCGCCGGACCATGAAGGCCGAGGCCAGGGCCAGCATGCCGGCGAGAGCCAGCAGCGGCAGCTCGCTCGCGGTGTCCGGAAGAGCGCCGCTGTCGTTGTTGCTGCTGTAGGTGGTGTCGGTGGAGCCGGTGGTCGTCGCCGGGCCGGTGCCGGTCTCGTCGATGCCGGAGGCGTCGGTGTCATTGTCGCCGTGCTTCTTCACGTCGATGTCGACGGCGCCATTGGCGCGGTCGCCGGTGTCGATGTCGACGTCCATGCCCTCGTTCTGCTCGGTCTCAGGGGCCGCGGTGGTGCCGGTGGTGCCGGTGACCGGCGCCGGCTGGGTCTGATTCTGCTTGCTGAGGTCGGTCTGGGGGTTGCCCGGGTTGGGCATGTTGTTGCTGGTCAGGCCCGGCTCGCGCTGGACCGTGGGGCCCGGCGCGGTCGTGTTGGCGTTCTGGGCCAGCGCAGCGCCGGCGGCCAGAAGGAAGATAGCCAGGATAGTGAGTCTCTTCATGGTGTTGCTCCTCTCCGTTTTTCCCGAAGGTGTGTTGCTCCGGAGACCGCCCTCGCAGGGAGCCTCCATGGTAACTTTTGCAGCATCGGGGGAGAGCTGGCACGTCAATCGAACCCTCCGCCCCGACACCGCCTATTCCCATCAGGAAATGAGTGCAAGCACGGTGCCACTAGGGCTCCCTCTCCCCCGGCACGGGGGAGAGGGCAGGGGAGAGGGGGAATGGGATCAGACGTGGGTGAGGCGCTTGTAGCGGATGCGGTGCGGCTGGTCGGCCTCGGCGCCGAGGCGGCGGTGGCGGTCCTCTTCATAGGCCTGGTAATTGCCCTCGAACCAGACCACCTGCGAGTTCCCTTCGAAGGCGAGGATGTGCGTGGCGATCCGGTCCAGGAACCAGCGGTCGTGGCTGATCACCACGGCGCAGCCGG
>Ga0268265_10002579_pt1 | contig 13527 bp, 8 predicted proteins | sample KBSSwiS52_FD_190355 | JGI IMG/M metagenome (GOLD analysis project Ga0268265, IMG submission 190355) | Switchgrass rhizosphere microbial communities from Kellogg Biological Station, Michigan, USA - KBS Switchgrass S5-2 (SPAdes) (version 2) | ecosystem: Host-associated > Plants > Roots >... | reverse complement strand
CTGGAATCCTCCGTCCACAGCTTCACGCCATATCTGGCCCTTGTGATGGCGGTGTAATAGTTCTGGCCGGTGACCAGCGCCGAGTTCACCGGTGCCAGGACATAGGCTCGCGCATAGGTCTTGGACTGGGCGGAATAGACCGTCTCGGCATAGCCATGATCCCAGTTCTTGTGCTTGCCGAGGTCGATTGTCTGCACACGACCGTCGCGGTCCCAGCGGATGGTCGCGAGCGGACCATCCAGTTTGGCAACCGTGCCGCGCTCGGCGTTCTTCAGACCGAGTTCATGGTTCACGAGCCGCCACTGGATACGGTCGCCCGTTGAGAGGTCGCGCTCTTCGCTGCGGAATATGGTGACTTGCGAAGCGCGACCCAGTCGCGGATCCCAATCGATCGTCCGCCCGTTTTCATCGGCCAGTCGGACAAGCTGATTTCCGTTCCGGCCACGGACGACGCCCACCACCCGATACTCCGCATCGCGCGCGATCCCGAGATCGACATTGTCCCGGGCGAAGATCACGACCTGCCTGGGCACATAGAAGCGAGCGAACTTCTTCTCCTGGTCGGTCATCCCGGCCGGCGCCAGCACCGACAGCCGTATATCCTCTGCTGCGAGGCCGCCCTCGATCTTGAGCGCCTCCCTGATCTTGCTGTTGACGACCAGACGGGTGGCGTTCTCCAGGACGAGGATGTTGGTGGTCGCGCGATTCTCTGGTTTCAGCCTGGTCCACTCGCCGACCATCTGCCTGGCCAGACCCTCGGCGTCGCCGCCGCTCACGACCTTGTCGAGATTGTCGAGCGAGGCGGCATAGTTGCCGAGGCGCGCCTGCGTGACCGCGGCCCTCATCTGGCGGGTCTCCTGCCTGACGGACTCGGTGAGTTGCGCTGTCGGCAGTCCGAGCCGCTGGAGCAGCCAGAAGGCTTTCCCCTGCTCGATCGCGCCGGTCTGCTTGTTATCGCCAAGCAGGATCAGCCGTGCGCCGGTCTGCCGGCTGATCTCCAGCACTTTCAGCGCCTGGCGATTGCCGAGTTGGCCGGCCTCGTCGAGCACGAGCACATCCTTGTCGGTCAACGACCTGCCACCGCTTGCGACCAGGCTCGCCACAGTCCTCGATTCTATCCTTGCCGACCTGCCCAGATTGTCAGCGGCGGACGATGTCGGTGCCAGCGCGATGAACCTGATATCCGGACCGACCGCCTCGACGAGAGCGGCGACCAATGTCGATTTCCCGGCACCGGCGACGCCGTGTACTCCCACCACGCGATCGGCGCTGGTGCCGACGTGCAGGAGTGCCGCTTCCTGCGCCGGGTTGAGACCCGCAGTGGCGATGACCGCCTGCAAGCGATCGGCCGTCGTGATCGGTTTTGCATCATCGAGGGCAAGTGACAAATGTTCCGACAGCGCCAGTTCGAGTCGAGCGGTGCGTCGCGTGGTCCGGCCGCGGGTCAGTACCGCGTCGCCCGTTTCATGCCGGGTCGCCAGAAGCTTGGCGCGTTCCTGATGCTGCTCGACCAGCGGCCGAATGTCAGCCAGCCGGACCTCACCGACATGCGCCGCGAGCCCATAGCGCAGCATGCGGCCGAGATTGTTGACGGCTTCACCGACTTCCGCCTGACGTATGCCGAACAGCATCGCCCGCGCCGACAGCCGGGCATCCGGCGCGAGATCGCCGGGTGCATGTGCATCGGCGCGATCGCGCGTTTCGGCGAGCATCTTGGCGAATGGTGCCGACCGCGTCGTCCAGCCCTGATGGAGCGCCTCGAGGCTGACCTTGTCCTTGGTACGCCGGGTTTCGTAAAAGGATTTGCGGCGTGCAGCCTGACCGGTCAGGCCATGCTCCCTGGCATGCGCATCGATCTGCTCGGCCCGTTGCGACATGGCCGCGATCAGATCGTGCGGCACGCCGACGATCTCGAACAGCCCCCTGCGGGGGTCGAAATCGATCTCATAACCGACCTCGCGCAAGTGGTGCGCGAGTTCGTTGCGATAGACCTGACCCGCCGTCATTTGCTCAGCGAACATCGCGCGCGTCTCGAGGCTGGCCATCGGGTCGCCATCCCGAGGGTTGGTAATATTCATGACGACGACGTGAGTGTGAAGATGCGGATCCAGCTCGCGCGAGGCATGTTCGGTGAAGCGCGCGAAGATCAGGCGACCGGTGGTCTCATGGACGATCTCGCCGTCATTGCGGTAGCGCCGCTCGGCATGCTCCTCGAGATAATCGAGCGCGACGCCGACCGCTTTCTCATGGGCGGCCAGGATGCGCTGATCACCGGCGACCAGCGCCATGATCGACACCGACTTCGGGGCGTTGACGGCAAAATCCCATCCCGGATGATGCTCGATCGTCCCATCCTTGCGGTGACGCCCGAGTTGCTGGTCACCGACCTTGCCGGCCAGCAGATCCTTGAAGACCGCCGGATCGACCCTGCCCTCCAGACCCAGCTCGGCGGCGATCCTGCCGCCCCATTCGGAATGCTCATCGGCCCCCTTGGTGTAGTAGTCGCCTACCGTATAATAGCGGGCTACGTTGGTGGCGGTGCCTTTGAGGCGACGCGGATGGATCATGCCGGCCTCGGAGCGTCGCCGTCGCAGTGCTCAAGCCGCTCACCAACGTATGGCGACACTATGGCAATGGCGCTTCGCGCACCTGCAATCAGCCATTCCTGGAGCACGCCTTCGACACGGAATGCAGCGCGAGTCACCTGTCGGATCCCCTCCGGCACGTGCGGTCGCATGATGAAGCAACACGCCTATATCGGAACAGCACCGCAAACTCAATAATCTACAGACTTCGCCTGCGTCGTTGAGTATGTTTTCCGCCGAGTGCAAAGCGGAACGGAGAAGACGTCCAATCAACTGCCTGAGACCTGGATCTTGCCAGTCCGATACGGAATCCACGCACGATTTTTAGCCTAATCGGCTGTATAGTGCCTATGGCCTTGCATTCTCCAACTCTCTGTCGGCTGATGGCGTTGGCGGGCAGCCCGTGACTGTGGGTGTGCCTTTGTGACGGACAGGATAATTCGCCTATCAACGGTCATCGCGCTGACCGGAATTCCGCGCTCGTCGCTTTACCGGCTGATCGGCGAGGGGAAATTTCCGAGACAGGTTCCGCTCAGCAAGCGCTCTGTCGGCTGGCGTGAGTCGCTTGTCCAGCGCTGGATCGATGATCCACGCGCCTACAGCGACGAGCCTTGACGCGCTCGATCAATTACGCCTCGTCGGGGACGTGAAGCAATAGCGGATTCGACACGTGCGCTCTCCATGCCCTTGCGCTCGGCGGTGTCCAGATAATCGGCCCACCATTCGAGCATCGGTCGGCGATGTGCGAGATATTTGGCGGAATTATACGCAGCCCTGACCCCGCGCGGCTGGTGCGCGAGCTGATGCTCGATCCAGTCGGCCTGAAACAGGCCGGATTCATTGAGTACCGTGCTCGCGAGACCGCGGAACCCGTGAACCGTAGCCTTCCCCCGCAATCCGATCCGATACATGATGTCGAGCATCCGGTTCTCGCTGATGACCCGACTTTTCGAGTGGGCCACCGGAAACAGATATTTGCCCAGTTGCATGTTCCCCGCCTTGAGGAAGACATTGAGCTCGCGGATCTCGTCGAGCAGGCTCAGGGCCTGTGGCGGCAACGGCACCAGATGCTCCGAGCGCATCTTCATGCGCTCGGGCGATATTCGCCACATGGGCTCTGGACCGTCGAGATCCTCGAACTCGGACCATTCGGCAAAGCGCGTCTCCTGGGTGCGAACCATGGTGAGCATGGTCCAGCGCAGTGCAAGGTGGCTCAGCCGCTCGCCTTCATCGGCATTGAGCTTCGTATAGAAGGCCGACAGATCCCTGGCGCTGACCTTGGCACGATGGCGCACGGGCCTGGGCTTCGCCATCGCGGGAAGAAGGTCACGGCATGGATCGCTCTCGCAGCGTCCATCGGGAATCGCGAAGCGGAAGATCTCGCTGCAATGGTTCTTGACGCGGTGCGCCATTTCGATCGAGCCTCGCGCTTCGATCCGGCGAATGGCATCGAGCACGATGCGCGGCGTGATCGCGCTGATCTCGTGCTTGCCGAAAACCGGGAAGATGTCGGCCTCGAGTCGCCCGATGACGAGTGCGGCGTAGCGCGGTGCCCATGAAAGCTTGCGCGTCTCCAGCCATTCGCGCGCGACGTCCTCGAAGGGATTGGATGATTTGAGGACAGCGAGGCTCTTTTCATTCCTGCGTTCGGCCGATGGATCGAGTCCGAGCGACAGCTGGGACTTGACCGCTTCGCGCCATGCGCGCGCCGCGCGCAGCCCGACCCTTGGGTAATGGCCGCCCGAGAGAAGCTGCTGCTTGCCGCCGAAACGATAGGCGAACCGCCACAATTTGCTGCCGTTGGGCTGGATCAGGATGAACAGGCCTCCGCCGTCGGAGCGCTTGAACGGCTTCGATTCGGGCTTGAATGCCTTGATGGCGACATCGGTGAGCATATCCAGACTCGAATCCCGTGGTGCAAAAGATTGTTGGTAGGGGCGAAAATTCTACCAACAAAATGCCAAGGTTGGGGTCGGGCTGCAAGGGGTCCGCCTGAGACGATGCGGGACGTCATCTCTCTGAAAATGGCTGATTTACGCGGTTTTCTGGGGACGCTTTGAGATGTCCCGGGACACCCCGGGACTTGTGTCTGGCTGGGGCGGCAGGATTCGAACCTGCGAATGCCGGTACCAAAAACCGGTGCCTTACCACTTGGCGACGCCCCAGCATGGCGCGAGCCGACGCCCTTAGCGCCTGGCTGCGTCCGGCGGAACCCCCTTCGCGACGGCACCCCCCGCGGTTTCAGGGTCCGCTGGTTCTGAGCCGTTCCAGCACGCCGGCGATCAGCGCGCGGACCGCGTCCGCCCGCTGCGCGTCATCGATGGCCGGCTGCTGGAGCACCAGCCCCATATGCGCGGCGACGGCGAAGTCGTTGGCGACGCGCAGCGCGTCCCGGCGGGCCTGCCATTGCGGAAAGGCCTGCATCATCTGCTCGGTCCAGACCCGATCGAAGCGCTGCGCCGCCGGCAGGAAATGGAGGTTGAGCTCGACATCGGTCCGCGCCGCGACGGCGAGCTCGATATAGGCCGAATAGTGCCGGCTCGTGACGCTGAGCCAATGGCGTTCGGCGGCGACCGCGACGACGATGCGATCGTCGGCACCGTCGGCTGCGCGCTGCGTGACCGCGTTGGTCGACAGCCGCGCATAGCCCTTTTCGACGATGCAATCGATCGTCGCCTCAAGGATGCGCACGCGGGTGTCGCTGCTCTTGCGCTGCTGCCACGGCGCATCGTCCGCGGCGATCAGGTCGGGCCGCATCCTGGCGAGAAGGTCCTGCCGCAACGCGTCCAAGCTAATGATCCCCCTCGTCCGACCCCGTCCGCAGCAGGAACACGGCATGATCGGCGCGGACATTGGCGGCGGCGGCGGAGGTCAGCGAGCCACCGGCGAGGAACCAGGCGCCCTCGACGATGATGCCGCGCTCTCTCACGAACGCGCGGAAATCGTCGATGCTGAGATGGTGGATGTTGGGCGTCTCGTACCACGCCGCCGGCAGGCTCCGGGTCACCGGCATGCGCCCGCCCCACAGCAGCGACAGCCGCACGCGCCAATAGGCGAAATTGGGGAAGGAGACGAAGGCGTGGCGGCCGATGCGCAGCAGATGCGCCATCACCGCATCGGGGCGGCGCGTGGTCTGCAAGGTCTGGCTGAGGATCGCATAGTCGAAGCTGCGATCGGGGTAGCTGGCGAGATCGGTGTCGGCATCGCCCTGGACCACCGACAGTCCGCGCGCGACCGCCGACGACACGTCGCGCGCATCGAGCTCCAATCCGCGCGCATCGACCTGGCGCTCGTCGCGCAGCGCCACCATCAGCGCGCCGTCGCCGCAGCCGATGTCGAGCGCCCGGCTGCCCGGCGCGACGTTCGCGGCGATAATCGCGAGATCGGGCCGGAGCGCGGCGGTCATGCGCCGTTCGCCCGCAGGAAGCCGTCGGCGACGCGATTCATCTCGGGCATGTCGAGCAGGAAGGCGTCATGGCCATAGGGGCTGGAGAGCTCGACGAAGCTGGCCCGCGCGCCGGCCGCGTTGAGCGCCTGGACGATCATCCGCGATTCGCGTGTGGGATAGAGCCAGTCGGTGTCGAAACTGATCAGGCAGAACCGCGTCGGCGTGCGCCTGAACGCAAATGCGAGCAGCCCGCCATGTTCCTCGGCGATGTCGAAATAATCCATCGCGCGGGTGATGTAGAGATAGGAATTGGCGTCGAAGCGGTCGACGAAGCTGATCCCCTGGTGGCGCAGATAGCTCTCGACCTGGAAGTCGGCGTCGAAGCCGAAGCTCTTGGCCCCGTCCTGATTGTCGGGCCGCGCCTGCAGCCGGCGGCCGAATTTCTCGGTCAGCCCCGCTTCGGACAGATAGGTGATGTGCGCCGCCATCCGCGCGACCGCCAGCCCGGCCGCCGGCGCGGGGCGTCCGCCATAATAATCGCCGCCGCGCCAGTGGGGATCGGCCATGATCGCCTGCCGGCCGACCTCGTGGAAGGCGATGTTCTGCGCGCTGTGCCGCGCCGCCGACGCGATCACCAGCGCCGCGCGGACGCGTTCGGGATAGCTTGCCGCCCATTGCAGCGCCTGCATGCCGCCCATCGATCCGCCGACCACCGCCTTGAGCACCGCCACGCCGAGATGATCGAGCAGCATCGCCTGCGCGCGGACCATGTCGCGGATCGTGATCACCGGGAAATGCATCGCGAACGGCTCGCCGGTCGCCGGATCGGTCGACGCCGGGCCCGACGACCCCATGCAGCTGCCGATCACATTGGCGCAGACGATGAAGTGACGTGCCGGATCGATCGGCTTGCCCGGCCCCACCATCCGCGTCCACCAGCCCGGCTTGCCAGTGATCGGGTGGGCCGAGGCGACATGTTGGTCGCCGGTCAGCGCGTGGCAGATCAGGATCGCGTTGGATCCGCGGGCATCGAGCGTGCCATAGGTTTCATAGGCGATCTCGACCGGCGCGAGCGTGCCGCCGCCATCCAGCGCGAGCGGACCGGGCAGGATCGCGTGGCGCGCGAGGCCGTAACGCTGGTCTTCGGACATCGCGCGGCTGTTAGGCTGGCGCGCGGCGCGGTTCAACAAGGCAATCGGATGAACGGCGGACTTCTTCCCTCTACCGCTTGCGGGAGAGGGAAAGACGCCGAAGGCGGCGAGGGTGAGGGCCTGAGCGCGTCCACCCTTCAGGCCCTCACCCTGACTTGCTTCGCAAGTCTGTCCCTCTCCCGCAAGCGGTAGAGGGTTTGGTTGCCAGCACCTTGCCTTCGCGCCGTCGTTCCGCCATGCGCCTGCGCCATGTCCGCTCCCGCATCCGCCCCCGTCCCGAAACCCTGGATCATGGGCATCGCGCCCTATGTGCCCGGCCGTTCGACCACCGACGACGGCCGCAAGGTCGCCAAGCTCTCGTCGAACGAGAACCCGCTCGGCACCAGCCCGCTGGTCCGCGAAGCGTTCGCGAAGGCGGCGGACAGCCTGCATCGCTATCCCGACGCCAGCGCCGCGGCGCTGCGCGAGACGATCGCCGCGCGCTATGGCCTCGATCCGGCGCGGATCATCTATGGCACCGGCTCCGACGAGGTGCTGCACCTCGCCGCCGGCGCCTATTCGGGGCCGGGCGACGAGGTGATCTACGTCCGCTATGGCTTCTCGGTCTACGACATCGCCGCGCGCCGGACCGGTGCGACCCCGGTGGTGGCGCCCGACCGCGACTATGCGACCGATGTCGATGCGATCCTCGCCTGCGTGACCGACCGCACCACCGTCATTTTCATCGCCAATCCCAACAATCCGACCGGGACCTACAGCACCCGCGACGAGATCGCGCGGCTGCATGCGGGCCTGCGTCCCGACATCCTGCTCGTCATCGACCAGGCCTATGCCGAATATCTCGACGCCGACGCCCAGGACGGCGCGTTCGAGCTCGCGCAGACCGCGCCCAACGTGGTGATCACCCGCACCTTTTCGAAGATCTACGGCCTCGGCGCCGAGCGCATCGGCTGGGGCTATGGATCGGCCGAGGCGGTCGCGGCGATGCATCGCATCCGCGCGCCGTTCAACATCACCACCGCCGGCCAGGACGCCGCGATCGCGGCGATCGGCGACCTCGCCTGGGAAGCCGCCAGCCGCGACCATAATCGCGAATGGCTGGGCTGGCTGACGCGCGAAGTGGCGGCGATGGGCAATCACGGCCTGCGCGCGGTGCCCAGCCACGCCAATTTCCTGCTGGTGCTGTTCGAAGGCGCGCTGACCGCCGAGCGCGCGTACAAAGGTCTGATGGACAAGGGCTTCATCGTCCGCTGGCTGCCCGGCCAGGGCCTGCCGCACGGGCTGCGCATCACCGTCGGCACGCCCGACGAGACGCAGGGCCTCGCCAGGGCGCTGCGCGAATTGTGTGAAGCGCCGGGCGCGCTGGGCGAGACGGGGGCCTGATGCTGCCGTTCGCGCGGATCACGATCATCGGGCTGGGGCTGATCGGCTCGTCGCTGGCGCGCGCGATCCGCCAGCACATGCCGACGGTGCGGATCACCGGCCATGATGCCGATCCGGCGGTGCGCGAGGCGGCGCGCGCGCTCGACCTCGCCGAGGACATCACCGACACTGCCGGTGCCGCGGTGACCGACGCGGAGTTCGTGATCCTGTGCGTGCCGGTGGGCGCGATGGGCGCGGCCGCCGCCGAGATCGCCGACGATCTGCCCGCCGGCGTGATCGTCAGCGATGTCGGATCTTGCAAGGCGAGCGTCGCCGCCGCGCTCGCCAAAGCGCTGCCCGGCGTGACCGTGATCCCCGCCCATCCCGTCGCCGGCACCGAGAATAGCGGGCCGCAGGCGGGCTTCGCGACGCTGTTCCACAAGCGCTGGTGCATCGTGACGCCGGCAGCCGACGCCGATCCGAACGCGGTCGCGCGCGTCGAGGCGTTCTGGCGCGCACTGGGCGCCGACGTGGAGACGATGGACGCCGCGCATCACGACCTCGTCCTCGCCGTCACCAGCCATCTGCCGCATCTGATCGCCTATACGATCGTCGGCACCGCCTCCGACCTCGAGACCGTGACGCGCGGCGAGGTGATCAAATATTCGGCCGGCGGCTTCCGCGACTTCACCCGCATCGCCGCATCCGACCCGACGATGTGGCGCGACGTGTTCCTCTCGAACAAGGAGGCGGTGCTCGAAATGTTGCAGCGTTTCTCCGAGGATCTGTCGGTGCTGCAGCGCGCGATCCGCTGGGACGATGGCGACGCGCTGTTCGACCTGTTCACGCGGACGCGCGCGATCCGGCGCAGCATTATCGAGGAAGGCCAGGACGATGCCCGGCCGGACTTCGGGCGCGCGCATCCGTAAGGCGAGGGGCTGATCGCCGGAGCGTGTTTCGCTGTATTCTCGCTGTTCTTTCAGCGGGAGCGCGGTCCCTTGCCCCGTGCGGCGAGCCGGTCCGAACCCCATGCCGCGGAGGCGGGGCGGGACGATGTCGGGCCGGCCTTCGGAGGCGCGCATCCGCAGGGTGCGGAACCGACCGCCGGACTCGCGTTTCGCTGTTTTTCCGCTGTTCTTTCAGCGGAAGCGAAGTCCCCTGCCCCGTGCGACGAGCCGGTCCGCACCACACGCCGCGGAGGTGGGTCGGGACGATGCCCGGCCGGACGTCGGACGCGCGCATCCGCAGGGCGCGGGGCTGACCGGCGGATCGCGTTTCGCTGTTTTTCCGCTGTTCTTTCAGCGGAAGTGCGGTCCCCTGCCCCGTGCGGCGAGCCGGTCCGAACGACATGCCGCGGAGGTGGGGCGGGACGATGCCCGGCCGGACATCGGACGCGCGCATCCGCAGCGCGCGGGGCTGACCGCCGGATCGCGTTTCGCTGTTTTTCCGCTGTTCTTTCAGCGGAAGCGCGCTCCCCTGGCCCGTGCGGCGAGCCGGTCTGAACCACACGCCACGGCGGATGCGGAGCGGCTGCGCGGGCTGTATTTCCCTGTAAATATCTGTGTGGACCGCCTGCGGCGCTGCCATGACCGCCGCGACCGCCTCGCGCTGCGGAGCCAGGTCCTGCCCGCTCCTTCCCCACGCGTCCTGGGCCAGCCGTTCCGCCTCGGCCTGAAGCCGCCGTTCCGCTGTTTCCCGCTGTTCCTGCTGTAGTTGCACGCGCGCGACGATCTCCGCCTGCATCGCCGCCGACGCCGGCTTGGCCAGCCGATCGCCGCGCTGGACGATCATCGCCATCCCCCGCTCCGCCTCACGCGGCGCGATCTGGCCGGCGGCGACTGCGGCGACCAAGGCGTCGACGATATCGGTGCTCGCGCGCAGCTCCGGCAGATCGAACGCGACTCGGTCGCGATCCTGCGGAGCGGCGCGATCGAGGAAGAGGCAGGAAGCGGCGATATTGCCGTCGAGCGCGCGATCGATCAGCGTCTGCACGATCGCCTCGATCTGCTGCTCGAGCAGCGCCTCGGCGACGGGCGTGGCCTTGTTGCGCGCGACCTTGGGTCGGCCTGCGGAAGGCCGGACCGGCCGGGCGCGCCAAGTTTCCGCCGTTTCTGCAGACATGCGCCTTCGCCTCCATCGAGCGACATCCGGGTTCGAATTGGAACGTACCATGAACATTGGATGATGGCAAGTTTTGGCGCGCCTCGTGTCCGGCCGCGCTCGCGCGAAACGTCATTCCAATTCATATGGTGCGGCGGTCTTTGCAGAAGCCAACCGTTCGACTCGCCTCCCTTGTCGCGGGAGAGGGTGTTGCGGGACCAAGCCGAGCGCGCCGTGCCAGCGATAAAGGAGAGTGCCCGAGCCAGCATCGAGCCAGCACGTTCGCTTGACCCACCCACGGCGCCTGATCGAAGTACCCGACGAGCAGCGCGGGCCTCCGCTATCCGAGCACTAGGCGGCATTCCCACCTTGGCCCTTAGCTGGTCACCCGCTATGAAGAGTCCTTGACGGGTGTAGGTGAAACGCGCGAACCGCGGGGGCCTTGCTGCTAACGACAGCGACTCGGTCGCACTATGGAAAGACGCTTCGGGGTGGGATGGCTAGCGAGATACAGAAACACCTCTGGGCGGACCTGGCCAATGCGCCGGACGCGCCAGGCGTTTACGCGTGGTATTACAGCCCGGAAATCACCGACTTCGACCTCGAGCGGACGATTGAGACCGTCCGCTCAGCGACCGATCGCGCGGAGGCCGAGCGCGTGATCAGGGCGATGCTCGACGGCCGGCTCTTTCACTACTTCCGGGAGGAACCTTACACCGCTGCCCTGAGCGGACCGCTGAAGCCGACTTATACCGGCTCATTGGAGCATGACACGGCAGCATCGAGTAGCCTCGTCAGCCGATTGGCAACGGAACCGGACCGCCTCCGCACGATCCGGGACGTCCTGGCGCTCTCGGCCCCTATGTTCGCAAGTCCACTTTATATCGGGATGGCTACGATCCTCAAGAGCCGCCTCGCGCGTCATAAGGAATTGATCGAGCGGTTCCGCTCTGTTGTGCCGCGCGATGGACAGTTGAACCGAAATACCGACGCCGGCTTCGCGTGGCAAGTCGCTAAGAGAAAGATACCTCCTGAGCGCCTCATCGTATTTACGTGCTCAACGCCGAGCGATGATGGCACGGCAGTCGACATCGAGAACATTCTGAACCGAATTTGTTATCCGATCTTGGGAAGAAACTGACATGAGTCTTGGCCTAAGCGTATCTTCTGCTCTCAACCTCACGCTGTCGGGATCAGTCGGCACTTTCAGCGTCGGCACTGGCCAAGGTGACCAGAAGACTGTGGAAGTGAAATACTTCCTCACGCACGTTGGTTTGAATTTCGGCAGCGGTGCCAATGAAGAGGTGCTGAAGCATCTCGCGCCGGTACGGGAGATTTTCCCGACCTCCGATCTGGAATTTGACGAGATCATGCAGCGCGACATCGATGATGCACGTGTGTCCTCAGAGCTTGTCCCTTACCTGCTCGACCACCGCTCTCGCGACCTCGTCAAGCTGTTTCCGCCGATCATCGTTGTCGTTATGCCCGTCCAAGAGCTCGATAACCGTCCTGCTGATTACTACCCAAGGGTGGAGTCCGAGACCCGGCAGATGTCGGATCACATTTTGGAGATCACCCGTTCGGGGCCGTTGGGCCAAGAACTCTTTGAGTTTCAGCAGCCCCGTCAAGGTGACGTCCTCTTTGAACACGATCTGGTGAAGCTCCGCCTCAACACCAATCGTTCGAAGCTGGTCATTGTTGATGGCCAGCATCGTGCGATGGCCCTGCTTGCCATTTATCGAAACCTGAAGCAAGACTGGTCGGACGCGATGCGCGCGCCGTACAAAGATTATTACGAGGAGTGGACACCGAACTATATACGTCAGTTCTCTCTCAACAATATCAGCTTACCCGTTATGTTCTGCACGTTCCCCGCGCTCGATGAGACATATGGCGGCGGTTACAACGTGAAGATGGCGGCGCGCTCGATCTTCCTGACACTCAACAAAACGGCGCGCCAGGTATCGGCGTCGCGCAATCGGCTCCTAGATGATAACGACCTGATCGCGCTCGTTCTGCGAGACACGCTCTCGACCATCAAAAAGAAGGATGCCCGTTCGAGCGCCTCGCTTCGCATCTCAAACGTCGAGCTTGATCAGGCGCACGACCGCGTAAAAATCGACAGCCCGATCGCCATGACGGGCGTCAACCATATCTACTACTTCATTGAACACATCCTACTTAACAAGCGCGACGAGGACGTAAACGGCGCCAAACCTCGTTCGGGGAAGTTCTACAAGAGAACGGAACTGCAAAGCGCCGGGGCTCTCGAACGCCTCGACGGGCGCAATGTACTCGGGGCAGATATAGCTGATGCGACGACGCGGGACTTCTACACTCCCGAAGCCGGCGAAAAGCTTACGGAGCAATTTCGAGAGCGCTTCGGAAGATACATCGTTGCGGTCTTCGAGCAGTTCCAGCCCTTCGAGGCGCACGCCAGCGCCGTGCTGTGGCTGGAGCAGCAGCTTCAGGCCCAATCGAATACGAAGTTGCGCCCCATCCTCTTCGAAGGTCAGGGCATTGGCCGCACCTTCTCCGCGCACCAGGAGAATCTCGCTAACAAGCTGCGATCCGGCGAGTTTGGGTCTGAGGCGACGAAGATTCGAGAGATCGCTGATCGGCTGAAGGCGACGCAAAAGCTCGTTCAGGATTTCGTTCAGAAGCTTCGCCAGCAGCGGGCAGACCGCTTCCTCGCGAGCGTGTCGGATAAGCGGACGCTCCGTCTCGACGATGGCGCCTATCAGCCGAAGGTACTTGAATTCATCAACGACCTATATGACAATGTCCTGACGACCGTCGCATTCCAGTCCGCCCTTGTTGCGGGTTTCTTCGGTGAGATTGAACGGTGCAACCTCAAGCGGACCAAGGAAGACGCCGCGCCCATCGACGTCCAGACAGCGTTTGACGGCTACCTCGTGGAGCTGAACGCCTTCTTGTCCCC
>Ga0268265_10002577_pt1 | contig 13530 bp, 12 predicted proteins | sample KBSSwiS52_FD_190355 | JGI IMG/M metagenome (GOLD analysis project Ga0268265, IMG submission 190355) | Switchgrass rhizosphere microbial communities from Kellogg Biological Station, Michigan, USA - KBS Switchgrass S5-2 (SPAdes) (version 2) | ecosystem: Host-associated > Plants > Roots >... | reverse complement strand
TGATCGTGCATGTCGCGCTGGCAGATCCCATCGGCGCGTGGAAGGCGCCGCTGACCCAGCTCCTGGATACGATGCAGCCCTCCGGGCTCACGCAAGCGGATCGCGATGCGATCGTCGTGGCGCTGGGCCGGCCGATGTGGGGCGCGCTCGGCGCCTTCGCGCTGGCAACTGTATTCGGCGCGCTGCTGCTGGGGCGGTGGTGGGATTCGCTGTTGCGGCCGGAGCTCGGAGCATTCGGTCGCGAGTATCAGCAACTCCGGCTCGGCGTCGTCCTGGGCGTCGCGGTGACCGTGCTGTTCGTGCTCGCGATGGTGACCGACGTCGCGCTGATTTCATGGCTCACCTGGATCGCGTTCATGGCGCTGACGTTCCAGGGGTTGTCAGCGGCGCATCGCAGCCGCGCCGGCGGCCGGCTCGGCCGCGGCTGGCTGGCGGCGATCTACGTACTGCTGATCGCGCCGCTGTCGAACGTGGTGACGATGTTCGTGCTGGCGAGCTGGGGCTTTGCGGACAATTGGCTGCGACCGCGCCGGTCCGCGAGCCTGTAGACTGTCATTCGTAACTGGGTAGGGGTTCTCATGGATATCATTCTGCTTCAGAAGGTTGCCAACCTCGGCAACATCGGCGACCGCGTCAAAGTGAAGCCCGGCTACGGCCGCAACTTCCTGTTGCCGCAAGGCAAGGCCACGCTCGCGACGGCCGATAACATCGCCAAGTTCGAAGCGCGCCGCCACGAGCTGGAGAAAGCGGCGGGCGACGAGTTGTCGAAGGCTCAGGCACGCGCGGCGAAGCTGCAGGGCTTCAAGCTGTCGCTCACTGCGAAGGCGGGCGGCGAAGGCAAGCTGTTCGGCTCGGTCGGCACCTCCGACATCGCCGAGGCAACCAGCAAGGCCGGCTTCGAGGTCGAGCGCTCGGAAGTGCGTCTGCCGCACGGCCCGATCCGCCAGGCCGGCGAGCACGTCGTGCAGCTGCACTTCCACACCGACGTCACGGTGGATCTGCCGGTGACGATCGTCGCCGAGGAATAGGTCGGGCCTGAGCCCGACTTCGCTCGTGGCCGAAGCCGAATCAAAGGTCGCCGTCGTCGGGCCCCGTCGGGCCCGCGACAAGGCTGCGGTCGACGAGATCCGGGTGCCGCCGCACTCGGTCGAAGCAGAGCAGGCGGTGCTCGGCGCGCTGATGCTCGACAACCGCGCCTGGGACACCATCGCCGACCGCCTCGTCGCCGACGACTTCTATCGCCGCGACCACCAGCTGATCTTCGAAGCCATCGCCGAGCTCGCGGGCCGCAGCGAGCCTTCCGATGCGGTGACGCTCTCCGAGTGGCTGGAACGCAAAGGCAGCTCCGAGGATACCGGCGGCCTCGTCTACCTCGCCGGCCTGGTGCGCGACACACCCAGCGCCGCGAACGTTCGTGCGTACGCCGATGCCGTGCGCGAGCGCTCGACGCTGCGTCGCCTGATCAGCGTCGGCGGCGAGATCGCTTCGAGCGCCTACGATCCCGAAGGCCGCGCGGCCACCGAGCTGGTCGATGAGGCCGAGCGGCGCGTGTTCGAGATCGCCGAGGCCGGCAACAAGACGCGCTCGGGCTTCATTCCGCTGAAGGACGAGCTCGGACCGGTCATCGATCGGCTCGATCTGCTGCAGCAGAACAAGGGACAGCTGCCCGGCCTCAGCACCGGCTTTGCCCGGCTCGACGAAATGACCGCCGGACTGCAGAAGGGTGACCTGATCGTCATTGCCGGCCGGCCATCGATGGGCAAGACGACCTTTGCCATCAATATCGCCGAGAACGCCGCATTCGGCGCCCGCAAGGCGAAGATCGGCGTGTTCAGCATGGAAATGTCGCGCGAGCAGATCGCGTTCCGCATGATCTCGTCGCTGGGGCGCGTGGACCAGAGCCGCCTGCGAGTGGGCAACATCGGCGACGATGATTGGACTCGCATCAACAGCGCGATAGCAATGATGAAGACCGCCGGGATCTACATCGACGATACCGGCTCGCTGACGCCGACGGATGTGCGCGCACGCGCGCGTCGCTTGAAGCGCGAGCACGGACTGGACCTGATCGTCATCGACTACCTGCAACTCATGCAGGTGCCGGGCACCAAGGAGAATCGCGCCACCGAGATCTCGGAGATCTCGCGTTCGCTCAAGGCGCTCGCCAAGGAGTTGCAGGTGCCGGTGATCGCGCTGTCGCAGCTCAATCGCAGCGTCGAGCAGCGCAACGACAAGAAGCCGGTCATGTCGGATCTGCGCGAGTCCGGCGCAATCGAGCAGGACGCCGACCTCATCATGATGATCTATCGCGATGAGGTGTACGACAAGAACACCACGCGCAAAGGCATCGCGGACATCATCATCGCCAAGCAGCGCAACGGCGAGATCGGCGAGTTTCAGCTGACGTTCCGCGGGCAATTTACTCAGTTCGTCAATTTCGCGCCCGAGATCAGTTACGGAGACGTGTGAGCAGCGTCCCGCTCGTCAGCGTCGATGCCGCCGCTTTACGCAACAACCTTGCGGTAGTCCGCCGCTTCGCACCGGCAGCACGAGTCATCGCGGCTGTCAAAGCCAACGCCTACGGTCACGGTCTCGTTCACGCCGCGCGGGCGCTTGCCGACGCGGATGCTTTCGGTGTGGCACGCATCGAGGAGGCGCTCGCGTTGCGCAGCGCGGGCCTCACGCAGCCGATCGTGGTGCTCGAAGGCGTGTTCTTCGCGAGCCAGCTCGACGTTGCAGCGGCTAACGACTTGCAGCTCGTGGTTCATTCGTTCGAGCAGATCGCGATGCTCGAGCAGCGCAGTGCGACGCAGCGATTCGCAATCTGGTTGAAGGTCGACACCGGCATGAATCGGCTCGGCTTCCGGCTCGAAGAGTTCGGCGCTGCGCATGAGCGGCTGCGTGGCTGTGCCGCGATCGGCACGTTGCGGCTGCTGACGCATCTCGCTTGTGCGGAGACCATCGGCGGCGCCGAAACGAAGCTGCAGCTCGAACGCTTTCGGACGCTGAGCGAGCCGCTGCGGCTCGAGCGCAGCATCGCGAACTCCGCCGGCATCATCGCGTGGCCCGATGCGCACGCCGAATGGGTTCGCCCGGGTCTGATGCTGTACGGCGCCTCGCCATTCGAAGAGCGCAGCGCGGCCGATCTCGGGCTGCTGCCCGGGATGACATTCACGACGCAGTTGATCGCCGTGCGCAACGTCGCAGCAGGCGAAGCGATCGGCTACAACGGAATCTGGCGCGCGCCGCGGCGTTCGCGTATCGCGGTTGCCGCAGTCGGTTACGGGGATGGTTATCCGCGCTGCATGCGTGCCGGCGCGCCGGCGTTGATCAACGGCCGCGAGGCGCCGATCGTCGGCCGCGTCTCGATGGACATGACGATGCTGGACGCGACGGACCTGCCGGACGCCGCAGTCGGCGATGAAGTCACGCTATGGGGAAAAGGCTTGCCGGCGGAACGCGTCGCGCCGTTCGCGGACACGATTTCGTACGAGTTGTTTTGTCGAATCGCGGAGCGGGTTAGAAGGCTGTAGGTGGGGCTTCAGCCCGACACCTCTTCAACCCTCGAAGAATCCCATCTTCACGCCCGCGAGCAGGATCACATCGTTGTCCTGCAACCTCCGCGCCTGCTCGCCGATACCGCTGCCATTCACGTGCGGATAGTCGTTCGGCTTGCCGCTGTCGACGTGCACGATGAAGAAACCGTCGGCGCGGCGCGTGATCGCCGCCACTTGCACGCCGGGTCGACCGAGTGTCGTCAGCGCTTTGTTCAGTTCCAGCTCGCGGCCGGCGAATGCACCGCTGAGCACTTGCAGCTTGGCCTTCGGCAGCGCGACCGGATGTTCGCCCGTGGCGCTCGAGCTCGGCACCGCGCGGATCGCAGTCGCTGTGGCACCGGACGATCTCGGCGCAGGGGGCGGCGGCGGCGCGATCGCGGAAGCTTTCTTCGCCGCGGCGGCAGCGACCGCCGATCCCGGCGTGATCACCATCGTCTTCTCGAATTCATCCGGCTCGGTGTCCGAGCTCTGCGTGTCGACGAAGCGCAGCTGGTGATGGCCGACAGTCACTACGTCGCCGTGCTGAAGCGCGTGCTTCTTGATCAGCTTGCCGTTGACGTACGTGCCGTTGGTGCTGTTGAGATCTTCGAGAAACGAGTCGTTGAGGATGTTGATGATCAACGAGTGATGGCCGCTCACTGCGGGATTGTCGATGCGGATGTCGTTGTCCGGCAGACGACCGATGGTGTAACGCTCCTTGTTCATGTTGTATTCGGCCATGACCGAACCATCCAGGCTTAGGATCAACCGTGCCATGTGCGTCCTCGAAGCTCCCGGTACGTGCGAAATGCTAACCGAACCAACGCAAGATTCTGTCAACTACGCCCGTCTTCGCTGCGAACGAGTCCACAACTTGCGCAAGGATGATCGACACGTTGTCGCGTCCGCCGTTGTCGTTCGATAGCTGAATCAATTGCTTAGCGACCGTTTCAAGACTAGCACTAAAGGTGCTCATAGTTAAGTGAATGTCGTCGTCTTCGACCATGTCGGACAGCCCGTCCGAGCACAGGACGAAGAAATCCCCCTTCTGGACCGGCTGCTCGTGCACCTCGACCTCGACGGTCGGCTCCACGCCGAGCGCTCGTGTGACGTAGTTCTTGTTTGTGGCCCGCTGCGCCTCGGCCTGCGAGTAGAAACCCCGATCGACCAGCTCCTGCAGCAGCGAGTGATCCATCGTCATCTGCTCGAAGCGGTTCGCCCGCAGGCGGTACAGCCTGGAATCCCCGACATGCGCGATCGCGACCCGGTTGTCGAAGAACAGGCAGGAGACGATCGTCGTGCCCATGCCTTCGCACTGCGGCTGGGTCTTGGCGGTCTGGTAGATGATCTTGTTGGCGCGCGCGATGGCGTCGCGAAGCACGATGCTCGGCCGCGCCATGCCGGTCTCCGGGTCGGCCGAGCTCATGTCCTGGTGCTCGACGGCCTCCTTGACCAGGCTCATCACCGTTTTGACGGCGATGCCGCTCGCCACTTCGCCGGCGTTGTAGCCACCCATGCCGTCGGCGAGGACGAACAGGCCGATGTCGGCGTCGACGCCGATCGTGTCCTCGTTGTGCTCGCGCACGCGGCCGACGTCGGTGAGGCCGACCGAGCGGATCTTGCCGCGCACTAGTTCGTCCCCCGTGGTCCGTTCACGGGATGAGCCACTCGTGTTTGGCCGGCGCCGGCTCTGCGGCGCTTTGCGCCCCTACGCAATCGCGCAAGGCGCTCGCCAGCTCGCCGCAGTGGGCGAAACGGTCGTCGGCCGACTTCGACAGCGCGCGCGTCAGGATCGGATCGATGCACTCGGGCAGCTCGGGCCGCACCAGCCGCACCGAGGCATGCGGCTCGGTCGCGATCTTCTGCATCAGCCGCGGCATCGACTCGGCGCGAAACGGCAGCTGTCCGCACAGCAATTGGTACAGGCTGACGCCGAGGGCGAACTGGTCGGAGCGTCCGTCGAGCGGTCGACCTTCCAGCTGCTCCGGTGACATGAATGACGGCGTGCCCAGGACGATTCCCGTTTTGGTTCGGCTTGTATCGGTCAGACGTGCGATACCGAAGTCGGTGATCTTCAACTCGTCCGTGTCGGGATTGAACATTATGTTAGCTGGTTTTATATCGCGGTGGACCACGTTTTGGCGGTGCGCATAGTAGAGGGCGTCGGCGACGCGCGCGACCAACAGCATCGTACTTTTGAAAGGCAGGATGCGCGCAGCTTCTGTGAAATGGCTCATGTGCGTGCCGCGCAGGTATTCCATCGCGATGTAGGCCAGCCCGTGGTCCTCGCCCGCATCGTAGACCGTCACGATCGCCGGATGGTTGAGCCGCCCGGCCATTTCGGCCTCGCGGAAGAAGCGCGCGCGCGCTTCCTGCAGATCGTCTTCCTCGAATTCCTGCGCGAGCGGGATCGCCTTGATCGCGACCACGCGGTTGATCTTCGGATCGCGGCCGAGATAGACGGTGCCCATTGCGCCTTTGCCGAGCTCGCGCTCGATCTCGTAGCGGCCGAGCGTACGGGTGGCGCGCGCATGGCGAGGCGCTGGATATGCCAAATCCGGATCGGAGGGCTGTGTCTGCAGTTCCGGCGCAGGGCGCGCTTCCGGTTGCTCTGGCGGCGGCGGCGGCGGCGCCGGCGCGACTCCGCGCGTCAGCGGCTGCTCCTTCAAGCGCTGGCGGCGCGCGCGCAGGTCGCGATAGTTCGGGTCGCGGGCCGCGATGTAACTGTAGACGTTGGATGCCTTCTGAGTCTGGCGCCGCTTCTCGAAATCGTTGCCGAGCTGATAGAGCAGGTCCATCGTCGTCGCATCGAGCGGGCAGCGGCGGTACGTTTCGAACGCGAGGTCGAGCTGGCCGGTGCGTTGAAATTGCTGACCGAGATTGCGCAGGCTGGTCGCGGACAGATTCTTCGCGTCTTCGGTACGAGTGCTCGCGCGGCGCATCAGCTCGCCGGGCACGAACAGCCCGTAGCCGACCACGATCGCGATCGCCGGGATGATGAAGCGCACCCACACCAGCGACGAGCTCAACAGCCCGACCTGGGTGACGCCGAGGATCACGATGAACAGCACGCTGGCGAGTGCGCCGAACGCGACGCCGGTCCGCGGCAGCACGAACGCTGCGAACAAGATCGCGGCGAGGGCGGCGAGCCATTCGAGCGCGACCGCGTACGACGGACGCGAGTAGACCTTGCCGGTGACTACGCTGGTCACCGCGCTCGCGGTCGTCAGCACTGCGGGCGACGCATCGCTCGCGGGCGTCGTCACTGTACCGGGTGCAGCGAGCGGCGAGTCGAGAAAGCCGACGATCACGATCTTGTCGCGCAGCTGCTCCACTGGAACGTCGTCGGCCAGCACGCGCCAGTACGGGTATTGAGCGAACTGCGGCGGCTGCGTTGCGAAGTAGCGCGGGCGAATCGTCAGTGCAGGGCCGAGCAGTCGGACGCGCTCGCCGAGATGGAGCGCATCGCCCGAGAAGCTCAGCTCCGCGGGCGTGACGCCGAGCGCGCGTGCGGCCACGGCTGTCGCCAGCGACGGCACCAGCTCTTCGTTGCCGACGCGCAGCGCTGCTGCGTCGGAGCGAACAGTCCTGTCGCCGTCGGCGATTGTCAGCGTATGGCCGATCGCGGCGGCGGCTTGTGCGAGCACAGCAGCAGGCACGGTGACGATGTCAGCGCTCCGTGCGGCGCGCAGCGCACCTGCGTCGCCACTCGAAAGCAGTCGGGCTGGCAATTCGGGCTTTCCACCACTGGTCTCGGCGAGGCGGACATCCGCGGGCAGTACGACGTTGCCTTGCGTCCGAATTGCCTGCGCAAGGTATGCGTCCGGGTCGCGGCCCGCGCTGGACTCGCCGAGCAGCCGGCGCAGCTCCTGTGCCTGTTCGGAGCCGCCGAGATCGGACGATTCGAGCAGCGCGAGCGCCGAGCGCAGGCGCTCCGCTTCGCTCGTCCGCGGCGAAGTATCCACCGGCACGCTGAATGCCACGACGCGTGCACCCGCAGCGGTGAGACGTGCGATCAGGCTGGCGTGGACGTCGCGCGGCCAGGGCCATTCGCCGAGCTTGGCAATGCTGGCGTCGTCGATTGCGACGATCGCCACGTCCGCGGCGGGACTCGCCGGCGTGGCGCGCATCACGCGGTCGTACAGCATCAGCTCGACCGGCGCGTAGGTCGTGGAGGAAATCAGTCGTCCGACGACGATGATGAAGGCTGCTGCCAGCCCCCCGGGAAGCCAGGAAAATCGCGCCAGTCTTGCCGCCACCCAGGCACCTCGAGCGAAACCGGCGCGAGTATAGACGAATGCCGCGAGGGCAAATCGCAGGAGACGTCACAGGTCAGATCGCATGGGGGCAAACGTCGCACCTGTCCGACAGCGCCATGCGCTACTGTAGGAATGCCGATCACGTCCTTGTGTACAGCCGTATGGAGAGTCATGGCGAAATCCCGCGAAGTCTTCGTTTGCGACCAGTGCGGTAACGAAAGCCTGCAGTGGCAGGGCCTGTGTCCCATGTGCGGCGCGGGCGACTCGCTGCGGCGCGTGGCTGTTGCGGCCCGCAGCAAACCGGAGCGTCGCTCCCTGGCCGCTAGCAGCGCGGAGCCGCAGCGGCTCGCGCAGGTCGCCGAGCACGACGAGCCGCGGGTCGCCACTGGGCTGGAGGAGCTCGATCGGGTTCTGGGCGGCGGGCTGGTGCTCGGCTCCGTGGCCCTGCTGGGCGGCGACCCCGGCATTGGCAAGTCAACGATGCTGCTGCAGGCGGGCGATGCGCTCAGTCGTGCGACGCCGACGCTCTACGTGACCGGTGAGGAATCGTTGCGGCAGGTCAGCTTGCGTGCGCGCCGGCTCGGCTTGGCGGGCGATACGCTGCAGCTGCTGGCGGAGACGTCGGTGGACACGATCATCGAGCACGCACGCGATAGCGGCGCGCGCGTGCTGGTCATCGACTCCATTCAGACCATGTTCGCGAGCGAGGTGGAGTCCTCGCCCGGATCCGCCGCGCAAGTGCGCGAGTCGGCAGCGGCGCTGGTGCGCTTCGCGAAATCGACGGGCGTGTCCGTGCTGATCATCGGCCACGTGACGAAGGAAGGCGTAATCGCCGGCCCGCGCATCCTCGAGCACATGGTCGACACGGTGCTGTATTTCGAGAGCGACGCGGGCAGCCGCTTCCGCCTGGTGCGCGCGGTGAAGAATCGCTTCGGCGCGGCCAACGAGGTCGGCGTGTTCGCAATGACCGAGCAGGGACTCAAGGAAGTAAAGAATCCGTCGGCAATTTTCCTCTCGCAGCACGCGCAACCCGTCAGCGGCAGCGCAGTGATGGTGGCGCGCGAGGGCAGCAGGCCGATGCTGATCGAAGTCCAGGCCCTGACTGACGACGCGCAGGGCATGAATCCGCGCCGCGTCGCGGTCGGGCTCGAAGCGAACCGTCTGGCGCTGTTGCTCGCAGTGCTGCACCGGCACGGCGGCATCGCAACCTCGGGCCGCGACGTTTTCGTCAACGTCGTCGGCGGCGTGCGGATTTCGGAAACAGCAGCCGATCTGCCCGCGGTACTCGCGACAGTCTCCAGCGCGCGCGATGAGCCGCTCGCGGGACGCCTCGTCTGCTTCGGCGAGCTGGGACTCGCGGGCGAGATTCGTCCGGTGCCGTACGGCGAGGAGCGCCTGCGCGAGGCAGCCAAGCATGGCTTCGAGCGAGCGATCGTGCCGGAAGCGAACAAGCCGCGGCGGGCGATCGACGGCTTGCAGGTGATCGGCGTCGAGCGACTGGCAGACGCGCTACGCAGCGCCTTTTGAGCGCTCGTCGAAAGTGTCGGCCGGCATTGCCCGAATGCGCGCGGTCTTCACGCTGTTGTCGACGGTCTGCAGGATCTCGATGGTCAGATCGCCCAGGCGCAGCACCGTCCCTGCCTGCGGCAGCGTTTCCAGGTACTCGACGATCAGGCCATTGAGCGTGCGCGGCCCGTTGGTCGGCAGGCTCCAACCGAGCGTGCGATTCAGGACGCGCGCATTGATCGCGCCGTTCACCACGTAGCTGCCATCCGCTTCGCGGTGAATGTCCTTGTGCAGCGTGGCGGGCGCGCTGGTGAACTCACCGACGATCTCCTCGAGGATGTCTTCCAGCGTCACCAGTCCCTGGATGTCGCCGTACTCGTCGACGACGAGCGCGATGCGGCGCCGGTCGCGCTTGAAATTGAGGAGCTGCACGTCGAGTGTCGTGCCCTCGGGCACGAAGTACGCTTCGCGCTCCCGCGCCAGCTGCAGCAAGTGCTCGCGATCGAAATCGCCACGCGCCAGCGCGCGCGCGACTTTTTTCATGTGCAGGATGCCGACGATGTTGTCGAGATTCCCCTGGCAGACGGGCAGCCGCGTGTGCGGCGTCGAGCGCAGCGCGTCGAGGATCGTGTCCCAGTCGTCGCTGACGTCGACGTAGGCGATCTCGCCGCGCGGGATCATGATGTCGTCGACGCTCATCGTCTGCAGCCCGAGCATCTTGTCGGCGAGTTGCGCGCGGTCGGCGGTAGCGGCCGGGTCGTCCGCGATCATCGACCGTGGACGACGCGCGCGCGTGCGGCGCGCGGCGAGCGCGAACCCCGCGACCGCTCCGGCCAGCGCCGCGACGATCGCGATCAGAACGAGAGCCATTGCGGAGAGCGTGAGCAAGTGCGCGGCCCCGTAGCTGCGAGCGCTAGCCCCAATGACGGCCGAGGAAGGATTCGAGCACGATCTTCGAGCCGAAGTACGCCAGTCCCAGCAGCGCAAATCCGCTCAGCGCCCAGTTCGTCGCAGTGCGCCCGCGCCAGCCGAAGCGCCAGCGGCCGAACAGCAGCACCGCGAACACGACCCACGCGAGACACGACAGCACTGTCTTGTGCACGAGGTGTTGCGCGAACAGGTTGTCGACGAACACGAAGCCACTGAACAGCGCCAGCGTGAGCACCGCGAAGCCGGCCGTCAGCGCCTGAAAGGTGCCGGCCTCGAGCGCTTCGACCGAGGGCAGCGTCGCCAGCCAGCCGAGCGGTTTGCGGCTGCGCAACCGCTGATCCAGCAGGCGCAACGCGACGGCCAGTGCAATGGCGATCGTCAGCAGCGCGTAGGCAAGCGTCGACAGCACGATATGCGCGCCGATTTCCCAGCTAGGCCCATCGACCAGCGGAGCACCGCCACCGCCTCTGACCGTCGTCGCTGCAACCACGCCGGCGACGACCGTGAGCACGGCACCGATGCCGGCAAAGCGCGGCCGCAGCCACGAGGCCCCCACGGCTATCAAGCCGATAGGCCAGCCGATCAGCGATGCAGTTTCCGCGATGGTGAACGACAGCACCGGGCGATCGAACAGCCCGCGCCACAGCAGCACGGCGTGCAATACCAGCGCGATCAGACCCAGTGCGACGCCGGCGATGCGGCGACCGTGAGCAGCATGCTCGCCCGCGCGGTAGACGCTGGACGCCAGCCACGCGGCGCAAGCGAGATAGCACGCGAGAACGATGACGGATAACACAGCTGGGTGTGGGCGGATCGGTTACCGAGGAAGCGTACAGGCTACCTGAAGGCCTGTTGTTCTACACTATCCGCCCTTCGCCTCACCGCCAGCCGTTTCCAGCTCCCATGTTCGACAAATTGACCGAGCGCCTGCAGGGCGTCATCGAAAGCCTGCGCGGCCGCGGGCGACTGACCGACGAGAATATTGCAGACACGTTGCGCCAGGTGCGCATGGCGCTGCTCGAGGCCGACGTCGCGCTGCCGGTGGTCAAGACGTTCATCGATGCGGTGCGTGCCAAGGTCGTCGGGCAGGAGCTCGACAAGAGCCTGACGCCCGGCCAGACGCTGGTCCGCATCATCAACGACGAGCTGGTCGCGCTGATGGGCGAGGGCGTGCGGCCGCTGAACCTGCGGGCGCAGCCGCCGGTCGTGATCCTGCTGGCGGGATTGCAGGGCGCCGGCAAGACCACCTCCGCCGCCAAGCTGGCGAAATGGCTGAAGGAGAACGAGCGCAAGAAAGTGCTGCTCGCCAGCACCGACGTGTATCGGCCGGCCGCAATCCTGCAGCTGGAGCGGCTCGCAGCGCAGCTGGACATCGGCTTCTTTGCTTCGGATCCGAGCAAGTCCGCGGTCGTGCTGGCGCGCGAGGCGCTGGCAGAGGCGCGGCGCTCGTTGTTCGACGTCCTCATCGTGGACACCGCGGGACGCTTGCACGTCGACGACGAGATGATGGTCGAGATTCGCGAGATCAGTTCCGTGGTCGCACCGACCGAGACGCTGTTCGTGGTCGACAGCATGGCCGGTCAGGACGCGGTCAATGCCGCACGTGCGTTCGGGCAGGCGCTCAGCCTCACCGGCGTCGTGCTGACCAAGACGGACGGCGATGCACGCGGCGGCGCCGCGCTGTCGGTGCGGCAGATCACCGGTCAGCCCATTCTGTTCATGGGCACCGGCGAGAAAACCGAGGCGCTGGAAGTCTTTCAGGCCGAGCGGGTCGCCTCGCGCATCCTCGGGATGGGCGACGTGCTGGCGCTGGTCGAAAACGTCACGCGCAACGTCGATCGCGAGCAGGCCGAGAAGCTGGCCCGCAAGCTCAAGAAGGGCAAGGATTTCGACCTGGAGGACCTGCACGACCAGCTGCAACAGGTCGAGAAGATGGGCGGCCTGAGCGCGCTCATGGACAAGCTGCCGGCGCAGCTGGCCGGCAGGGCCGCAGCGGCACCGCAAGCCAACGACAAGGAGATCAAGCGCCAGATCGCTGTAATCCGTTCGATGACACCGGGCGAGCGGCGCTACCCGAAGAATATCGACGCCTCCCGCAAGCGTCGGATCGCCGCCGGCTCGGGAGTGCACGTGTCCGAGGTCAACCGCCTGCTCAAGAACTACCTGCAGATGCAGAAGATGATGAAAACGATGTCCAAGGGCGGGGGGCTGCGGCGCCTGATGGGGGCATTCGGCGGCGGACGGTTCCCGCCCGGCTAGCCGGCAAAAGTCACGCCTTTTGCCGGCGTTGTCGAAAGGGCCTTGGCCGCTTTCGACCAGAAAACAACTCGGGGCCCAAGTTCTAGCTTGCCGCCTGATTTTTCAGTAACATTCGCGCCCTTTTGCCGGGAGGCGCCTCCCGGTCAGCTTTTCCGAGGCTTTTGCAGCAATGGTCACGATCCGGCTCACCCGCCGCGGGGCGAAGAAGCAGCCCTTCTATCACGTCGTCGTCACGGACAGCCGTATCCGCCAGGGCGGAACGACCCTGGAGCAGGTGGGCTATTTCAACCCGGTTCCGGCCGGCAAGCAGCGCCGCCTGGAGCTGAACCTGGACCGGATCGACTACTGGGTCGGCAAGGGCGCGAAGCCCTCCGAGCGCGTCGCCGAGCTGGTCAAGAAGCATCGCAAGCAGGCTGTCGCTGCGGCCTGAGCTGGTTGTGGGCCGGCGTGTCGTCCTCGGCCAGGTCGGTGGGGCGTTCGGGGTCCAGGGCTGGGTCAGGATTCAGTCCCACACCGATCCGCCGGCCAACATCCTGAAGTTTGGACGCTGGCAGCTCGGACGGGCCGGCCAGTGGCGTGAGGTCGAGGTCGAAGACGGCAAGGTGACCGCGAAGGGCGTGCTCGCGAAGCTCGTGGGGGTCGAGACCCCGGAGGAGGCGCGCCTCGCCACGGGGTCGGAGATCGCAGTGGCGCGCGAAGAGCTGCCTGCGCCGGCGCCCGGTGAGTACTACTGGAGCGATCTCGAAGGATTGGCAGCGTTCGGTCACAACGGCCAGGCGCTGGGACGCATCGAGGAATTCCGGACGACGCCGGCGGGTCCGGTAGCCGTGATCCGGGGCGAACGCCAGCACTGGGTGCCGTTCGTCAAGGAGCGAATCGTTGCGGTCGATCTCGACGCCGGGCGCGTCGTGTTCGACTGGGCCGCAGATTGGTGACGACGTACCTGGTGAGGACATGCGCATCGAAGTGGTGACGCTGTTCCCGGAGTTCGTCGGGCAGGCAGTGCGCGTTGGCGTGTTGGGCCGCGCGATCGAAGCGGG
>Ga0268265_10002571_pt1 | contig 13554 bp, 14 predicted proteins | sample KBSSwiS52_FD_190355 | JGI IMG/M metagenome (GOLD analysis project Ga0268265, IMG submission 190355) | Switchgrass rhizosphere microbial communities from Kellogg Biological Station, Michigan, USA - KBS Switchgrass S5-2 (SPAdes) (version 2) | ecosystem: Host-associated > Plants > Roots >... | reverse complement strand
GGCGCCCACGCGGGCTTCCACCTCGGGCAGGTGCTCGATCCAGAAGTGGTTGGCCTGGTCCACCACCTCGTAGTCGATGACGATGCCCTTCTGGGTGCGCAGCTTGGAGACCACGCGCTCCACCTCTACGGGCGGCACCACGGCGTCGGCGCTGCCGTGCAGCATCAGGCCGGAGGCCGGGCAGGGGGCCAGGAAGGAGAAGTCGTACATGTTGGTGGGCGGCGAGATGGAGATGAAGCCGTCGGTCTCCGGGCGGCGCATCAAGAGCTGCATGCCCACCCAGGCGCCGAAGTCGTAGCCCGCCACCCAGCACTGGCTGGCGGCCGGGTTGGTGGTCTGCAGCCAGTCGAGCGCCGTGGCGGCGTCCGCCAGCTCGCCGATGCCGGCGTCGAACTCGCCCTGGCTGCGGCCGACGCCGCGGAAATTGAACCGCAGCACGGAGAAGCCGCGCTTCATGAACAGGTGGAAGAGCTGCACCGCCACGGGGTTGTTCATCTGCCCGCCGGCCTTGGGGTGCGGATGCAGGATCAGCGCGATCGGCGCGCTCTCGCTCTTGCCCTGGGAGTAGCGTCCTTCGATCCGCCCGGCCGCGCCGGTCAGAACCACCTCTGGCATGCTGTTTCCGCTTCCTTGCCGCGAATACTTGACTGCTGCGCTGGGTCTTCCTAAGTCGCGGTCATCCGATCCGTCGCTTCAGGCCTGCGCGAGCGCCGCGCCTTTAGCACAGGCGGACCCGGATGCGCGCGAAAACTGCAAGCGATTGGGTCACATGCGTCTCTCGACGAAAGGCCGATACGCCGTGATGGCGATGGCGGACCTGGCCCGGCGCCAGGGCGAGCGCGCCGTCTGCCTCGCCGACATCGCCGAGCGGCAGGAGATCTCGCTTTCCTATCTCGAACAGCTGTTCGCCCGCCTGCGCCGGAGCGGCCTGGTGGTTAGCGCGCGGGGACCCGGCGGCGGCTACCGGCTGGCCCGGGACGCGGCGGAGGTGAACATCGCCGAGGTGGTGCTGGCGGTGGACGAGCCGCTGCACGCGACCCGCTGCGAGGGCAAGTCGGCCGGCTGCATGCTGAAGGGCGAGCGCTGCCTGACCCACGACCTGTGGGACGAGATGGGCCGCAAGATCCAGGACTACCTCGAAAGCGTCTCCCTGGCCGATGTGGTCATGGGCCGGGTGGGCGCCGACCGGAGGGCCGCATGAGCGGCGTCTACCTCGACTACAACGCCAGCGCCCCGGTGCGGCCGCAGGCTGCGCAGGCGCTCGCCGCGGCGCTCATGGCCGGCGGCAATCCGTCGTCGGTGCACGCCGCCGGCCGCGCCGCCCGCGCCCAGGTCGAGGCCGCCCGCGCCGAGGTCGCCGCCCTGGTGGGCGCTGCGCCGGCGAGCGTGGTGTTCGTCAGCGGCGGCAGCGAGGCCAACGCCCTGGCCATCGACAGCGCGGTGGCCGCCGGCGCACGGCGGCTGGTGGTCAGCGCCATCGAACATCCGTCGGTGCTGGAAACGGCGCAGGCGTCGGGGCTCGAGGTGGAGCTGCTGCCGGTCAACGCCGACGGCGTGGCGGACGTGGCCTGGCTGGGCCAGCGCCTGGCCGGCTGGGACCCGCTGGACGACCGGCCCTTCGTCGCCCTGATGCTGGCCAACAACGAGACCGGCGTGATCCAGCCGGTCCCGGAAGCTGCGGCCCTGGTGCGCGCCGCCGGCGGCTGGCTGCACGTGGACGCGATCCAGGCGGCCGGCAAGCTGGCCATCGATTTCAAAGCGCTGGGCGCCGACACGCTGTCGCTCTCGGCCCACAAGCTGGGCGGGCCGCAGGGCGTCGGCGCCCTGGTCGCCGGCCCACGCGCGACGCTGTCTCGCCGCCAGCACGGCGGGGGCCAGGAGCGCGGCTATCGCGCCGGCACCGAGAATGTCCCCGGGATCGCCGGCTTCGGCGCGGCCGCGCGGGCGGCCGGCGCAGACCTCGGACGCCTGCAGGTCCAGGCGGGCTGGCGCGACGCCGCCGCGGCGAAACTCATCGCCGCCGGCGCCGTGGAAGTCGGCGCCCATGTGGCGCGGGCGTCCAACACCCTGTGCGTCGCCACGCCCGGCTGGCCGTCGGAGCTGCAGGTGATGGCGCTGGACCTGGCCGGCGTGATGGTCAGCGCCGGGGCCGCCTGCTCGTCGGGCAAGGTGAAGGCGAGCCCGGTGCTGGCCGCCATGGGCCGGCACGACCTGGCCGGCTGCGCCATCCGCGTGTCAGGCGGCTGGGCGACGACCGCCGCCGACTGGATCCGTTTCGCCGAGGCCTGGGCCGAGGCCCATGACCGCCACGCCGCGCGCCGCGCGTCGGCGGCCTGAGGAGTATCGCATGGCCGCCGTCAAACAGACCGTCGAGCACGTCGAAGCCCTGGAGGCCTACAAGCACGGCTTCGTCACCGACATCGACCAGGAGTTCGCGCCCAAGGGGCTCTCCGCCGACACCATCCGCTTCATCTCGGCCAAGAAGGAAGAGCCCCAGTGGATGCTCGACTGGCGGCTGCAGGCCTATGAGCGCTGGCTGGCGCTGGAGGAGCCGACCTGGGCCAAGGTGCATTTCCCGCGCATCGACTACCAGGACTCCTTCTACTACGCCGCGCCCAAGGCCAAGGATGGCCCCAAAAGCCTGGACGAGGTCGATCCCGAGCTGTTGGCCACCTACGCCAAGCTGGGCATTCCCCTGCGCGAGCAGGAGGTCCTGGCCGGGGTCGAGGGCGCGCCGCGCTATGCGGTGGACGCGGTGTTCGACTCGGTCTCGGTGGTCACCACCTTCAAGAAGGAGCTGGCCGAGGCCGGGGTGATCTTCTGCCCCATGAGCGAGGCGATCCGCGACCACGGGGACCTGGTGCGCCAGTACCTCTCCACCGTGGTGCCGGTGAGCGACAACTATTTCGCCTGCCTGAATTCGGCGGTGTTCTCGGACGGCTCCTTCGTCTACGTGCCGCCGGGCGTGCGCTGCCCGATGGAGCTCTCCACCTATTTCCGCATCAATGCGGAGAACTCGGGCCAGTTCGAGCGCACCCTGATCATCGCCGACAAGGGCAGTTACGTCTCCTACCTGGAGGGCTGCACCGCGCCGATGCGCGACGAGAACCAGCTGCACGCCGCCGTGGTCGAGCTGGTCGCCCTGGACGACGCGGAGATCAAATATTCCACCGTCCAGAACTGGTATCCGGGCGATCCGGTGACGGGGAAGGGCGGCATCTACAACTTCGTCACGAAGCGGGCCGACTGCCGCGGGGCGCGTTCGAAGGTCTCCTGGACGCAGGTCGAGACCGGCTCGGCGATCACCTGGAAATACCCCTCCTGCGTCCTGCGCGGGGAGGGCAGCTCCGGCGAGTTCTACTCGATCGCCATCACCAACGGCCGCCAGCAGGCCGACACCGGCACCAAGATGATCCACCTGGGCGCCAACACCCGCTCGCGGATCATCTCCAAGGGGATCTCGGCGGGGCGGTCCTCCAACACCTACCGCGGCCTGGTCTCGGCGCACCCGAAGGCCAAGGGCGCGCGCAACTTCACCCAGTGCGACTCCTTGCTGATCGGCAAGTCGTGCGCCGCCCACACCGTGCCCTACATCGAGGCCCGCAACGGCCAGTCGGTGTTCGAGCACGAAGCCACCACCACCAAGCTCTCCGAGGACCAGCTGTTCTACGTGATGCAGCGCGGCCTCTCCCAGGAGGAGGCGGTGCAGCTCCTGGTCAACGGCTTCGTCAAGGACGTGCTGCAGCAGCTCCCCATGGAGTTCGCGGTGGAGGCGCAGAAGTTGGTGGCGATCAGTCTCGAGGGGTCGGTGGGATGAGCGGTGAACGCGAATCTCCCTTCCCCCTGGAGGGGGGAAGGGCCGGGGATGGGGGTGGCGCCGCCGCCGGAAGACTCCCCCACGGTCCAGCCGCCGGCGGTGTCGCCCGTGCGCGCCGACTGCGCCGGGAGATGACGGGCGCCGAACGGATGCTCTGGGCTGAGCTGCGCAAGCTGAAACTCAATGTCCGTCGGCAAGCCCCGATAGGGCGCTACGTCGCCGATTTCTTCCATCCGGCGAGCGGGCTGGTGGTGGAAATCGACGGGCCTCGGCATGACGAGCCTGAGACTATCGGCCGGGATCTCGAACGGACGGCGTGGCTTCAAGCTCAGGGCTATCGCGTCGTCCGGTTTCCGGAAAAGCAGGTGCGGGACGCGCTGGCGCAAGTCGTCGAGCGTATTGCTGCGGAAGCCGCCCCACCCCCATCCCCGACCCTTCCCCCCTCCAGGGGGAAGGGAGAAGCGCGGTGGGTTGTCAGATGACCGAGACCGTCACGCTCTATCGGCCTGTCGGGACAGCGGAGCTTCGGCTTATCGAAGGCCTGGCCTGGAGCGGCTTTCCTCCGCGCCTGCCGGAGCAGCCGATATTCTATCCGGTGACCAATGAGGCCTACGCCCGGCAGATCGCCCAGGACTGGAACGCGCGGGATAACGATGACCGCAAGGGTTTCGTCACACGCTTCGCCGTGACCGCCGCCTTTCTCGCAGCCTATGAGCCCAAGGTGGTCGGCGGCCGCGAGCACGAAGAGTACTGGATCCCGGCGGAGGACCTTGCCGCCTTCAACGCTGCTTTGATCGGTCCGATCGAGCTCATCGCTAGTTACGAGGCCGCCTGAATGCTGCGTATCCAGAATCTGCACGCCGACGTGGGCGGCAAGGAGATCCTGAAGGGGCTCGACCTCGTGCTGCCGGCGGGCGAGGTGCACGCGATCATGGGGCCGAACGGGGCGGGGAAGTCGACGCTGTCCTATGTGCTGACCGGCCGCGACGGCTATGAGGTGACGGCGGGTTCGGCGAGCCTCGACGGCGAGGACCTGCTGGCGCTGGCGCCCGACGAGCGGGCGGCGCGCGGGGTCTTCCTGTCGTTCCAGTATCCGCTGGAAATCCCGGGGGTTCCGGCGCTGACCTTCATCCGTACGGCGCTGAACGCCCAGCGGCGCGCCCGGGGCGAGCCCGAGGCGAACGCGCCGGAGTTCCTGAAGCTCGCCCGCGCGGCGGCCGGCTCGCTGAAGATCGACTTCGAGATGCTGAAGCGCGCCCTCAACGTCGGCTTCTCCGGCGGCGAGAAGAAGCGGATGGAGATCCTGCAGATGGCGATGCTGAAGCCTCGCCTGCTGATCCTCGACGAGACCGACTCCGGCCTCGATATCGACGCGCTGAAGATCGTCGCCGACGGCGTCAACGCGCTGCGCAGCCCCGACCGGGCGATGCTGGTGATCACCCACTACCAGCGCCTGCTCGACTACATCAAACCCGACCGCGTGCACGTGCTGGCGCACGGGCGGATCGCGGCGTCCGGCGGCCCGGAGCTGGCGCTGGAGCTGGAGCGCGAAGGCTACGACAAATATGCGAGGGCCGCATGACGCTGGCCGCCGCCATCCGCTCGGGTGACGTCACCCTCTTGCCCGGCAAGCGGGACGAGGACTGGCGCTGGACGGACCTGCGCGGCCTGCTGCGCACCCTGCCGGGCCCCTCGGACGAAGAGACCGCGCCCCTCGCGCCCGGCCCCTTCGGGGCCCTGGGCGACAGCGAGATCGCCATCGTCAACGGCCGGATCCGCGACGGCGCCGCCAGCCTGACGGTCGGGGCGGGCAAACGCTGCGTCGTGCGGCTGCGGTTCGTCGCCACCAGCTCGGAATCCCGCCACGAGGCGCGGATGACCATCAACGTCCATGCCGGGGCCGAGCTGACGCTGCTGGAGAGCCACGAGGGCCAGGCGCACGGCTACGTCACCGCCGCCACCCTCGACCTGCGGCTGGCGGACGGCGCGCGGATGGAACGGATCGTCGTGGCCGAGGACGGCGAGGGCGCGGTCAACGTGGCCTGCGCCTCGGCGGTGCTGGCCCCGAACAGCAAATTCGCCCAGACGATCCTCACCGACGGCGCCAGGCGCCAACGGCTGGAGACCTGCCTCGACCATCCCGGCGGAGGCGCCGAGGTGCGGCTCGACGGGATCTATGTGCTGAAAGGTCAGCGCCATGCGGACCTCACCACCGTCGTCGAGCACGCCGGCCCGGACGGCTCGACCTTACAACTGACCAAGGGCGTCGTGGACGGCCAGGCCCGCGGCGTCTTCCAGGGCCGCATCGTGGTGGCCGAGGGCGCCGACCGCACCGACGCGCGCATGGGCCACCACGCCCTGATCCTCTCCGAGCGGGCCGAGGTGGACGCCAAGCCGGAGCTGGAGATCTACGCCGACGACGTGGCCTGCGGCCACGGCAATACGGTGGGCGCGCTGGACGCCGAGGCGCTGTTCTACGCCCGCCAGCGCGGCATGCCCGAACCGGTCGCCCGCGCCCTGCTGACCGAGGCCTTCCTGGGCGAGGTGGTCGACCGCATCGGCCACGAGGGCGCCCGCGAGGCGGCCCGCGCCTGGGTCGCCCGGCGGCTGGAGGCGGCCGCATGAGCTTCGACGTCGAATCCGTCCGCCGCGAGTTTCCGATCCTGTCGCGCCGGGTGCATGGCAAGCCGCTGGTCTACCTGGATTCCGCGGCCTCCGCGCAGAAGCCGCGGGCGGTGATCAACGCCATGGTGGACGCCATGGAGGGGTCCTATTCCAACGTCCACCGCGGGCTGCACACCCTCGCCAACGAGACCACCGAGGCCTACGAGGCCGCACGCGGCAAGGTCGCCGGGCTGCTCGGCGCCGAGACCAACGAGATCGTCTGGACCAAGGGCGGCACCGAGGCGATCAACCTGGTGGCTTCCGGGATCGGCGCCACGCTGCAGGCGGGCGACGAGATCCTGCTCACCGAGATGGAGCACCACGCCAACATCGTGCCCTGGCATTTCCTGCGCGAGCGCAAGGGCGTGGTGCTGAAGTTCGCGCCGATCTTCGATGACGGGCGCCTGGACGTGGCGGCCTTCCGCGGCCTGCTCACCGAGCGCACGAAGGTGGCGGCCTTCACCCACATGTCCAACGTGCTGGGCACGGTGAACCCGGTCGCCGAGCTGGTCGCCGCCGCCCGCGAGGCCGGGGCGATCACCCTGATCGACGGCTGCCAGGCCATCGTCCATGAGCGCATCGACGTGAAGGCGATCGGCTGCGACTTCTACGTCTTCTCCGGCCACAAGCTCTATGGCCCCACCGGGATCGGCGCCCTCTATGGCAAGGCCGAATGGCTGGCGGCGCTGCGGCCCTATCAGGGCGGCGGCGAGATGATCGCGGCGGTGACGCAGGAGGCCATCACCTACGCCGACCCGCCGCACCGGTTCGAGGCCGGCACCCCGCCGATCCTGGAGGCGATCGCGCTCGGCGCAGCGATCGACTGGCTCTCCGGCCTGGACCGCGAGGCGATCGCCGCGCACGAGGCGGGCCTCTACGCTCGGGTGGCCGAGCAGCTGTCGGGCGCCAACTGGCTGAGGGTGCTGGGCGAGGCGCCTGGCAAGGGGGCCATCTTCGCCTTCACCGTCGAAGGCGCCCACGCCCACGACGTGGCCCAGATTCTCGACCGCTACGGCGTGGCCGTCCGCGCCGGGACCCACTGCGCCGAGCCGCTGATGAAACGCCTTGGGGTGACGTCGAGCGCGCGCGCTTCCTTCGCCCTATATAACACCCAAGACGAAGCGGATTCCTTCGTCGACGCCCTGACCCGGACGCGAGCGTTCTTTGCATGACCCCAGACGACGCCACCCTCGATTCGAAATCGCCCCCTCTCGCCCAGGCGGAGCTCGACGCGCTGACCGATCAGCTCGTCGAACAGCTGAAGACCGTCTACGATCCGGAGATCCCGGTCGACATCTATGAGCTGGGCCTGATCTACAAGGTCGATGTGTCCGACGACCGCGACGTGGCGATCGACATGACGCTCACCGCGCCCGGCTGCCCGGTGGCCGGCGAGATGCCCGACTGGGTGCGCGACGCGGTGCTGAAGATCCCCGGCATCCGCAACTGCACCGTCGACCTGGTGTTCGACCCGCCCTGGGACGCCTCGCGGATGTCCGACGAGGCCAAGCTGCAGCTGAACATGTTCTGACCCCCGAAATTTTGACCATGACCGAACTCACCACCGCCCCCCGCACCCGCCGCCCGCGGCCCAAGATCGTCACCCTGACGGAGGCCGCCGCCGAACGCGTCCGCGAGATCATGGACAAGGCCGAGAAGCCCTACGCGGGCCTGCGCGTCGGGGTGAAGAACGGCGGCTGCGCCGGACAGGAATACGTCCTCGAATACGCCGAGGCGGCCGCGCCGTTGGACGAAGTGGTCGAGGACAAGGGCGTCACCATCCTGGTCGAGCCCAAGGCGGTGCTGTTCCTGGTCGGCTCGCAGATCGACTACGAGACCTCGCGGCTGTCGTCGAAGTTCGTGTTCCACAACCCCAACGAGACCGACGCCTGCGGCTGCGGAGAGAGCGTGACCATCATTCCGGCGGAGAAGGCGTAGCGGCCTCTTTTCCTCCACCTCGCCGAGCGACCGGGAGGGACGGAAACGCCGCATTGCCTCGGCGCGCCCCGGCGTGCACTGAGGGCCCTATTTCGCGTCCCCCTTCGGAGCAGGCTTTGAAGATCGGCATCGTTTCGGACGTCCATTGCAACGCCGCCGGCCTGGAGGCCGCCTTCGACCTGATGGGCGACGTGGACGAAATCCTGTGCGCCGGCGACAGCGTCACCCAGGTGCGGTTCTCGAACGACGTGCTGACCCTGCTGCGGGACCGGGGGGTCCGCACGGTGCTCGGCAACCACGACGTGGAGTACATCAACCGGGTCGCGCACCTGCCGTCCCAGCGCGGCGTGGTGGACGACGCCCTGGTGGACTGGCTGCGCAGCCAGCCGGAGACGCTGGAGATGGACCTGGCCGGCAAGCGCCTGCTGATGGTCCACGCCACGCCCTGGACGCGGGACTACGTCTACCCGGGCTCGCGGGAGATGAAGCGGTTCGCCGAGGTGGACGCCGACTTCGTCCTGGGCGGCCACACCCATTCGCTGTTTTCCGGCCGGTTCGGGCGCGCCCTGGTGGTCAACCCGGGCTCCACCGGCGAGGGGCGCGACCTGGGCGAGGGCCCCAAGCTCACCTGCGCCGTCCTCGACACGGTCACCGACGAGGTGCGGCTGCTGAGTTTCCCCGAGGTGAGGAGCCTCTGAGGTCGCCGCCCGCGATTGCCCCCGCCGGGCGCGCGCGCCTATCCTCTCCGAAAAGACGCAAGCGGAGGCGACGATGACGGCGGCCCTGGCCCTGGACAACTCCGAGACGACGCTCGGCCCGCGGGTGGAGGCCACGCCCTACGGCCCCGGGAAGGGGCTGCCGGTGTTCATCACCCCCCGCGACGCCCGACTGCGGGACGACCAGGACGCCGCCCTCGCCTGGCTGGCGGAGCAGCGTGAGGCGCTGGAGGCGCTGATCACCGACGTCGGCGGGATCGTGCTGCGCGGCTTCCCGTTCCCCGACACCGCCGCTTTCAATCGCGTGATCGAGCCCTTTCCAGATGTTCCGTTCGGCTATTCCGGCGGCGCCACCACCCGCGGCCAGATCGCCGGGCGCGCCTTCGAGGCCACCCGCGCCCCGCAGGACTTCCGGATCATGCTGCATCAGGAGATGGCCTACCTGCCGAATTTCCCGAGCCGGCTGGCCTTCTTCTGCGCCCATGCGCCGGCTGCCGGCGGCGAGACCATCATCGCCGACGTGCGCCGGTTCGAAGCCGCCGTCGATCCGGCGTTCGTGCGCACCGTGCATGAGCGCGGCGTCAAATACGTGCGCAACTTCCGCTCGCCGGACTGGACGCCGCCGCATCCCACCCTCGTGCCGCTGCACAAGACCTGGCGTGACGCCTTCTTCACCGACGACCCGAGGAAGGCCGAGGCGGATTGCCTGGCCATGGGGCTGGAGTTCGAGTGGACCGTCAACGGCAGCCTGTCGGTGATCTATGCGGCTTCGGGCTTCACGAACCACCCGCGCGAGGGCCGGGAGATCTGGTTCAACCACATCGCCAGCCAGACGATGAGCGACTACAACTACGGCGCCGACCGGATCGCCCTGTTCCGCGAGCATTACGGCGATCACACCCCCTGGAGCTACCAGACCTTCTTCGCCGACGGCGGGCGCATCCCGCTGGAGGATGTGGAGGGGCTCTATCCGATCCTGGAGGAGGTGACCGTGGCCTTCCCCTGGCGGGCCGGCGACGTGATGATCCTGGACAACATCTACAGCTTCCACGGCCGCAACGCGTTCACCGGGACGCGCGACGTGCAAGTGGCCCTGCTGGGCTGAGGGAGAGGTCGGGCCGACCAAGCTGGGCGCAGGGTGTCTGTTCAAGCGCTACGCGCCCAAGATGGCGAAGGTCTAGAGACGAAGCGTCGACGCCTCCCCCGTCCGGAAAGGACGGAGGAGGCGCGAAGCTTCAGGCGGCCGGCGGGATGTTCTGGTTCACGCGGAAGAAGTTCGAGGGGTCGTAGGCCTTCTTCACCTGCGCGAGGCGCTGGTAGTTGGGCCCGTAGGACGCCTGGACGCGGCCCTCCGCCTCGTCGTCCCCCATGAAGTTCACATAGGCTCCGCCCAGGTTGAAGGGATGGATCGCCTCCCAGTAGCGGCGGCCCCAGGCCTTCAGGTCGGAGGCCATCCGCGGATCCGGGTCGATGGCGGCGATGACCATCGACCAGGTGGCGTCGCGGGCGCCCCAGGCGGTGTCGGCCGCCCCGACCCGACGCACCGCCCCGTCGATCGGGTAGAGGTGCATGAGGCTGAGCTCGCTGGGCGAGCGGGCGATATTCTCGATGTGCGTATCGATGGCCTGGTCGGTGAGCTCCTGCACGAAGTCGCCCTTCCAGTACCATTGCAGGCCCTTGGGCATCAGGCCGTCGAACAGGCTCTGCAGGGCGGTGAAGGGCATCTCGCCCATCCAGTCGAGGATCGGCGCGGGCAGGGCGTCACGCAGCGGCTTCATCGCCGCCTCGCCCTCCGCGGTCGGGCCGTTGTAGCAGGCGATGACCGCGCAGATCTTCTGGCCCCAGATCTCCTCCGGGAAGGGGGCGGTGGAGGGGACCGTCTTCAGGCCGAGGAACGGGCCGAGCTTCTCCGGCGCCTTCGGCAGGAAGGCGCGGTAGGCCTGCATCACCGCCTTGGCGTCCGCCAGCTTCCAGAAGATCGGGCCGCCGTAGACGTTGGCGGCCGGATGGGCGCGGTAGAGGAAGCTGGTGACCACCCCGAAGTTGCCGCCGCCGCCGCGCAGGGCCCAGAACAGGTCCGGGTGCTCGCGCGCGCTGGCGGTGACGAAGCGGCCGTCGGCGAGCACCACGTCGGCCTCCAGCAGGTTGTCGATGGTCAGGCCGTGGGCGCGGGTCAGGTAGCCGGTGCCGCCGCCCAGGGTCAGGCCGGCCACGCCGGTGGTGGAGACGATGCCGGCCGGAACCGCCAGCCCGAAGGCGTGGGCGGCGTGCTCGACGTCGCCCTGGGTGCAGCCCGGCTCCACCCGCACGGTGCGCTGCACAGGGTCGACCCGCACGCCGCGCAGGCGGCAGAGGTCGATGACCAGGCCGTCGTCGCAGGATCCCAGGCCCGGGCCGTTGTGCCCGCCGCCGCGGATCGCCGTGAGCAGGCCGGCCTCACGACCGAAGTTGACCGCGGCGATGACGTCGGCCACGTCCGCGCAGCGGGCGATCAGCCGCGGGCGCTTGTCGATCATGGCGTTGTAGAGGGCGCGGGCTTCGTCGTAGCCGGCGTCCGACGGGGCTAAGATCTCGCCCCGGAAGCCTTCCTTGAAGGCGGCGATGGCGTTGTCGTCCAACATGGTTCTATTCCGTCAGGAGAGAGGAAGGGGGTCCGAAAAGAGAGGCGAAGCTAGGCCTCGTCCGCGAGCGTCGCCATGATCGCGCATCCCCATTTCTTGCTGTATCGTCCGACGGCTTGTCCCATCATCCGCGGGAATTGACCGCCCGTCCGGAGGCCTGCTTTGGATGTCCTGTCGGAGGTCTTGCGCGCGGTTCGGTTGACCGGCGCCATCTACTTCGACATCAACGCGCGCGCGCCCTGGGTGGCGGAGTCGCCGCCGACGGCGGTCATCTGCAGCCGCGTCATGCCGGAATTCGAGCACGTGATCGCCTTCCACATCATGATGGAGGGCGCCTGCTGGGCGCAGGTGGGCGACGAGTCACTGCCGCCGGTTCGCCTGGAGACCGGCGACGCGGTGATCTTCGTGGGCGGCGAAGGCCACTTCATGGGCACCGAACAGGGGCATCGCGCGGCGCCCGACCTCGGCATGTATTATCGACCGAGCGACCGACCGCTGCCGTTCGTACTCGACCAGTTCGGAGGCGCGGGCGAGCCGGCGCGGTTCGTGTGCGGCTATCTCGGCTGCGACGCCCGCCCGTTCAATCCGATCCTCGAAGCCTTGCCCCGGCAGCTGCACGTGCGCTGCGACAGCGAGGCGGGCAGCCTGACGTGCAACCTGATCCGGGTCGCCCTGCAGGAGAACGAGCGGCCGCGGGCCGGCGGCGAGACCATCCTGTCCAAGCTCAGCGAGCTGATGTTCATGCAGGCGGTGCGTGAGCACATCGACAGCCTGCCGGCGCATTCCACCGGCTGGCTGGCCGGCCTGCGCGACCGGCACGTGGGCGCGGCGCTCTCGCTGATGCATGCGCGCCCGACCGAGGCCTGGACCCTGGACGGCCTCGCGCGCGGCGTAGGGCTGTCGCGCTCGGTGTTCGCCGAACGGTTCACCGCGATGATGAACGCCCCGCCGATGCATTACCTCAGCAACTGGCGCCTGCAGCTCGCCGCGCGGCTGCTGGAAGCGCAGGGGACCAGCATCGCCCAGGCCGCCGCGGCCGTGGGCTATGAATCGGAGGCGGCGTTCAACCGCGCTTTCAAGAAGCTGGTGGGCCTGCCGCCGGGCGCCTGGCGGCGCACGCGGATGATGGCGGCCCAGGCTTGAGCGCCGGCGCAGGCCCGGCGCGAACCCCGGCCGTCCTCGTCCTCACCGCGGTCGCGATGCTGTGCTTTGCGGCCAACTCGCTGCTGTGCCGGATGGCGCTCGCCGAGCCGCGGATCGATCCGGCGAGTTTCACGGCGCTGAGGCTGGTCGCAGGGGCGGTCGCGCTCGCATTGCTGGTGTGGGCGCGCGGCGCGCGCGGCCTGGTCAAGGCCGGGCGGTGGTCGGCGGCCTTCGCCCTGTTCGCCTACGCGGCGGCGTTTTCCTTCGCCTACGTCTCCCTGACGGCCAGCACGGGCGCGCTGATCCTGTTCGGCGCCGTGCAGGCGACCATGATCGGGGTCGGCGTGCTGCGCGGAGAGGGGCTCTCCTGGCCGCAGGGCCTGGGCGCGGCGCTGGCGGGCGCCGGCCTCATCTACCTGCTGTCCCCCAGCGCCTCGGCGCCGCCGCTGGCCGGCGCGGCGCTGATGGCGGCGGCGGGCGTCGCCTGGGGCGCCTATTCGCTGCTGGGGCGCAGCGCGGGCAGCCGCGGCGTGGACCCGACGCTGGCGACGGCCGGTAACTTCCTGCGCGCGGCGCCGATGTGCCTGGCGCTGGCGCCGTTCGCGGCGACGGCCCACGTGAGCGTCATGGGGGCGGGGCTGGCGGTGGCCTCGGG